>Ga0193709_1000344_pt1 | contig 17200 bp, 15 predicted proteins | sample H3c2metaG_FD_160571 | JGI IMG/M metagenome (GOLD analysis project Ga0193709, IMG submission 160571) | Soil microbial communities from a riparian zone of the East river system, Colorado, United States - H3c2 | ecosystem: Environmental > Terrestrial > Soil > Riparian zone | place: USA: East River... | reverse complement strand
CTCGCAGCGGGAACCGAACGTCCCGGCGCAGCACAGCGTTTGATCAGCCTCGCGCCGGAGAAACCGCATGATCTGCCTCGCAGCATCGTGTGGCAACCCGCCTCGGAGTGGCTGTTGAGCGAGCGTAACCAACTACCAGTACAAGAACCGAAGCGCCGGTCCCGGAAACGCAGTGTTAGGTGATCACGCTAGCCGGCGGCGGAACATTAGCACGCTACGGTCCGTAGGGTCGATTCGCGCCCTCCCCATGCTCTGTCCCTGAGCGCCACCGGTCGGCGTAGACGATTTCGATATCCTCGTCCGCCTCGACCACAACGCTGGAAGCATCGGCACCCGCAGCCAGTAGTAGACAACCTGCCGCATAGAGATGCTGATAGAGAAAGCCACGGTGGACGGATTCTATTCTTTTGAGCTGATCTGGATCTAAGACGGGCGGTTCGATTGCCATCGGACTATTATGCAACGCCGCGTACCTTGAGCTTGTCAGAAACAGACCCGATTGCGAACGAGCAAAGCGGGAGTTTCCGCCATTGCTCACGAAGCCCCGTATCCAATGTGAAGCAAGCTAACGACCCGCTTCGAGCGCTTCCTCGGATCAATTTCCTGCCGCTGCCGCAAAAAAGCCCGTTCAGATTTCAATCCCTCGGCCTCATGAACGGGCATTATCCAGTATGTAGCCACCGGTCACGGTGGTCTCGCAATCTCTTGCATCACGGAGACACCCGTCCTCCGTCCACAGTTGATGGGCCAGACAGTCGGACTCCCCAATCGCACGATCCCCGTTGAGCACGATGTCGCCCTGGCCATTCGGAATCCAAGCTCTCGATGAGCAAGACCACGAGTTCCGTACGGTCCTCGATACTGAGCTCGAGGGCGTTGAAAAATCGGGTCACGTTCGGCAGTCATTGGAAAAGGGTATCACTTTTGCGCCGCCACTCACGGGGCCTACAGCGAGCGGATCGATGACCGGCTCGCGCACCCGCTCCTCATCAACCGACCGATCGTGATCACGCCCTGAGGGCGTGAGGTTGTGCCACCGGAGCGCGTGGTGGATAACCGGCGACGGCCGCAAACGGGGCCACCCAGATTTGAGGATATGGCTATAGTAGTCACATGGAAAAAGCTTCGGTCTCAAAGCTGAAAAACAACCTGAGCGCCTACCTCAGAAAGGTTCGCGCCGGACACGCGGTCGTCATTTACGATCGTGACGTTCCCATCGCGCGGCTCGAACGTATCGAATCGACCGGACGCGGCGCTGACCGGCTAGCACTCCTGCGTGCCCAGGGCTCGACGCGCCCGCCGGTGCGGGCACTGTCAATGGAGCAACTGCGCTCGACGCTCTCAAACCCGGTCCGACGCTCAGCGCGTGTCCTAGATGCCTTACGGCTCGATCGCGTCCAGGATCGATGAGGCGCGCGCACGCGTGAAGTTCTGGGACGCCTCGGCAATCATCCCTCTCGTTGCCGACGAGCCGATGCGGGGTTTCCGGGGGATTTTCCGAATTGATTAGCTATTCGCAAGACCTAGCCCGTGCGCATGCGTAGGATCGCTTGGATATCGATCTCTTCGCCATACAGGCGTAGGTCTTCACTGCGACTTTCCACAGCAAACATCGCCATCCGATCTGCCAACTCGTTGCCTTCCGTTCCCACATGTGCGCTTACATGGGTCAATTGCAACTGAGACTTGATGGGGGTGTATACGGCGTGAGCGGCTTGGATAATACTCAAGTTCTTGATTTCTCCGCCGGCCTTGCGCCAGCCTTTCTCTTCCCAACCCGCAGCCCACTTTGACACACAGTTGATTGCATACGTCGAGTCACAAAGTATCTGCGCTGTTTGTCCGGCAACGATGACTTTTTCCGCCATCAACAGCGCTTGGTGCAGCGCGCTGAGCTCCGCCGTGTTATTCGTTCCATTCGGCTTGTAAAGGCCGTACCACAATTGCACGAGCGTGCCGTCGCGATAGACGGCAACGCCTGAGCCCGCATTGCCGGGATTCGGTTCGCAGGCGCCATCGCAGTAGATCTGCAAGCCAGCTGTGGCGGTATGGACCTTGGTGGGAGCAGGAATACTTCCTTTCGCAGGCGCCGATCTCGTACCCACAGAGGCGGGTCTGCCGGCTTTGAAAGCTTGATCCGCCTCTGCCCGGCTGGCGAATGTTTTGAACCTTGCTCCGGGAAATTTATCGACCTGTAGCTGGGTTGTGGCCCAGTCGGTGAACACACCGGTTTTTCGTCCCGCCCACACCACGTAGAACTTCTTTGCCAACTCGATGCCTTGTTCGACCGGGATATTGAGGTGAGGAGTCTACACGGCACCGTCAGTGACGCGCACGCTGGCGCACACTGAGATTCTGGCATCAAGGAGAAGCCACATTGATCGGACGGGAAACAGGTCAGCGCGGTGGTTTTCGCCGGCGGCCGGTCGCTCGCTTCTGCCGAGGCACGAGTTCGGCCCCGATCGAGAGATCTTCCAGTCCGGCCTCAGGCCGGATCGGCTGACCATCTTGGCGCTTAACGAGCTTATTCCAAGTCCCAAAGGGTCGGATGATCTGGACGTACTGCGCGTCGGTGCTTTCAACGCCCTGCAGCATGAAGTAATCGACTTCATCCCCCTCCTCAATGTGATCTCTCAAATCAAAAAGGATGAGCTCCATCCGCAACAGGTCGTGGAGCGATGCGGTCTCCATCTCGAGCTCCCGCGGGAGTTTCTTCTTCCGGAAAAAAGGATTGCGCGCAATCAGACCGACAATCCAACGGTCCTTCTTCCGATCGTCGTCGGTTCGCACCAGCGTCCCCAGAACCTCCAACCTGAGTGGTTTCTTCAACCGCCTCGTTTGGGTATGGCGCTCCTGAACCGAGCGGAAATCGGCCCATTCATTGCCGGTGTAGCGGCACAGCTCCAAGTATGGCGAGGCGTCCACCGGCATACCCGGCAGCTGGATACAAACGTCGGTTTGATGTAAATGGGCGGAGTGAGATCCGTCGGGTACCCGCTGTCGTGTGGTCAGCGCCAGCCAGCCGCTTCGAAACTGATCGAAATAGCTGATGTCCTCAGAGTGATGAACTTTCTCCATGGAAGCGGCTCGATAGCGGGTCCACGGGTCGGGCAACGCATTCAACAGGTTTTGAACACGGGTTCGCCGTCCCTACTCGGCGCGGCATAGCTCCGTCAGCTGGAATCTCATGATCGGGAAAAATCCCCTCTGGCTATCCCGGCAGCATGGCCACAGTTTGACGACCATGTTTCGCACCTATGCCGCGTGGATGGACGGAGCGCTCGAGTCCGACATCGAGGTGATTCGATCCGCCATGCAGAGCGACAAATCGACTATTGAACGCTCGCCCAACAAGAGAAATCGATCGGACGTGAAGCCAGTGGCGAGATTGGGCACTGGATTGGCCACTGGGAAGCCAGCTCCCGAGGCTCAACTGCCTGAAATCCTGACTAAAAGTAAGTGGCGGAGAGGGTGGGATTCGAACCCACGTGCCGGAATTACCCGACCATCCGATTTCGAGTCGGCGCCGTTATGACCACTTCGGTACCTCTCCAGTTAACTTAAAATTCTTCGCGTTTACTTAAGCTTTTTTCGGTATTACTTAAATAAAATTTAGTTTTGACGAGATTGGCAAACAGGCTAGAAACTCATTTGTCAAGGGTCCGCGGGAAGAAATATTCGTTTATTCTAGCTCATCGGAAAAGGGCTCGCCTCAAGATATGGACTGCCCTGCACCACGGCTCTCAAATGGACTCTATATAAACCGTGCGTAATTTGAAGACACAAAAACAATGGCTGCGCTGGACCAAGCTGACGATAGCGATTTCCGCTCTCGTGCTGCTAAGCAGCTATGCGCCAGTGCCCGGCTTGATTCACCAGATCAAGTCACTGGGAGAGTTGCGGGTGGTCACGCGCACGGGACCGTTGGCATTTTATCGCGAATCGGATGGCACCTCCGTGGGGCCGGAATACGAACTGGCGCGGCGCTTTGCGGATGAACTCGGCGTCAAGCTCAAAATCACTCCGATGCGAACCTACGCCGAAATTTACGCGGCCATTACCACCGGGCAGGCGCACCTGGCAGCTGCCGGTTTAAAGATCCCATCGCAATCCGTTCCTGGCGTGGAGTTCGGGCCTGCCTATCAGCACGTGCATGAGCATCTGATCTATCGTCGCGGCGCGGTGCGACCCGGCTCTCTGGCTGAAATCGGCAACTCAGATCTTGAGATTCTCGCCGGCAGTGCGCATGCGAAGACCCTGGAAGCTGCGCGCAATGCGTATCCTGATCTTGTCTGGGTAGAGAATTCGAGCACCAATTCCCAGGCATTGCTGGACGGCGTGGCCGACGGCTCCATTGATTACACGATTGCCGATTCTACGGAATTCGCCTTGGCGCATGACGTGCATCCTGACCTGCGCATCGCGTTTGATTTCCAGGGCGAGCGCCCGCTCGCGTGGGCCGCGAGTGACCGTGATCCTAACTTCGCGCGTGACATGAGCGAATTTTTTGCCCGTCTGAAGCTTGATGGCGAACTCGCCACCATCGTCAATCGCTACTATGGTCGCGCTGAAGATGCGGAGTTCGCCGGCGGCCCGGGCTTCATGCAGCATTTGCAAAGCCGTTTGCCGCTTTACAAGCAGTGGTTCGTCGAGGCGGCGGAGCAGAGCAGTCAGGATTGGCGCTTGCTGGCCGCGATGGGCTATCAAGAATCGAAATGGAATCCCAGCGCCGCCTCCTCGGCCGGTGCGCGAGGACTGATGCAATTGACGGCGGAAACCGCGAACGAAACCAGGGTGACCGACCTGTCGGACGCGCGCCAGAGCATCTTCGGCGGTGCCCGCTACTTCAGGGTGGTCTACGAAAAGATTCCTTCGCACGTGCCTGAGCCGGACCGGACATGGTTTGCGCTCGCTGCATACAACATTGGGTACGGCCATGTGGAAGACGCACGCGTGCTTGCGCAAAAGGCCGGCCGTGATCCGGATTCCTGGCAGGACGTCCGTGACTTTCTGCCGCTCCTTGAGCAGGAGCGCTGGTACACGAAAACCGAGAACGGCTATGCCCGAGGTTGGGAGCCGGTGCGCTACGTCGACAACGTACGCGGCTATCGCGACTTGTTGGAATGGGCTTGGGGCGACGGCCCTCGCTTACCTGTCTTGAACTAGCAGCGACGCTCGAAAACTAGCGGCGACGCTCGAAGACTAGCGGCGGTGCTCGAAGAATTGCCGCAGCAGGCTTGCGGATTCATCGCTGCACACCCCTCCAAATACGTCCAGGCGGTGCGTCAGCCGCGGCTCGCGCGGCAGGTCAATCACGCTGCCGCAGGCGCCTGCCTTCGGGTCCCAAGCACCGAATACGATCCGTGCCAGGCGGGCATTCAGCACGGCGCCCATGCACATGGCACAAGGCTCCAATGTCGCATAGAGCGTCGCAGTGCTCAGCCGATAGTTGCGCTGCACTTGCGCGCCGGCACGCAGCGCAATGATTTCGGCATGCGCGGTCGGGTCGTGACTCGCAATCGGTCGATTCCACCCCTCGCCAATCACCTCATCATCGAGAACCACCAGCGCCCCGACGGGTACTTCGCCATCGTCGGCAGCACGCTGCGCAAGCATGAGCGCGCGTCGCATGAAATCGGTATCACTGGGCCGATTCACGGCGGTCCGGCCAATCGCTGCGACCGCATGACATAGCGCGTGAAGAAGATCGCGACATATAGGGACAACAGGGCAGCGGCACTGTAGCTCAAGGAATTGTGGATGCCGATACTCGCGCCGAGCAGTCCGACAGTCAGCCCGCTAAAGGTGCGCAAACCATTCGCGGACATCGCGAAAACGCCGATGACTCTGCCGCGAATCTCCGCCGGCGCATTCAATTGCACCAACGATTGAGCCATCGAGTTGAACGCGAGTTCGACGAAACCGGCCACGAACAACAGGGTGATCGCCACAGCGTAGCTGCTCGAACGAGCGAATCCCGCCAGTGCGCAGCACCATATCATCGCCAATACATACGCCGTTCGCACCCGCGGCGGCAGCAATCCGCGGCTCTCCAATATCAAGCCGGCGGCCAGCCCGCCCGCAGCGTCAGCGGCCAACAACACACTGTAATTATGGTCTGGACGCCCAAGACCCAGATCAAACGCGAATCCGGGCATCTGGGCTTGATATGCATTACCGATGAAAAACGCGGAGGCGCCCACCAGCACCGTCATCGATAACAGCACCGGATTCTGCTTCACCACTTTCATCGTCAGCCAGATGTCGGCAAAGCCTCTGATTCCCTGTGGACGAGGCGCGATTGAGCTACCAGGGCCGTACGGAGCCCTGATCAGCCACAAAAACAGTGGTGCATAGATGAGCGCGTTGACGAGGATACCGCGGACCGGACCGAGCAGAAGCAGCAAGGCACCCCCCACGGCGGGGCCCAACAAAAAGGCCAGGTAGCGACCCGTCGCGTTTAGCCGCACTGCGCTGGGCAATTGTTCCGCGCCCACGATTTTGTGTATCAAGACCTGCGATGCGGGCAACCAGATGACACCGGCCAAGCCGTGGGTGACGAGCAGAGCCATCGCCTTCCACTGCGCGGTCGAGTCGGTCAGGAACATGACGCCCCAGCCGATCGATACACCCATGAACATCAGCATGCCGATTTGAATGAGACGACGGACATCGAAGCGATCTGCCAAGCCGCCGGTGTAGGCCGCAAACGCGAGAAACGGCGCCCAATGCGATACGACAGCAAAGGCCAGCAAGGACGGAGAGTGAAACTTCTGGAAGACAACCCAATAAGAGATCACGTGCTCGATATTGTCCGCCATCATCGCGGCGCTGGCGGCAAAGAAGTAAATCCGAAAGTCTCGATTGCTAAACGAAGTAAAGGTGCGGCGCTCGGGAGTCTGCGATGGCGAGGCGTCGATTCGAGGTTCCAATTTCTTCCGGTACCCTTGACACGAGTGTTGCGCTGATTGTAAGTCCAAAGCACGCCAATTCAGTAGACTATCGTGCTGGCTTTGACGAATCACAAAAAGATGAGGGTTCCATGCGTGGACTGGTACTGCTTGCCGCGGGCGCAGTGTTTCTAACCGCACATGCCGACGAGGGAATGTGGACCTTCGATAACTTCCCATCGGCCGCAGTCAAACGGGATTTCGGCGCGGACATCACGCCCGCGTGGCTCGAACACGTGCGGCTGTCGACACTCCGGCTGACCAATTGCAGCGCATCGTTCGTATCGCCCGAGGGTTTGATTCTCACGAATCACCATTGCATCGAGTCGTGCCTCGCGGAGCTTTCATCGAAGGAGAGAAGCTTGCTGGAACTCGGCTTCAGCGCGCCGACCCGCAAGGAAGAACTGCGTTGCCCAGCGCAACATGCCGACGTGCTCGTCGGCACAGAGAACATCACGGATGAAGTCCAAAGGGCCGGTTCCGGGCTCGGAGAGGCGGAGGCCAATGATGCACGTAAAAAATTGCTGACTTCGCTGGAACAGGCCTGTCAACAAGCGAGCGCCAAATCGAAGTCCGGCAAGCTCGAGTGCCAAGCCGTGCGGCTGTATCAGGGCGCCCAATACTACCTCTATAAGTACAAGCGCTACGCAGATCTTCGCGTGGTGTTTGCGCCGGAGGCCGACATCGCCGCGTTCGGCGGGGATCCGGACAACTTCCAATTTCCACGCTGGACTCTGGATTTCTCGATGCTCCGAGCCTATGAGGACAACAAACCCGCCAAGACACCCCACTATCTGCAAATCGATTTTGCCGGCCCAAGCGCCAATCAGATGGTATTCGTTTCCGGCACGCCGGGCACCACCGCCCGCCTGCAGACGCGTGCGCAACTCGAATTTGAGCGCGACGTCTCATTGCCCATCACGTTAATGCGGGCGTCTGAGCTCCGTGGGCGCTACATACAGTTTGGCAAATCCAATATCGGCGACGAGCGCATTGTGCTGGCGCCGCTCAACAACCTGCAGAACGGCATCAAAGTGCGCCGCAGGGAGCTCGATGCGCTCAATGACGATGCATTTTTGGCAAGCAAATCCAAGGCAGAACAAGAGTTGCGCGCCATCGCGCGACTCGATGGCGTCGATCCGTGGGCTGAAATCGCGTGGGCGTCGAATCGCGAACGCGTTCTCTACCTTCCCTATATATTCATTGAAAACGGGGCGGGCTTCGGCAGCGCACTGTTCCGTAATGCGCGCCTGTTGCTGAGAGGCGGCGATGAGCGGTTGAAACCCAACAAGGATCGGCTGCGAGAGTTCAGCGACGCCGCACTGCCCCTTTTGCAGCGCGACCTCTACGCGCAAGTTCCGGTTTACCCTGAATTCGAGGAAATGACCCTGTCATTTTCGCTCGAGCGCATGCGTGAATGGCTAGGCCCCGATCACCCCGTGGTGCGCAGATTGATGAGCAAGGAGTCGCCGGATGAACTGGCGACACGGCTCATTGCCGAGACCAAACTCGATGATGCCGCGTTCCGCAAAAAGCTATGGGACGGGGGCAAGACTGCGGTAGCGGCGTCCCACGATCCGATGATCGAATTGGTGCGCTCGATTGACGCCGACGCCCGGCGCGTCCGCAAGCAATACGAGGATGAGGTCGAGGCGCCCATCGCGGCGGCGTCGCGGAGGATTGCAGCGGCGCGCTTCAGCGCCTACGGAACCAATACTTATCCGGATGCGACATTCACGCTTCGGCTCAACTACGGTGCGGTGCAAGGATGGATCGAAGATGGCACGGCGGTGGACCCGTTCACCCATCTGGATCGGGCGTTCGAACGGGCCACCGGGTCCTCGCCGTTCAAGATTCCGGCCAGCTGGATGAGGGTAAGAGCTCAACTGGATATGAACACTCCATTTTGCATTTCCACCAACAATGACATCGTGGGCGGAAACTCGGGAAGTCCGTTGATCGATGCCGCGGGAAAACTCGTCGGCCTGATGTTCGACGGCAACATTCACTCGATCGCGGGTCGCTACTGGTTCAATCCCGCGATCAACCGCGCCGTCGGCGTACACCCGGCAATCATTCGCGAGGCGCTCGAAAAGGTGTATGGCGCGAAAGAGCTGCTGAGGGAACTCGAGGCGAAATGAGCCCTAGACCGACATCCTCTTGAAGGCGCGAGCCAGTAAGGCCCAGTAAGTGGCGGGCCTGAAGCGCTGGATGATATCGAGGAACTGTGCGTCCCGGCCAATGAGGATGCGAGGTTCATTTCGCTCAATACCACGGACGATGCGCTTTGCCGCCGCCGCAGGAGTGGTACGCGCCAACAGTTCGAACCGATCCCCCAGCTCCTCCGAACTGACGCTCTCGCGCAAGTGAGCTCCCGCGCGCGCCTTGCGCGCGATGTTGGTCTTCACACCGCCGGGATGAACGACAGATAGCCTCAATGTACTGTTGCTCATCGCCAGCTCGTGACGAAGAGCCTCCGAGAAACCCCGCACCGCAAACTTCGACGCGCAATAGGCGGACTGACCCGGTGGCGCGATGATTCCAAAAATGCTGGAAATATTGACGATGTGCGCCTGCGGGCGGCTTTGAAGATGCGGCATGAACGCCCGCGTGCCGCGCACCACGCCCCAAAAATTGATGTCCATCACCCACGCCATTTGCGCCTGATCGAATTCATCGAATTGGCCGAGCAACGCAACACCGGCATTGTTGATGAGGATGTTCAGCGAGGGGAAGTCGGCAACTGCGGACAAGGAAAAATCCTGGATCTGCGTCGGATCGGCCACATCGACGCGGCGAGTGGTGGCTCGTCGCGCGTAGGTCGCGGTGATTTCTTTCGCCGCTGATTCCAGGCCCGCCTCGTCTAAGTCGGCGAGCGCAACATCGCACCCTCTAGCGGCCAGCTCAAAAGCAAGCGCACGACCGATGCCGCTCGCCGCACCTGTGATCGCGGCGGCGGATCCTTCGAATTGAAATTTTTGCACGTTCTCCCCTGTGAATTCGCACGCCATCCACTCTGCGGCCGAGGTCGCGGAAAGCCAATCTTACGCGGCAAATCGCCGTTCGTGTCATCGCGCTGTAATCAATATGCCTTTGTGACGTAAACACATGAGTCAACAATCCCGCGATCTACCATCAACTTCACCAAGGGGGAGCGAACATGCAAGGACGAAGACTGATCGCGACGGGATTTCTGGCAGCCGCAGCGCTCGCGAGCGCAAGCGTGCTCGCTCAGCCGGGCAATGACGCCCGAGACGGCGGCCACGGCAATGCCGGCAACGGCCGGTGCCAGCTGCACTCCGATAACAATCGAATACAGCACGTTGTCTATATTCAATTCGATAACGTGCACTTTCGACGGGACCTGCAAAATATTCCCAGCGACCTCGAACAGATGTCGAACCTGCGGAACTTTCTGGTCGATAACGGCACAGTGCTAACCGATCACCATACTCCGCTGATTTCGCATACCTCGGTCGATATTCTGACCACGCTCACCGGCGTGTATGGAGAGAAAATGGGTGCGCCCATCGGCAACAGCCTGCCGTTCTTCAAGCCCACGGGTACCGCTTCATTCCCAAGCACCTTTGAATATTGGACCGATCCCCTGGAGACGACGCCGATCTCGATTCCCGTGATGGTCGACCAGCAAGGCAAGATTCACCCGGCACCCTGGGTGCCGTTCACCAGAGCCGGCTGCGATGTCGGCGCATTTTCGGTCGCCAACATAGAGTTCGAAAACATCACCACCGATGTCACGAATGTTTTTGGCGCAGGATCTCCCGAAGCTGCCGAGGCAACCAGCAATCCAACGAAGGCGAAGGCCGATTTTCTGGGCATCGCCGTTCATTGCGCGCAATCCAGTCCTATTTGCGCCAAGGGCAAGCCGGACGTACTGACGGACGAACCGGGCGGATACCAAGGCTTCAATGCGCTCTTTGGCAGCGTAAACGTTCAACCTGCGGTCTCGCCTCACGGTCCGGTCAAGGATATCGACGGCAATGTGATTGCAGACGCCAGCGGCAACCCCGGATTCCCAAATACCTTCAATCCTTCGGCATCGCAAACATTGGGTTATCTCGCCACGATGCTCGAAGCGGGCATACCGGTGGTGTACGGCTACATTGAGGACATGCACGACAACCATGCCAGTACCGGCACGTTCGGTCCGGGAGAGGCTGGGTACGTCGCGCAGCTCGCGGCCGCGAATGAGGCTTTCGGAAAGTTCTTTGCGAGGCTTGCGCACGATGGCATCACCAAGGACAACACACTGTTCGTCGTGACTGCGGATGAGAACGACAAGTTTGTCGGCGGAGCGCCCTCGCCCGCCAATTGCGACGGCATCCACATTCCTTGCACTTATCAGCAGATCGGCGAGATCGATGCGAATCTGAGCCGTCTCTTGGCCTCGCAGGCCAGCAACACCACGCCGTTCTCCGTGCATTCCGACTCGGCTCCGACCTTCTACATCAATGGCAATCCGGGACAGACCGATCCCATTACCCGGCAGCTCGAACGCGACGTGGGTGCGCTAACGGCGGTCAATCCCATTACCGGAAATACGGACAAGATCGCACAAGCCCTGGCCGATCAAACAGAGCAGCGTTTCCTGCACATGGTCACCTCGGATCCGAATCGAACGCCAACCTTCGTCATGTTCGCCAACGACAACTACTTCAATTTCGCCAGCGGCACGGATTCGTGCGACGAGGCGCCCGCCTGCGTCACGTTGGAGGGTCATGGCGGCTTCGCCTGGAATCACGGCGACTTCCAGGAGCAAATCACGAAGACCTGGCTCGGCTTGGTTGGACCCGGCGTCCAACATGCAGGACCTACCGACGCATTTTTCAGCGATCACACCGACACGCGCCCGACGATCATGGGCTTGGTGGGGCTCAAGGATGATTACGCGCATGACGGTCGCGTGCTATTCGAGGTACTGCAGGACAATGCGGTGCTTCGAGGCAAACAAGGCGACAAAAACGTCATCACGCGCCTGGCAGAAGCCTATAAGGACATCAATGCCCCGGTTGGCCGCCTTGGCCGCAAGACCTTTGCAATCTCCACCGACGCGCTCACCGGCGATGACGCGACGTACACCAAGCTGGAGGCGAAACTGACGGAACTGACCAATACGCGCAACAAGATCGCCCAAAAGATGATCGACATGCTGGAAGGCGCGGCGTTCGACAATAAGTCGATCGATAAACGCCAGGCTGAACTGCTGATCAGCGAGGCCGAACTATTGGTTGCCTCGGTTCATTGACAACTGTGTCAGGGCCCGCCCGCGGAGCACCGCGGGCGGGCGGGCGATGACTTGCCGATCGCCGGTAAACTCCCGCTATACTCTGGGATATTCGTAACTGCGCGGGGCATCGATGTCGGCATTTCAGCGTGAAATTCTCGTGCGCTTTGGGCATTGCGACGCCGCTGGGTGGGTTTTCTACCCGCGATATTTCGAGATGATCAGCGATTTCGTCGAGGACTGGTTCGAAGACGGCCTCGCCGCGAGTGCGCCTGGACTGTTTCATCACAAACAGATCTTGACTCCTTCCGTGCATTTTACGGTCGATTTTCCCAAGCCGACGCGTTACGGCGATCGACTCACATTCAATCTTTGGACGACCAAGGTGGGCCGAACCTCGTGTGAACTTCGCATCGAGGCATCGCATCACGGTGAGCTTCGCATGACCGCGCGGCAGGTGCTTGTCTTCATTTCCGCGGAACTCGGCCGCGCAACGGAGATTCCGCCGGAACTCGTCAGCCGAATGGCGCGATTCGGAACCGATCCGGAGACCGCCTCTAAAAAGATTCCGGCGCCGCGCTAGCGGAGTAATGGATCGATGACATCTTGGGCGTTTCGCGTTTCGTTGCGATGCTTGCGCCATTGGCTCGGCGGCGTACCCACAGCCTTTTTGAATGCCCGACTAAACGCGGCCTCAGAATCATAGCCGACCAGATTGGCGATCACCGCGACACTCTCCATTCCGCTCAACAGATGACTTGCGGCTAGCTGCATGCGCCAATTCGTCAGATATTGCATGAGAGGCTGGCCGACGAACTGGGTGAATCGCTCGGCGAGCGCTGAACGCGACAGTCCCACATTCTTCGCCATCGTTTCGATGGTCCAGTCGCGCGTCGGATTGCGATGAAATGCCGACAGAGCACGTCCGACAAAGGGATCGCGTAGTCCCGCAAGCCAGCCCGTTCGGTCCGGCGGCAAGGTCTCGAGATAGTGGCGCACGACATCGACGAACATCAGTTCACTCAAGCGGCCCAATACGCACTGCCCACCCATGCGCGGTTCCTTCGATTCGGCCAAGGCGAATTGCACATAGGATGCGAGCGCGCCGCTCGCATGCCCGCTGACCAGAATGACTCGAGGCAGTGCGGTCAACAGGGGATTGAACGGCCGCGCATCGCAGCCCAGGAATCCGCAAACGAAGTGCACCGCAGCGCCTTGCGAATCGCCCATCGAAATACTGACCGGCAACTTCCCATCAGCCGGCATGCGATAGAGCGTCATGTCAGGGGTCCGGCGCAAACCCGGCGTGCTCGACAGCACGTGCGTATCGCCATGCGGCAAAACGAGGATGTCGCCGGCTGACAGCAGCGCCGGGGGCTCGCCTGGGATGCATGCCCAGCAGCTCCCCTGAGTGATGACGTGATAGCAGATCAGATGCTCCGATCCCGGAAACATCGCATCGACGATGGCTTGACCCGAGGGGGTCTCCGCCACCCAGGGTTCCGACGCCTGAATGTCGAAGAAAATCGCACCCGTAAGGCGCACGGCTCGAAGTACATCCGACAATGCATCCATCGCGCTCTCCCCGGACGAACGAGCAAGATCGCCGGACGGGTGGTCATTCGAATATCGAGGGCCGCCCGGTAGAATACAATCCATCGAAGTTCGCTGAATACTACAGGGGAGATGCACAATGGGTACTGAAAACCGCTACCAGGGCAGCTGCTTTTGCGGCGAAGTGCAATTTGAAGTTTCCGGCGCGCCGGCCGGGATGGGGTACTGCCACTGCGAGTCCTGCCGGCACTGGTCGGCGGGCCCCGTCAACGCGTTTAGCCTGTGGAATCCGCAGGCGCTGAAGGTCACTCACGGCGCGGCCAGCATCGGCACCTACAACAAGACGCCCATCAGCTTTCGTAAGTGGTGCACGAAATGCGGTGGACACCTGTTCACCGATCATCCGACCATGGGGCTCGTGGACATCTACGCTGCGATGCTGCCAAAACTGAAGTTTGAACCCGGCGTGCACGTGCATTATCAGGAAACGGTGCTGCCGATTCGGGATGGCAAGCCAAAATTCAAGGACATGCCCAAGGAGATGGGCGGCTCCGGCGTCAATCTTGTGGACTAAGTGGGAAAAATGGGCGGTTGCGCAGTCACTCAATGCGCTCTGCCCTACTCGCAGCGTAGTGTCGCGGAGTCGCTAGCCAAGCAAGCCGGGCAAACGGTTAGTCGACCACCTGGTTGCCGTGTCATAGCCGTAAGCCAACTGCAGACAGGCCAATTCAGCGTGAATCGGCCCCACGATTTGAATACCGATCGGTAAGCCCCCGTTGCCAAATCCGGCAGGCACGGCAAGGGCCGGGCAACCGCTCATGGTGATGGGTACTACCACTTTCATCCATTCGTGATACGTCTCCATCTTCTTTCCCGCAATTTCCCGTGGCCAATGCAGATTGACGTCGAATGGAAATAACTGCGCAGTCGGAACAATGAAATAATCATACTTCTCGAAGAACTGCCGTACCGCTTGATACCACGCGGTGCGTACGGCCGAAGCGGCGGAAATCTCGAAAGCCGTAAGCTTCAGTCCGCTTTCAACCTCGAAGATGGCTTCCGGTTTCATGAGCGCGCGCTTTTTAGGATCGTTGTAGTAAGTGAGAAGGCTTGCGCCGGACTGCCATGCGCGCAGCTTCAACCATGCCCGCCAGACGGCATCGATCGAATAATCGGGTTGGGCTTCCTCCACGATGCAGCCCATGCTCTCAAAGACTTTCAGCGCACGCGTGCAAACGTCGAGCACACCGGGCTCATACGGCAGATGGCCTTTGAAGTCTCCCGGCCACGCGATCCGCTTTCCCTTCAATTCAGATTCCAAGCGCCGCCGAAATGCACTCCCGTCACCGCGGGTGGACAACGGCGCCCGAGCGTCATAACCGGCCTGAACCGAGAGCAGCATCGCCAAGTCCGGTACATTGCGTGCCATCGGGCCGACAACGCTCATGGATGGAAACCAGCCGTCTAGCGCGCTGTTAGGCACCAGTCCCGTGCTGGTACGAAAGCCAAAGACGTTATTCCAACCCGCCGGATTGCGAAGACTCCCACCGAAATCGCTGCCGTCCGCGACGGGCAGCATACGCAACGCGAGAGCGACGGCCGCACCGCCGCTACTACCACCTGCCGAACGAGTTTGATCGTAAGCGTTGCGCGTGGGCCCATAAACCGAGTTGTAGGTATGCGAACCCAAGCCGAACTCCGGCGTGTTCGTCTTGCCGATGAATATGGCGCCCGCTTTCCGCAGCCGCTCCACCATGATGTCGTCCGCCTCAGGAACGAAGTCCTTGAAGATGGGCGAGCCCATGGTCATGGGGATGCCCTTGACGGCCATCAGATCTTTCACTGCCAGAGGGAAGCCATGTAGGGGCCCCATCAACTCACCACGAGCGACACGTCTGTCTTTCTCTTCGGACTGCGTCAGTAACGACGCTCGATCTTGCAAAGCGACGATGGCGTTGACCCGCGGATTGATCTTGTCAATGTGATCCAGATACGCAGTCATGACTTCCACGCACGACACCTGCCGGGCGCGAATCGCATCGGCCAGCGTTACCGCGTCCATCATTACGATACTGGACGGTTGGGAGACGGCGAAAGCAGCCAAGATTTCACCGAGGATTCAAAATTACTGGAAATCCTAGCATGATATCTTCACACCACCGTCCGGAGAATGTTCATGTTGTCTGGCCCAGTCGAAGTGTGGCACCGCCTCGTCGAGAAACGCGATACACAAGGGCTGGACGCGCTCCTAGCGGACGAAGCGGTATTCCATTCGCCGGTAGTGCATACACCGCAGGTCGGCAAGGCCATCACGAAGAAATACCTCGCGGCGGCCTTTCACGTCTTCTTCAACGAATCATTTCGCTACGTCCGTGAACTGCAGGGCGATCGGGACGCCATACTGGAGTTTGAGGTGAATCTGGATGGAATCACCGTCAACGGAGTCGACATGATCAAGTGGAACGAAGCCGGAAAGATAACCGAGTTCAAGGTAATGCTTCGCCCATTGAAGGCGGTCAATCTGATTCACCAGAAGATGGCTGAAGCCCTACAGGCGGGCCAGAAATAGCCGTTCTAATAGGTCATAAGCGCCATAGCCGGTGGAATCCGATGGCTATCTAACCAAGAAAACAACCATCGCGATCGTCAACAAGGCCATTGTGGTGATTAAAACGTTGTGGCCCCAACGGGCAATTAGTCCTAGCATGTTCACTCTCTCCCGGTAAATCTCAAAAATGGTGCAGCCTGGGAGTGGCCACACGTCGTCGCACCTTATATGGGTGCAATTCCCATGAGTTCAAGCTCGGCGCGGGTCACAGCCAAGAGGTGAAATTCGCTGAAAATCAGCTGTTTTTGACGTCAAACGAATTATTCTCAGCTTCCTGTCAAATTGTCTCATGTGAAAACAAAGCGCTATTCGAAAGCGGCCTGATTGAACGAGTCTCGACTTTGGCTCGGCCGCGGATCAGAATTCCCCCGATCTCGGTCTAGATCTCCTCCATGAGTGTCGATTCAGCAAGCCAGGACCCCGAGCTGTTGCGCCGCCTGTTGCGCGCGAAGGACCGAATGGACGCCGCCTCGCTACCTGCTCACGCGGCGCATCGAGCGAGATTGCCTTCGACACGGAAAGTCTGGGAACGTTCGGGCGTACCTTCCGCGACGTCACCGGCGAGAGAGCCCGGGCGCGATCCGGTAGAAAAGCTCGGATTCCGGGTTCACACGGATGTGCGGAACGGCAACTATCGATGGCTTACGGTGCAGCATCCGGACCAGCCCTCGTTGCAGCTCGCCCTCTTCAAGCCCGGTACGCCTGTGCACGACGAAGCGACTGCGCAAACGCTGCACGCGATCGTGGCCAAGGGCGCGATGCCGCCGCTCGTGCTGGGCGTGGACGAATGCCGCGCCGCCTACAAACGCATGCAGGCCGTGGGCGTCGAGTTCACGCAGGAGC
>Ga0193709_1000343_pt1 | contig 17202 bp, 21 predicted proteins | sample H3c2metaG_FD_160571 | JGI IMG/M metagenome (GOLD analysis project Ga0193709, IMG submission 160571) | Soil microbial communities from a riparian zone of the East river system, Colorado, United States - H3c2 | ecosystem: Environmental > Terrestrial > Soil > Riparian zone | place: USA: East River... | reverse complement strand
TAGAACTTGCCGTAGCCGTGGTGCCACTTTGCGCCTTGCCATTCCCAGCATCCGCTCTCGATCGGTTGCACGCGGAGCCACCATCGCTCCTCCGCAGTGGCGGGGACCGGGAATCGCTGTCCGAGGGCACCACCGGCCACGTCAGGCGCCAGGCTTCGTGTAGGTCGGCTTCGCGGCAGCGCCCAGGAGCACACCCAGCCACGGGAACTGCTTCTCCAGCAGCCGGGCCAGGAAGTAGTACCCGGCGGACAGCACCGCCACGCACAGCGCGACGAGGCCCGCCTGCGACGACGGGTCCACCACGATCTTCAGGGTGGACGCGAGCCACGTCAACGCGAAGCCGACACCGATCGGCACCCACGTTCTGACCAGCGAGAGCACGAAGTTGGAAAGCATGGCGAAGCACCCCTTCCAGGGGGTCGACGGGGAGGCTTGGCTACTTGACGTTGAGGGTGACGGTGACGTGCGCGGCGATGGAACGGGCCAACTGGTCGGAGAACCCCGCGGCGAGCAGCGCCGCAGCCAACGCCGCCTCGTCGAGTTGCCCGGCGTGGATACCAGCGATCGCGGTGGCGAGCGCACCGAACTTGCCGTTCATCCACGCCTCGAGCTGCTCGGTCTGCGTGTTGTTGTCGGTGAGCACCCCCCCGATCTGCAGCATCGCTTTCACTCCAGCGACAACAGCGTTCACGTCCGGACCTGTCAGAGGCATGTCTGCATCTCCTATGCCGAAGTCGGCTTCGATCTGGGTGATGGATCTCGGGATGGCGTTCATGTCGACGTACCCGCCGAACGGTGCGCAGGACCGGGGCCATCCGGCTGGTGACGGGTAGGGCAGCGCGCCGTAGTACTGGCGGGCGTAGAACCCGGCAGGGGTCGGGGAGGAGCTGTAGTCCGCGATCCGCCGCTTCATCCACGCCGGGCGGGACGGCCAGCAGCCAGCCCAATCCGGGTCGTTCGCGTACCCCTCGGTCGACAACTGCGACCCGGACCACTGCGCGGCCCACCCGATCAGGTCATTCGCCTCACTGGAATGGTTCCCCGGGCCGGCGAAATCGACCCCGGATTCCATGTCGATCTCCAGCGCCACCCGCGGCGGGCAGTCAACTCCGAACAGGTCCTTCAGCCGCTGCTGGATCCCGGCTGCTTCGCCCGGTTTGAACACGATGTAGGGGAGCAGGACCCGCAGCCGGTCGGGGTGGGCGTCGGCGTAGGCCCAGTTCCCCGCAGCGTGGCTGTCGGTCGACGTGCCAGTGTCGGCGCGGAACCCCAGCACCGGGTACGGGTAGGACGAGTTGACCAGCGGCTGATACGTGGAGATGTCCGCGAAGAACGTCACCGGCCCGGCCGCGAGCTCGGCGTGGGCGAGCGGGGTGATGTCGGCGTACGGGTCGACCCAGAACTCGGGTTTCGGTCGGTGGGTGGCGCGGAGCGAGTAGTCGGCCGGAGGGGTCATCAGTTCCCTCCGGTGGATGGAAGTTGGCATACGAGCTGGGGCTGCCCGCCCGGTAGGCCGGGGTCTTGGGTGATCCACGTGCCGCCGGCCTTGACGCACTCATCGGGGCCGGCCGGACCTGTTGGGCCGGTGGCGCCGTCGCTGCCCGCGGCCCCCGCGGGTCCGGGTTCGCCTTGCGCACCGGCCGGGCCTGTGGGTCCGGTGGCGCCCTGCCCGCCGTTCTCACCGGCCGGTCCGGTCACCGACGCCCCGCCCGGCCCGGTCTCACCTTTCAGCCCTTGTGGTCCGCGGGCCCCAGGTGCCCCGGGGTCGCCCTTCGCCCCGGACGCACCCGTAGCGCCGACTGAGCCGGGCGGCCCGGGGATCGGCACTACCTGGGCCGGTGAGGTGAACTGCGGCACCGGCACCGGGGTGCCGCCCGCCTTGCGCGCTGCCGACGCGTTCGCATTGCCGACCGCCTGCAGCGTGGCTACCGCGCCGTTGAGCTGGTTGATCTTGCGGTCCTGGCCGTGCCTGTTGACCTGCAACGAGACCTGCCACACGATCGCGAGACCGGCGAGGATCAGCGCAGCCGTCGACACCCACCGGTACCCGGCCGCCTTACGGTCGAGCTTCCCGGCGGGGGTCGGGTCGACGTGGTTACCGGTCATCCGCTCTCCCTGATCTGCTCACGCAGCGCGGTGATCTCCTCGCGGGCCACGGACAGTTCGGCGCGCAGCGCCTTGGTTTCGGCGCGGTAGTCGGCGAGCTGCTCGAGTAGCTGGCCCTGCCGTTCGAGGAGTTGCTCCTGCCACTGGGTTTGCGCCGTGGCGAGCGCGGTGAACCCCTCGACGGGGCCGCGTTCCTTGTCGGCCTGCCGGGCGGTGCGGCGCTCAAGGATCTTGGTGACGAGGTAGACGCCGCCGAGGATGACTGTTGCCAGCCAACCGCTGGCCGCTGGTATCTCACCCACCGTCACCCCTCACGCTGATCGCGGGTCGCATCCCCCGGCACCGGCTTGACAACGCATATGCATGCGCCGTACGCTCTTGCACATGCGGAAGTCCGGACCGGCAATGAAGAACCGAGTCATCCGCGTACCGGACGTGCTCTGGGACGAAGCGCAAGCTGTCGCAACAGAACGCGGCGAGAACCTGTCCGAGATCCTGAGAGACGCGCTACGGCGCTACGTGGGGGAGAACCGATGAACACCAGGCAGTACCGATTAGGCCTAGCCGCGATCGTCGTGCCGACAGCGGCCGGGATCGGCGGCATCGCCGCCGCGATCGTCATGTCGACCAGCAGCGGCACGTCCACCCCGCCCCAGCCGGTGCAGGTCGTCGCGAACGTCAGCACGAGCGCCCCGGCGCCGAGCACCAGCGCGACGGTGAAGCCCGCGCCCAAGCCGGTGGTGGCGAAGCCGTCGACGTCGGTCTACGTGCCGCCAGCGACCAGCCAGGCGCCCGTGCAGCGGCAGCAGGTTGTGCCTGCGGACCCGACGACTACTCAGCCCGCGCCGGAAACCACCAGTGATGACCCGGGAGTGTCGATGCCGCCCGTGCCAAGCTACCCCGGCGCGACCTGCTCGCGGGTCGCTGGTGGCTTGTCGATGTGCGAGCCGTCACCGTAGGAAAGTGACGATCGACGACACTCGGATGTTGCCAGCCCCGGCCTGACATACCCCCGTAGTCGCCGCCGCGCCCTGCACGGTGAATGACCCGCTCAGCCCGGTGAGGTGCGCGGCATACGACGACGTCGTGGACACGGCCAGTCCGTTGATGCACCACGATGAGATGGTCGGCCCGGTCCCGTCGATGAACGCCGCAACCTGTAAGTAACCGTTCCCGGCGGCGGTCGCGGTCATGCCACCGGTAGCTACGGCGATGACGAGCGCTTCGGTGAATCCCGACGGCGGGGTGATCGTCTTCGTCGTGAACAGGGCGGTTCCCGACAGGGTTCCCGTGACGAGTCCGTCAGCTGCCGTGCCGTCGACAGGATTGGTCAGCGCGTCGTCGCCGATGATCTGCCCGCGAATGACCATGTTGTTGACGACGATCGTGTCGTCCGGGCCGCCCATCCCGACACCGGACGTGCCGGCGGCGGCGGGGTGTTCGAGGCTACCGTCGAACGTCGCCGACATGATCTTGCCGTCGACGAACGTGAAGCCGGTCTGTGCCCCGAGCGCCTGCTTGAACTCGCGCACGTCCCGTTCGACGTCCTGGATCCGGCGCACTAGCCAGTCGTCGTTCTTCGGTTTCGGGTCGCCGGGCTGTCCTGGGTCTGGCATGTCAGGCCGCCGCTAGGTCGGGGACGGCGAGGATCGGGGTGACTGTGAAGTCGTCGCGTTCCCAGCCGATGCAGCGCGCTACCCCTTGCAGGCCGTCGATCCACGCCGGCGCGAGCAGGTCGTAGCCGACGTCATCACCGAGGTGCCAGTCGTCCCCGAGCACCGGCGCCCGCTGGCCCGGGGCGCCCGAGACGTTGGCGGTCAACGTGAGGCCCTTCGCCCCGGGTGCCAGGATGGCCAGGGCGCGCTGGGCGTGGGCGAGGAGCGTGGCGGTGCTGCTGATGGTGTCACTCGGGGACCAGCGGTACTCGAACGTGGGCCGGCCATCGGAGCTGGCCGCGTTGGCGGACTGGGCTAGGCGGCCGGTGCCCTGTCCGCTGCTGGCGGTGACACGGTTGGCGCCCTTGCCTGAGGTGTAGTCCTCGAGCAGGCTGGCTGTGATCACCGAGCCCGGCAGGGAGAAGGTGGCGTTGGGGCCGATCATCGCGGCCGTGCCGAGGCGGTCAGCCACGTAGAGCACCGGGGTGATCCGTTCCGGGGCGTGCTGGCGTTCCCAGCCGATCATCCACTCCGGGTGGCCCTGGCCGATGGCGCCTTGCAGCACGGAGTAGATCGTCTTGTCGTCTGCGTCGAGGTAGGACTGGGCGCGGGGTGTGTTCGCGCCGGAGGTCTGCACCCGGATCGGTAGGCCGGGCAGCGTGCCCTCGGCGATGAACTGGCCGATGAGGGCCGCGACAATGTCGTTCTCGCCCGTCACGGTCGAGGTGTAGTCCCCGCAGTAGCGGCGATCGAAGTACGCCTCGAGCGTGGCCAGTGACAGTACGGCCCCGGCCGTGTGGTCGGTGGTGCGTGCCAGGATCAGGCCGCCCCAGATCGGGTTGCCCGCCTCGTCGAGCGCTACCGCGACCGAGGCGCCTGGCCGGGTGGCTTCGCGCCAGTCGGCGAGTTGCCCGGCGGGCATCGTGCCGGCTTGCGACTTGGCCCAGGCGATGACGTCTTTCGGTAACGGCAGGGCCGCGGTGTTGGTTTCGTATTGCCCGATCGTGGTGGCGAGGGGCTGTTGGGTGACGAGGTCGGTGAGGTCGATGCCGATGAGTCCGGTTCGGGCGTTGACCGATACCCACGTCAGGCTCACGTGATGAACGCTTCCCAGATGATCAGTCCAGATGACGACCGCAGGGCGCCCCCGGCGGTTATCTTCGCTGCCTGGAAGACCGGCGTCAGCGACGTCGTCGACGCGGGGATGGTGAACGTCCCGGCGACTTCGATGGTGAACGAGTTGTTCGCGTCTCCGTTGAACACCTGCGGCGCCTCGGGGGGGACGGTAGCGCCGAGCCCTATCCGGACCTGCGCGCCGAACGCGGCGCTGATCGCCGTGGCGTTGATCCTCGCGGTGATCAGTGCGGTTCGGGTGCCGTCCTGCGCCCACTTCGGAACCGCCAGGCCCGGGCAGGTAGCGAGCGCGGTCATCGACGTTGACGAGAAATCCGCCCACGTCGCGACCTGGACGATCCGCCGCAGCGCGCCTTCCCCGAACGGCACCCACGTCGTCCCGTTGTAATGCAGCGCCCCGCCGTCATAGATCGGCTGCCCGGTGTACGGGGTCGTGGGGCGTACCCCCGCGGCGACCGGCAGCAGCCCACCCGCTGCGACCGTATGCACGGAGTCCATCGTGACTACAGTGCCGGTTCCTGCAGCGACCGAAGGAACCAGGACCGTGCACACCCGCAAGCACCGCGCCGGGGTGGCCGGCGCGCCTGAGCCGGCGGTGCCCGGCGTGTAGACCGGGATGGCCTGGCGGTTGCCCGAGGCATCCACGTCGGTGTCATCGACGCGGACCGACACGATGTCGATGCGGTCGAGGGTGGCGTGCCGCGCCCCGAGTGTCAGCGTCGTGTCGTTCGCGTCGGACGCGACGAGATAGGCGCTGGTCGCCACCGGCGTCTCAACGTCCAGGACCCCGCTGCCGGGTGCGATGGTGATGGCGCTACCGGGTGTCGCCGCGGTGACCAGCCATGCACCGGGGCGCCGGCCGGACCAGGATCCGAGCGGCCGCGCCGACCCCGACGTGTGCGGGGTGAGCAGCGCCGACAGGGCATTGCGGAACAGCTGCGCGGCATACGCCGGCGAACCGGCGGAGGCGTTGATGGCAAGGCACGACCAGGTCACGGCGTTTCCTCCTACAGCCACGCCGGCGAGGCGTAGACGGTCAGCAGCGACGCCGCGTCGTAGACGGCGGCGTTGAAAGCAACGGTGTTGGCCCCGGGGTCGAGCCCGAACGAGGCCCGCGACGTGATCGACCCGTTGCGGGAAGCCTGCCCGTTCTCCAGGACAGACAGTTCCCGGCCGCCGCCCATGACGATGTCGAGCCAGTTCCCCGCCGCGAGCGTGTAGGACGACGCGAACACCAGTTGCTGCCCGGCCGCGACGTGGCTGATGATCGGGCCGGTGCACGGTCCGTCGACCCGCATCCGGATCGGTGACTCGACATTGCCGGGGTTGCTGATACCGATCGTGCCGGTGACCACGGTGGCCGCGAAGGTGATCGGGAAGGTGATCGGGAACGTGAGGCCGCCGCTTGAGGTCGGCAGTTGCGTTGAGTAGGCCACCTCAGCGCCGTACTTACGCGGGTCGGCGGCGGCGAGTTGCAGCGAATAGTCCTTCACCAGCGGTGTCGGGTACTCGGTGATCTGCGGCGTGTCGGCCTCGGACACCATCGCTGTACGGACCAGGCCGTGCTCGTCGACCGACAGCAGCACCTCGTCGAGCGCGCACGCGGCCTTGATCGCATCTACCGCGTCCCGCACCACACCTGCGTCGGCGGCGGCGATCCGGCCGGTGACGATGATCGTGCGGTCGGTGTAGAACGCCTCGGACCGCCACGAGCCGTGAGCACGCGGCTTCTGCGTCCGCTTCAACGTCGTGCCGGCCCCGTCGGCCCAGCCGACGAGTTGGCGGTGGGACCAGCGGACGCCGAGGCTGCCACCGTCCATGAGGAGCCCGTTGAGGGTGACGATCGCCATCAGGCGACCAGCCGCGCGAGGTAGCGCGCTGACTTAGCGCCCACGGCGGCCTCGTCCATGCCCGGCGACGGGTAGATGTGCTGCGTGACCTGCACGCCCCCGCCGCCGGTGCCCGTCCCGGATATCACGGCTTGCGTCTGCGCCGACCCGGCCGGGTAAACCTTCGCGTGCTGCGGCATCCACACGACCTCGGGGCCGTTCTCGCCGACCACGGACAGGCCACCGCGCCAGTCCTGCGTCCCCGCCGCGTTCGCGCCGACCCCGATGGCGCCCTTCATCGCGGCAAGCTTGTTCGCCACATTCGACGTGTTCAGAATCAGCTGCGTCTCCCAGTAATGCGGGATCGCGTTGATCGCGGCGTAGTAGGCATCAAGCCGTTTCTTCGCTGCCGCGTCGGCCAGATCGATGGTGGTCGACTTGCGTGCCGGGATCTTGAACAGGGTGTCGATGTACGCCTGGATCGCCGGGGTCAACTGCCCCTGGGACCGCAGCGCGTTCTCCAGCCGCGTCTTACTGTCCGCCAGGGCCGCGTTGCCCTTGTTCGTTGACCCGGTCTGCTGCTCCACCGCACGGGCAAGCGCGATCGAACTCGACGCCGACTGCTGCAACGCGGTCGCGTTCGCCCGTCCCTTGTCGGTGTTCTGATCGAGTGTCGTCCCGTTGGTGTGCAGAGCGGACGTTGAGGCTGCGACCGCCGACATCGCCTGCGTGGTCGCCTGCGCCACCCCCAGGTTGTTCCCACCCAGTGACTGCAACGCCTGGTCGAGCAGCCCCGCCGCGTTGTTCTCCAGCTGCATCGCGACCGTGGCCGCCTGAATGGACTGGGTGTTCTTGTCCGCGGCAAGCTGCGCGTTGATATACGCGTCGCCGGTCACACCCAGCTTCTTCGCTGCCTCGATGTAGGCGCCGCTGGCAATCGACGACGCAAGCGCCGAATCGCCCTGCTTAGACGCGTAGTCGGACGCCTGCGTGATCGCCTGCTGATACGCGGCGTGCGACTGCGCCAGCCCATCCTTCAGGTCCTGGATGGTGTGGATGACCTTCTCATTGGCGCCGGCCTCTTTGCTGCCCTGCTCGATCGTCTTGCCCTGCGCGGTGGTGTACAGCAGATGCGTGCGCTGGTAGTCGTCGAGTTGCTTCTGCGCGGCCTGGTAGGAGTTGCCGGTGTTCATGACGGCGTCGGTGATCTGCTTCTGCGACACGCCGACCTGGGTGGCCCCGGCAGCGCCGGTCTCCTGCGCGTTGTTCCAGGCCCCGACTGCCGCCGCACCGTTCTGGATGGCCGCGACGAGCTCGTTGACTTGGCTGGTCTGCTTGGCTGCTTGCTGCTGACTGTGTCCCATCACCAGCGACATGACGCCGAGCCCCGCGCCGGCAAGCAACCCGGCCGGGCCAAGGAAGCCGACAGCTTTACCGAGCCCACCGATCATCCCGGACGTCTTCGACGCGACACCGCCCGCATCGGACAGTTTCGTGGAGAGGCCGGCCAGCTTCGTCGACGCGGTATCCGCAGCGGACCACGCCTTGAACGCCAGCGCACCAGAAGCGATCAACGGCACAAGCGTCTGCAGCACACCGACCGGGATCAGATTCAGCGCGGTCGACAGCAACCGAATCGAGGTGAGCATCGTGCCACCCCACGGTGCGAACCCCTGGGCGACATGCGACACGGTGGTGATCAGAGACCCGAGAGTCTGCTCCACGTTCGGCAAGGTGGTCTGCATGTAGGCGACGAAATGCTGCACGCCCTGGCTGGACGTGGCCCAGGTCTGGAACGACGACGCGCCGTGGGTCAGCTGCGACCCGAACGTCAGGAACAGCGGGTTCAGCGAATGGAACAGCCCCACCAACCCGGCGCCGACATGACCGGCGATCTGCCCGATCTGGCTGGAGAACATCGCCGTGTCCCGGTTCAGCTGCGGGAACAGCGGCTGAACCGACTTGATCCCCGCGTTGATCCCGGCGAACATCCCGGCTGCGGAGATCTGCTTGAGCCGGGCGAACTCGTTGACGACCGGCTTGAACGCGGCCTGGTATTGCTGCCCGAGCGGGGTACCCGCCTTGATCGCCTGGCTGATCCCGAGGATCCCCAATAGGGCGACACCCGCCGCCCCGGCCAGTCCGACGAGGGCGCCAGCGCCGACGGCGGCTATCGGCAGCATCGCAGGGCCGACGGTCAACGCGGCGAGCGCGAGCGCGCCGAGGCCCTTGGTGGTCTTGTCGGTGGACGCCGCCGTCTTCTTCGTGTCCTCCTCGGCCTTGCGTACCGCAGCATCCATGCGGTCGTTCGCTTCGGCCAGCAGGATGGTGGCCAGCGCCTGCGCCCGGCGGGCTTTCGTGACGTCCTCTTCGGCTTTCTTCACCTGTATGGCCGTAGATGCAGCCTTCTTCTTCAGCGCCTCGAGCTTCGACTCGGAGATACCCTCCTGGTAGGTGGCCTCCGCCATCGCCTGTGACGCGACAGCCCCGGCGCGCTTAGCCTCGGTCAGCTTCGACTCGGCGACACTCTCGCTACCCTGCGCGTCCTGCAGACGTTTCGTCGCCAACGCGACCGCAGACAACTGCGCGATCGCTGACGGGGCGTTCGTCTTGATGTCGATGTTCGGGTTGTGCCGGGCCAGCTCGTCGGCCTTGACACCGGCCGCCCGGAGTTCGTTGTCCCAGTCCGACCGGTCGAGTCTCAGGTACCCCAGAATGCTGCCGACCGTGGCCTCACCCGCCATCGTTCACCCCCTCAGTTGGGTCGTAGGACTGCGGCGTGAAATGCCGGTACAGGCGCGAATCGACAGCGAACAACCCGAGGACGTAGGCGGCGAACTCCCGCCACGTCATCCCGGGCTCAGCGAGCAGCCGGATCCGGTACTCGGACTGGAAGTCGGAGACGACTAGCGGCCACTGGTCGCTGATCTGCGTCCAGGAGATTTTCTGGCCGGCGCCCGCTTCGACGTCGTACCACTCGTACTCGCCGGTTTCTTCGTCGATGACCTTCCCGCGGCCGTAGCGGGCGAGGTGGTCGAACCTTCGGTGGCCGCCTTCATCGAGGCGGCCAACGCTTCCGGGGACGGCCCGTGTTTCCACATGTGCTCGGCGACGTCGATGCCGTACTTGTGGGCGGCGTGGGCGGTGAGCGCGGCGCGGATGATCGCCGTGTCCGGCACGTCGTCGCCGCGCATCTCGTCGAGCACCGGGCCGAGGATCAGCCGCTGGAAGTCCTCGTTGGACATCTGATCTTCGAGGGGGGCGCCGGCAGCGTCAGCTTCCTCAGCGACTTCGAGTTGCAGCCCCTGGGAGCGGTTCAGCGGCCGGACCTTGTAGGTCTTCCCGCTGATCGGCAGGCTGATGCCCGCGATGTCGTCCCAGTCCTCGAACGGCATCACTCACCGTCCTGGGGGGGTGCCCACCCGAACTGGATCAGCAGGTTACGGGTCTCGGCCGGGACGTCCAGTACGACGCCTCCGTCGACCTCCCGGGTCTGGACACCCTGTATTGGCGGGGGGTCGTCGACTTCGATGGTGATCTTCAGGGGAATGGTGTGTTTCACGGCTGGGCTCCTTCAGGCTGGGACGGCTGGGGATGAGGGGGTGGGCGCGGTTCCCAGCCAGGGCCGCGCCCACCCCGTCTGAGAGCTACGTGCGTGTGTAAGGCAGCGAGTTCGACACGCCGACCGGGTTGGTGACGGTGACGTTCGCCGCGCCGGCCGAGCCGGCCGGCATGACCGCGACGATCACCGAGTCGCCGTGCACGGCGGTGACCGGTGCCGTGACGGCACCGAACTTCACACCGGTCGCTAGGACGACACCGGTGAACCCTTGACCCGTGATCGTGACCAGCGCCCCCACACCGGCGCCGCCGGGTGTCGCGGTCAGCACGACCGGGGCCAGGGCCGCCGCGAACGGGTTCGCGATCGGGGTGATCGTCCCGTCCAGGGTGAACGTGGCCTGCATCGCCATCAGGTCCGGGACGTTCGTCGAGGACCGCTGCAGCTCCACGATCGACCGGGCGGACCACGCGTCGAGACCGCCGTCAGTGTCATACCAGCGGACGTACAGCCGCGCGGCGTCACCGAACTTCGCGACACAGCTACGGACCATCTCCTGCGCCGGGTTCGGCACACCGGAGTTGATCAGCGCGTTGTACTTCACCGTCAACACCCCGGACTGCAGAGTGATCTCCGCGCTGGTGAAGCCGTTGGTGTCGACGTCGGTCGAGTCGACCTTGTTCGGGGTGATCTGCGGGGCGTTGTCGACCCGCCCCTTCAGGTTCAGGAACGTGACATTGTCGATGGAGACGTCGACACCGATATTGCGCGCGAGTCTGCGGACATCAGCCATTACTGCTGCCTCCTAAGGCATGGCGAGATCCCCGGAACGCGACGCGTCCGGAGCTGGTAGAGCAGTGGGTTAGTAGGTGCGGTTGCCGGGGGGGAGTTCGGTGTCGGCGTAGTAGTTGTCGGCGTATTCGGGCCGCTGGTTGGCGTCCTGCCCCATCGGCACTGACGAGCTACGCAGGAACTGCACGACATGCGTCGTGCCGTAGGGCTGTTGTTGCAGGGACTGCAGGTACTGGTACGCCGCGTCCCGCGTCGTGCGGAGGCCCGTGAGGTCGTTGGGTGCGCCCCGGAACCGCAACTGCACGCCGATGGTCGAGTTGGGTTGCGACGCGTGGTCCGCGATCGGGTAGTCGGTGAGGACGATGACCCGGTCCGGGACCGGGGGCACCGCGCCGTCCGCGACGATCGCTACCGCCGTGTCAGCGGCGGTCCATACCCGGGCCGGGTCGTACACCCCGACACCAGCAGCGCTCAACGCTGCGGCGACGCCCTGGAGGAGGTCGTCGGTGAAACTCACAGCGCCTCCCCGACGCGGCGGGCGATGATCCGCAGCACCTCGTCCTTCTCCTCAACCATCGGCCCCTCGAGGAACTTCGGGACGCCGACGTCGTGGTGAAGGTCCATGTCCTCGTGCTGGCGGGCGGCGATGAAATCCTTGTAGCCGACCTCGGCCGTCGAGTCGTCGACGACCCGCGTGTACCCGGATTCGCGGAGCGTCCCGGGGCGTTCCTGCCGGTTCGCGCGTTGCACGTCGACCAGCAGCGGCGCCCGGCCCTGCGACACCTTCAGGACGTGCTTCGCGGCCTCGTCGAGCGCGTCCGGGGCGACGGCGGCGACCCGGTCGATCAGGCCGCCGAGGTTCAGGTCGTTCTGGATGCGGATCGTCACAACAGGCCGACCTCCACGTGATCGGGTAGGTCCAGCGGGCCGGAGGTGAGGGCGTTGACCTTCACCACGACGGCTTTGCCGTCGCCGCCGAGATCAGCTGAGGTGACGCGGGACTGGACCGGGAACAGGGGGGCGTTCTCCGGGGGGGTGTAGAACATCGACGACGCCGCGGTCGCTTCCTGCCCGCCGGCGGTGGGCGCGAGGACGGTGGTGGTGTCGAGGAACCCCGCCACAGCCACCCCAGGCCCGTATTGGGGGCCGGATGAGGTGGCGCCGAGGTACGGCTCCACAGTCACCGTGTGGACGTAGAAATCGTCGAGGTCGCCCATCACGCGGCCCGCGGGATGCGGTACCGGTCCAGCACCATCTTCTCGACGACCAGCAGGTCACCGGCCGATGACTGGAACTGCGGGTTGTAGGTGATCGAGGCGGTACCGAGCCGCTTGGACTGCACGCCGATGGACGGCGCACGCTTCGATATCGACGCCAACGCCGCGTCCAATTCGGCGGGGATGGACGCGTACCCGCCGGAGTAGGTGACGGCCACGTTCTGCTGATCTTCCGGCCAGCCGGGGAACTGGCTGCCTTTGTAGGTGAGGCAGCCGTTCTCCGACCACGACACATCCGTCAGACCAGGCCCGACCGTCAACGTGTGCACCGTGCCCCACTGGTCGGTGACGGTGACCGCAGTGACGGCGGTGACATGCAGCGACGGCAACGTGACCAGTCGGCTTCCGTTGCCGTCGAGCAGCACCGTCACACCGGTGACGGGCGTGGTCGGGTCCCAGCCGCAGTAGGCCACCATCACCGCCTGCGCGAACGGGTCCGGCGTGGACGCAGCCAGCACGGATTGGAACGGGTCGAACACTTCGAACGCGCCGTAGTCGACACCTGCGCCCGCGCCGGTGACGACCAGCTTCCACTTGTACGGGCCGATGATGTTCAGGTCTGTGGCCGGGATGATCTGGTGGTACGTGCCCGACCCGGCGGCCCCGTCGTGGCTGGGGGTGTAGGTGACCGGTGTCAAGTCGGGCTTGACGAGGGTCACCGTCAGCGTGCCGCCGTCGACCGGGACGGGCGGGGTGACGGTGTTGTCGGTGATCGCGAAGGGGAGGTAGATCGGCTGCCCGGACTCATACCGCTTGGACATTCAACCCACCTCCCCTCCGGGTCACTTCGTCTCTGCCTTGACGCTGGACTTCTTCGGCGGGGTCGCCGCAGGCGGCTCGACGACCTTCGCCTCCGCGCCCATCACCTCGACCGGAGCCGGCTCAGGCTTCTTACCCGTCACTTCCTCGTAGTCCTCGACATAGTCGTAGGGCATAGCCTCACTCCTCGTTGCGAGATAGTCCGTCGCGGGGGTCTTTGTGTCCCTTATGCCGTTAAGGTTACTTTTCCAAAACCGGCGGGACGATATACGGCTAAAGCTAGCCTTTCTTCCGCTCTGAGAGTAATTAGGTTGTTAACAAAGTCGTCGACGTTGGAGTTGGTCATTTCCAGGGTGATGCCCTGCCGGCGGAACACCTGCGCGCATTCCTGGAATCCGCCGACGAGGACGGTGCCCTGGGGGATGGCTGTGGTGATGACCGCCTTCAGGCCCCACAGCATGTCGACGTTGGACGGCTGCGGCTGGCCGTAGGCGCCGGTGAACGGGCCACCGCCGTAGTACTGGCCGTTGGTGGTGTCCTTGGCGAGCCGGACTGTCTGCCAGTCGGTCGGGTGGATGACGAACGCGTCGGGCTCCACGAACGACGTCGACCGCAGGGCGGTGATCTGGTTGAAGATGCCCTCCATGATCTTCAGGCCGCTCAGCGGGGTCACCGTGACAACGGCCGTGGCGAGGCCCGTGCGCTGCATGATGCCCTGCAGGTTCGGGGCGGTGCCGTTGCCGTTCAGCAGCTGCGCCTCCTCGACCCGGCGGACACCGAACACCATCCGGTTCGACAGGTACGACTGGAACTGCGGCGCGTCCTGGAACATCTCGTCCGTCACCTTGGCGACGTTCGCGATCTTCGTGACGTTGTCCTGACGCCGGGCCAGGGTCAGGTCCAGCTGCGGCTTCGTGCCCTTCTCCAGCACCGTCGCGGTGAGGTCCTGGAACGCGGCCTCAATGACGTAGGAGATCGACGCTGAGGTGGTGGCTCCCTGCGCGATGAGGTCAGAGATCGTCAGCGGCTGGAACCGCAGCGGCACGATCCCCGGCAACAGTTCCGGCGCGACGAGCTGACCGGCCATACCGGCGCCGCCGGAGAAGGCGGGGATGATGCCCTCATCGATGGTGCCCGCGACCTTCAGCTCGACGGTGACACCCTTCGACTGGCCGTTCATCATCGACTTGTAGCCGTCCGAGCCGATGACCTGCGCACCGAACGACTTGGCCCGCACCTCCTGCGCCTCGACGGTCTTCGCGTCGTCGGCGGACTCGCCGCCAGAGACGATCCGCTGCGCCTGCTCGTGCACGGAAATCTCATCCGAGTGCTTCTTCAGGTCGACCTCGACCGAGTCGAGGACGGCCTTCTTCTCAGCCGGCGTCAACTTCTCGTCGCCGACCGTGTCCTTGGCCTTCGTGGCCAGAACACGCATAGCGTTCTTGGCGTCCTGAATGGACATTGCGTGCCTCCTTGGGGGCATGCTGAACAGCCCGCGTGTTGCGCGCGGGCCGTGAAGTGAACTGGGTGGTGGCCTAGTCGGCCGTGTAGGCGGCGAGTTCGATGCTCATCGCCTGGTACTGCAAGTTGACGGCGTCGATGTCAGCGGATTTGCCTGCTGCCGCAAGGGCTGCCTCGGGGGCTGCCGCAGGGGCTGCTGGTTCACCAGCTTCGGTTTCGCCGTCAGGGTCGATGGGGTCGAGGTCTTCCATCAGTTCGTCGATGGATTCCTCAGCGGCGGTCAGCAGGCCGAGGGCCTTCGCGACCGGTTCGGGGAGTGTGGCCAGGTCGATGCCGGCGACGAGGGTCGCGGCCTGGTCGAGGGCAGCGTCGACCGCCTGGGCGGCGGTGTACGCCTTCCCGCCGCTGGCCGACCAGTTGTCGGGGATCTTGTCGGACGCGCCGAGGGCTTTCGCGCGACGGATGATGTAGGCGCGGATCTTGTCGTGGGACCCGGACCCGCGGCCTACGGCGTGGATCGCGTTGTTCAGATCCTCGAGGTCGCCGATCGGGTAGGACGGGGAGCCGTCCGGGCCGGCGATGGCGTGCCCGGCGGCGAGCATCGACCGCAGTTGGTCAGCGGAGTACTTCGCCTTCACCTGCGCGGCGTACTTCGTCTCGACCGCATGCTGCTGCAGGTACTCAGTGCCCTTACCGCCCGTCGCACCTTCACCGGCGCCGGTGTCGTCCTCCGGCCCGCACGCCGCGCCGGCCTGCACCAGTTCGTCGTGGGCGGCCTGCAGATGCTGCGCGTCAGTGCGGGAGTTCCGGGCACCCGCCTTCGCGGAGAGCACGACAGCTTCACGGTTGGATGGGATCGCGACGAACGCCCCGTTCAGCAACTCCCGAACCGTGCGCGTCTTGCCACCCTTGCTGACCTTCTCCGACATGAACGCCACCGACGTGGTCCGGATGTGGCCCTCCTTCACGAGGGTCCGCACCTCCTGCGCCCGCGGCAGCGACGAGTAGGTGCCCCGCACGATCAGTTTCCCGGCCTCGATGCTCGGGGCACCGGAGCCGACGGTCTTCTCCACCGACATGCCGTGGTCGACGTCGAACGTGATGTGCTCCGGCAGGGGCTGCTTCCAGTCCTCCGCGGCGAGTTCCTCACCGTCGCGGTCCTTCGCCGCCGTGGACAGGACAACCTCGAACGAGCCGGGGCCTGCCTCGTCAGTGTTGGTGATCGTCGCGTCCTTGCGGGTGACGTCCATCTGCTACTCCTCGGTGTCCTGTCGCCACTGGCCGCGGCGCCGCTCCCGCCGCCGGGCGGCGCGTGTCTTCGGCGCCGGTACGCCCGCGGGCCTGGGCTGTTCCTTGTCGATCTCCGATGCCACTGCGGCGTTCGCGCCGGCGGCGACCGCTTCCTCGGCGGGGGTGGCGGCCGCGGTCCGGTCGGTGACGGTGATCCGTGTCGCTGGTGTACCCAATTCCTGCAACGCCGAGTTGGCGTACAGCTTGTCGGCGACCGGGCCGGCGTCGTCCAGGTCGAACAGCGGCCGGGCTTCGGACGGCTTCATGACACCCGTCTGGATGAGGTTCCCGACTGCGGTCGCGCGGGTTTCGAAGTCGCCGCGGAGCACCTCGTCGAGCGCGAACCGGCCTTCCACCGCCCCACCGAAATCGGGTTCACGAAGATGGTGGTCGATCGCCGATTCCACATCCTCTAGGCGGGGGGCCATGGTGTCGCGGTACATCGACCGCATCTGCTCCGTGATGTTGCTGAAGGTGGCGTGGTCGAGGATGTGGATCACCGGGGGTGGGACGTCGTACACCCCGCAGACCTCTTCCCGGTTCAGCACCCGCGACTGGATGTACTGCATCTCCTCCGCGGACAGCTGCACCGGGACCGGCTTCGCGCCTTCCTCGAGGACAAGGGTGCCGCCCATCTGGTCGGCGCCGCCGTGGACCTTCCCGACCTTCGCTTGCAGCCGGTCATACGCCTTCTCCGACAGGGCCGCCGGCGCGGAGATCATCAACGACGGGCGGGCGCCCCGCTTCCACCACGACTCCACCGCACGCCTGGAGGCGTCCTCGTTGTAGAGGGTGGTCCGCAGCGGCTCAACCCGTGACAGGCCGCGCATCATGTTGTCGGGGTTGTACCGCAGGAACGGCACCACCTCTTCCTCCGGTACCCGCAGCAGCCCCGCCGACGCGACACCGAGGGAGAACACGTACTGCACGTTCGACGAGTACCCGAGCGCGGCCTGCTCGTCGGGGCGCAGCCGCTTCACGACCGTCCGCGACGGATGCATCGGATACAACCCCAACACCCGCTTATCGGTGTCGGAGGCGCGGATCTTCAACCAGAACGCCTCCCCGTACACCTCGTAGGTGGAGAACGTCCACCGCCAGAACGCGTACCGGTGCATCAGCGGGCACGGCCGCGCCCACAGCTGCGCGAACGGCGACGACGTGTCGAGGGTCTTCTCGCCCTTGTCGGGGGTGTCCCACGAGTTGAACGACAACCGGGCCGCACTGTTGGCGACCTTGTCGATGACCGTCGCGAGCCACGGCTGCGCCCGGTACATCTGCCCGTACAGGGCGAACTGGTTGAGGAGGTCGATGCCCTGGTCGGCGTAGAACCAGCCGGT
>Ga0193709_1000342_pt1 | contig 17242 bp, 13 predicted proteins | sample H3c2metaG_FD_160571 | JGI IMG/M metagenome (GOLD analysis project Ga0193709, IMG submission 160571) | Soil microbial communities from a riparian zone of the East river system, Colorado, United States - H3c2 | ecosystem: Environmental > Terrestrial > Soil > Riparian zone | place: USA: East River... | reverse complement strand
TTGACATCGCGCGTGGGTTGAGGGCGATCAGGCGCGTCGGTGACGACTAGCGGATGCTCGGGCCGCGACGGAAGTCCGCGAGTCGACGCCAGTCCCTGCCATGACCGCATCGTTTCGGTGGCGGACTCGGGCGTTGGCGTCTCCTCGAAACCGATCGTCATGCAAATCGTGTGGCCATGCTCTACGGGAACGCGGTTGGTGTGCGCGCTCACCTTGAATGCCGCGCTCGTCACTTCCCCGCTCTCGTATGTGCCGAGCAGCTTCAGCATCTCGCGCTCGAGCTTCGGCTCCTCGTCGGCGATGTAGGGGATGACGTTGCCGAGGATGTCCAGCGATGGCACACCCGGATATCCGGCGCCCGATACCGCCTGCATCGTCGAGAGGAAGAGCTGCTTGATCCCGAACTTCTGGTGCAGCGGCGCGAGCGCGACTGCGGCGACCGTCGCCGAGCAGTTCGCGTTTGTCACGATGGCGCCGCTCCAGCCCCGTCGTTCCCGCTGGCACTCGATGAGCGCGAGGTGATCGCCGTTCACTTCGGGAATCACGAGCGGCACATCGGGCTCCATCCGGAAATTCTTGGCGTTGCTCAGCACGAACTTTCCGGCCGTTGCGAACGCCAATTCCACTTCGCCCGCGACCGTCGCGTCGAGCGCGGAGAACACGATCGGCGCGGTTACGACGCCGGCGTCGCACGCGATCACGCGCCGATTCTGGACTGCCGGCGGCGGGGGCGCTCCTTCCAGCCAGTGCGTTGCTTCGCTGTACTTTTTCCCGGCGGACCGCTCCGACGCTGCGAGCTCGACGAGCTCGAACCACGGATGGTCGGCGAGCAGCCGCACGAACATCTGCCCCACGGCGCCGGTCGCGCCGAGCACGGCGACGGGCCACTTGTTCTTGCGCTTTCCTGGAATCGGCGGAGTCGTCATCTGGCGAGAAGTGTCCTGGCGAGTTTCTCGTACGTGTCGACGCTCGCCCTCAGCGCCTCGACGTCGATGTACTCGTCCGGTGTGTGCGCAACGTGAATCGAGCCGGGGCCGAACAGCAGCGGCTCGCCCCAATTCGAGAGCAGCGGAATATCCGAAGTGTAGGCGACCGGGCCGGTCTCGAACCCGGGGACTGTTGCGAATTTCTGCGCCGGGATGTGCGAGCCAAACTCCACATCGGCGATGTCCTTCGCCCAGTCCAGTACCATTTTCTTGATCGGCTCGACGTCGCCGGCGAGTCGGAACATGATCTCCGATTCCGCATGCGCCGGGATGATGTTCGCCTCCGTGCCGCCCTTGATCGTTCCAATGTTGACGGTGGTCTCGCCGAGCACAGGATCTTTTGGCAGAGGAAGCTTGCGTAGCGACGGCAACAACTCAATTAGCGGCTCGATGGCCGAGCGCCCAAGATGCGGATAGGCGGAGTGCGCCTCTTTCCCGCGCGTGCGGATCGTCGCGCGTAGCGAGCCCTTTGCACCACTCGCCAGTTTGTTCTCGGTCGGCTCGCCGTTGATGAGGAAGCGGCTTTTCGCGCGCAGATTGTTCGCGGCGCGCGCGCCATCAGAGCCTTTTTCCTCACCCACGACGAAGAGCACGCCGACTCGCTTTTCTCCACCGGTGACGAGACGGTCGGCGGCAACCATCATCGCCGCCGCGATTCCCTTCGCGTCGGCCGAGCCGCGACCAAACAGCCGCGTTCCCTCGAGGCGTGGTGGAACGAATGGAGGAACCGTGTCGAGATGCGTGGAGTACGTGACCCCATTGTCGCCTCCCGATCTCGTCGCCCAGATGTTCGATCTTCCGCGGGTGACTTCCTGCAGAGTGACGTTCCAGCCGCGCGCGACAAGCCAGCGCGACACGTAGTCGACGACCGTCCCCTCGGAGCCGGTCGTCGACTCGATTCCAACCAGCTCCGCGGCTAGCGATACGACATCGGTCATATGCAGAAGTTAGCGCCGCGCGTGATTGGTGTCAGGACAAAGCGGTCCGCTACTTCCGCCTTGCCGAGCGCGGTAAGAGCGCTCAGGTAGTGGCTTCCAGGTCCGTGTCCGCCGATTTGCGCGAAACGCCGTCGACGCCCTGTACGCGTTCCACGAACATGTGCTGGATCAGCCTGTTCGCCTCTTTCACGTAGGCATCGTGGTGGCGCTCCCCGACGTCGCCAATCTCCTGCAACGTCTTGTTGCCCATCATTCTGCCCGCTTCGCGAAACGTCTTGAACGTATCCTCGGACTGGCGCGCCATCACGATGTCGCCGACGAGCCGCATATAGTCGCTCTCCCGCGCGGCGTCGGCGAGCTCGCGCACGACACTGACGGCTGTTCCGAGCACGCTCTTAGCGATGCCTGGCCGGCCACCGAGCTGCGACTGGTATTCTTCGAGCATGCGCTGGTGCTCGCGCATGTGCGGAATGTGTCGCGAGCAAAGGTCTCTGAGCCGATAGTCGTCCGCCTGGTCCTCGTGCGACTCGAGAGCACTGAGGAAAGCGCCGTGCTGGATCACGGCGTTGTAGATCTGGGTCTTCAGGAACGTAATCCCGCTATCCATCATGGCCTCCAAAAAATCGAGTGTCAGAATGGGGTGAAGAAGCGAAACTTGTGCCCGAAATCCTCGCGGTTCTAGAACCCGTCGAGCTTGAGACCCTCAGCGATCTTTTGTTTCAGGCGAGCCGTGAACCTGTTGCCCTCGGCCTCGCTGAAGCCGCCCGACCGGAACGCATCGTTCCATTGTTTGTCGGTTAGTCGCGAGAGCAACCGGGATGTCCATCGCACATCCTCAGGAGTGACGCTGCGCAGGAGCTCAGGCTCAAGCCATGCCCCCTTGAACGCGAAATGAACGCGATTCCCTTCGACGCTATCGATGAACGGCTCCTTCTCGAAGCCTTCCGGATCAGCCTTCGTTCCGCCCACCGGCCAGACCGTTTTACCAAAAGCGGCGCCGAGATCCTTCACCATGTATTGCTCGCGTGGGCCGGGAGCGTCCTTCTCCACGCGATAGAGCGCGTTCTGCTGCGTCTTGATGTCCCAACTGTTAGTCATCACCAGGAAGACCAGTAATCCGGTGAGCTCCCGAGTGTGGAGGAAAGGGTTCTTTCTCCACGACCACTCCTCGAGCTTCTTGGTGTTATCGAGACGGAATCGCGAGCCGGTCTGCGGGACTTTTTTTCCATCGCGCACCAGCGTCCAACGCGGGAGGTAATACACACTCGGCTGGCGATATCCGATGGCCCAGACGAGTCGGGACGCCACCACTTCCGGACGCGCTTCCTCACCAAGCTTCACGCTCCATTCGCGCCCCTTGGAATCCTTGACGTCGTATCCTGGCTGAGTCCCCACCGCCTTTTCTTCCTTGAACTCGTACAGGTCATTTGGATCCGGCGCGTCCTTCGTTCCACCTGTGCCCCAGAAGAGGTCGCGACGCTCCAGATCCGTCGGTGGCTCCCAGAGCTGCGCCAGTCTGCTCGGCTCGACAGTCGGTCGCGCATTGGGCGAGCACGCGAGGGACAGTACCGCGAGCGGGAGCGCGACGCGTTGCAGAAGACTCATGGCGTGAGATCTCCGAACGAGAAGAATACGCGCGTGCCTTCACCAGTTCCGAAGCCGACATCGACGCGCGCCCACGTCTCCCAGCCTTTCATGATGCTGAAGCTGAACCCAAAGTCGCGGCGTAGATCGGTGAAGTCGAGATCGGAGCGCAAAGGCGCAACCTTTCCAGCGTCCGCGAATACCGTAGCATCGAACGGGCCCCAGATCGGTACGCGATACTCCGCTTGAACCAGCAGGAGGTTCCGATCGCGGAACCGAAGATCCCGATAGCCGCGTAGCGTCGCCTCGGTTCCGTCGGAGCCAAGTCTGTTGTCATTGACGCTCCGAATCGACGATCTCCCACCGAGCGTAGGCATGAGCGAAAACGGAATCGTGTCTCCCGCCGCGGGTGTCAACGATGAGGCCCACGCGCTCAGAGTCAGGCGGTGGTGTGCACCGAAGCCAGCCAGGATCTGCTGTGCCTCGAGATCGACTCGCTTGAAGTTGTATAGCTCGTCGGCCTGATCGTCGTAAATCGCGTAGGTCGCGCGGGCCTTCGTGCCCTGATAGAACGCATCGCCAGCACCTCCCGGAATATGGATGTCGACCGATCCCTGATAGCGACCGAACAGCGGCTGAGCGAAGAGGCCAGGCGCGCCGACGGGAAAGAACCTTGATTCGATCGTCGGTAGTCGCCTGCCGGATCTCGCGTACGGCCAGATTTCTTCGAGCCGGCCTCCGACCGCCAGCCATGGCGTGACGCGAAATCGACCGTCCGCTCCGACAACCGGATCCCGATACGAGTACGACGTTCGGTTGAATAGCTGGCTCTCGGGACCGATGCCGAAATAATCGACCTGCCTCATTTCGCGCGCGCGCGCAAACGCCTCGAGTTCCGAGCGACGGTTCTTGAATCCCGCGATCGCTTCCGCCGACCAATAATTGTTCAGCGTGTAGACCGCCTTAGCCTTGAGGCTCCAAGGTCCCTGGCCAGGCGAATTGTATCCCAGGCCTGCTCCCAAACTGCCGCCGGGGCCGACTCCGCTGATCACCGGATGCAGCGGTGGATCGAATATTTTGTGAACCTTGATGACGAATTGCTCGAGCTTCGCGAACAGCTTGGTATTGGGAGTAACGGGCAGCTCAGACGCTGTCTCCTGCGCCGGAGCGTAGCTCGCGAACGGCAGCAACGCGACGAGAGCCAGCGACGACGCGAGCTTCATCGATGATCCAACATCACGGGAGCCGCACCCAGCTCAAGCTCACGCCGTACTGAAGTCCGGTGGAGCCGCGGAATATCCGTTGCGCGCCGAAGTGAACATCGAGCCCACGGACGAAGAGCTGCTGTATGCCGAATCCAAATCCCGTGAAAAAGCTGCGATTGCTCGTGTTGTCGTGGGAGCAATTGAGATCCCATACGAAGCCGGGCGTGACGAACGTAACGAGACGGATGCGCTCGAGCATCGAGATGGAAAAGGGGACACCAACGTCAAGCGTGCATGCGTTGGCGCCAGGCGCCACTTTCGGCGCATACCCGAACCCGACCTCGGTGCCGAGAGTGGTCGTAGCGGACTCATCGCCGATGAATGAGGAGATGGTCGGCCCGCCAGTCACAAGGTTGAAGCGCGCACGGGCACCAAAAAGGCTGTGCCCGCCGCAATCGACCTGACAGTTCTGACGCCACTGATGGCCACCGGTAATGCCGAAGATCGATCCGCCGCGAAGCTGGTAGTCGATACCGCCGGCAATGGCCATAAGATCTTCCGGTCCTCCCCGCTCTCGCCGTTGCCCATACTGAAGTCGAAGTCCCCAGTAGTTCTGGTCGCGGCTCGCGGGCATCGGCAGGGCTATGGGAGGAAGCGCTCCGATCGGAGTCACTTCTTCTCCCCTCACGGGAAAGAGCTGCGTGGTTTGTGCGCTTGCGACATTCACGATCGACATCGGGCTCGCAAACGCGAGCGCGCAAACCAGTAGTCGTGCCGAGACCGAGGGATTTCTGCCAGACGGCATGGTCAACGTACCTCGAGCCAGCGCGAGAATGTGAGCGAACCCGTGGGACCGGCCGGGTAATGGAAGACCCGGAGGAGCACTCCCTTGCCCTTCATTATATCCACGCGCATGAATCCGGCGCGGTGTTGACTGACATAGTAGCTCTCGCGCAGCCGTACGGCGCACTCGGTTTTGGATGCAGAGCCGGCTCCGCTGACGAGGATGTAATCGAGGTTGAGCCCGCCACGCAGAACCTGAAGCGTATGGTCGTGACCGCCGACTGCAACCAGCGGCGGGTGTCCGGCGAATGCAGCGCGGATGGAGTCACGCATCGTGCGGTTCGCCGAAGAAATGATGTCCTGGCTGCGTCCGCCAAACCGGCGAAACGGACCTGTCGCGCCGCAATACCCACCGTGCAGTCCGCCTGTCATGAGCGGATGATGACCGCCGACGAACACGACTCGCCCCTGCCCGGGCGGCCGAACCTGCTCGCGTAAAGCTTCAGTCACCGACGCCATCGTGCTCTCCGGACAGTGTGAGCTGCTGTCCCGGACGATGAAGCCGTGCAGCCACCACTGGGTATCGATGCCGACGAACCGAAGACGTCCAACATCCACGGAGACCGGCCCGGGGCATCCGTTGCCGGGCAGCATGCGCACGTTGCGACCCTGCGCCAGCGAGGCAATCATCCTCTCCTGCAAGCGGATCGAGTAGAGGCCGAATGCGGTTTCGTCGGCCCAATCGTGATTGCCCGGAAGAAAAATTCCGCGCACGCCCGGAGGAATCGCTTTTACCTGCGCTTCGAGTCTGCGCCGTGCATCAGCCCACTCCGCGGCCCCTTCTTCCGGAATACCGCCCGGATAAACATTGTCGCCGAGGAATACGATCATCGTGCGGTCGGGCGCGACCGATGCCTGCGCCTTGAGAGAATCGAGCGGCGACCCGACATCGCGCGGATCAGGCTCTCCCGCGTCACCGATAAGGAATAGCGTGGTCTCGATTTGGTCTGGAGGCAGCTCCTCGAGGCTCACGCGATGGTGGCACGCGAGCGCGCCGGTTAGCGACAACGTGCAGAGCACGACGCGTAAGAGCGGGCGTGCGGTGACGACGGACGGGCGTTGACAAGCGTTCGAAACTACGGATGTCCGCGCTGTCTCGACTGACTCAAGCAGAATGTTTTCCACGAGTCGTCGTCCGACGCATGGTCTGGGCCACGCGCTTATCGCTTTCTTGGAATCAGCAGGCAGGCCGCGAGCGGATCTACAGAAACCGTCACCGGCGTGCCTGAAGAAAGCACCTCGCCATCGGCCTGGGCGGGCATGTCCGGCGTGGTCTCCACCCGGAACTCACGTCCGGACTTGAAGAACATATTTGGATCCGGACTGAAATCCTTTCTGATCAAACGCCACAGGATCCTGATGGCGTCGCCGAAGTTACTCGGCGAGTAGACGCACGCGTTGAGCAAGCCATCGTCATACGCGATGCCATCGCCCAACGCCATGAGATCGTTGAGCACCGCCCCGAGATTCGCGACGAGTACCGCCGAGGCGGTGCGCTCGTAGACCACACCATCGACGGTCAGGCGCAGATTGAATTTCTGATTCCGCAGCACCGCCTTGTAGCCGCCGACGACGTACGCCATGAACCCGAAGCGCTTCTTCAGCTTCGGCGGCGCTTCAGACATCATCGTCGCGTCGAGGCCTACGCCTACGCCGATCGCAAAGCGTCGTCCGTCGCCGAGACGTCCGAGGTCGATCCTTGCTTCATCGCCGTGAAGGAGCATGGGCACTGCGCGAGCAGGATTCAACGGAATGCGAAACGTCCGCGCGACAACGTTCGCCGTTCCTCCGGCCAGCACTCCGACCGGCGTCGCTTGATGCGCGAGCGCGCCGAGCACTTCCATCACCGTGCCGTCGCCGCCGAGTGTGAACACCGCGTCGTATTTATGCGCGTGCGTTTTCGCGAGCGTCCCTGCATGTCCGACTCCTTCCGTCGGCATCATATCGCAAACCACGCCGGCTTCGGCAAAGGCTTCGAGCACCTTTGGGCGGAGGCGCGCACCCCGTCGTGACGCTGGATTCACGATCACCAGCACACGCTCGATTCTTCTCGGCTCGAGCCTCATCGCCGTCGCCGCACTCATCGCGTGTATGAATCCTGGTGGACCCGCATTTCATTCTTCCCGGGCGACGCGGTGGGCTGCACGTACTCTACAATTGTCTCGCACGTTGGTGCGCTGGGTGAGGCAGGTTCACTCGATGCTCGGGGCGGGGATCGAACCCGCATGGGATCTTATCCCAAGGGATTTTAAGTCCCTCGCGTCTACCGGTTTCGCCACCCGAGCGGAATAGGACGAGCCAGCGCGGATGGGTGGCACTGACCCCGAAGAAAAACAAAGCGGGAAACGGGACTCGAACCCGCGACCCCAACCTTGGCAAGGTTGTGCTCTACCAACTGAGCTATTCCCGCAAGCAGAGACAAAGCTACCGGTGAAAAACGACGCCAACAAGCGTCGTGTTCACCTCTTTGGAGGCTTGCAATTTCAAGTTGCAAAACCTCGCGTGGAATGATAACGTCTCCCCGCTGGCGAACGTCTTTCCACGCGGACGAACGCCCCCATTGCCTGTTCACACCGTGCGGAGAACCTATGCGGCGTCTTTTGGTCGGCGTTTCCACCGTAACTCTGGCATTCATGGCGGTTTTCGCCAATCCGGCAGGCGCTCAGCGCGTCCTCGGCATTGGTGACGATGCTCTGGTGCTTCCCCAGGGAGTGCTCCGGTTCCGGACAATCGGCAACTGGACCTGGTTCAACGAGCGCTACGGTAAGGATACCCCTGGACGTCCGCTCGGAGCGCTCGAACCCCTGGGTATCGACTTCACGCTCGATACCATTGGAACGAAGCAGTTCCCGAACCTCGCGTCACTTCAGGGCGGCCTCCAGCAGCTGACGGGAAACCCGAACTGGCACGCAACGCTCGGCAACACGGTCGTGAACCTGCGCGATCACGTGACCGCCTTCCCGTTTGTCTTCGAGGCAGGTCTCTCGAAACGGTTCTCGATCGGCATTCAGGTGCCGTACGTCCATACACAGACATCGGCGTTCTTCAACGTCAACACCGCCAATCAGGGAAACCTCGGGTTCAATCCCGCCCTCGCCGTCGCGGCAGCAGCCACTCAGAACGCGACGATGAACACGCAGTTCACGACCGCGGCCAACACGCTCGAGGGGTCCATCGCCGCGTGCCAGGCCAACCCGGCCGCGTCTCCACAGTGCCCCGCTCTTCTCGCCAACCAGGCGAACGCGGCGTCCTTGATCGCCAACTCCAGAGCCTTCGCGGCCGGTATCAATCAGATCTACACGACTTCGCCCTTCGTTCCGATCGTGGGCACCGACGCACAGCTGGCAATCGAAGCGCGAGTCGCAGCGTTCAGGGCCCTCTACAACAGTTTCGGCGTGACGAGCATCGCCGCGACCACGACCGGCCCCTTCGCTTCCCAGAACCGGCTGACGGTTCGTGACGCGCAGCGAATTCTAAGCGAGCCCGCGTTCGGAATTGTCGCCGATCCGCTCCAGTCGGTCAGCAGATCACACATTGGCGACATCGACATCGGCGGCAAGTTCTCGATTTTCGATTCATTCGGCGGCAGCACCCCGGCGAGAATGTCGCCGAAGGGACTGAACTTCCGCAGCGCGGTCGGTGTGACTTTCAGACTGCCGACCGCCCAGATCGAATCGCCCGACAACTTCATCGACATCGGTTCCGGCCGCAAAGCGACCACGGTCGAAGGCAGATGGTTCGGCGATGTTCTGCTCGGGAGCCGGTTCTGGGAGTCGTTCATTGTGCGCTTCAACAAGCCGTTCGGGGACGATCAGGAGATACGGATCATCGATCTCCCGAATGAGGAGCTCGCCCCACTCTATCGCAAGCAGAATGTGCACCGGCAGCTCGGCACCACGTTCGAATTCGAGACCGCGCCGCGCATCGTAGTGAACGACTACCTCGCTGTCTCCGGCTGGTACCTGTACCGCAACCACAGGCAGGATGACTACACCGGGACGTTCACGATTCCGGCAGCGGTGACGGGATTCTCGGACATCACGATCGACGCCGCGACGCTCGACCTCGAGACTGAGCAGACCGAGCACAGACTCGGCGGCGGAATTTCATTCTCGAACTTGTTCTCGTTCGAGGAGGGAAAGTCGAAGATTCCGTTCGAGGTCCAGTACCTTCACTGGCAGACAGTCAAAGGCGCGGGCGGGAATCAGCCGAAGTTCTTCACCGATCAGGTCCAACTGAGACTTTACGCTCGGATATTCGGGCATTAACCAGGGCGCCTCGGTAGGATCCAACTGAACGGGCGAGAGGCCACTGACGCCTCTCGCCCGTTCAGTTTTCAGTTATCAGTTCATGCGGGCGCCGCGGCACTTTCGAGCAGCTCTTTGGCATGAGCCCGGCTGACCTTGCTTTCCGGATCGCCCCCGAGCATCCGCGCGATCTCGTTCACCCGGCTCGTTCCCTCGAGCACGGTAATGTCGGCCGTCGTCACCCCGCCCTTGGCGCCTTTCGCGACTACGATGTGGTGGTGCGCGCGGGCGGCGATCTGAGGTAGGTGCGAGATCGCGAATACCTGATGCTCCTTCGCGACGCGGCGCAGCGTATCGCCCACCTGCAGTCCGACGCGGCCGCCGATTCCTGCATCCACCTCGTCGAATATCAGCGTCGGTACGTGATCGACGCGCGCCAGAATTGTCTTGAGCGCAAGCATCACACGGGATAGCTCGCCGCCGGACGCCACGCGCGCAAGCGGACGATCCTCGTGTCCCACGTTCAGTGCGACGCGGAACTCGACGTCTTCGGCGCCTTCGGCCGTGGATTCATCGCGCGCGATCAACGACACCGAGAACCGGCCGTCGGGCATTCCGAGCGGCGGCAGCAAGGCATCAACGGCCTTCGCGAGCTTCTTCGCCGCTGAGAGCCGCAGGTCCGAGAGCTGCTCCGCGGCAGCGGCCAGGCGCCGGCGAGCATCTGCCTCGCGCGTGGTGAGATTCGCGAGATCGAATTGCGCGGTGTCTATCAGATCCAGCTCCGAGCGCGCGCTGCGGCCGGCTTCGATGACGTTGTCGAGCGTTGGACCGTACTTCTTGAGCAGTCCGAACAGCCGGTCGCGTCGTTCCCTCACGTCTCCGAGTCGCGCGGGATCGAGCTCCACAGAGCCCGCGTAGTCCTCAACGCTCCGCGCCAGCTCCTGCAGCGCGTAAAAGCCCGCGTCGAACAGCTCCTGCATTCGCGCCGCCGAGGAATCGATGCGCTCGATTGCCGTGAGCGGTCGCTGCGCCGCACCGAGCTGACTGAGCACGCTCGACTCTTCGCCCGAGAGAAGCTCGTTGAGGCTGCTCGCAAGCGTGCGGAGCTCGTCGGCATTTTCGAGTACCCGTGCTTCGTCCTCGAGCTTGGTGTCTTCGCCGGGAGACAGGCGCGCATCCTCGATTTCCTTCGCGACGTGCCTCAGATAGTCCGCGCGCTTCTCCGCCTCGGCGCGACGCGACGAAAGGCTGGCGATCTCGCGGCGCACACCAGAAAGCTCGGCGTACGTGCTGCGAACCAGCGTCGACTGCGTCTCGGCTCCGCCGAACGCGTCCAGAATCCGGCGTTGTGATTCGCCATCGAGTAAGGTTTGCGCGTCGTGCTGGCCATGAAGATTCACGAGCTGGCGTCCGATCTCGGCGAGGACGGTGGCGCTCACGGTCGTACCGTTGATCCAGGCCCGGCCGCGTCCGTTCGCGGCAATCTCGCGCTTAAGCACGAGCGTGTCGTCTTCGACTTCAATGCCGCGCTCGTCGGCCAACGCAGCGATTCCCTTCACGTTGGCAATATCGAAGACGCCCTCGACGGTCGCCTTGTCCGCACCGGAACGAATCAGGTCCGCGCTCGCCCTCTCGCCGAGCAGCAATCCCAGCGCTCCGACGATGATCGACTTTCCCGCGCCCGTCTCTCCAGAGAGGACGTTGAAGCCCTCGCCGAGCGGAAGCGTCACCTGCTCGATGATCGCGAAATTCCGGATGCGCAGCTCAGTCAGCATCTCTACGGCTGGTCGAGGTCGGGCAATCCTCCCCAACCGAGTTTGACCTGCATTCGCTCGAAAAAAGTCGCACCGGGAAACCGAACGATGCGAACGGGATTGTCGGCGCGCCTCACCTTGAGCTTCTCACCTTTGACGAAGCTGGTTCCGACCTGTCCGTCCACCGTAACCAGAAGTTCTGTCGGAGTCTCGTTTGCTTCCACCGTCACCTCGGCGTCAGCGGAAATGACTAGGGACCGGACGGCCAGGGTGTGTGGAGAGATGGGTGTGATGATGATCGACTCGACCGTCGGCACCACAACGGGCCCTCCAGCGGAGAGACTGTACGCCGTCGATCCCGTGGGAGTCGAGATCACGACACCGTCGGCGGCGTAGGTGCCAATGCTTTCATCATCGACAAAAACATTCAGACGAACAACGCGGGCAAACCCACCCTTGTGGAGAACGAAGTCGTTGAGCGCGCGCCACTGTTTACGAGCGACCCCGTCGGCCCCGATCGCGCGCGCGGTGAGTGCCATGCGCGGTTGCGCGACATAATCGCCACTCGCGAGATTCTTGAGCGCCGGCTCGAAGTCGGTGCTCTGGCAGCTGGTGAGAAATCCGAGCCGTCCAAGATTGACGCCGAGTATCGGGATGTCGCGTCCGTCCAGGAGTCGGGCGCCGCGGAGCAGCGTTCCATCACCGCCCAGCGTCACGAGCGCGTCGATCTGCTGCACGTCCTCGAGACGCGCGCCCTTTCCCGCTATTTCGTGAAGCCCCTGCTCGAGGATCGGCTCGATGTCGAGCGCGGGGGCAACACGAAAGAGCGTCCGCATGATTTCGGGCAGCTCATCGTATCCCTGATGTCCGATGACGCCAAGGCGCATCAGACGGCGCGAAGGTGGGTGCCGCGCGAGCTCTCCAAACCGAACGACTTGCTCGCACGCTGCGCGATCCCGCGCGCGTCGAGCCCAACACTCGCGAGCTGTTTCGCGCGCGGCGCCTGATCGATGAATTCGTCCGGAATTCCATGCGCGACGACTCTCGCCGACGAATCCATCTCCGCGATCACGGCGGCCATGTGCGCTCCGAAACCGTTGACCACCGTTCCCTCTTCGACCACGAGAATGTTGCGGTGATCGCCAACGATCTCGGCCAGGACCTTCTCATCGTGCGGCTTGAGATAGCGGCAGTTGACGACGCTCACGCTCACGCCGCTTTCAGCGAGGATGTCCGCCGCCTCGAGCGATGGAAGTACCATGGTGCCGACGGCGAGTATCGCCACCGCGTTGCCGGCATCGCGTCCCGCGCTGGCCCCACGGTGAAGAACTTCCCACGAGGCGTGCGGAATCGCATCGATCTCCGAAGCCGGAGGAACCGAGTCGGGGGTGGCATCGCGTGGATATCTGAGGCAGAACGGGCCTTTATCGTACGCAAGTCCGCTGCGCAGCAGCGCGATCATCTCTTTACCGTTCTTCGGCGCGGTGACGACCATCCCGGGAACCGCAAGCATGTAGGCGATGTCGTACAGCCCCATATGAGTGGGGCCGTCCTCGCCAACAAGGCCGGCGCGATCCATCGCGAATACGACCGGAAGGTGCTGGATGGCGACGTCATGAATGACGTTGTCATACGCACGCTGGAGGAACGTCGAGTAGATCGCGCACACCGGACGAATCCCTTCCGTTGCGAGACCGGCGGCGAACGTGACCGCGTGTCCTTCGGCAATTCCAACATCGAAGAACCGTTCGGGAAACGTCTTCGCGAACGCTCCGGTTCCTGTGCCGCTCGGCATCGCACCCGTGATTGCGACGACGCGCGGATTCTCCTTCGCGAGCTCGACCAGCCCCTGTCCAAACGCTGTCGTGTAGGCTGAGTTCGCAGACGAGACCTTGCGCTGTTTTCCCGTGGCCGGATCGTGACCCGGGGGGAGCGCGTGCCACTTCTCGATGTGCTCGCCCGCCGGAAAGCCCTTCCCTTTCTGAGTGATGCAGTGAATGAGGCGTGGTCCGCCCATTTCCTTCACGGCAGCGAAGGTATCCATCAGCGCGTCGATGTCGTGACCATCGATCGGACCGAAATAACGGAAGCCGAGCTCCTCGAAGAGAACGCCTGGAGTGAAGAACGTCTTCACGCTCTCCTCCCACTTTCTCACCAGCGTGCCCACTCCGGCGAGAGGACCGGGCGCGGCATCGATCACCGCTCCGATCGCGGAGCGGACGCGGTTGTACAGCGGATTTCGCTGAATCGAAACCAGGTACTTCGACATTGCACCAACGTTCGGCGCGATCGACATCTCGTTGTCGTTGAGAATGACGATGAAATCGCGCTCTGATGCGCCGGCGTTGTTCAACCCTTCGTACGCGAGACCACACGTGAGCGCGCCGTCGCCGAGGATCGAGACGACCTTGAAGTCATCGCCGTTCAGATCGCGCGCGACGGCCATTCCGTATCCGGCGGAGATCGCCGTCCCAGCGTGCCCGGCGCCGAAGGCGTCGTACTCGCTCTCGGTCCGCTTGAGGAATCCGGACAGCCCGTTCTCCTGGCGAAGCGTCTCGAACTTGTCGGCGCGCCCAGTGAGGAATTTGTGCGGGTATCCCTGGTGCCCAACGTCCCAGACGATCCGATCCTTCGGCGCATCGAACACAGCGTGCAGCGCGACTGTCAGCTCGACCACGCCGAGTCCAGCGCCGATGTGGCCACCGGTCCGCGAGCAGGTCTCGATGAGACGGACGCGCATCTCTTCCGAAACGGCGCGCAGCTCATCGCGCGTCATTGGCTTGAGATCCGCTGGGGAGTGAATGCGGTCTAGGATTGACATGTCAGACGTGTTTGTCAGAACGAACGGGATACCATGAAATTAGCAACTTGTGAAAGCTCCTGCGTGAGCAGCTGCTGCTCCTTCAGGCTTGCCAGACCATCTTCGATGAGGGCGTGCGCCCTGTCCCGGGCGCCGTCGACGCCCAGGAGCGCGGGATAAGTGCTTTTCCCGAGCGCGGCGTCCCTCCCTGCCGTCTTGCCCAGGGCCCCGGAAGTCGCAGTCACATCGAGGACATCGTCCATGATCTGGAACGCGAGTCCAATCGAGCGGCCATAGCGTGCGAGCGCGGCAACCTGCGCTTCGCCGGCGCCGGCGGCGAGCCCACCCATCTTCACCGAGGCGACGATCAAAGCCGCGGTCTTGGTCGAGTGGATCTCCTCGCGCTCTTCCAGCGACAATGACAATCCCTCGCCGGCCAGATCGCGAAGCTGGCCTCCAATCATTCCGCGCGCGCCGCTGGCCTCGAGCAGCGTTTCCGCGATTCCTCTTTCGACCGCGGGCTGCAGCTTGATTGCACGGGCCGACTCGTGGAGCACCGTCCCCGCGAGTGGAATCATGGCGACGCCTGCAATTATGGCGGTCTTCGTCCCATATACCTTGTGCACAGTCGGCTGGCCGCGACGCATGTCATCGTCATCCATGCACGGCAAATCGTCGTGGACGAGTGAGTAGGCGTGAATCACCTCGGGGGCGCAGGCGAGCAGGCTCGCGTCTTCGCTGCCTCCGGCGGCTCGATAGGCCAGAAGAAGCAAGAGAGGACGCACCCGTTTCCCCGGGCTCTTGAGCCCATATCGGATCGCATCGGCAACTGGAACGGGGAGCTCGGAGAGGTAGCTCGCGCAGATCTCGTCGAGACGCCGTTCGATTCTCTCCCGATGTGCTTCGAAGCGAACGGACACTTCTCTAGAGATCCATCTCCCGTAACTCGAATCCGCCGTCGGACTTCTCGAGGAGCATTTGTACCTTTGTCTCCGCCTTGTCGAGCTCGGCAGAAGCGGCGCGCAGCAGATCGATTCCTTCCTCGAACAGCTTGAGCGACGCGTCCAGACCGACCTGCTCTCCGTCGAGGGCGGCCATGATTTCATCGAGGCGGCGGATACTCTTTTCGAAGGTCATAGATGAAGAATATCAGCGCGCGGGTCGCGGAAGGGCAAACGCGACCACTTCGTCGCTCCAACCCCAGGCCTTGCCGTCGCCGCCGGCGGCGATGACGACGAATTGCCGGCCATCGGCACCAAGGTAGGTCATTGGCGTCGCCTTGCCGCCGGCGGGTAGAGGCGCTTTCCAGAGCTCCCGGCCGTTTTTCAGGTCGTACGCCCTGAAGTAGCGATCGGTCGCCGCGCCGATGAATACCAGTCCGCCCGCGGTCGTGATTGGACCGCCCAGATTGATCGCGCCCGGTATGTCGGGCGGGACGTTGATGCCGATCTTGTCGAGACCTTCCGACGTTCCAAGCGGCACCTTCCACAGAAATTGGCGCGACCGGAGGCTAACTGCGACGAGCTCTCCGAACGGAGGCGGAGTGCATGGAGCATTTGCCGGCCCTAGAAACAGCTCGCGTTTGAGCACGAACGGCGTGCCGCGCATCATCGCATATTCGGTCCCGATCCGCTCGCCGACTGTCGCTCGCCCGCGCGTCGCCTCGAAGGTGGCGCGCGGAATGAGAGTGATGACCGCACCGATGCGATTGACGGGAACCACAACGACGTCGTTGCCCGGATCGTAAGCGACGCCGCCCCAATGCGCTCCACCAACGTTCGACGGAAGAATGAGTGACCCTCGCGTGCTCGGCGGCGTGAAGACTCCATCGTAGCGGAGCTCGTCGAAGCGCTTCACACACGCGTCACGCTGCTCGGCCGTCGGGCCTCCCACTTGGTCGCGAGTTATACTCTGCGGACTCAACGCCGGAAGGCCGGAGCTGAGAATTTGAGTCGGCCACAGTTCCTCGCCCGGTACATCGCTCTGAGGAACCGGGCCCTCGGTCACAGGGAAGACCGGTGTTCCGGTGTCCCGATCGAGCACGAACAACTGGCCGGTCTTGGTCGCCTGAATGACCGCGGCAACCCTGCGGCCGCCAACGGTCAGATCGACTAGCGCCGGCGGAGATGCATTGTCGTAGTCCCAGAGATCGTGTCGGACCGTCTGGAAATGCCAAAGCACTCGGCCCGTGCCGGCCTTGATAGCGACGACGGAATTCCCGTACTCGTTCCGGCCTTTCCGCTCGCCGCCGAAATAATCGACGCTCGGCGAGCTCGTCGCGATGTAGACCGTCTTGCGACCAGGATCAGCGGCAAACACCGTCCATGAGTTGGCGGCACCGCTGCGGTGCGCGTTGGGGCCGATCCATGTCGCGTACGCGGGATCCGTCGCCGTCTGTGGAACGGGATCGAACGTCCAGCGCAGCGCGCCGGTTCGTGCATCGTATCCGCGAACTTCTCCGCTCACGGCATCGATTCGATTGTTGTCCGCGACGGCCGATCCGACGACGATCACGCCGTCCACCACGGTCGGTGGTGAAGTCTCCTCGTACTCGGAAGCGAAGCCAGGCTGATTTCTCAACCCGTTGCGCAGCTGCACAGTTCCCGCCGTTCCGAAATCCGCGCACGGCGTCCCGCTGGCCGCGTCGAGTGCAATCAGGCGCGTATCTATGGTTGCGACGAATATCCGAAGCGAGCAGCGCGAGCCGGCCGCCGCAGCATCATCCAGCCAAAGCGCGACGCCGCGGTTCGCGAAATCTCCGAACTGCGTCGTGCGATCGATTTGCGGATCAAAGAGCCATCGCTGCACGCCCGTAACCGGATCCAGTGCGAACACTCTGCCGAGCGGCGTGCTCAGATACATCGTCCTACGAAAGACCAGCGGTG
>Ga0193709_1000341_pt1 | contig 17277 bp, 15 predicted proteins | sample H3c2metaG_FD_160571 | JGI IMG/M metagenome (GOLD analysis project Ga0193709, IMG submission 160571) | Soil microbial communities from a riparian zone of the East river system, Colorado, United States - H3c2 | ecosystem: Environmental > Terrestrial > Soil > Riparian zone | place: USA: East River... | reverse complement strand
GAGCCGAGGCAGCAAGCGTTTGAGGCGAGGCAGTGATTCGGCGACTGGTAGCGTGCTCAAAAGATTTTCCTTTGCGCCGAGCTATTCTTTTGCAATCGAGGCTTCTTCCGGCAGCATCACGGGAATGTCATCGCGTACCGGATACACTCTGCGGCAGGCCGAGCACTTCAAGCCACTCTGATCGTCGAGCAGCTTGACCGGCACTTTGCACAGCGGGCAGACCAGCATCTCCAGCAAATCTCGCGAAATGGCCATGATTTTCCTCAGCAATGGGTTCTGTTGGGACTCTAGCATTGCCTCGGTGTGACGGGCAACTTGAGCAAAAGGAGCTAAACGAAGGAAGAGCGCGGCGCAACTTTCCATCAATCGCCGATTTTCTACAAGCCCTTTGCGGAGCGGAATTCGCGGACGACCGCCGCGACGTCGCGCTGATCGGCATCCACCTGGCGATTCAGATGGCGCATCTCATCTTCCGAAATTTTCCCCGCCAGATCGGAAAGAGCGCCGCGCAACTGCGGAAATTTTTCCAGCGCCGCGCGCCGAACCACCGGTACTGCGTCGTAGGGCGGAAAGTAATGGCGGTCGTCCTTCAACGGAATAAAACCGAGGGCATCAATCAGTCCATCGGTGGAATTTCCGGCGACGATGTCCACCTTCTTCTCCGCTAAGGCACGATAGAGCAAACCAAGGTCGAGTACGCTTGGTGGCTTGGCAAAATTCAAGCCGTAACGTTCGGTCCAGCCGCGGTACCCGTCGGAGCGTTCGAGAAATTCATAGCCTACGCCGGCACGCCAATGCGCCGCCAGCGACGCAATGTCGGACATTGTCGCGAGATGCTGATTGCGCGCATCTTCGCCGCGCACCACCATGGCAAACGAATTCGCAAATCCCAGCGGCTCGGTAACTTCGAGCGCAAAACGCTGCGCGTATTCCTGCTTCACGCGCTGGTACACGGCGTTCGAATCGCCGTGCGGCTCTTCTCCTAGAACCGCTGTCAGGGCAGTGCCCGTATATTCGACGTAAAGGTCGACATCCCCGCTGAGCATGGCTTTTTGCACCAGCAGCGTTCCGCCAAGGTTCGCTTTGCGCTCAACGTGAATACCAGTCTGCGCCTCGATATGCTGCGCCAGCAATTCGGCGAGCACGACTTGTTCCGTAAAAAACTTCGAAGTGATGACCAACTGCGGCCGGAAGGAAGAATGGCACGCGCTGGAATTCAATGCGACGAACAAGAGAACCGCGCAAACAAAGCGTTTCATCTCATGCACCTGGTCACGCGACCCGCAGACGGCGTTCCAACAAACCGAGAAGAAAGTCTGCGAGCAGCGCCAGCAGCGCGGCAGGTATTGCGCCTGCCAGGATGACGGCGTCGCTGACCATGGCTACTCCACGAAAGATAAATGTGCCGAGACCGCCCGCACCGATGGCGGCGGCAATCGTTGCAACCCCAATGGTGATAACCGTGGCGGTGCGAATTCCGGCAAGAATAAAACTGGTGGCCAGAGGAAGGCGCACGCGAAAAAGAATCTGATCTTCGGTCATGCCCATGGCTTCGGCCGCCTCCAGAATTGCTCGATCAACGCCCGTAAGGCCAACGTAAGTGTTGCGTAGAATGGGCAGCAATGCGTACAGCACCAGCGCCACGATTGCGGTGCGCGTGCCGATACCTCCGAGGAACGGCAGCGGGATCAGAAAGCCGAAAAGCGCCAGGCTGGGAATCGTCTGAAAAATGCTGGCGACAGCCAAGGCCCCGGCGCGCAAACGAGGATGCGTGACCAGTGCGAGTCCCAGCGGAACCCCGATGGCCACTGCGATGATCATCGCAATCAAGACCAGTATGAGATGTTCGCGAGTGGCCGCAAGAATGTCCACGCGATGGCTCGCAAAAAATTGCCAGACATTCATTGCGCAGCTCCAGGTACCAGTTCCGAAGCAGCAATGAATTCGCGCGCAACTTTTTGATCGAGCTTCAGAAAATCTCTGGGGCTGGCATCGGCAACAATCTGCCCGGCGTCCAACAGAATCACGCGGGTTCCCAGCTGTAACGCCTCGCGAAGATCATGTGTCACAAGAACGGTAGTCTTGGAAACTTTGCGCGCCAGAGCCAGAAATTCGCGTTGCAGTTCCGCGCGCGTCACCGGATCGAGCGCGCCAAATGGTTCGTCCATCAACAGAATTGCGGGATCCGCGGCAAGCGCGCGAGCCACGCCGATCCGCTGCCGCTGACCGCCGGACAGTTCGCGCGGAAACTTCCCGGCATATTCGACAGTATTTAACCCAACCAATTGCATCACTTCGCTAAAGCGCGATTTGATCTTTGCAGCGGGCCAATTTTCCAGGCCCGGTACCAGGCAGACGTTCTGCTCGATTGTAAAATGCGGGAACAATCCCACTTCCTGAATGATATAGCCGATTCGCCGCCGCAGGCGAATCACGTCCCAGTCGCGGACCGGCTGATTTTCGACCAGCAGATCTCCTGACGAACAATCGCGAAGCCGGTTAATCAGCTTCAGCATGGTGGTTTTTCCACTGCCGCTGCGGCCAAGCAACGCGATGGTTTCGCCTGGATAAATTTTCAGTGAAATGCCGGCGAGGATGCGCTGCGAATCCGTAATTGTAATACGGTATTCCACGTCTCTGAATTCGATGGTAGCTTCAGTCAAAGTTTGGGCTTTCGCCTTCGCTGGGTTGACAACTCCAGGTACCGGAGTCACCATCCTAACTTAGCCAGCGTCCCTGCGCCGAGGTTTCGGTGCATCCTTCGATGAGTGCTTGCATCAAATGGAAGGGAAAAAACCATGGGAGCTCTCGCCGCCGCAGTCCGCACCCGCCACGATCACCATCTACGGCTCATCAGTTCAAGAGCCACCACCGATCAATTATTTGAAATTCTGTGCGACGAAGCATTCTACGAACGGCCGATTGCCGAACGTCATCGGGTTATTTTTTATCTTGGGCATGTGGAAGCATTCGACTGGAACCTTCTGGGCGAGCGGGCCTTCGGGCTGCGTCGTTTTAACGCTTCCTTCGATCAGCTTTTTGCGTTTGGAATTGATCCAATAGGCGGCGGATTGCCCACGGATCAGCCGCGCGATTGGCCATCGCGCACGCAAATCGCTGCGTACAACGAGCGGCTGCGCGCGCAACTCGATTCCGCACTCGAGCAAGCGCTGGAACATCCGGGTGAAGGGCATCCGCAGCTTTTGACCATGCTGGACACCGCCATCGAGCACCGCCTGATGCACGCGGAAACTTTGGCTTACATGTTTCATCGCCTGCCACTGGATATGAAAAAACGCGTAGCGGCCAAACATCACCTTAGCGCACCACGTATCCGTCACCACCTGGTCGAAATTCCGGAAGGTCCGGCGACACTCGGGTTGCCTACCGACGACGAGAATTTCGGTTGGGACAACGAGCACGGAGCTCTGACGGTTCGCGTTCCCGCCTTCAGCATGGAAAATCAAAACGTTACCAATCGCCAGTTCATACACTTTGTCCAGAACGGCGGATATCGTGACCGCTCACTTTGGACCAGCGCGGACTGGGCGTGGCGCGAAGAAAATAAAATCGAACATCCGGTCTTTTGGCAGCGTCGCGGCAACATCTGGAATTACCGGGGAATGTTCAGCGAGATGCCTCTCTCCATGGACACGCCGGTGTATGTGAGCCATGCTGAAGCGTCCGCCTACGCGAAATGGCTCGATCGCAAGCTTCCTACGGAAGAGCAATTCCATCGCGCCGCTTATGGAGTGCCTAACTCCGACGAGCAGCGCAGCTACCCTTGGGGTGAGGAAAAGCCCGGACCGCAACATGGCAATTTCGATTTTGCTGATTTCGATCCAGCGCCGTGCGGCGCCCATCCGGACGGCGCAAGCGCATTTGGAATTCACGACCTGGTGGGAAACGGCTGGGAGTGGACGCGCACCGTGTTTGCGCCGCTGCCGGGGTTCGCGCCGATGCCGTTCTATCCTGGTTACTCTGCGAATTTCTTCGATGGAAAACACTACGTGATGAAAGGAGGTTCGCCGCGCACTGCCGCCTGCATGTTGCGGCGCTCCTTCCGCAATTGGTTCCAGCCGCATTACCCGTATGTCTACGCAACTTTTCGTTGCGTGGAAGAGTAGATCGCAACGTCCGGTCCAGGAGCGGAAATGTCGAGCCAAACTGCGCAGCAACTGGTGTTGTCTGATTTTGCGTTGGACGTTCGCGACGGGCTGACCAAAACCGGCCAACGCGAGCTTCCCAGTAAATATTTGTACGACGAAGTTGGTTCGGAGCTGTTTGAAGCGATTTGCCTGTTGCCGGAATATGGACTCACCCGCGCCGATACGCGTTTGCTGCAAAGATACGCGGGAGAAATCATCTCACGAATGCCATTGCCCACCCACGTGGCGGAGCTGGGAAGTGGCAGCGGCAAAAAAACCCGCTACATCCTGGAGGCGTTGGCGTGCCGCCGGCAAACATTTTATTACCCGATCGAAATTTCACCCGCGGCACTTGCCGCGTGCGAAAAGGAGCTCGGCCAATTGGATTGCGTGAGCCTGGTGGGCTACGAAAAACCTTATCTAGAGGGCCTGCGTGCGGTGGCGGCTCGACGCGAAGCTGGCGAACATTTGTGCGTACTTTTTCTGGGCAGTACCATTGGAAATTTTGATCGCCCGGCCGCGGATGATTTTCTGCGCCAGGTGCGTGAAGTTTTGCAACCCGGGGATACTTTGCTGCTGGGCACTGATTTCGAAAAAGACGTGAAGACGCAGCTACTGGCGTACGACGATCCTGTCGGTGTCACCGCTGCGTTCAATTTAAATCTGTTGGCACGCCTCAACCGGGAACTTGCCGCGGATTTTGACCTGCGCAATTTTCGTCACCTGGCGTTGTGGAATTCTTCAGAGCGCCGCATCGAGATGCATCTGCAATCGCTTCGCCGTCAGCGCGTGAACATTCCCGGCGCGGCTTTGCTGGTTCGAATGGAGGAGGGCGAAACGATCTGGACGGAAAGTTCTCATAAATACCGTCCTCAGGAACCCGCGGAAATGGCGGCGCACGCGGGATTTCGCCAGATTGCGCAATGGGTCGACGAAGAATGGCCCTTCGCGCAAAATCTCTGGCTCGTCGAATAAAACAACAGGCTTGGCAAGTCTTCGCTACACGCGAATACCGTCATTCCGAGCGAAGCGAGCCTGCCTGCCGCAGGCAGGGAATCTCTTTTCCCAGCTCAGATAGCTTCAATCCTCCACACCACGCGCGCAGACAGCACTTTCTGCGTGCTCAAACGCCAGCGCGCCAGAATTTGTGAACCTTGATACACGCGTTCGAATCCTTCCTCTGACTCCGAAACGGTCTCAATCGGCGCGATCCAGAAATTTTCCGCTCCCGGCGCGTGCAAAGTAATTCGCAGTTTCTGCCAGCCATCCTGCATATGAAGAATCGGCGCGGGCAGCTCTCCGCTGAAGCGCAGTCCTTGCGGACCGGCAGCGCTTTCAATAAACCGGTCGCTTTCGGTGGGCGCAAGCAAATTGATGATGGTCTCAATGCCTACGATTACCGCGCGATCCACCGGCTGTTTGAGCTTGAGCCCCACTTCACAGGAAATTTCGCAGCCGTTGGGGGCCGGTCCAAATGAAAAACGCTTGGTGATGTCTACGGAAACCGCTTCGCCCGTCCCTTGATTGCCGCCAATCACCGCTTGCCTATAAAGGTCGGCTTGATGAGGGCCGGAAGAGCGCACGGAGAATTCGCCGCCCGCGAAACTCGCATCCTCTTGCAATTGCAAAGATTCATAGTCGGCCTGCGTCCGCTTGGAGCTGAACACCAAAATGCGAAACGCGTGCCGCGCCCAACGATCATATTTCAAATAACGCTCAAGGTTCGGCTCTTTAACGCGCGTCTGCTCGTGAATTGAGGTCACCGCTCCTGTCGTGCTACGCGGCGCTTCGCGCAAACGCGCGTGATAAGCCTCTGGCCGGCGCTGCATGGAATTAATAAGCGTCGCCGCGGTGGGGCGAAAATCGAGCGCGGCAACTGTTCCACCATCGGATGGCTTCAGCAGCGCCTGATATTCCGGTCCGGTAAACAATAATTCATTCTTCCCGTCGGTATCGTAGTCCAGCATCTCAACTCGCCCGATTTGTCCGCCAGGAATAAGTTTATCCGCTGCAAGTTCCGCGCGGATTAGATTTCGCCATAATTCAGTGCGCAAGTGCGGCGCGTACAACCCGCCGAAAACGCCGTGCCAATATGCGTCATTGCACTGCGCGCGCAGCAGTTGGTCGCGTGCAATCGCGATCTCCCGCGCGGGCTTGGTTTCCGTCCGGCGCAGCGGCACAGCGGCCAGCCGCGTTCCGGCACGCAGCATTTTCTTGTGCAACAGATTCGCTTCGGCATACTTGCGAAAAAATCCGCGCCACGAACCGCCCCGCAAAAATGCCGCCACCTCGGGACGCCCGGAGAACTCTTGCTGCACCGCGTGAAATCTCTGCCGTACGCTGGTGGGCAGCGCCCACTCCGTCATTTCCGGGTACGACGCGGTGGGCAGGTCCGCGCGGCCCAGTGGCGCGTGCGACTCCGCGTACTCGCCCGGCGGCGTGACGGTCAGCCAATCGGAATTGTTCTCGAGCGCAGTTAAGAAATCCTCCAGCCAGTGATTGTCGTAGCAATGCTCAAACGTTCCGGGCCATACTCCGAATTTTTCCATGTCGTCGCCAAACACCGCGACTCCGCCCGGATGCGTCATTGCCGCTTCGCGAAGATACTGAATCACCTCCTCGACCTTGCCGAACGGCACCAGGTAGCGCAGCGTTTTCTGCCCGGCGAAAACCCGCACCGCTTTGCCGCGGTCCTCTGCAAGATACGCGCCGAAAAGTTCGGACGGCTCGAATCCTGCCGCGAGGAAATGGAAATCATCCACCAGCGTGTAGTTCACTTGCCCCGCGGCCAGCACCGTAGGCAACTGCGGCTCCCACACGCGCTCTGCGAGCCACGCGCCTGACGGCCGTTGGCCAAAATGTTCTTCTAGATACGCGGCCAGCCGCTCGATCTGTTCGCGCTGATCTTCCGCGGGAATCACCGCCAATATCGGCTCGTAGAATCCGCCGCCAACCATTTCCGCTTGTTTGCGTTTTACGAGCGATCGCAGCAGCTCGAAATATTCCGGATGATGCTGTTGTATCCACGTAAGCAGCGGCCCGGAAAAGTGTAGGGCTGCGCGAATTAGCGTGTGCCTTTCAAGGTGTTGGACAAATGGAAGATACGCGTGCTGGTAGCAGCGCTCAAAAACGTCTTCGAAATTTCCGGCGGGCTGGTGTGCGTGGATCAGGAAAGATAGATGGAATTTTGGCGGCACGGGGACGTTCCTGGTCTCCATCCTTAATCATACCGCGAGCTTCGCAATCACAAGTCGCGGGCGCGGATTGCTGCTACCAGTTCGCAACGATTCATGGTGAACTGTGTTTTACAACCCAATTTCCAATTGCTGTTAACACCTCGGGCGCTATCGTCTCCTCGATCGCGCCGTAAAGCGCCGGGGAGCCGGACTGCGCCGTTTGAAACAAGTGATTGACACCCGAGATTTCGACGACCGTGAAGTCTTTGTTCTCACTCGCGTCGGACGCCTTGCGCAATAGCGGCACATTCTCAGTCGAATCCACTTGCAGGTCGCGATCGCCGCTCAATGCCAGCACTGGACACTGCAATTTTTCCAGCACCGGCTCTGGATCGTAATCAATAAACTGCCGGAACCACGGCGAAGTCATGAACTGGATCTGCGCTTGCAGCGCCGCCGGCGGCATCGCTTCGCCCAGTCCGCTCTGTTGCACCAGCAAGTCCAGTTTCTTCTCCAGCGCCGCCGTATTTTTTCCTTCGCGGACCGCGGCATAAGCCTTGCGGTCAAACTCCAGGCTATGCGCGATCTGTTCTTCAGACAGTCCGCCGGTGCGAGCAATCAACTCCGACTGACGCAGCAAAGTTCTTTCGCCGGTCGTAGCCGGAGTCGCCAGCAGCACCAACCAGCGCACATCTTCAGAACGGGTAGCAACCAGAGCAGCAAGAATCCCGCCTTCGCTGTGGCCAATCATGCCTGATCGTTTTGCGTCTACTTCTTTGCGAGAGTTCAAGTACGTCAAACCTGCTTGCGCGTCTTGCGCGAAATCCTCCATCCTCGCTTCCCCATAATTACCCTGGGATCGCGCAATGCCGCGTTTGTCATATCGTAAAGTTGCAATTCCCTTTTTCGTCAGAAAATCCGCGAGCACTAGAAACGGTTGGTGTCCTGCGACAGTTTCATCGCGATCGACTGGCCCCGAACCGCCGATAAAAATCGCCGCGGGAAATGGTCCAGCGCCCGGCGGAAGCGTCAGCGTCCCGGCGAGTGTCGTTTTCCCGTCGCCAACTGCAATCGAAACTTCTTCCTCTTTGTATGGATAGGGCTTCGCGGGATTTTGTGGACGGCGCAATTCCAAAATCTGCTCGGAACGCCGGAAGTCCAGTTTTTCGTCGTTTCCGTTCTGGCTCCACTGCCCGGCAATTTCATTTTTCGTTGCGCTCAGAGTTCCTGAGTATTCCGCACCAAACGCCGACAGTTCGATCTTCACTTCGCCGGCATGTTCGGCCACCTTGGACGCGGGGATTCCCTGAATCGACTGGTCCAAACTGTCCACAGACGCAATCAGTTTGCCGCTGTCATCGTGATGGATGTGTAGTTGCAACCGCATCCGCATGTTGCCGGTTTCAATGGCCCCCTGCCACGTGCCTTCTACTCTCGATATCGGTTTGGCTAAGGACTTTTCCGCCCCCGCTGCGCGTTTTTCGAATCGCAGTGGCAGACCCGTCCCGCCCTGTTCCCAGAGCCCGCGAATAGCGCCATTCCCTGGCAGAATTTTTCCCTGAAAATGCGCTCCGACCGACGCCAGTTCAAAGGCCAGCGTATCCTCGCCGCGCCTCACATGCGAGGCTTCCATCCCGTATACCGCCTGATCCAAACTATCCAGTGTCGCGTGCCATTCGCCCTGCCCATTCTTGGTCAGATGCAGCACCAGATGCAGTTGCGTTTCGCCAACCTGCAGCGCGCCAGTCCAATCTCCTTCAAGCGAAGCTTGACGCACAGCTACAGCGCTTTTGCCCGCCTTTACGGTTTGCTGCGCTATGCCACTAGCGCCTTTGGCGCCCGTCAGCGACGCCAGCAGCGCCAGCACTAAGCTGATTCTTCTCACGGTTTTTCCCTCTCGACCGTTCTGCAAAAACTCCCAGCCTGCCTAGCCTTCGCATAGATGTCGAAATCTGAAGCAGGGTTGGCATCGTCCAACCGACTGTCGCCGGAAACGTGTTCAAATCGGCACAGGGGGAGCGGTCACCCGCTCTCCCCGGCCACCGTCGCGCAGGATCAGCGCGAATTACTCCGCGCTCAGTCACGAATCCGAGACATGCAGCAGATCTCCCGTGATAAGTTCGACTGCTTTCGACACGCGACCGCCGGATTTACCACCAGTACGGACTTCGCCTGCCCGTTGCCAGCTCGTCCGACGCCGTAGGCCTCAAATCCGATTCTTGTCCATCTGCCCGTATCTTTGCTGCACGCTTCCTTCAGACCCCACATCACGGTGGCGCCCTTGCGCTTCGCTACCCTTCACCTCCATCAGGTTGGGACGGGACTTTCACCCGCTAGCTGCCGAACATGCACGGCGTACCAACGAAAACGGCACGCCGTTGCGTGCCGTCTTTGATTCTTCCATCCGATCCGTTAAAAAAAGCTTACTTTTTGGCGTACCAATCCGAATTCAATGCCGTGAAGGACTGCCATTTCTCAGGCAGATCTTCCAGCGCGAAAATCGCAGTCACCGGACATACCGGCACACACGCCCCACAATCGATGCACTCCACCGGATTGATATACAGTTGTGTCACGCCTTCGTGTTCCGCTTCATCTTTGCGCGGATGGATGCAGTCCACCGGGCACACATCCACACAAGCGCTGTCCTTGGTGCCGATACACGGCTCGGCAATCACATATGCCATTCAGCTTCTCCTTTGAGCGATTCCAGTCGCCGCTAGCTCCCGTTACGGCAGCGAAATTTCTGCGCTTTCAGCTGGCGCGAGCGCTTTACACATTAAGTGTACCCGTCAGCCTTTCGATTCTCAACTGTAGGCGAAAATGCCAGATATTCTCTCTTAGTCGGTTATAAGTATTGTTCGAAGAACGAATCCGCTTTAGCCTTTTCAGGTAGCCTCTTTCGAAAGGTATTTTATGCTCGACCTCAAAGGCAACCGCATCACCTATTTCGGCCACAGCACTTTTTCTCTGACCACTCCTTCCGGGCAAGTCGCACTGATCGACCCCTGGGTAACGACCAACCCCCGCTGCCCGGAATCCCGGAAAAAACTTGACCGCCTCGACGCGATTTTTCTCACGCACGCGCACTCTGACCACCTGGGCGATCTTCTGGCGCTGGCCCAACAATTTCGCCCGAAAATCGTGGCCATTTTCGAAACCTGTCTTTGGCTCGGAAGCAAAGGTTTCGAGCAGGAAACCTGCCCCATGGGCAAAGGCGGATCGCAACAGGTTGGTGACTTCAAAATCAGCATGACCCACGCGATGCATTCGAATTCTATCGATGAAGATGGTGTGCGCCTCTATGCTGGCGAACCTGCTGGTTACCTGGTCAGTCTTCCCGGTGGCGTCATCATTTATCATGCGGGCGATACCGCGCTGTTCGGCGATATGAAATTGCTCGGCGAACTATATAAACCCGATATAGCGATGCTTCCCATCGGCGACCGGTTCACGATGGGCCCACGGGAAGCGGCTCAGGCTATCCGCTTTCTCGGCGTAAAACACGTCATTCCCATGCACTATGCGACGTTCCCTTTTCTCACAGGAACACCAGAAGCATTGCAGCTCGAGGCAAAGGACATCCCCGGCCTGACCATCCACGCTCTGGAGCCCGGCGAATCGCTCTAGGTTCGCTGCCGAAAGGCTTACCGGAAGAAATTCCGCACAAAGAACGCCAGATTCGCCGGACGCTCCGCCAGCCGGCGCATGAAATATGGAAACCAATCCTGCCCGTAAGGAATATAAATCCGTAGCCGGAAACCGTCGCGCACTAGTTGCCGCTGCAAATCCGTGCGCACTCCATACAACATCTGAAACTCGAACTCCTCTTTCGAAATTTTCTTCTCCGCGGCGCAGCGAATCGTCGCTGCAATCATTTTCGGGTCGTGGGTCGCAATTCCGTGATAAAACCCGCTCGGCAACAGCAACTGAATCAGCTTGACGTAATTCGCGTCCACATCCTCCTTCTTTGGGAACGCCACCTCCGGCGGCTCTTTGTACGCGCCCTTGCACAAGCGGATGCGGCATCCGTACGCCAGCAAGTCATTCACATCCTGCTCGCTGCGATAAAGATAAGCCTGTATCACCGTGCCGATCGCCGGACTTTGTGAACGCACGCGCTTTACCACATCAATGGTCCGCGCCGTATACGGCGAACCTTCCATGTCCGCGCGCAGAAAATTTCCATGCCAAGCCGCGCGCTCCACGATCGAGAGCAATTGCCCCTCGCAAAACTCCGCGCTCATATCCAGGCCCAACTGCGTCAGCTTGCAGGACACATTGGCGTCCAGTTTTTCCGCGGCAATCCGGTCGAATATTTCCAGGTAGGCGTCTCGCGCGCGTTGCGCATCCGCCGCGGTAGCGACATTTTCCCCAAGATAATCCAGGCTGACCGACATTCCCCGGTCATTGCAAACCCGCGCCGCCGCGATGGCCTCTTCCAGCGCCTCTCCCGCCACAAAGCGGTGCGACATTTTCCGGGTCGTCTGGTTGGAAGTCACCCAGTGTGCGAACTTTTTGTTTTCAGATAATTTCAGGAGCGTCGAGCGGACCATGGCCTCATTTAGCGTTTGCAAGTACAACTTGCCTATATCAGGGTTTGCAATACAAACCCTGAAACCCGTATTATGACCGCGCTGCAACGTTTTTGACGAGCGCTTACGCGTGCTTGTGTTCTTCGAGGAACTTTTCCGCGTCAATGGCCGCCATGCAGCCCGATCCGGCCGCAGTCACCGCCTGCCGGTAGCGGTGGTCCTGCACATCACCTGCAATGAACACTCCCGGAACATTCGAAATGCTGCCGTGTTTCGCGATAAGATAACCGTTCGGATCCATTTCCAACTTGCCCTTGAACACCGTGCTGTTCGGGTCGTGCCCGATGGCCACGAACACGCCGTCCACGTCAATCTCGCGGGTATCGCCGACGTCCACATTGCGCAGCTTCAGCCCACAAACCAATCCCTGCGGCGAAGCAATTTCCTCCACGATATACGGCGTCACAAACTCTACTTTTTCATTGGCCCGCGCGCGATCAATCATGATTTTTGAAGCGCGAAATTCATTGCGCCGGTGGATTAAAAAAACCTTGCTCGCATAACGCGACAGAAAGTTGGCTTCTTCCATCGCCGAATCCCCACCACCCACCACCGCAATCGGCTTGCCCCTAAAAAAATACCCATCGCAGGTTGCGCACGTCGAAACGCCTCTACCGATTAATTCTCTCTCGCCTTTTAATCCCAGCAATCGCGCGGACGCTCCCGCCGCCACGATCAACGTTTTCGTTTCGTAAACGTGCCCGCCCGCCGTGATCTTAAACGGCCGCTCGCGTAAATCCGCTTCCGTGACCGCTCCAGCCTTAAACTCTGCGCCAAATCGCGCCGCTTGCTTCTTCATATTTTCGATGAGCTCTGGCCCCAGAATCCCGTCCGGGAAGCCGGGGAAATTTTCCACGTGCGTGGTCAGCGACAGCTGCCCGCCCGGCTCGTGCCCTTCGAGTACCATAGGCTTCAAATTCGCGCGCGCCGCATAGATTGCCGCCGTCAACCCCGCACATCCACTTCCAATAATTACCACATTCTCCATTTGCTAAACTCTCCCCCTTATTTGATTCTCGGCGCACTCCAGGGTTACAAACGCGAATCGGCATTGTATCACTGCGTCCACAGCTTACCCGCAGACCGTTGGCAACCCAAATCTTCCACTTTGCGTGCGACTTTCACTTCAGGTAGAGTTTTTCCGCGGATGTCACCAATCGCCGGTTTCTACCGTAAAATAACCCAGAAGCTGCACTCGTCATTTGACTACAATTCTTCAGGAGACCTTGATCCTAATGGACCCGCGTTACCCGATTGGAAAGTTTCAGCAGCCACTCGAAGTTACCTCGTTGCTGCGCCAGCAAGCGATTGAGATCGTCGCAGAAACTCCCGCCAAGCTCCGCGCCGCTGCCAGCGAGCTTTCTCCAACGCAACTCGATACTCCATATCGTGAAGGCGGCTGGACCGTTCGCCAGGTCGTGCATCACGTCGCGGACAGCCATCTGAACGCGTACATCCGCCACCGTCTCGCTCTAACAGAAGAACAACCAACCATCAAACCCTACGAGGAGAATCTTTGGGCGCAACTCCCCGACGCGAAAACCTCTCCTGTCGAAATTTCCCTCGCTCTTCTCGATTCGCTTCATGACCGTTGGGTTCGACTTTGGCGCTCTCTCACCGCGGATCAATTCGGCCGGGTGTTTGTCCACCCGGAACACGGGCCGCGCACCGTGGACTGGCTGCTTTTCCTCTACGCCTGGCACGGACGCCATCACACAGCGCACATCACCGAACTCCGCAAACAAAAATCCTGGTAACAGTTTTTCTTCGCTCTCGTTCGGAAGCTCTTCTAGCCGGGTCTCCCAGGTGCAGGGTTTACACCCTGGGGCTTACATTTCTCTTACCCTTCTTACTTCTTCGCCCCAAGCTCTTTATTCAAGATCTTCCCTTTGCGGAACCACGGCCGCTCCACGCGCTGCATATATCCCGGCAGCGTCCTTTTCTTGGCCATTAATTTGTTGACCCACTCGCGCGCCTCGTCCGTCCTGCCCTGCGTCTTCAAAAACCATGCAAAGTTATAGAAAGTCTCCGGCGTCGTCGAATATTGCGTAGCTGGTGCGAACCACCGCGCCGCCTTTTCCATTTCACCGGTGCGCGCATACGCATCGCCCAGCAGGCCCGCCGCGCGGTAGTAATCAAATTTCACGTCGGCACACGCCACCCGCTCCAGGTCCGGAATCGCTCCCGCATAGTCTCCCAGACCCAATGCGCTCTTGGCGCGTCCGTAGTAGCTGTGCAGCGTATCATTCGCCGACGCATTTGCCTTGCGCGCCCCATAAGCTTCGATCGCTTTCGCAAAAGCTTCCCGCGCCTTTGCATATCTCTTCTCTTCCAGATTAAGCTCTCCCGATTCCTCGAAATTCCCCGCCGACGGATTGTCCAGAATCTCCAATTCCAGTTTTTGCATCCGCGAACGACGCCCAAACCCCTGGAAAATTCCGCCCAACAGCCGCGCATCCGGCGCTACCTCCACCAACAAATACGCACCTGCCCCAATCGGTCCGCCAATCAAGATAATCCACAGCCAATACGTCTCCGGCCGGCGCTTCACGAAATGCACCAGCGCCAGCAGCTGCAGCAAAATCCCCCAGGGATAAAACAAGTGGCTCAACCCAAACATCTCCGTCGTGCCCCCGCCGCCCGCCGCGCTCCCGCTTAATCGCCCTTCACTATAAGTCACCTATCAATAGAAGCTAAGCCTTTCCGCAGCCCCGCGCCCTCTCTCTTACGTAGCAGCGGCCTGTCTGCCGCGGGCAGGCCCAGCGGCCACCTTTTTCACGTTGCGCAACCTCGCCAACTTAAACGTCCTGTCACGGTTTTCCATCCGGTGCTATCATCACTCGTTTTTCGGAGCTCTGCACCATGCCACTCACGTTCCTTGGCCGCGCCGCGTTAATCGCATCCGCCCTCATCTTCGCCACCCTCCTACCCGCCGCCGACACCAAACCGCCTCTCCGCGTAGTCATCGCCGGCCTGGTGCACGGCCACGCTGACGGCTTCTTCTCCCATTCCCGAAATCGCTCCGACATCCAGATCGTAGCCATCGCCGAATCCGACCGCGCTCTCTTCGATCAATACGCCGCAAAATTCCATCTCGACTTGTCGCTCTATCACGCCGATCTCGACGAAACTCTTCGCTCCACCAAACCGCAAGCCGTTCTCGTCTACACCTCCACCTACGATCACCGCAAAGTCGTGGAACTTTGCGCGCAGTATGGAATCCCGGTAATGATGGAAAAACCGCTGGCCGTTTCCTTCGCAGACGCGCAAGCCATGGCGCGCGCCGCGCACGCCGCAAATATTCAAGTCCTGGTCAACTACGAGACTTCCTGGTATCCCAGCAATCACGCCGCTTTCAAGCTAGTCCATGATGGCGCCATCGGTGAAGTCCGCAAAGTCGTGGTCCACGACGGCCACCAAGGCCCCAAAGAAATCAATGTCGACCCTAAATTCCTTAAATGGCTCACCGACCCAGAACTTAACGGCGGCGGCGCTCTGTTCGATTTCGGCTGTTATGGCGCCGATCTCGTGACTTGGTTAGTTGGCCGTTTTACGGCCACCGGCGAATTCGTCGGCCAGCGACCTCTCACCGTCGCCGCCGTTACTCAGCAAATCAAGCCCGACATCTACCCGCATGTAGACGACGAAGCCACCATCGTCCTCACCTATCCCAAAGCCCAAGCCATTCTGCAAGCATCCTGGAATTGGCCCTACTCACGCAAAGACATGGAAGTCTACGGCCGGACCGGCTCCGTCATCACCGTCGCCGCAAACCACATCACCGTGCGCCTCCCGCACCAGGCGCAATCCGCCATCCGCGCCGCCGCTCCCATCCCAGCACCCTACAACGACCCCCTTACTTACCTCCGCGCCGTACTCCTCGAAGGAGCCAAACCTGACCCCCTCTCCTCCCTTGAAACCAACCTCATCGTTACCGAAATCCTCGATGCCGCCAGTCGCTCCGCCGCCTCCGGCAAAACCGTCCACCTTCCCCAGTAGCCTCAATCTTCGGCAAATTCCATCCCACCCTCTGACCGCTTTCACTCAAACGAAAGTACCGATCTAATAGGACTGTGTCGAATCAATGAGTTGTATCGCATTGGAACGGTTTCACGAGTTCCAGATTGGCACCTCCTTAGCAAACCCTCACACTTATCTCCAGCGCAATACTCTTCACTCGCGTTCCAGCCAGGTCACCACACGCTGGTCCGCATCGGTCGAGACCATATACCCGTTTCACGCGCCACTAAATTTTCGGAGGAAATACGTGCAAAACAAGATTTGGCTCTTCTCACTCTGCCTGCTCCTCGCCGGGTGCAGCGGCACCAAGGGCCTCAGTTCAGGTAGCGGGCCCGGTTCAGGCGGCCAACCAGTTCCGGCAACGCTCAATGGCCTCTCGGTCACTCCCAACGCGGCGTCCATAGCCGCGACATCTACCGTCACGCTCCACGCCATGGGATCCTACTCTGACAGCTCGAGCAAAGATCTCAGCTCCTCTGCCACTTGGACTTCCTCGAATTCGAACGTCGCTACGGTTAGCACCTCCGGCCTCGTCACCGGTGTTGCAAGCGGTGCCGCCTCGATTACCGCCAAATCCGGAACTTTCACCAGTTCAGCCGCCATCACAGTCAGCGGCGGAACCAGCGTCACTCTGAGCGCGATCGCCATCTCGCCTGCTGGCCCTTCGATTCCCATCAACACCACGCAGCAGCTTACAGCTACTGGCAGTTACAGCGACGGCAGCAGCCGCGACCTGACAAGCCTTGTTACCTGGTCCTCCTCGACCATTGCCAACGCAACCGTAGATGCCGCCGGTCTGGTCAGCGGTCTCGCGGCTGGCACGGCAACCATTACCGCAACTCTGGGCAGCGTTTCCAAGTCCACCTCGGTCACTGTCACCGCGCCCACCCTGACGTCCATCTCGGTTACGCCAGACGACTTGACCCTGGCCATTGGCATCAACCAACAATTCACAGCGTCAGCAAACTATAGCGACGGCTCTGTCCAAGACCTGGTCGGCGGAGTAACTTGGACCTCTTCTACCACCTCTGTCGCCACTGTTGACAACAACGGTCTGGCTGCCATTCTCGCCGCAGGCGCCACCACCATTACCGCCACCGTCGGCTCTTTCACCGATTCAACAACGATCACTGTCGTGCCGGCGCATCTCACTTCCCTCACTATTTCTCCGGCAACCGTATCCATCGCCGCTGGAACACAACAACAATTCACCGCAACCGGCAATTTTGATGACGGCAGTACCGAAGTGCTCACATCTCTGCAGTGGTCCTCAAGCGCCACCAGCATACTCACCATTGACGCTAACGGCCTGAGCCTCGGCGTAGCGCCAGGCACTTC
>Ga0193709_1000340_pt1 | contig 17362 bp, 18 predicted proteins | sample H3c2metaG_FD_160571 | JGI IMG/M metagenome (GOLD analysis project Ga0193709, IMG submission 160571) | Soil microbial communities from a riparian zone of the East river system, Colorado, United States - H3c2 | ecosystem: Environmental > Terrestrial > Soil > Riparian zone | place: USA: East River... | reverse complement strand
CATCAAAGGCAGCTTCACCGGAGCCAGCGACGACAAAGTTGGCAAATTCCAGCAAGCCGATGGCGGCACCCTCTTCCTCGACGAAATTGGCGACATGAGCCTGCGCACTCAATCGAAGGTATTGCGTGTACTTGAAGAACAGCGCTTCGAACCCGTCGGGTCCAACCAAACTTCGCGCGTGGATGTCCGCGTAATCGCCGCCACCAACAAAGATTTAGAACAGGAAATCCTGCACGGCCGCTTTCGCCAGGATCTTTTCTACCGCCTTAACGTAATTCCCTTTTTCGTAGCGCCACTCCGCGACCGCACTGCCGACATCCCAGTCCTCGCCCGCCATTTCCTGAATGAATTCAGCTCCGCGTACGGCAAAAAAACCCGCGAACTCAGCGAAGGCGCTCTGGAAATCCTCCTGCGCTACCCCTGGCCCGGCAACGTCCGCGAACTCCGCAATTTAGTCGAGCGCCTGGTCATCGTCTGCCCGCAAGTTCGCATCGAGCCGCATCATCTTCCGCCCGAACTTTTCCGCGGCGTGGTCGAAAGCACCCAGCAACCCTACGGCACCCTGCACGAAGCCCGAAGCGCCTACGAACGCGAATTCATTCTCCGCAAACTCCAGGAAAACCGCTGGAACATGACGCAAACCGCCGCCGCCATCGGCCTCGAACGCTCCCACCTTTACCGCAAAATGAAAACCCTCGGCATCGCCGCCCCCGACTGATCCCGCGATCTTTGTAGTGGCCGTCTTCTCTTTGAGTCTGTAGAGGCCCACCTTCCGGCTCTCCGGTAGCACAGCAAACTCCGCTCAAGCTTCTCTTCCTGACGCCGCCGCGCTCATCCCGGTCGTCGGCCCATACCCATCTCGTCCCTCCGGCACCCGACGCGGCCGCCCAGTGATCTTCTACTCGCTACTCACTATCCATTACTCATTCTCATCCCCGCCGAGCGCCTCCATCTGCGTGTGCCAGTCCAACTCCCGCACCGCCATCGGATTCTCGCGCCAGTTCTCCGCAACCTTCACGAACAATCCCAGATAAATTTTGGAATTCAAAATGTCTTCCAGCTCGATTCGCGCTTGCGTCCCGATTTTCTTCAACATGTCGCCCTTGCGCCCAATCAGAATCTTCTTCTGCGAAGCGCGTTCCACCGCCAGCGTCATCTCGATGCGCAACATCTTCGGCGTTTCTTCCCATTTCTCTACCGTCACCGCCAGCGCGTGAGGTACCTCGTGATACGTCAGAGCGATGGCTTTCTCGCGCACGATCTCACTGGCCAGAAATCTTTCCGGCTGGTCTGTAACCTGATCTTCCGGAAAGTACGCCGCGCCCTCCGGCAACAGCTTAATCACTTCTTCCATCAACCCATCGCAGCCTTCTCCCTTCATCGCGGAAATCGGCACGATCGCTGCAAAGTCCTGCGCTTTCCCGAATGCCTCCAGTAATGGCGCCAGCTTCGGCCGTGGCAATCTATCAATCTTGTTCAACACTAGAATCGTTTTTCCGGAGAAGCGTTTCGATTTGTCCATCAGCAAATTGTCAACATGCGGATGCGTCGCCGTCGCATCCACCATCAACACCAGGACGTCGATTCCTTCGAGCGCTGCAGCGACTTCGCGCATCATCTGCTTGTTCAAGGCCGTTTTCGCGTCATGCAACCCCGGCGTATCAATCAGCACCACCTGCGCATTTTCGCGGCTTACGATTCCCTGAATGCGATTGCGCGTGGTCTGCGGCTTCGAAGTCACAATGGCAATCTTCTGCCCCACCAGCCGGTTCACCAGTGTGCTTTTGCCCGCATTCGGACGCCCCACAATCGCCACAAATCCAGCGCGGTGTCCAGCTCCAGTCTTCTTTTCGGTTTCGCTCATCACTTGCCTTCTCGTGTCCGCCACGGGCACGCGCTGCGAATTATTCCAGTCCGCCAAGTCTTACCAGCGCCCTTCCCGTCTCTGTGCTCTCTGGCTGACTCGGTGGCAGATTCTTCTTTCCCGGAACTGAAAACTTCATCCGGCGTGCATCGCCGTGCCCGACAACTTCTGAATCTTCACGCGCAACACTTTCCGCTGATTGGCTTCCAGCACCTCAAATCGAAATCCCTGCAAATCGCATTTCTCTCCCGGAGCTGGAACTTTCCCGCTCACGTGACTCAGCAATCCCGCAATCGTCGTTACCGTTTCATCCGCCGATTCTCCGAAGTGCACGCCCAACATCTCTTCCACATCTGCGATCGCCGTGCTACCACGCATCACCAGCGAAGTGGTTCCTTCCCTCACCATTTCCAGCTTCGGGTGCGTGCCATCTGCTCCGCCCACGCCCACGATTTCTTCCACCAAGTCTTCCATCGTGGCGATTCCCGCGACGCTTCCATGTTCATCAATAATTACAGCCATGGTCTGATCTTTCTGCCGCATCTCCCGCAACAATTCCGAACCAACCTTTGTTTCCGGCATGAACAGCACCGGCTTCATCAGTTCCCGTACGTGCCGCTTCAGCAGATCCGTATCCGCAACCTGCAATAAGTCCTGCGAATCAACCACGCCCACAATGTCGTCCATCGAGTGGTCAAATACCGGAAGCTTCGCAAAGCCGGACTCGAATAATTTCGCGTGCAACTCTTCCAGAGTCGCATCGGCCTGAATCGCTACGATGTCCGGCCTCGCGGTCATCACTTCTCGCACTCGCTTATCACTGAATTCGACGACCTGCTCGATCAGGTCTGCCTGCTCCGGCGCGATGATTCCCTCTTCTTCGGCGGCTTCCACCAACGCTTCAATTCCCTCTTCTGTCCGTTGCTCTTCGCTCTTTTCGCTTTCCGCTTCGGAAATGCGCGCCAGCGATTCCGCACCTTCCAGAAAAACGCGCACCGGCCACACCAAAACGAGACTTGCACGCAGCAGCGGCAACAGCGGAAGCAACCAGCGCCCGGTGGTGCGGTACAGCAAAATATCGGGAATAAAATGCATGGCAATAACTACTTCGAGTCCGATGAACGCAGCAAGTTGAACGACGGACTCCCAGGCTCCCGGAACGAAGGTCCACACTCCGCGGGCGGTTTGGAGTACCAGAAACGCCAGCCAGAAATGTCCCAAAATACGGAAAGCCCGGCCGGCGCTGCGCCGGTTTAGTCCTATCCTCGGCTCAATTTCTGCTTCAAAAATATCCAAATGTTCATGCACCGGGCCGGTGGTCATTCGCCCAAGCTCGCGGTAAATCAATGTAAGGTAGGAATAGACGGGCAGAAATAGCGCCAGCAGCACCACGCCAAACGCAAAGAACCAGCGGTACGCATTACTCACGCGAGTCCGAGCCTCCGCCGCAGCTTTTGCTCGATCCGATTCATTTGGCCGAGGTCACTTTTGCTTTCGTGATCATATCCCATCAGGTGCAGAACGCCGTGCAGCATTAGGACGCGAATTTCATTGTCCAAAGTTCTTCCATTTTCTCTTGCAAAACGCCGCGCGGTCTCTGGAGCGATTGCAATATCTCCCAGAAAACCTCCCGCGGTTACAGGCGATTTTACAAGCGCGTCTTTTCTCTTGGCATGGCGTTCGGCGCGCCGCTTGGAAAGCGCCGGAAACGACAAAACATCGGTCGGCCCGTTTTTGTGCCGGAAATCCTGGTTCCACTTGGCCATTTCCGCATCGCTCACGAATGCAATCGACACTTCCGCCTGCGCAAAGTTTAGCTCTTGCAGGATCTTGCCAAGAAATTCGCTGAGCGGCTGCTCCGCCAGAGGCACTTTCTTCTGTCGATTCAAGATCATTCGTTGCTATTACTTGTCGGAAGCAGTCGAACCACTTTCCGTGTGCCGTTCCTCGTGCTTAGTGCCATGTTTAGCGTCGTACTGGCCATTGTTGCGGTGCGGATGATCCACTTCATATTCTTCGTACGCGCGGATGATGCGCTGCACCAGATTGTGCCGCACCACATCCTTGTCAGTGAAGTGCAACACTCCGATGCCTTCGATCTCTCGACAGATTTCCAAAGCTTCGATGAGGCCGCTCTTTTTCCCGATCGGCAAATCGATTTGTGTAACGTCGCCAGTGACTACTGCTTTGGAATTAAATCCCAGCCGCGTGAGAAACATCTTCATCTGTTCGCTGGTGGTGTTCTGCGCTTCGTCCAGAATCACGAAGGAATCATTCAGTGTGCGCCCGCGCATAAAAGCCAGCGGCGCTATTTCAATGATGCCCTTGTCCAGAAACGCTTCCAGTTTGTCGGGATCCAGCATGTCGTATAGCGCGTCGTAAAGCGGCCGCATGTAGGGATCGACTTTTTCCTGCAATGTGCCCGGCAAAAATCCCAGTCTTTCGCCGGCTTCGACAGCAGGCCTTGCCAAAATAATTCGATTGACCTGCTTGGTCAGCAGCGCGCTCACCGCCATGGCTACTGCGATATAAGTTTTTCCAGTTCCGGCAGGCCCGATGCCGAACATCATGTCGTGACGTTCGATCTGTTCCATGTAGTTGCGCTGTGCGGCGTTACGCGCAACGACGCTTTTCTTGCCGAAAGCCCGCAATTTTCCGGGGTCGAACATGCCGCGCGGCGATTCTTCCGGGGCGTCCATCGCCACGCACATCAGCGACTTCACTTCTTCGCTGCTCAATTCCTTGCCCTTGTGCGTCGCGTGATTGTATTCTTCGACGATCTTCACCGCTTGCGCCACGGCGTGCTGCTCGCCTTCAATCGTTAATTTCGAATCATGCAGGTGGGTACGCACATGCAATGTGTTTTCCAGCAGGCGCACGTTCTCGTCCAGGGTCCCAAAAAACGGTTCAAGTTTTCCGGCGATGTGTATCGTGCGTTTCATCCACGTCGAGGACTTTTCAGGCGAAGCAACGGCGGCAGGCTTTCCTATAGCTGGAATTGATGCGTGTGCTGCAAACCGATTGACCGCTTCGCGGTCGCCCATAGTTTTCGTTCCCTCCGACCCCTACCTCCACTGCATTTCAAGTTCGGCGCCAGCCAACTTGCGCGCCATTCATTGCACTACTTTTCACCCTAACCTACCCCTCCGTCACGGTCAAGCCGCGCGATGTTACAGTTCGCTACCGGCGGTGCTCAGGTTTATCTTGTCGTATGCAACGCTGCGGCGATGGCTTTTTCGGCAAGCGCGGCCATCACGGCGTAACCGGCTCTATTCGGATGAAGGCCGTCCTCGCTCAGGTCTTTTTTCAGGAAGCCGTGGTCGTCAACCGTCGCGGAAAAATAATCGAGATAAGTGTCATGGTGTTGCGCAGCATAGTTCTTGATCCAGGCATTCAACGCCAGGATTTTTTCGGGCGGACGGCGGTCCGTCATCACTAATGGTTTGCCATCCGGCATGCGACCCCCGTCGTAAACCGGCAACACCGATGACAGCACAATGTGTATGCCGCTGGCGTGCGCGAGCTGCGACATTGAAGCGAGATTGCCTTCGATTTCTGCGAGAGTCATCGGACCGGTGTTTCCCGCAATGTCATTGGTTCCCGCGAGAATGAGGACCACCTGCGGCTGCAAGGCGAGCACGTCCGGCCTGAAGCGAATCAACATTTGTGGCGTGGTTTGTCCGCCGATTCCGCGACCGATGTAGGGTTTGCCAGGAAAAAAGTCGCCGAATCGCGGAAGCACCCACATATCCGTTATTGAATCGCCCATGAAAACCACCCGCTGCTCTCCGGCAGCTGGCGGAACGAGGCTGGCGTTAGCTTCGCGGTAGCGAGCAAGATTCGGCCAGTCCAGCAAAGTCTTTTCGTCACGCGCGAACTTGTCTTCCAGGTCAGCAACTTTTTTCGAAAGTGGAGCTACGTCTGGCGCGGACTGGGCCTTACAAAACGCAGGATAAAGAAATAGCGCTGCGGTAGAGAAAAAAACGAGCACAAACGGTCGGGGCATCAAGAGTCTCCATGAGGCAATTCTAACGATCAGCTCGGCGGAGAGAGTTTACTTTGAGTCGCGACGCAACGCCGTGAGAAATGTCGCTTGGCCAGCAGGCGAGCGCAGAGAGATTCCTCATTCGCCTGCCTGCGGCAGGCAGGCTCGGAATGACGGCTCAGGAGGTGCGTGTTCTCGAAGTTGAATTACGGGCAGCGCTGGCTAGTCGGCGGGGGCGGCGCGAGTGCAGGCCCATTCGCGGATGGCTGTGATGTCTTCTGCACGCGTGACGCTGAGCGGCTGGGTGGATTTGAGTTCGCAAAGAAGAATATCAGTGCTCAATTGCTGTTTGGCGGCGAAGGCGGTATACAGGCCAGAAGCGATGGCTTGCTCGATTTCCGCGCCGGAAAAGCCGTCGCTGGCAGCAGCGAGTTTGTCCAGGTCAAATGCGCTGGCGTCGCGCCCGCGTTTTTTCAAGTGCAACGCGAAGAGCGCCGCGCGCACCGGCACCTTTGGCAGATCCACAAAAAATATTTCGTCGAAGCGCCCTTTGCGCAGCATTTCCGGAGGCAACGCGGAAATGTTGTTCGATGTAGCGGCCAGGAACACGCCGCTTTCGCGGTCCTGCATCCAAGTTAACAGCGTGGCCAGCAACCGCTGTGAAAGGCCGGCATCGGCATCGCCGCTGGAACCCGCAGACGCAAACGCTTTCTCGATTTCGTCAATCCACAAAACCAACGGCGCCATTTTTTGCCCCAGATCCAAAGCTTTACGCAGCTTTTTTTCACTCTCGCCGACAAACTTGTCGTAGAGCGCGCCGGCGTCCAGGCGCGCCAATTCGAATCCCCATTCACCGGCGACCGATTTGGCGGCAAGACTCTTGCCGCAGCCTTGTACTCCGGTGATCAAAATCCCTTTCGGAGGAACTAGTCCAAACTTTTGGCCTTCCGGAGTCAAAGCGCTCTTTCGTTTTACCAGCCACTCGCGTAGCCGCTGCAATCCGGCAATATCCTGGAATGACGAGTCTCTGCGAACACTTTCGAGCAAACCGTCACCACGAAGCGCACCCCGCTTGGCGTCCAGCACCGCATCCAGCAGCAGAGCATCCGCTTTGCCTTGCGACAGTACGCAGCGGCGCAAAGTGCGCATGGCTTCGGCAGCTGGCAGGCCAGCCAAATTCTTTGCGAGTTGCTGCAAACCGGCAAGATCGAGCGAAACAGGAACATGGCTCTCACGATTCAAATCGGCCAGAGTCTGTTTTACACCGGCAAGAATTTCCTCGGCGGACGGCAGTCCGAGATTGAATGGTGCGGCTTCGCCGCTCAGTTCCGGCGGCAGTTGAATCGAGCCCGCGGTGATTACAATGGAGCGGCGGGCGGAACGGAATTGTTCGGCGAGCTCGCGCAGGCGACGGCAGACTTTGTCGTTATCGCAATAGCGGGCGAAATCTTTCAGTAGAAAAATCCCGTCGCCCTGAACGACGGCCATGTTGGAAAGAGCGGCTTCCGGCGTTTCCGAGCTATAAATAGGAGCGCCGTGAAATCGCGCCAGGCCGGTGGTTACGCTCCAGGTGAATAAAGGAACGTTCAACTGAGCAGCGACTTCGAAAAGCATTTGCTCGACGCGCTCTTCTTCCGACGTCTCGACGGTCAAAATCGGATTGCGTGAATTGATAAGCAGCAGCAACTCGTCACGTTTGCCTGACTTCAGAAGCGGCCGCAATGCGCCAGGCTGCACGCTGTTTGGCAAACCGCTTTTGTCGTCGTTTTTTGTGAGAGTCAATTTAATTTCGCCCGTTAATCCGCCAATGGGTAAATTTGACAGACCTGCAAGCGTCCCCTAAACTTAAATGTTTGAGCGACACGCAAAAGGAGCATCCGCTAGATGGCCCAAGGACAGGCTACCAAAATAAAGAAGAAGAAAAAGTCAGTATTAAAGCGCGCGGCACAATCTGTGCAACGGGCGGAAGTGAACCGGGCAAACCGGACCCGCGTGCGCACGGCGATCAAGAAGCTGCGCGGGGCGATTACCGCGGGTGATGTAACGGCGGCAGGCACCTTGCTGAACCCGACGCTATCGGCGATTGATCAGGCGATAACCAAGAACGTGCTGCATGAGAACACCGCGAACCGTTACAAGTCGCGTTTGACATTGGCGTTTAACGGATTGAAGGCCAAAGCTTCGAAGTAACACAGAGCCGGGTGACCAAGATTAGAAACGAAAAGACCGGACAATTATCCGGTCTTTTTTATTTTTTGCCGCAATGCGAGACAGCCAAGGAAATTGCCGGCTACGCCTGGGCGCAGCATGCTGCGCCCCTACACGGAATTCTCGCTGCGGGTCATCTAGTCTCTGGCGCGGTTAATTCAGCGATCAGAAATTCCATTACTGCGCGAGGATTCTCGCTGCCGCCCTTCAGGCGGTTGTCGGCCAGTTGAAATGCCCGCACGCCCGCCAGCAAACGCGGCTGGGAAATTTTGCGGGCGTTGCGGACGGCTAATTCAGCTTTCTCCGGCGCCATCTGCAAAGCTCTAGCGGCCTGCCAGCCGTTTACTGCACCCTTCACTTCGCTGGCTTCGATCAGTTTGCGATACATGAACAACAGACCGCCCAGGAGAAAAATTGGTTCTTCGCCAGAACGTAGCAGCCGGTGCAGAAAATCCAGAGCGCGTTTGCCCTGGCGCGAAGCAATCATATCTGCCATTTCCCAAACCGTGGTAGTGCGCTCCGCTATGACCATCGATGCGACATCTTCAAGGAGAATTGTTTTACGTTCTCCGGCAAAGGTGGCAAGCTTTTCAATTTCGGTTTTCAGGCGTTGCAGATCGGCCGAGACGCATTCGGCTAGATCCTCGGCGGCGCCCTTTTCGAATTCGACGCCTTGCTCTTTCGCAAGCGATCGTGCAAGGGCAACTGCAGCGGCGTTGCGTTGATTCGGGTCGTCCCCTAAACCAACAGTGACAACTAGCGATTTTTCTACCAACAATTTGGAAAGTTTCATGCGCTGATCGAGCTGCGCGGCCTCGAGGACCAGTACGGTGAATGGGGCGGGATCGGCGAGATAGGATTGAAGCAGCTCCACTGCGTCTTCGCGCTTCTTGTCCGCGAATTCTTCGATGGCTTCGCTGTTTTCCAAGAAAACGACCTGTTGTGGCGAGAGCATCGGCAGCGTTTGCGCCTGGTCCAGGGCGGCCTCGATGTCGCCGCGCTCGGCGGAAAATCTGGACACGGCCCAGGTTCGCGCGGCCTCCGCAACATATTGATCAATTAATTGGGCGCGGCAGAGGTCGCGCAGATAAGGCTCCGCTCCGAGTAAAAGAATCGCCGGGACCGGCTTGCCTTTCTTCAGGCGCGAGAGCAATTCGTGCGAAGTGAGCGGAGGCATCAATAGTTTTCCGTTACCGCGGCGACCAGTCGTTTTGCAAAATCCTGCGCCATGCGGTCGAGAGCCGGGTCCTGTTCTTCGAAAAAACTCTTCACGTCGGTGGAAATTTCGTATTCGTTGCGAAAAACGAAATTGTCGTTGTGATAGAGAACTTTCTCGGTGCTGGACTCGGTCAGTGTGACATCGCACTTCATGGTGACCAGCATGGTGGTGGCCCGCGTGGTCGCCGGAGTGGTGGCGGTCGCAGGAATGCTGGTGAAAAGGAGAGGCACGGCTTCGACGGTGAGCACCTTGCCGCGCAACACGGCGTCGCCACTCTCCGGGGCCGAGACGACTTTGTAGTTGGTGCGCGCCAGAAATTCGTGGATGGTTGCGGCGGTCAGGCGCTGCTCGATGCGGTAGCTGGAAGTTTTGTTTTCGATCGCCGGGACGGCGATCACGTGAATAGTTCTCGGAAGCGCATCGTTGCGTCCAGCGACGTGATAGCCGCATCCGGCGAAGATGGTTGCTGCCAGCAGTGAACTGAGGAGTGCGGCACGATTCATGCGAGTAGTCTCTCCGCCAATTTTAGCGCGTTTGCGGCTGGCAGACGGAGATTGTCCGCGGAAGCCCAAAACCACCACGTGCCCGGACTGGATGGATCCGGACGCGGCGGCGCCAGTTGCAGCGAGATTTCTCCTGCGGAAGAAATGTTATCCGGTGCGGCGTCTTCGGTGGTGATGCTGAAGCCGGCGGACGCGCAACTTTTGACAAGCGTCGCAGCGTCAGCGGAGGCTTCGATTTGCGCGCAAGCGGTGACGGTGGTTCCGTAATACACCGGGGCGTGCAGCAATTGCAGCGCTGGGGTTCGAATGTCGTCCGGCAGGCAGGAGTGCACTTCGCGGCGCAGAATGTCCAACGAGGTTTGCAGATTGTGACGGCTCGCCGCGCCAAAGCGATCCAGCATGGTGAAGGCTACTTGCGCGTCAAAGACTTCTTTGCCGAGCGGTTGAAAGGAAAGCAACTGGCCGGTTTGCGATTCCAACTCCTGGACGCCAGATTTTCCCGCGCTGGAAGATGCGGACTGGAACGTAACTGCGCTCAGCTCGCCGAGAGCGAAAGGGCGCAATGCGATTGCAAGCCGCGCAATGATTTCAGCGGCCGCTGAAGGAACCACAAAAACACTGGCATCTTTGTTGAACGGAGTTCCTGTGAGATCGTCGAATTTCGGCAGCCACCTGTGCCCTTCGGCGTGTCCTGCAAATTCGCCCGATAAATCCACGATGCGCGCGCCGCTTTTCTTAGCGAGTGAGAGATTTCTTTTGCTGAACGCCGGCGAGCCGGCGAAGAATACGATCCAGGCCTTGTTGAAGCTGTCTTCTTCGACCGGCAGAATGATGGCGGGTTCGCCCGCAGCCTCAGTCAAGATTGCGGCGACCGCTTCTTCGTCGACCAGGCGAAACTCAGATGCCGCGAAGCGACTCTGTTCCAAGAGCGTTTTTAATTCTGCACCGAGGAGCGAAGAAGCACCTGCGATGACAATTCTGCGCGATTGCAGGGGACTGGCCATGTATCAAGGAGCGACAGTACGCGACGAGTGCTGCCGGGCGTAGCGGATCAGATGGAGAGTCACCCCGGCTATGGCATAGCTGCAAGCAATCAGCAACAGCGCAATTTCGGAGTAATTCCAAACAATGGCAAGGAAAACCAGCAAAATCAAAATCAGTACAGCGGGCTGCTTTTTCCCCCACGGCAAATCCTTGAAACTATAAAAACGGATGGTGCTGGTCATCAGTCCGGCGAGGGCCACGGCGAGAAACAGCCACGGAACGGACCAGCGCCAGTCGCCCAGCGGACCTCCGGCATGAAAACCATGTACGATGGATGCGATAACTCCGGCCGCGGCGGGCGTCGGCATTCCAACAAAGAATTTCGAACCGCCAGGGGCCATACCCTGAACGTTAAATCGCGCGAGCCGCCAGGCGCAGCAGATCAGGAACGCAAGACAGCAGAGCCAGCCAAAGCGTCCTAATTGATGTAGCGCATCGGGAGCGAGATTCGTGACGCTGCGAACTCCCCAAGCATATGCGAGCACCGCGGGAGCAATACCGAAACTCACTACGTCAGCCAGCGAATCGAACTGCACGCCGAATTCGGTATTGGTGCCGGTCATGCGGGCGATGCGGCCGTCCAGCGAATCGAAAACGATGGCGATGCCAATGGCCTTTGCAGCGTGATTAAAATCGTCCGGAGTGCCCATGAGGGAGGCAATCACGGCGTAGTATCCGCAAAGCAAATTAGCGGAGGTCATCGCCGCCGGTAGCAGAAAAACTCCACGACGCAGCTTGGCTTGCGTGCGATGCCTGCGGCCTTCGTATGGAATTTCCTGTTGATCGAGGATCGCCACGCTCAGGATTGCCTTTCCGCCGCTGCGAACGAGACTTGGCCGGACAAACTCGCGGCTTCTTGCGGCCAACGAGCAAGGACGCTGGATCCGCCTGCCACGTTGTCTCCTACTTTTACCAGAAGCTCAGAGCCATGCGGAACCCAAAGGTCGACGCGTGAGCCGAAACGGACAAGACCGATGCGTTCACCTTTGCTTACGGATTCGTGCGCTTTTTTCCAGGAAACGACGCGGCGGGCGATTAGACCGGCGATTTGTTTGAACTCGATGGTGCCCTGCGTGGTGGCCAGAGTAAAAATATTTTGTTCGTTCTGCGTGGAGGCTCTCGCATCCCAGGCAGCAAGAAATTTTCCAGGCAGGTAATCCAGCTTGGTGATGATTCCGGCGGCCGGTGAACGGTTCACGTGGACGTTCCAGATAGCGAGAAAAATGCTGATACGCGTGCCGCGGCGGCCAGCGTTCTCTTCTTCGGTGATCACTACCACACGGCCATCCGCGGGAGAAACGATTACTCCAGAATCAGCTGAGATTATGCGTTCCGGGTCGCGAAAAAAGGAAAAACAAAAGAGCGCGAGAGCTACGAGTGCGCCGCCGAGAATCCACCAATGAAAAATAATCGCTGCTCCGCCCAATAGCAGCGGCGGGAGGCCGAAGTAGTATCCTTCTTTCACCATGTGCTAATGAAGATACCACAGCGTTGGCGCAAGACCTCGCCCGCACGCTTGGGCCGGCCGCGACACCCGGAGACAACTCCGCAGCGACTTGGAATGCGGAACCAGTTTGTCAAGCGAGGCGCGCGCGCCGGGTCAAGCGTGTTGCGCGCGCGATCGTTCGATACGCGCAGCAATCCGCTCCATCTCATCCTTGCAGTGGAGTTTCATCTTTTTCAGCTTGATTTCTTCGAGGAGGTCTTCTGAATTGAGGAAGGGTTCTTTGAGGATTCTTTGCAACTCTGACTCGTACTTTTCATGCTGCTCGAACAGACGCTGATAATCGACGTCCGTCACGAGGAGTATGTCCCGAGGGTTCCGCTGCATGGCTGCCATGCGTTCCTCCTCCATACTGCAAATTAGATTGTGTACTGCCGGTGATCGCCGCGCGTGGACAGGAAAGCCGCTCGACTTGAGCCGAACTTAACGCTGTGTAAAGGCGGAGTCAATAGGGTACGCCAGGTATTTTGGTACTAGCCTGAAATTTTCAGATGCAGAAGGATCGCTGCTTCGTCCGGTTGCTGATAGTAGTTCGGCCGGCGACCTGAAGTGGAAAATCCGCATCTCCGATAGAGCGCGATGGCCGGAACGTTGGATTCGCGCACTTCCAGGAAAACGTCTCGTATGCCGTGCTCCTGGACGAGACCCAGAAATTCTTCGAGCAAAAATCGCGCGTTGCCCTGGCGGCGGTGTTTCGCGGCTACCGCGACGTCCAGGACTTCGACCTCCTCGCCGAGGTTCCGCCACTGCAGCAACGCGACCACTTTTCCGGCCCTTTCGCACACGTGGACGACGGTTGAGCCAACCTCCGTTGACTCTGCGGTTGCTGACGTTTCAACCAACCGAAGAGAAAGATTTGCATCGGCAAGTATTTCGCAAATCCTGGCCTGGTCCGAGGGACGGCTGCGTCTGAAAATTCGGGGGTCGTTCGCCTCAGTGCCGTGGGTTTGACTTTGGGAGTCGATGGGCATGACTTTGCCGCTCGGCACGAGCCGTTACGCCTTGAACGCGGATTTATTCCCTTTCCAAAGCATTTCGGCATCGGAGCGACGAACATAATTGGCGTCGAGGGAAAGAGCGTCCGTCGTCCGGCCCTGGCGGAACTTGCGGCACGCCAGCACGCCTAGAATTGGCGCAAAAGGCGGGGGTGCCGACTGCAGGATGTGGCCTGATGCTAAAAGCGCGGGCCACGATGCGCCGGACTCGAGAAGTGCCGGATCGGGAGTAACCCAGCGGACCGGTTTGCCGGCACTTTTCTCCCGTACCGCCGCCGCAAAGATCGCCAGCGAAATCACGGCTTCCTCTCCGAGCGGTTCAAAGGCACTTCCACTACGCGCATACAAAGCCGCGAACACCTGATCCCGCCTGGCGTCGATATACGAGGCCACAAATGCTGACTCAGGTTCCGGCGAACTTACGGCAAACGCCTCCAGCCGCGAGAGCGACGCGATAGGTTTGCCGTAAATTTCCGCCCACGCCTTCACCGTAGTTAACCCCACGCGCAGTCCGGTGAACGAGCCGGGGCCGGCACAGACTGCGTAACCATCTAGTTCAGCAAGACTTAGCGACGATTTTGCAAGGACTCGATGAACGGCGGGCAGCAACCAGATGGAGTAGTCTTCTTCGCTAGCATGTTCTTCGATTGCCAGAATTTCGCGTTCGTCAAAGATGGCGATGCTTCCACGGCCGTCTGCCGTGTCTACGACGATGAAGCGCATAGGATTCAGTATAGGCGAACTGGTCGAGGCGGGAGAAAAGACTGGCCGTTGTACGGTCCGAGGGCCAGTTCCATTACCCACCTCAGGGGCAATTTTAGGGCCATACCGAGGTACAAGCTTCCCTAACCTTCTCATTTCAAACGATATATCTTGACTCTCTGAACACAAGCTTCTACACTTCTTGCTGTACCTCAAGGGGGCATCCGAAACCATGGATTACAAAATCGGCGATAAGGTCGTTTATCCGAACCACGGCGTTGGAGTCATTGAGCAAATTAATTACGGAGTGTTAAACGGAAAGACCGAACGATATTTTATGATTCGTATTGTCTCGAGCGACTTGCGAGTGATGGTGCCCCAAACGAATGCAGAAAGTGTTGGACTGCGCTCGGTGATGCGTTCGAACGACACCACGAAAGTTCTGGGATTTTTAGAGCGCGGAAAATTAAATTGCCATCATGACTGGAAACACCGCTTCAAGGAAAATTCGGAGCGCATGCGCACCGGGTCCCTTCTGGAAGTTGCCGTGGTCCTCAAGAGTCTGTGCTCCCTGAGCCGTAGCAAGCCGCTTTCCTTCCGCGAAAAAAAGATGCTGGAACGTGCCAAGTACTTGCTGGTGAGCGAGATGGCGACCGCGCGCAGCACCTCTTCGGAATCTGCGGAAGCAATGGTGTTGAAGTCGCTCGCGAAAGCCAAACTGCAATTCCCGATCATGCAGGAAGGCTTCGAGCAGTAGAATTTTTGAATTTAGGATTGAAGGGACAGGCGCGATGCCTGTCCCTTTTTGTTTGGAGCGAGTGGAACCAGTGTATGAAAGTGCGGTATACAACCGCTTTACTTCAGCGGAGGAAAACGAAAGAGGCTTTACTTTTGCGCTGCCCGCCCATAGGTCTTGTGGGCGAAAGAAGTTTCGGATGACCGATTCAAAAGGCAAGCCTTATATCCCCGGCCAGAACGCCGAGGCTTTACGGCCCAAAAGTGGTAAATGACCTGTCATAGTTTTTGCTCGATTGTAAATTTATTTCTTCGGCTTTCCCCAACCACCGCCGCCCGGAGTTTCTATTCGCAAGATGTCGCCTGAGCCAGCCTGGAAAGAAGTCTTACCAGGCAACTCTTTGCTCCTGGCTCCGCGAGTAAACGTGTTCTTGCCGCGCTTACCCGGACTGCCTCCATGCAGACCATACGGTGAGGTTTCTCTGCGGTCGGTCAGCAAGCCAACTTCCACGGGAGACAAGAACTCGATCTCTCGGACGATTCCATCGCCTCCCCGATGGATTCCGGCTCCGCCGGAATTGCCACGGATTGCATAACGCTTCACACGCACGGGATAAGTTTCCTCAAGCACTTCGGTTGGAGTGTTCCAAGAGTTCGTCATGTGCGAATGGGATGCGGCTGGGCCATCACCGGCGCTTGACGCACCGCAACCACCGGCGATGGTTTCGTAGTAGGTAAATGGAAGTCCGTTGCGCGACGTATACTTTCCGCCAAACGTAAAATTATTCATGGTGCCCTGGCTGGCTGCTGGAATTCGCTCCGGAGCTGCCTTGGCCAAGGCCCTGAGCAACGCGTCTACTATACGTTGAGAAGTTTCGACGTTGCCTCCTGCTACGGCGGCGGGCGGCAAAGCGTTGACGATCGTTCCTGTCGGCGCAATCACTTTAATTGGACGCAACAGACCGGAAGTCGCGGGAACATCCTCACGCAGCAGACAGCGGAAAACGTAGTACACAGAGGAGATGGCAATGGCCTCGACGGCATTCACATTTCCCGCGCATTGCGGAGCCGAACCAGTAAAGTCCACCACGACCGCTCCTGATTTGATCCGGACGGTAACGCGGATTCGCAAGCGCCGGGAGCCCATACCGTCGCCGTCGAGAAAATCGTCAGCACGATAGCTTCCCGGCCGCAGGGAGCGCAGGACGGTTCGCAGCATCTTCTCGGAATAATCGAGTAGATGGTTCGCATAAAGCGCGACTTCTCGCACGCCATACTTTGCCGCCACTTCGCGCAAGCGCCGTTCGCCCAGCCGGCATGATGCAACTTGTGCCGCCAGGTCGCCTTCGCGTTCGAATGGCGTTCGCACGTTTGCGAGCAACAGACTCAACACTTCCCTGTTTACTTCGCCACGGCGAAATATCTTCACGGGAGGGATGCGCAGCCCTTCCTGAAAAATCTCGCGAGCGGGCCCCATGGAACCGGCCAATGCTCCGCCGATATCAGCGTGATGGGCTCGGCTGGCTACAAAAAACCGCGGGCTACGCTTGGCCGCAACGAAAACCGGCATCACCAAAGTGAGATCGGGAAGATGCGTACCTCCTGCGAAGGGATCGTTCAGAAGAGCGATATCGCCGGGTTCGAACGCCACAGCTGCACGGGCTGCTGCCACCGACGCGGGCATCGAACCGAGGTGCACGGGCATGTGATCGCCCATTGCCAAAACTTGACCAGCGCCGTCGTACACAGCGCAGGAGTAGTCGCGGCGCTCCTTGATATTGGACGAAAATGCCGAGCGGCGAAGCGCCGCTCCCATTTCTTCGGAGATGGAATGAAAGATATTCTTGAATATCTCCAGGCGCATGGCGTCCGGCACGGGGGTCTTTCGTGACTTTTTAACGGGCATGACGCCTCGCCGTTTTGAGCGAAGTTGAGAGACGAATCTGGCCGAAGGCATCCACAAGGGCCATCCATCCTGCCGGAACCAGCGCTGTGGCGCTGTACTCCACGATGATCGCCGGCCCGCTGAACCGGTGCCCGGCACGCAGGCTTTCCCTTTCGAAAAGCGAAGCCTGCACCGAGCGGCCATCGAGATAGCATTTTGTTTTTTGTTCGACAGGCGGATGGGCGCGTCCGACTCGTGGCAGTTCAATTCGCGGCGAGAGTCCTGTTGCCCGGCAACGTACATTGACAATCTCGACCGCGCGACGCGGATCCGCGTGGCCATAGGCACGTTCATGGGCTTGATGAAACGCGGTGACAAAATCTGCTCTGGCCGGAACGCTTAAATGGTACGCCTGCCCTATATAGCGCAAGTCGAATCGGTATTCGAACCGCCGCTGGTTCTTGGAAAAGCCCTCACCGCGAAGAAAATCGTCCGCTTCCCGGCGCAACTTCTGCAAAGGTGGTTGCGCCTCGCGGCGTGCCTGCGCTGCGCTTCGCGCTGCGAGTAAGATAGTGCGAGAAAAGTCACGCACCACATCGGCTCTGAGGATCCCAAGAGCGGAAAGGCCTCCGGGGAACACGGGTAAGAGTACGCCGCGCATTTCAAGAGCAGCGGCCAAATCGCACGCGTGCAAAGCGCCGGCTCCTCCAAAAGCTAC
>Ga0193709_1000338_pt1 | contig 17397 bp, 18 predicted proteins | sample H3c2metaG_FD_160571 | JGI IMG/M metagenome (GOLD analysis project Ga0193709, IMG submission 160571) | Soil microbial communities from a riparian zone of the East river system, Colorado, United States - H3c2 | ecosystem: Environmental > Terrestrial > Soil > Riparian zone | place: USA: East River... | reverse complement strand
CGCTGAATGAGCGGCTTGGTAAATCGGTGTTCTGGTGCTGGTTCATCGGCTTCTACCTCGCCTTTATGCCGCTCTACGTGCTGGGACTGATGGGCGCGACGCGGCGCATGCAGCATTATTCGAACACGCATTGGCAGCCGCTCATGCTCGTCGCCATGGCCGGCGCTTTGCTGATTCTCTTAGGCATCGCGCTGACTGGCGTGCAGCTCGCCGTGAGTATTCGCCGGCGCCACCTTAATCGCGATGTGACGGGGGATCCGTGGAACGGTCGTACGCTCGAGTGGTCAACCCCGTCCCCGCCGCCGGCGTGGAACTTCTCGGATCTGCCGCCAGTGGGGCGCGAGGACGCGTTCTGGGCTATGAAGCAACAGCGCGGGACTGCGCAGGATCGCAAGAAGCGGACCTATGAAACGATCCACATCCCTCGGAATAATCCGACCGGCTTCTTTCTCGCCTTCTTTGCGGTATTACTGGGATTCTCCCTCATCTGGCGCATCTGGTGGGGCGCCGGATTGGGGCTTCTGGGGGTGCTTGTCGTTTGTCTCATGCAGGCGTGGCGCACCGATGTCGAGCGGCTCCATGGGCTGAAGGAGAGCGTGGTATGAGCGCCGCGGAACAAGTGCTCGCGAGCGCCGATGCGGTGCCGCTCTCGCTTCGGGGCCCTGCGCCAACGCGCGTGGTCGCGGGCTACGGTTTTTGGCTGTTCTTGCTGTCCGACATCATCATATTCGCCGCGCTCTTTGCGGCATATGCAGTGCTTTCCGGCGAAACCGCGGGCGGCCCAACAGGTGAGACCCTGTTCGATAAGGGGCACGTGCTCATTGAGACCGCTTGCTTGCTGGCCTCGAGCGTCACGTGCGGATTTGGCTCCCTCGCGGTGCAAAGCGGAAATAGGAACTCAACCTATTTTTGGATGGCGATCACTTTCATTTTAGGTGTCACGTTTCTGAGTCTCGAAGTGAGCGAGTTCAGTCACATGCTTGAGTTAGGCGCGGGGCCGTCCCGCAGCGCCTTTCTCTCGGGCTTCTTTGCATTGGTGGGCACCCACGGACTGCATGTGACCATGGGCCTGTGCTGGCTGATCGTGATGCTCTTGCAGGTGGCAACGCTCGGATTCCAGCCGATGGTCAGCCGCCGCTTCTTCTGCTTTGGCCTGTTCTGGCACGCGCTCGACATCGTGTGGATCGGCGTATTTACCATTGTTTACTTGGGAGCTCACCTATGAGTGCCGAAATCGAAGCTCAAGGCATGTCTCCGGGTGTCAACGTGCGCACGCACGGCACGCGCAGCAGCTACCTGATTGGCTTAGGGTATGCGGTCGTTTTGACCCTGGCCTCCTTTTGGGCTTCCTCGACCGATGTCATCTATCCGCCTGGGGTTCCCATTCTTTTGGGAGTTCTCGCGATTGCTCAGATGGGGATTCACTTGGTGTTCTTCCTGCACATCTCAAGTTCGCCCGACCAGACCAACAATATTCTCGCGCTCGCCTTTGGCATTTTCGTTGTGGGTCTGCTGGTATTTGGATCGATGATCATCATGGCGCATTTGAACCACAACATGATGCCCATGGATCGAATCATGCAGCTACAGTTGCAGCGTTAGCGTTGCTTCTGAAACTAATCACCCGCTGCCCATGGCGATCGCCCCCGATGATTCGCTGATAACCGCACTGTCCCAGCCGGGGTGGCGCGATTTTCTGGAACTCACGAAACCCAAAGTGAGTTTATTGATCGTGTTCACGGCGATCGTCGGGATGGTTCTGGCCTCACCCGGGATGGTACCGCTGCCGGCGCTGGTGTTCGGCACGTTAGGTATAGCCATGGCATCAGGCTCTGCGGCGACACTCAATCACATCCTCGACCGGCGCATCGATCAACAGATGGCGCGCACCCGGCGGCGGCCTCTCGCGACGGGGAGTCTGCGGACGAGTCAGGCCCTAGTCTTCGCGGGTGTCCTGTGTGTGGGCTCGATGATGGTGCTATGGCTGGCGGTCGGAAGTCTTTGTGCGCTATTGACGTTCGGCTCAGTCATCGGCTACGCGGTCATCTATACCGGCTGGCTCAAACACGCGACGCCGCAAAATATCGTGATCGGCGGCGCCGCCGGCGCCGCGCCCCCGGTACTCGGGTGGGTGGCCGTGACTCACTCCATCGATGCACAAGCGTTGGTGTTGTTCCTGATCATCTTCACGTGGACGCCGCCGCATTTCTGGTCGCTCGCGATTGCGCGGCGCGAGGAGTACGCGAAGGTGGGCATACCCATGCTGCCGGTCACCCACGGCGTTCCGTACACGCGCCGACAGATTCTGCTCTACACAGTCTTGCTCATTCTATGCACGCTGATCCCGGTAGTCATTGGTATGAGCGGATTGATTTATCTCGCGGCCGCGCTCCTGCTCGATGCGCGCTTTCTGTACCTGGCTTTGGTTCTTCAGCGAGGCGCTCGGCCCGACCTTCCCATTCGAACCTTCCGTTTCTCCATCACTTACCTTATGGCGCTGTTCGGTGCATTCATCGCGGACCACTATTGCAGGCTGCTCGTGTAAGGATGCGGATCGCCCCCAATCGGGGGATCCCGTTGGCCGCAGAAATGTCGTCACATCTCCATTGGTAGATTGCTTTCAAGTTTAGTTCTATTAGGAGTTCCAATGGTCACGCTAACTTTCTTCCGCCGAGTCAGCTCATGGCAAAGTCGTTTTCTTTCAACTGCGATCGTAGGTATCGCGAGCGCGAGCGTTCTTCTGCCCGCAAGCGCCACTTTGGCCGATCCTGCGCGACCGATCGTCAATGAGAAATTCAGCGACTTCGCCCCAGCGATCGCCGAGCTGCGGCAAGAGGCAGGCCAGGACCGGCGTAACATCGTTAGGGCCAACATGCTGCTGACCGAAACCGAGAGCGCGCGATTTTGGCCGCTCTATGACGAATATCGTGCCGAGCGGCAGAAAATCGGGGACCGTAGGGTGCGGTTGATCACTGACTTCTTGGCGCAGGAACACTCAATGACTGAGGACGCAGCGCGAACTCTAGCCAATGAAGATTTTGCGATTTTGAAGGACACCGGCGAACTGAAGGCCAAGTGGTATAAGAAGATGACCAAAGAGCTTTCAGAGCGAACGATTGCCCGTTTTTTTCATATTGACGAGAAGCTTGACGCCGCCGCCGACATCGCGCTTGCGGCCAATATCCCACTTATCCACTGAGTTTCGGCCCGACCGCTCTGTCTCTCACCCATTGGGGGGATGGGACAGCCTCATGCCCTGCGCCAATCTCAAGGTCGTGGGCCATCCAATTGCCCCTCATAACGTGGCGGAGATCCCCGTCATGCACGGAAAGGCGGGTGATGTGTTCGAAATGATCGGCGAGAATCTCTAGCGAGGAGCCAAATCGGTGCCGCGGCGGTGAACACGATACTCATTTGTCGCGATTGCGATACCGTGTATCGTGCGATTCCCTTACGCCGGGGGGATGTGGCCCTCTGCCGACGCTGTGACGCGGTTCTGGCACGCTATTTTGGCGCGCAAGTGGACAGTGGCTTGGCACTCGTCTGCTCCGCGGCGATCTTTTTCGCCATCGCTAATCTCACGCCCATCCTAAGCATCGACGTCGCAGGGATTGAGACCAAGGCCAATATCTGGTTTGCCGTGCGCTCGTTGCAGCAGGGCTGGATTTCAGTCGCTGCCTTAGGATTGGCGTTCACCACCTTTCTGATCCCGGCGCTGCAAATAGCGCTCCTCTTATGGGTGCTGCTGTTCGCGCGCGCCGGGCACCGGCTGCCCGGCTTTGCGCCGATTATGAGGCTGCTGCACCGGATGCGTCCTTGGAGCATGACCGAGGTTTTCCTGCTTGGCGCCCTGGTCGCAATCGTGAAACTCGCAAATTGGGTTCCCATTACGGCAGGGGCCGGCATCTGGGCGATCGCAGCGTTGACAACAGTGCTCGCGCTACTTGGGCGCTGTGACCCGGAGTCGTGGTGGTCGATTGCTCCCGCGGTCAAGACATGACGGCGTTGAGGCAATCACTCGAACTCGGGCTGGTTCTTTGCCGAACCTGCGGCCTTGCCGTGTCGCGCGCATCTCTCAGGATGGACCGGCGCTGTCCGCGCTGCCAAAGTCGAATCGAGCATCGCACGCCCTTAAGCACCGAGATGACGCTTGCCTGGTTGATTGCGGGTATCGTCTTTTACATTCCCGCGAACCTGCTGCCCGTGATGCACACCAGCGGATTGCTGGGCGAGGCGGACAGCACCATTCTCGGCGGGATTCTCGAGTTCTGGCGCTCGGGGGACTGGGATATCGCCCTGTTGATATTCATCGCCAGCGTGGCGGTGCCATTCACGAAGTTTATCGCAATCGGCTTGCTGCTCCTCTCGGTACGCAACAACAGCCGATGGCAGCAACATCAGCGAACCGCACTCTATCGGATCGTGGAGTTCATCGGTTATTGGTCGATGCTCGATGTCATCGTTGTCGCGTTAACCTCGGCATTGATGCAGTTTCAGGTGTTAGGTACCGCCGAACCGCGCGCCGGCATCGCCTTCTTTTGCGCCGTCGTGGTCGTGACCATGTTGTCGGCCTTGAGCTTCGACCCCCGCTTGATCTGGGATCAGCGCGCATGAGTGCCGCGCCCACGCCACCTTCCGAAGAGGAGCTTCCCACGCCGCGTGTTCAGAACCGGCGTTGGATTCCGCGGTTGGTGTGGGTGGTGCCGATAGTTGCCGCCGTCATTGGTATTTCACTGCTTATCAAGAATTGGGAGAACGAGGGCCCGCAGATCACGATCAGCTTCTTGAGCGGCGAGGGGGTCCAGGTGGGCAAAACACTTATCAAGTATCGGGACGTCACGGTGGGGCACGTGTCGGCCGTCGGCTTAAGCGCGGATCACAAAACAGTTCTGGTGAGCGCCGATTTGTCGAAAGACGCGGCGAGCTTGCTGAAGGCGGACACGCAATTCTGGATCGTGCGACCGCGCATCGGCGTGGGCTCGGTGTCGGGCCTCAGTACTTTGCTCTCGGGCGTGTATATCGGCTTGAAGACCGGAACCGCCACGCTCAGTGAGAGTCATTTTATGGGATTGGAGAATCCGCCCGCTCTTTCCCATGGTCCGCACGGTCGCGAGCTTCAGTTGCATGCCGCTCGCGCCGGTTCCCTCGCGATTGGTGCGCCCGTCTATTTTCGGCAGTTCCAGGTCGGTCGTGTGATCGATGAGAATCTGCTGCCCGACGGCAACACGCGAGTGAGCGTGTTTGTTGAGGCGCCTTACGATCGCTTCGTGAAGCCCGAGACGCGCTTCTGGAATGCCAGCGGAATCAACCTCAGGCTCGGTGCCGATGGCCTGAACGTGCAAACCGAATCGTTGGCGGCGGTGCTTGCCGGAGGCCTCGCCTTCGACGACGGGCCCAACGAAGCCGTCCCGGCGGCGGCCGGCATGCCGGGTGAATTCACGCTGTACAAAAACGAAACCGAGGCGATGGCGCCGCCCGATGGGGACCCGAGCTACGTCCGGATGCGGTTCGCACAAGCGCTACGGGGCCTCGATGTAGGAGCTCCGGTCGAATTTGTTGGCGTGAACATTGGGTCCGTCGTTGCCGTGGACTTGGGATACGACTTTCAAAATAAGTCATTTCCCGTCATTGTGACCGCCAAAGTCTATCCGCGCCGTATGGGTCAAGCCTATGAGGTACTCGCGGCGCAGGGGAAGACCGAGAGCCATGAGACGCTCGCAACGTTCGTGGGTACCTTGGTCAACCGAGGCCTGCGCGCACAGCCGCGATCGGCAAGCCTGCTCACCGGGAAACTCTATGTCGCGCTCGATTTTCTGCCCGCGAGCCCGCGCACCGCCTTTGACGCGTCGATCCGGCCGCTCGAACTGCCGACGGTGAATGGGACTTTTCAAGAACTGGAAGCAGGCGTCGCCCGGATCGTGAAGAAGGTGAATGACCTACCGCTCGAGCAAATAGCGGCGGATTTGCATACGGACCTTACGGACCTGCACGAAACCTTGAGCGAGCTCCACACCCGGACGCTGCCGAATGCCGAGGATACTTTATCGGCCCTGCATAGGACGCTCGATTCTGCCGACCGGACTCTGGACGTGGAATCGCCCTTGCAACGCGGTCTCTCCGAGACCTTATTGGAGAGCCGCAGCACTTTGCAGGCCGTGCGCGAATTGGCCGACTATCTCGATCGTCATCCGGATGCGCTCTTGCGCGGGAGGCGACCGCAGAAGATGCCGCAGAGGCCGGCGGCAACGTCATCTACGGAGGCAAAACCGTGAACGGCCACTGTCTACGGTTCGCACTTGCATGTCTCGTGAGCATCGGGGTCGGCTGTACTTCAGCGCCGGTTCGTTATTACACCTTGACTCCGCCGCCCGACCAAACCTTGCCGGATTCGCAGACAACGCTCGCAATCGATGTGCGGGTCGTCCATATCCCGCCGCAACTCAACCGCTCTGAGCTGATGGTTCGCACCGGGCCGAGCGAGGTGACGCTTCTCGAGAATGAGCGATGGGCATCACCGGTGAAAGATGAAATCAAGGATGCGCTGCGCCTGCAGCTACAGCGCCGCCTGGGCAGCGCGGCCGGATTGCGCCCCGCCTTTACCAAGCTAACGCTCGATATAGACGTGCAACATCTCGAGACGGAACTCGGGCGGTACGCACTGCTCGAGGTGAATTGGAGTGCAACCTTGTCCGCAACGGGCCCGCCATCCAATGGCACGCAGGTTGCAACCTGTACATTCCGGGCCGACGAAAAGATCCATACCGGCTACGCAGGAATAGTCGAGGGCTATCAACGAGAGATTGCGGCGCTCGCCGACGCCATCGTAGCCGTGCTGACGCGTCCTGCGAGCGGTATCGACGCTGCGTGCAATTAGATTCACCATGCGAGGTTTAACATGTTTCGCCGAGTTCACGAAGTCCGGTCAATTCTTCAGTTTCTGCGCGAGCGAGCACCGCATTACGGTCCGCTCGCCAGAGATGATCTACACAAGTTCCGCGACGAGATCGTCAAGGCATCCGTGGGCGCCAGCATCTCGGCTGCCGCAGGCCTCATCTTTGCATGCTTCCTGTCGGTCGCACTGATTGTCTCGGCATGGGATAGCCTGCATCGGACCGCAGTGGCGTGGGCGGTTTGTTGCGGTTGGGGCGTACTCGCGTTCAGCGGCTTATGGTATGCGCGAAAGGCCATTTTAGGACCGCCGCCATTTCAGCTCATGGCAGCCGCGCTCGCGCGCGATTATAAGAGCCTTCTCGCGGTGGCGGATCAACAAGAGTCCTAGGTACGACGATCAATCAGGGCGTGACTCCCGTGCCCGCGATGTCAATCGCTCCCATGGAAAGCGCCAGCGCGGCCGCAGCCGTGTGGGCATTCGCACGCGCATCCTCAATCTGCGTGTCGCCTTGGACGACGGCGTTCTCTTCGGTGGCAAGATCTGTATAGGTTCCGACCCCTTGGCGGTACGAACGCAGCGCCGCCTCGTAGGCCGTGTGTGCGGCCTGACTCAAAACCGTAGCGGCATCATACTCGGCCAGGCTCGTCAATAATCCATTGTATGCGCGCACCACCTGTTGCGACGCGGAGTCGCGCGCGGCCGCCAGTTGTTCTTGTGCCACCCGCGCTTTGGCGTCGGCCATGGAGATGCGATTTCGCCGCATACCACCGTCAAAGAGGGGGACACTAAACGACAGCAGAATGCTTTGTCCGGGCCGATTAATATGCGAATAAGGACCGCCGTCGGAGTTCAACGAACCAATATTCTGAAAGGCCTGCCCTGCGAGTTCGATCTGGGGATAGTAGGATCGCCGCTCGCCCTTGAGGGCTGCCTCGGCCGCATCCACTTTGCCGAGCGCCGCAATGACATCCGGCCGGTGCGCGAGAGCTTGATCGACCGCCTTGGACACGCTGTCGGCCGGAGCGGGCGGTAGCGGCAACTCTGCGCTATCTACCACATCGATTTGCGTAGCAGCAGGCACGCCGAGGGCTGCAATGAGATTTGCCCGCGCGGTTCTCTCGGCGCCTTCGGCCGCTGCCAGCGTATAGCGTGCTTGAGCCGTTTGTCGCTGCGCCTGCGCCACGGCAACTACAGTGGCGAGGCCGTTATTCTGCTTGGCAACCGCGGCATCCTGAGTGGTAAGAGCGGTACTCAAGGCCTTCTGCGCTGCATGGAGCTTCCCGCGCGCGGCGCCTAAGTCAAAATACGCTTGCGATACGTCGAATATAAGTTTCTGGTGGGCACCGGTGAAGGTCACGTTGGCGACAAAAGAATCTGCGCGCGCGGCTTGCAATTGCGCATCGCGACGGCCGAAGTCGAACAGCAACCATTTCAGAGCCAGCGCGGGAATAATTTCCCGCGTATCGGAGACGAAATAGCCTGCCGGCACCAAGTTTCTTGGCATTGGCAACGGCGTGTGCTGAAAGCCGCCGATCGCTTGCAAGGAAAGCTGCGGAAGATACGCGCTTTCCGCGAGGCCGATACCCGCGGCCGCTTCGCGCGCGGCTTCCCAAGCTTCCCGCGTTTTGGGATTTTCTCTTTCTGCTAGATCGACCAACGCTGCCAGGTCGTACTGCTTCTGCGGAACCGTATAACGGGTATCGCCAAGGGCTTCGGCGCGGCGGATGGCCGATTCAGGAATCGCCCAAGGTTGCGCGGGGCTCGGCGGCGCTTGCGCGACCGCCAGATGAGCGCTGAGCATGCCGGCAGAAAAAAGCAGTCCGACCGTCGAGCGTTCAATGCCGCGGCGGGATCGTTGCGACTCAGCGAGCGCCGTCATGATGCACTTTGACGGATGCGGTTAATCCCACGTGCATGGCAAAGGGGGGCGGGCCATCGAGCCGAACCCAGACAGGAAATCGCTGCGCGACCACCACCCAGTTGAGGTCGCGGCCGACGACTGGAAGACCGGGGCCGCCTTGATCAGTCGATTGCACGCCTGCGCCCAAGCTTTCCACCCGCCCTGCAAAGGCGCGGTTGCTCTCGGACATGGTCCACACCGTCGCACGATCGCCGACGGCGATGCGCGGCAATTCGGTTTCTCGAAAGTCGGCGATCGCATACCACGCATCGGACTTGATGAGACTGAAGACTGGATGGCCGGCGACGGCAAAGGTGCCTTCCGCAATTTGCAATCCGACTACCTTTCCCGCAAACGGGGCACGCAGGGTCGTCAAATCGTAATTGCGCGCGGCATTGGCCGCCGCCGCTTCCGCGCCTTCCAATTGCGCTTCGAGGCTTAAAGTATCGCCCACCGCTTGCCGGGCCTGGGTGGCGCTTCGGGTGAGCGCTTGGAGGGATGCTTCGGCGGAAGCTTCGTTCGTCTTCGCTTCGTCCAACTGCTGTTGCGTAACGAAGCCGGGTTTCACCAACGGCTCAAGCCGCTTGCGCGTGTCCTGGGCAAACCTTAGCTGGTCGCGCGCCTTCTGTACTTGGCTTTCGGCCGCTTGGACGCCGGAACCCTGGGAGGTGACTTGACGTCCCGTCAGAGCGATCTGTGCCTTGAGAGCGGCCACCTGAGCGCGCGCTTGGCGCAGTTGAAATTCATAGGGCACTGGATCAATGACGAGCAGCGGCGCACCTTTTGCAACATCTTGATCATTGGTCACGAGGATCTGGACAATACGTCCGCTGATCTCCGACGCCATCGCCGCGCTGAAGGCAAAGATGCGGGCATCGTGTGTGCGAGGGCGCCGATCGATCGCGAAGACGACGAGAATTCCCAGAACGATGGCGAGTCCGATTGCCACCGTTGCAATCACTTTGCCGCGAAGCGACTTGCCTTCACTCATAGGCATTGTTCAAGCCAGCCATATCAGCCACATCGCGAAGGTGCCTGCACAACCAATCGCTAGCAGCACGACTAAGGGGACGGGTAGTTCCTCGAGCATTCCTAAGGCCTTGAAAATTGCGCGGACTGCGAGTGCCAACGCAAGGCCCGCCAGAGCGCAAACCATCCAGGACGGAAAATACGAGCCTAGAATATTGCGCGAGGGGGCGCCGTCGCAGCCGCCCAGTAAACACAAGAGCGGCGCCGCGCACCACAACCGAGCCGCCGGCGCAAAGCGGCAGAACGCGCCGCCTCGCTCTGGAGAACTTATCGCGATATCCATGAGGAGCAGTGTCATCGGTTTAACCGTCGCCAGCAGTCCCCCCTTTGGGGGAGCGGCTTCGGCCAGGGGCTGCTAGCCTGCATTGTCAAAAAATGCCCGAATGCGATGGAGTAACGATTGACCGGCGCTGTCATCGGTAGCGTGAACGGCCACACCTCGATTGAGAATCGCGAGGCCGCGGCGCGCGGACCGGTCAAATTCGGCATACAAGTCGGAATTTGCTGCGAGCAAGCGCTTTATGACATTGCAGTCGAGCCCGTAGAGCTTGCAATGGGTGCGAGCTGTAGCCGTGGCCGCATAAGGGGCGCCGGTGAGTAGACTGACTTCGCCGAGGTAGTCGCCGGCCCCAATGAAGCCAACCGCGCGCTGGCCAGAAGATTCAGTATGTTGGCTGACTTGAAGAATTCCAGAGACGACGATAAAGAGCATCGCTTCAGTTCCCCCTTGCGCGAACAGCACCTCTCCTGGTTCGAGCGATCTGGGGCTTAAGTGGACGGCTAGTTCGGCCAGTTGTTCCGGCTCCAAGGATTCAAAAAGAACGGTGTCTTGAAGAACTGCCAGCACCGGTTGAAATGACCGGCCCATACCTTGATCGGATGTTTGAGTATCTTGAGCGGCGCACGGAAAGTAGAGACCCGAATAGTAGAGTTGCCGCCTTGAATGCCGGAACAGCAGATCTTTGGTTGTTGACAGGTGTTCAGTATCAGCGACCGAAAAAATCACCCGATATCGACTTTCCGTCAACCCTAGGCATGTCAGCACGACCTTGGATACCGGCACGGGAAGAATGGTGGGGCATAGCATTGTGGCTTGTTGAAGCGTGTCGACGACGTGCTCCGGATTTGCGGCGGCGGGACACGTGAGCTCTATGAAGGCTGAACGAACACGAGTCGGAGAGCTGCGGTTCACGATGTCGACCTTCGCAACCACACTATTGGGGACAATCGCGACATCATCGCCATCGGTGAGAATGCGAATCGAACGCCAATTCATCTGCACCACCGTACCTTCGGTTTTGTCGCCGAGCGAAATGCGATCGCCCACATTGAAGGGCGCTTCAATACCGAATGCGATTCCTGCAAACACGTCCGCCAGGGTGTTCTGCAGAGCAAGACCCAACACGATCGCCAGGACGCCGGAGGTCGCGAGCAGACCGCCGATGGGCAGCGCCAGCACGGAAATCAAGACGACCAATACGGCAGCGGCGTAGATCGCGGCGGCGGTGAGATCAGGAAAGAGCCGTGCCTCGCGCCATTGGCGGTTGTGATTGAGGGTGAATGACATGACCGCAACGAGCACTCGCGCGCCGAACAGCCACCATATACCGGCTACTGCATTCAGCCATAACGAGCTGTCATTGGCTTCTGCACCCTTTCCGGGTAAGGGAAGAGTGTGATGCAGAAAAAGCATGAAGCTCGCGCCGATAAAACACACGAAGTCAAACAAGTAGCGAACCCGCGAGGGGAACGGTCGCAGCGCTATGTAGCTGACAATAACGAAACCAAGGATCAAGACTGGTAACAGTGCTGAAGTCATTGTGCTGTGTCGCCTAATAGGGGCGCTTGTGCGACGCGCGGGCATTTCATCGTAATGCACTTGCCGTTCTGCCTATCTCCCCCCGAAAGGGGGAGCAACCTATATTCCAGACTGCTGTAGGTTCGCGGCCAATCTCGTACTCCCCCAATTGAGGGATAAAGATCTATTAACGAGAGGTGCAGATTGTCAGGACCTGCGCTAGCAGCTTCCGCTCACCCGATGGGGGGGGTGGATGTCTGCCATGTCTCGCGGCAGATTCGTATCTACCCCTCGCTGGGGATGTGACAGTGTTTGCGGCGCCACTGTTCTGCGACGCATCATAGGAGGTTTGAGATGGCTAATGTTGCGGACCGGATAGTTGAGACGCTCGAAGCCGCCAACGTGCGCCGTATTTATGGACTGGTGGGTGATTCGCTCAATGGCATCACCGAGTCGCTGCGCGTACGCGGCAAAATCGACTGGATTCCCGTCAGACACGAAGAAGTCGCGGCATTCGCCGCCGGCGCGCAGGCGCAGCTGACGGGCGAACTCGCTGTGTGCGCCGGGAGCTGTGGCCCCGGCAATTTGCACCTGATCAACGGACTGTTTGATTGCCATCGCAATCGCGTGCCCGTGGTGGCCATCGCGGCTCATATCCCGAGCACAGAGATTGGTTCCAGTTATTTTCAGGAAACCCATCCGCAATCGCTCTTCAAGGAATGCAGCCACTACGTCGAGTTGATCTCTGATCCGGTTCAGGTACCGCGAATCGTCGAAACGGCGATTCGCGAGGCCATCGCGAAGCAGGGCGTCGCGGTCATTGTCATTTCCGGTGATATAGCCTTGAAGGAGGCGGGACCGGTGGCACCCACTCCCAAGCCGGTATCGCGATTGCCTCGCGTGTGTGCAGCCGAGGCGGACATCGAGGACTTGGTCGAGTTTTTGGACAGCGGTGAAAGAACCACACTCCTCTGTGGCGCGGGTTGTGCCGGCGCCCACGATGCCGTGGTAGCCCTCGCAGCCAAACTCAAGGCGCCCATCGTACACGCGATGCGCGGCAAGGAGCACATCGAATGGGACAACCCATATGACGTGGGGATGACGGGGCTTATCGGTTTTTCCTCCGGATACCACGCCATGGAGGCTTGCGACACCCTGCTCATGCTCGGCACTGATTTCCCGTATCGGCAATTCTATCCGACGAAGGCTAAAATAGCGCAGATCGATATTCGCGGCGAGAACCTTGGTCGGCGTTGCCGGCTCGATCTTGGCGTGATTGGGGACGTGCGCGAAGTCCTCTCTCGCCTGACCGAACGAGTGCCGGCGAGGGTCGACGATTCGCACCTAAGTGCCGCAGTCAGCCACTACGCCAAAGCCCGGAAAGGTCTCGACGATCTTGCCAACGAGCATTCCAAACACAAACCCATTCATCCACAGCTGGTCGCGAAAGTAGTGAGCGATCTCGCCAGTGAGGATGCGATCTTCACGTGCGACGTGGGCGAGCCGACGGTGTGGGCAGCACGATATATCAAGATGAACGGCAAGCGCCGGCTGCTGGGCTCATTCCTGCACGGATCAATGGCCAACGCGATGCCGCAAGCCATCGGCGCGCAGTTCGCGATGCCTGGCCGTCAGGTCATTTCCATGTCGGGTGATGGCGGCTTCGGGATGCTCATGGGCGATTTGTTGACCGTGCGCCAGTCGAAACTGCCGATCAAAATTGTCATCTTCAACAACGGACTCTTAGGGTTCGTCGACATCGAGATGAAGGCAGGCGGATTTCTGCCGACGGGCACGCGCCTCGACAATCCGGATTTTGCAAGCATGGCCGAATCGATTGGTATTTATGGCGTGCGCGTTGAGGACCCGCGGCAACTGAAATCAGCAATCTCAGCGGCCTTTGCGCACGAGGGTCCTGCCGTCATCGACGTCTTGACTGATCGGCAGGAACTCGTCATGCCGCCCGAGATCAAGCTCGAGCACGCGAAGGGTTTCAGCTTGTGGATGCTCAAGGCGGTGCTCAACGGCGAAGCCAACGAGATCGTGAGTGTGGCGAAGACAGCTCTCATACGCTGATCGGAATTCTCGATATTCGGCTCTCCGACATCAACCAAGGACGCTCCCACTTGAACGCAACCACTGATCTGCCGCGAACCCAGCCTGACACGGCGGCGCGCGCTTTCATCGTCGCCTGGGTGTTCTCACTGGCATTCTATTTTCTCGAATACGCCGTGCGTTCCTCCCCGGCGGTGATGATTCCGCAATTGGCCAAGACCTTCGGCGTCTCGACGCTCGGCGTCAGCGACATCCTCGGGACGTACTACTACACCTACTCGACCGCGAGTCTCGTCGCGGGGGTCTTGCTCGACCGGTTGGGGGCTAAGTACGTGGTCTCCATAGGGATGGCAATCTTAGGGATTGGGTGTCTCTTATTTATGGTCCCGCAAGAAGGGGCTGGATACCTTGGTCGCTTGCTGCAAGGTGCAGGCTCCGCCTTTGCGTTCACGGGTGCGGTGTATCTTGCCTCGCACGGCTTGCCGGCGCGGCGCCTGGCAACTGCCATCGGCGTCACGCAGTGCGTGGGCATGCTCGGCGGCACGGCCGGGCAACTCGTGGTCGGCCACTGGATCACCGACGGACTGTCGCTCCCACAATACTGGGGCCGCGCGGGGATCGTCGTGCTCGTAGTAGCGGCGGGTTTGTGGTGGATCACGCCGAAGGAAACCCCCGGCATACCGCATGGAAAAGCGAGTGGTGGATTCCTGTCCACGTACAAAATCGTCTTTTCGAATCCGCAGTCCTACCTTTGCGGCCTTGCCGCTGGGTTGCTGTTTGTCCCGACCACGGTAGGGGACATGGTCTGGGGCGTGCGCTTTTTCGAGACCGACAAATTGTTTTCCTTTTCTGATGCCGTCTTCGCCATTTCGATGGTGCCGCTCGGTTGGGTGTTCGGCTGCCCGCTTCTCGGCTGGCTTGCAGACCGGCTCGGTCGCCGCAAGCCCGTCTATCTGGGCGGTGCAGCGATCATGCTGATCGGCTTCGTGCAACTTATTTACGCTCCGACACTGCTTCCCAGTTGGCTCACGCTGTTCATCCTCGGAGTGGCTTCCGGCGCCGCCATGATCCCGTACACCATCATCAAAGAGGTGAATCCCGACGAGGTGAAGGGGAGTGCAACCGGTGCAATCAATTTCTTGACGTTCGCCGTCACCGCGGCGATCGGCCCAATTTTTGCCGGGCGCTTCGGCAAAACACTGGGCGCACAAACCATCGACGCGGGCTCGCATTTCAGGCACGCCGGTCTTTTCTGGATCGGCATTCTGATTGCGGCACTGGTAGTGGGATCGATGCTCCGGGAGACCGGCCGAGCTCATTCGAAACAAGCGGCTTAGTCGCGAGCGCTCCTGCGAATCCGCACAGGTTAAGTTCGCCGTCCCCCCATAGAGGGGATATCGGCTCCGCGCTTCGTTGCAGAGGATATAGGCGTGCTATCACCGAAGGAGAGCCGGCAAAATGTCCTTGAATCCACCTGTGCATCGAATCGCGATCGTCGGTACTGGAGTGATCGGCGCAAGTTGGGCCGCGTACTATCTCGCTCGCGGATTCGAAGTCGTTGCGACTGATCCCGGACCGCAGGCGGAAGCGAACCTGCGCAAGTATGTCGATGATGCGTGGCCATTGCTGACGCAGGTCGGTCTTTCTCCGGGTGCCTCGCGGGATCGGCTGACGTTCACCCCGGATATGAGTCGCGCGCTCGCGCAGGCTGACTGGGTGCAGGAGAATGCTCCCGAGCGGCCCGATTTCAAGATCAAGTTGTTCGCGCAGATGGACGAGGCAACGCCGCCGAATTCGGTCATCGCATCGAGTTCCTCCGGTATCACCATGGATGTGATTCAGTCCGGTGCCAAACGACCGGAGCGCTGTGTGATCGGTCACCCGTTCAATCCTCCGCACGTCGTTCCCCTGGTGGAGGTTGTGGGCGGAGCCAAGACCTCGGAAGCCACGATCGAGCGCGCAATGGCGTTCTACGCGAGTATCGGCAAAAAGCCGGTGCGTCTGTACAAGGCTCTTCCGGGCCACGTGGCCAACCGCTTCCAGGCAGCGCTCTACAAGGAAGTGCTCTACCTCGTGCAGCAAGGGGTCTTAAGCGTAGCGGATGCGGATATTGCCGTGTGCTACGGCCCTGGCATTCGCTGGGGCGTGATGGGCCCCAGTCTCCAGTGGCACGTCGGCGGCGGGCAGGGCGGCATCAAGCATTTCATGGAACACCTGATGGACCCGCTCGCGGGAATGATGAAGACGCTCGGCACGCCCGAGATCACGCCGCAATTAAAGCAGACGGTCGTTGATGCCGTGCTCAAGGAGGCCGGCGGACGTTCCGTTGAGGAGCTTGCCCGCGAGGAGAACTCAGTTCTCACCGGGTTGCTGAAGCTGCGCTCAGAGGCGAACGCATGAGCGGCGGCAACCACCCACGGAGATCTAGGACATGAGCACCACTTCGAAACTATCGGTCACGCGAAACAAGGGCGATGGCGTTGTGGCCCGAATCTTCTTTCTCGACCTCGGCGCGGGGCGAATCCTCTCCGCCAACCCTGACGGCTCGGACTTGAAGACGTTGCTGATTGAGGGCAGAAAGCTGCCGGACGGGCTGGCGGTCGATGTCGCGGCCGGGCACCTCTACTGGACGAACATGGGCAATCCCAAGGCCAATGACGGGACCATCTTCCGCTCCGATCTCGACGGCCGGAACCTGACGACCATCATTGCGCCGGGCGGCACCTTCACGCCGAAGCAAGTGCAGATCGACAAGCCCAACGGCAAGCTCTACTGGTGCGACCGCGAAGGCATGCGCGTGATGCGCGCCAATCTCGACGGCTCGAACATCGAGACGCTCGTGGATACGAGCCGGGGCGACCCTCGTCCCGGTGCGGATCCAAACAAGTGGTGCGTGGGTGTAGCCGTCGATGCGGATGCCGGCAAGCTTTACTGGACCCAAAAAGGCGGTGACAACTCAGGCGAAGGCAGCATCCTCCGCGCGAACGTCGACATCCCGAGGGGTCAAACACCGACGGACCGAACGGACATCGAGCTGATATACGACAAGCTGCCGGAGCCGATCGATCTCGATCTGGATCTCAAAAGCCGGTTGCTCTACTGGACCGACCGAGGTGACCCGCCGCGCGGCAACACGGTGAGTCGTGCACCACTGGATGCGGCGCAGGGCGGCCGTCCGCCGCCCGAAATCGTCTTTTCCAACTTGATGGAAGGAATCGGCTTGGCATTGGATCCGAAGCACGGCCGCATGTTCATCACCGATTTCGCCGGCTCGGTCTATAGCGCGAACCTAGACGGGTCGGACCCGAAGACCTTGCTCTTTGCGGAGGGCAACCTGACGGGCATCGCCTACGTCGAGTTACCCGCGGCCTAAGCCGAGATCAGACCTGTGTAAGCCGGCAGCCAAATACGCTTTGAGGAGAATGTGAATGAGTTCTGCAACTGTGCGATTCCCTGACACTCAGCCAGCAAAGTCGTTGACCGAACTGCTTCAGACCAAGCTGCAAAATCCCGCGACCTCACCCGAGTTCGACTTCCACGGTGCGGTGGATCAAGTGCTGGCGGATGTGGGACTCACAGCAAAGGACAGCGGCGGCAAACTCACTTTCTATGGACAGGATCCGATCGTGCCCAGCGGCTTTAAGTTTGGTGCCATGGCTGCCGTCGGCCTGGCCGCCAGGTCCGTAGCGTTGGCAGCGCTCTGGAAATCGCGAACTGGCGAAG
>Ga0193709_1000337_pt1 | contig 17403 bp, 15 predicted proteins | sample H3c2metaG_FD_160571 | JGI IMG/M metagenome (GOLD analysis project Ga0193709, IMG submission 160571) | Soil microbial communities from a riparian zone of the East river system, Colorado, United States - H3c2 | ecosystem: Environmental > Terrestrial > Soil > Riparian zone | place: USA: East River... | reverse complement strand
GGGTCCGGGGCTAGTGGTTTCGTATCGTCAAAACCCGTCATGCTTTTTTCCTCGCCCGGCGCGGCGCGCGCGGCCATCCAGACACCAGTGCGGCAGCAATCAGCGGAAACAGGAGTTCGTGATGGCCGGTGATGGCGTAGCCTTTCGACTGCGAGGAACGACTTTTATTCGATGATGCTGTGGGACGTTTCACTACATTCTGCAGTGGCCGGTAATGCTGAATAAAATCGAAGTTGGCGGTGGTGATCGGCATTAGCGGAACGCGGAGATTTCTCACCACAGATACCGCCTTCAAGAAAATCTCGGGCAGCAGTACCGCCGAACCCCAATTCAGGTACACGCCGCCGGGATGCATCTCTTTCACGAGGCCGCAAAACAGGCGAAAATCGTGATGCGTAGCGGCTCCGAGAGACGCTCCATCCGCTGCGGGATGCATGTGCGGAATGTCGGTACCAATTGCGAGATGAATGGTCAACGGGATGCGGAGCTTGTAAGCATTAAAGAGGATACTGGCTTGCGCGTTTAGCGGCATCAGACGGCGACCGGAAAGAAATTTTCCCGCAGCCTCGCCGTAGCCTATGCCTGAGAACGCCGCGGTGCCTGCAATCTGATTCAGAAAAAGCCCAGTCTCCGTCGCCATGCCGAATTTACCCTCGGTTAGGCCTGCTTCCACGTCTTCGGATGTCTGGCCAGATAAGGCGATTTCAAAGTCGTGTATGAGTGCCGCGCCGTTCATCGCGATCCCGGAGACGAATCCGCGTCGCATCAGGTCCACGACCAGTGCACCGAGCCCGGTTTTGACGACGTGACCGCCCATTCCCCACAGAATTGTCCGGCGCTGGCGCTTTGCCAGTTGAATGGCTGACGCCACGCAGCGAAAATCGCCCGCCGCCAAAATTGTGGGCAGCGCATCAAGGAATTTTGCGACGGAGGCATTCCCGGCGGGCCTGGCAAAGTCGGCTACCGAGACCTTGCTTTTCCGCGAAGCCAGCGGATATGTCGCGACATCGCCGAGGACGAGAGGTTGCAGCTGATAGACGGTATTCATTCTGGACAATTCACTGTAAACGGGAAACTGGGGCTGGCGCAAGAAAAGGCGCGCCACCGCCATGCACCCGGAGCCTCGCCTGAAGAAAGCATTAATTCAGCACAAAAAACGGCCCACGGGAACGACGCCGCCAAGCGACACAATCAAAGGGATGTCCGCCAGGCAAGAGATTGCGATACCGCCAAGGCGCCACAAGCGATCGTTGATGTTGGTGGAGCCGGCCCAGCGCCAGAGCGGGAATGAAGCCGGCATGATAATCATCGCCATGATGGTCCATTCAATCCATCGCACCGGAAGGTAAACGAGAAGGTAGGTCAAAACGTTCTGCGGGAATCCATATCCCAGCCTGGTCAGCAAAGTAGCGCTCAACAACCAGATCAGCACACCGAAGAAAAGTCCCATGAACAACCGGAGAAAACCGTAGGCGACAGCGCGCGGCCAAGCCGGCTGCAATTCGTGCCGAAACTTAAATAATCCGAAATAACACCAGAGAGTGTAAGCGAGAAATTTTGATCCGAAATAAAGAAGAGCTCCCATCCGGCGGCACACTCCGAAAAGTCTTGATTCGCTACTTACCCGAACCGTTCGAACCTGTATGTGACGAGAGTACGCGAGTTAGCGCCTGCCCGGTATAGGACTTTTTGTTGCGAACGACAGCCTCCGGTGAACCCTGCACGACAATGCGCCCGCCGCCTTCGCCACCTTCAGGACCAAGATCGATGACCCAGTCGGCTTGCTTGATGACGTCCAGATTGTGCTCAATGATCAGCACAGTGTTGCCGAGCGAAACCAGCCGCTGCAGAACGTCCAGTAATTTCCGAACATCGTCAAAATGCAGTCCGGTTGTGGGCTCGTCCAGAATATAAAAGGTGCGCCCGGTTTGCCGCTTGGACAGCTCGCGCGCGAGTTTAATTCTCTGCGCTTCACCCCCAGACAGAGTTGTTGCAGACTGGCCCAGTTGCACGTAGCCGAGGCCGACTTCCACGATGGTGGCAAGCTTCTGCTGAATTTGCGGAATGTTTTCAAGGAGCTTGAGCGCGTCCACGGCCTGCATGTTCAGGATGTCGCTGATCGAGTGGCCCTTGAAGCGCACTGCGAGAGTTTCGGAATTGTAGCGCCGCCCGCGGCACACTTCGCACATCACGTAAACATCGGGCAGGAAATTCATCTCGATACGGCGTAGGCCATCGCCCTGGCAAGCTTCGCAGCGGCCGCCCTTGACGTTGAAGCTGAAGCGGCCGGGCTTGTAGCCGCGTTCGCGCGATTCCGGCAGCATCGCGAAAAGTTCGCGGATCGGCGCAAATACTCCGCTATATGTTGCGGGATTCGAACGCGGCGTGCGTCCGATGGGAGCCTGGTCAATCTCGATGATTTTGTCGATATGCTCGATTCCGAGAACCGAGCCATGCGCTCCCGGGAGCTCCCTTGAGCGATAGAGTTTATGCGCCAGCGCGCGGTACAAAATGTCGTTGACCAGCGTGGACTTGCCCGACCCCGAAACGCCCGTCACCACCGTGAGCAAGCCGAGCGGAATCGTCACATCAATTTCCTTCAGGTTATTTGCTGAGGCCCCGAGAACCTGAATGGATTTTCCATTGGGACTGCGTCGTACTTCAGGGACGGGAATTTTTGCGACGCCGGAAAGATATTGTCCGGTCAGTGATTCGGCGCTAGCCGCAATCTGCTCTGGCTTTCCCTGCGCCACCAGATATCCGCCGGCATTGCCCGCGCCGGGACCGAGGTCCAGAACAAAGTCGGCGCGTCGGATGGTGTCTTCGTCGTGCTCGACCACGATCACGGTATTGCCAAGATTTCGCAGCCGCTCGAGCGATCCGAGCAACCGGTCATTGTCACGCGCGTGCAGGCCGATCGAGGGCTCGTCCAGCACATACAGCACACCACGCAACCGCGAACCAATCTGGGTAGCCAAACGGATGCGCTGAGCTTCTCCGCCGGAAAGTGTGGCCGCGGAACGGCTCAAACTCAGGTAGCCCAGTCCCACCGCCAGCAAAAAGTCGATTCTTTCCGCAACTTCCTCGAGCGGACGCGCAGCAATCTCTTTCTGGCGCGGCGTGAGCTGCGCAATCATTCTGTCAACGGCCGGCCGGGCCGCAGCCAGCGAAAGCGCCGTGAAATCGGCAATGGACCAGCCGGCCAGTTTCACCGCCAGCGATTCGGGACGCAGGCGCTTACCGCAGCACGCGCTGCAAAGCGTCGCGGACATATACTGCGTCATCCATTCGCGATAGGAATCGGAATTGGAGTCTGCAAAATTGCGCTCGAGAAATTTCAGGACGCCCTGAAACCGGAAACTTTTTGCGGATTTGATCTTGGACTTTTTCGAATCGTCGCCGGAATATCCGGGAGCGCCGACCGGCGGATACCCGTACAAAATCAGGTTCTGCGTTTTGCCGAGAAGCTTTTCGAACGGTGCGTCTAGATCGAACCCGTGAGCGTAGGCGGCCAGCTCCAGCGTGCGTTTCAGAATTGCAGAAGACGATCCCGGTCCCAGTCCGCCGTCGAAAAGCGGGCGTGTCCAGTCCGTGACCACCTTGGCGGGGTCGAAATCGTACTTCGAACCGAGGCCATTGCACCCAGGGCAAGCGCCATACGGCGAATTAAAGCTGAACGAGCGCGGTTCAAGCTGCGGAACGCTGATGCCGCAATCAGGACAAGCCAGCTTTTCCGAGAACGTAAAATCCTTGCCACCGACTACTGCAACCGTAACCAGTCCCGCCGCCAGCTTCAGCGCGGTCGCGATCGATTGTTCGAGACGCGACGCAATTCCCTGCTTCACCAGCAGACGGTCCACTACCACTTCGATAGTGTGATTTTTCCTTTTGTCCAGCTGCGGTGGATCGTCCAGCGGGAAAAGCTCGCCGTTGATCCTCGCGCGAACATATCCGTCCTGGGAAAGTTTTTCGAGTTCTTTTCGGTATGCACCTTTGCGCCCGCGAACGATCGGCGCAAGGATCATCACCCGATCATCCGTCTTGCTCAGTTCGCCGCCAAGAATGGCCTGAACGATTGCTTCGCTCGACTGGCGCTGGATTGGCTTTCCGCAGCTCGGGCAATGCGGCACGCCGACCGAGGCATACACCACGCGCAGATAATCGTAAATTTCGGTAATGGTGCCGACTGTGGATCGCGGCGATCGCGTCGTTGTCTTTTGCTCGATGGCAATCGAAGGCGAAAGCCCTTCGATTACGTCCACTTCCGGGCGCTCCATCTGATCGAGGAACTGCCGTGCGTAGGCGGATAAAGACTCCACATAACGGCGCTGGCCCTCGGCGTAAATGGTGTCGAACGCCAATGACGACTTTCCGGACCCGGACAGGCCGGTTATCACCGTCAACGAATTTCTGGGAATCTCCAGGCTGATATTTTTGAGGTTGTTCTGCCTTGCGCCGCGAACGATAAGTTTGGTAAGGCCCATGGTCTAGAGCAAGCCCCTCCACAGGAGCCTCGGCACCCAGTAAGCACACTGAGGGCAGAATAACTTTTAACCATAGCAGGCGGCGTTCGCACGGGTCAACTTTGCGGCCACAAGTCAGCAGCGTACCACCCATCGATTGACAAAAAATGGCGTACAAGATCTACCCTACAAGTAAATTTTCGCGGGGGGTGGCGCATTTTTACAAACGTACGATAAGCCTGATGTTGCAGCTAAAGGAGTTAGGGTTGGCGGGGAGCTTGCATAGTCAGAATGCGTGGGAGGAGTTAGCCGAGGATCCCTTTAGGGGATTGAGGGCTGGGCCGGTTACCTTCTCCCCATTTTTGTTTTTCCTGCCAGTACAGACCCCGAACGGCTTCGCGTGGCAATCCTAGAAAAAACAGCAGTCTAAAGCGGGCGTACAACTATGCCTAACGAATAAAATTCGAAAAGGCAAAAGGGCGCGTTGGCAGTTAAGCTCTTAGGAGCGAATCTCGAGGGACGGGGGATTGCCTAGCTGGCTGCGGCTTGGTTCGGCGTGGCGGGTGGAATAATCCGCCAGGGTTAGGCCCAGCATGATAGCCAGCCAGAAAAAACCCGCAACGATGACCAGTTTGGTGCGCCGCGCACTGTATTTCCCGTGCATGAAAAACAAAATAACCAGTGAGGCTTTAATGGTGGCGATCACCAATGCGATCACAATATTCCACCTGCCAAAGTCTCTGGTCGCGGCGAAAACTGTCAGCAATGTAAAGACCATCAGGGAAAAAAAGATCACCACGTAAAGTTTCGGCGATACGATGTGTTCAGACACGCGTCCTCTCCGCTCAGGCCAAATGCCGGTTGATCAGATACAACAGCGGGAACAGATAAATCCACACAATGTCCACGAAATGCCAGTACAGGCCGATATTTTCCACGGGGGTATTGTAATTCGCGTCGAATCTTCCTTTGCTGGCCTGGGCGATCAGAAATAGCAGAAGTCCGGCGCCGATAATCATGTGCAGGGCGTGCAGTCCGGTCATCGCGAAGTACAATGAAAAATAAAGCTGCGAGTGCGCGTTCAGGTCCGGATCAACCTTCAACCCTTCTTCAATTTCCGTCGCTTCCTTACCCAGTTCCTCCGGAGTGCCGCAGATCGCCGAGCGATTTTTTACGCAATAACTGATGTCGAAATTATTGCCGGGAATCAGGTGGTGATCGTACTTCTGCTTATACTCGACCACTTTTACGCCAAGAAATACACAGCCCAGAATCAGCGTGAGAATCAGAAAAATCGTGACCAGCGATTTCCGGCTGGTAGTGGCAGACCACACGGCCATGGCCATGGTAAGACTGCTTAAAATCAGCACGATGGTGTTCGCGGCGCCCAGCTTGAGGTCCAGCATGTTGCCGCCAATGCCGAAGGCCGTCGAGTAGGCGTGGCGATTGATGCTATAGGCCAGAAACATGCCGCCGAAAAATAAAATTTCGGTGACCAGAAAGACCCACATTCCAAGCGTGGCGGTTTCTTTCTGCTGCTCCAAGGTCTGAAATTGTCCAAACAGCTCTCCGGTGCGGTGCACTCGCTGTGCCTCTTTCTCGCTCTCGATGCCCTACGTCAAATCAATGAACCCCCGGTTAATCGTCGCCGTGCGTTGGCAGCGGCTTCCTGGCAATCGCGCCGCGCAGTCCCAACTCCGGCCGGTGTTCGAAGTCGTACACTTCCCAATCCACCACCGGCGTTTCGGCGAAATTCTCGGTCAACGGCGGAGAATCGGTGGTCCACTCAAGCCCGGTGGCGGGCCAGGGATTTTTCCCCGCGACTTTGCCGTAGCGCATGGACCATGTCAAATAAATCATCGGCAATAGATAGCCTAGGGCGAGAATCGAAGCACCCGCAGTGGACATCACATTCAGCACTTGGTATTCCGGCGGATAGTCGTGGTAGCGGCGCGGCATTCCCAGGTAGCCCAAAATAAATTGCGGAAAGAACGTCAGATTAAACCCGATAAACAGGACGATGGCTGCGATACGCGCAAGAAATTCCGGATAGAGGCGTCCCGTGATCTTGGGCCACCAGTAATGTATTCCACCCAGATAGCCCATGATCGCTCCGCCGACCATGATGTAGTGGAAGTGCGCAACCACAAAGTACGTATCGTGCAGGTGAATATCCAGGCCCAGGCAGGCGAGGAACAATCCGGTCAGGCCGCCAATGGTGAAGAGTCCGATAAAGCCCAGGCCATACAGCATTGGAGTGTCGAAGGCGATCGAACCTTTATAAAGCGTCGAAGTCCAGTTAAATACTTTAACAGCCGACGGGACGGCGACCAGGAAAGTTAGAAACGAAAACGCCACGGCCGAATAAGTCGACTGGCCAGTGAGAAACATGTGATGCGCCCAGACGATGAAACCGATTACCGCGATGCCGATGCTGGAAGCCGCGATGAAGTCGTAGCCAAAAATCGGTTTGCGGGCGAAGGTGGGGATGATTTCACTGATTACACCCATGGCCGGCAGAATCATGATGTACACGGCTGGATGCGAGTAAAACCAGAACAGGTGCTGGAACAGAATCGGATCGCCGCCGTAGGCCGGATTGAAGAAGCCCAAGTGGAACATTCTCTCCAGGCCGGCCAGCAACAAAGTGATGGCGATGACCGGAGTGCCCAGAACAAAAATAATGCTGGTCGCGTAGTGCGCCCAGACAAACAGCGGCAAGCGCATCCAGGTCATGCCCGGCGCTCGCATGGTGTGAACTGTGACGATGAAATTGAGGCCGGTCAGAATCGACGAAAAACCGTTGATAAAGATGCCGATCACCGCCGGCGTCACCGCGGAGTTCGAATAAATGCTGCTCAGCGGCGTGTAGAACGTCCAGCCGGTATCCAGGCCGCCGGTCGCAAACGAATACAGAACAAACGCCCCGCCAACCAGATAAATGTACCAGCTCAATAAATTGATCTTGGGAAAGGCCAAGTCCTTGGCGCCGATCATGATCGGAATCACGAAATTGCCCAGCACCGCTGGAATCGAAGGAATCAGAAAAAAGAAAATCATCGCTACGCCGTGCATCGTGAACAGCTTGTTGTAAGTTTCTGGCGTAACCAGATAGCCGCCAGGCGTCAGGAGGTGGATGCGAATCAGTGAAGCGAATAGTCCGCCGACGAAAAAGAAAAAGGTAACTGAAATCAGATACAGGATAGCGATCCGCTTATGGTCGGTGGTCAAGAGCCACGACCGAATCCCATACGTCGCGTTCAGATAATGCTCGCGCGGCATCTTCTCGCCGCTTGGAACGTGCAGTTCTGTGGTGGCCATACTATTTATTCCCCGTTGCCGGCGCGGCGGCGCCAGGCTTGGCTGGCGGCGGCTGGTCCTTCAACGACTTGATGTACGCAGTCAGGTCCACAATCTGCTCTTCGGTAACCAAGCCCTGAAAACTGGGCATCGCCGGCACATACCCGGCAACAATTTTCGCGTTTGGCTGCAGAATCGATTCGCGAATGTAGTTGTCATCCGCCAGGACAGTCGATCCATCGGCAAGCTGTACCTGAGAAAGGTAGACTCCGTTATACGAGGGGCCGCGGCCCTTGCCATCCGGAAGGTGGCAGGTGTTGCAGGCCAGTTCGGAATAGAGCTTCTGACCGATGGCCACGGGATCACCCGATCCGGAGCTTCCTGACAACCATTTGGCATATTCATCAGGCTCCATCACCGTAACCCAGCCTCCCATAACCGCATGATCAGTCCCGCAATACTGCGAACAGAAAAAATGGTATTTCCCAACCTTGGTCGGCCGGAACCACATGGTGTTGTAGTGGCCGGGCACTACATCCATTTTCACCCGGAACGACGGCACGGAAAAATCGTGGATGACATCCTCGCTACCCATAATCAGCCGTACGTTGCGGCCAACCGGCACATGTAGTTCGTTGATTTCTTTGCGCCCATCGGGCTGCTGCAGCTTCCACATCCACTGTTTGCCAATCACGTAAACATCCAGTGTGTCGGTAGGAGTGTGCCGGTAATCCACATAAATTGCCGCGCCCCATCCGAACATCACCAACAATAACGGGAATGGCAGCACGATCCATGCGATTTCCAGTCGCAAATCCCCGTGAATAGCGACTCCGATTTCATCCGGCGTTTTGCGCTGATACTTAAAAATGAAATAAACCACGGCCGCGCAGATGACTACCGCGAAAAACACACACACGGCAATCATGAAATAAACCAGATTGTCCACTTGCGGAGCGAAGTTCGAGGCTTGCTCCGGATACAATGGCATTTGCGACTGCACGATCAGTCCGCTCCTTGGTGGCTCAAATTCGCTTGTGCGGCGCGCTTGTCACGCCTGCGGAAAATCAAAATCATCAGCAGCAGGCCCGCGACGGTCGCGACCGCCATCAGGCGCATGACCCCTAGTATCGTCGCGCTATATCGCGCCGTGGACGGGTCGTACTGGAAACAGAACAGCAGCATCTTGTCTACCGGCGTTCCGATCTTCCCTTGCGATGCATCCACCAGGCCCAATCGCAAATCGCGGCCGGGGAATTCCACGCCATAAAAGTAACGTGAAATGCGGCCGTCCGGAGTCAGCAGCATGATTCCGCTGGCATGCGCGAAAAGATTGTTCTTAGTGTCGTAATTAAAACGGAAATTCGCGGCATTGGTGATCGACGCGATCGATTCTTTCGAAGCAGTCAAGAAGTGCCACCCTGCCGCAGTCTCTGGGCGGCGGAAGTGATCGAGCGAGGCTTTCTTTTTCGCCGCTGCCATTTCCGTCGTATCGCGATCGTCAAAGCTCACAAAAACCACGTCATAATCGCGCCCCGGATTGAACGACAACATTCGCAACGAGCCGACCACGCCCTGCTCCAGTTGCGTGCACAGCATCGGACATCCGTAGTATACGAAGGCCAGCAGCACCGGCTTCTGTTGATGGAAATACTCTGCAAGCTGCACGCTCTTGCCAGATTCATCCGTGAATGCGGTTTCCAGCGGCATTTGCGCATTCAATTCCGGCCGGAAAGTCACGTTCTGCAAAATTGCCGGCAAGTTCGTTGCGGCCGGTCCGGTGTTATCCGGCACCGCCTGCGCAAAGCTGCGTGCTCCCGCGAAAAGCAGGAGAGCGAGAACGAAAATAGAGCGCAGCTTCTTCTTCATACGTCCTTATGGCTTCTTTGCTCCCTGGGCTGGCGTTGGCTTTGCGCCCGTACTGCCCTTGGAAGCTGCTGCGTTGGGCGCCGCCGTGCCGCCTTTTTCCGCGATGATTTTCATGGCCTCGCTGACAGGAATTTTCGCGATTCCATTCGCCTTGTCCACCCAGCCAAGCGATTCATTCGCCGTGGTGTCGGCTGCATTTTTATCGCGCAAGTCCTGCTGCGCGTCGGCCGTGTGGCCCGGAATTCCCTGCAAACGCGGCTCTGGAGGCAGAGACATGTTATCGCGATCGCCGGCACTCATTTGCGCCCGAACCGGAGGCATGGGTGAGTCGTTTTCGGCGGCCATACCGGTCAAGAATTTCAGAACTGGAATGCAAATCAACAGCGCAATGACGATTGTAAGCCCGAGATAAATCAACTGCTTGGCGACAGTGCCGACGTTGATGTCCCGGGGCTCGAACGTCACCGTCTCGTGGAACGGAGCGTTGGGGTCGCCATGACCGCTATTGCGCTTCTCAGTGCTCATGATTCGCGATCGCCTCCGCAAGTTTCGGTTCGCCCAGCGGCAACAGCGGTTGCTGCTTCAACTGCACGGCGAAAAACCATAGCCAGATCCCGCCCAATGCCAGAATTGCGGCGATATCCCACAACGTTGGCAGCGCGTGAAAGGTAAATTCCGGGCGCGTCAGCCAGAAAAGATCCAGAAAACGCATTGCGATCATCCAAATGGCGATCTTGGTCAGAGCAGACTGGTTGCGCTTCAAATCACGCGACAACAACGCGAAGAAGGGCAGAACAAAATGCAGCAGCAGTACCATTACGGCGACATATCCCCAGGCACCATTGAGGCGTGACTTGTAGAACGTAATTTCTTCCGGTTGATTGCCGGACCAGATGATCAGCAATTGCGAAAATGAGAAATAGGCCCAAAGCATGTTGAACGCAAACAATAGCTTGCCGAGATCGTGCAAATGACGCTTTTGAATGACCTGGGAAAAAGGTTCGCTGCGCGAGAACATCACTACCGTGATGATCATCAGCGACATCGCGGAAATCGCCTGTCCCGCTACAAACAGAAAGCCGTAGATTGTCGATGCCCAATGCGGCGAAAGCGACATGGACCAGTCGATCGCCGCAAAAGTCATCGCGAATACGTAAAGAATAATTCCCGGGCCCGCCCAGAACTTAAATCGCGCACGCAGGGCTCGGTCCTCCCGGTTGACGTCCTGCTGGCGCGACATCAGGTTGAACAACAGCATCAAGCCGATCCAAATTACGAAATAAATTACTACCCTGACCAGAAAGAAATTGTGCGTCAGGTATTTTTGTTGCAGGTCAGAAAGCGCGCCCTCCTGTCCGGCTGCCGGAGGATTGAGCCAGCCGACGCGGGTTTCATCACCCACAGTGTGCGTAGTGTAGAGATACTTCATGCCGAAGATCAGAGGCACCGCAAACGCCAGCACCAGCCACAGCACACGCGTCGCGGATTCCAACGGGCGCCGAATCAAAATTCCCCAATGTCCGCCCGTCAAGTGTTGCAACATCAAAAGGGCCAGCGAACCGAGCGACAATCCCAGCACCAGCAAAAATGCGACCAGGTAGGACCGGAAAAAATCTTCAGGCTTGGTGATCCATCCCACGATGGACACCCCCAGACCCAGAACTCCCACCACTAGCGCGCGCTTCTCCAGCCGTCCGACGCTATCCGGCGCTCTGTATTCCTGCGCGCTCATTCCTTCGCTCCCGCTGTAGAATCTCCACTACCAGCCAATTTCTGGCGCAAGCTTTCCGGTAAATCGCCCGCCTTGGCATTGCGGCTCAATTGCAGCGCACGCACATAAGCGATAATCGCCCAGCGGTCGTTCGGCGGAATCCGTTCTGAATAGCTGTACATGGCGCCAAAGCCGTTGGTGATCACATCATAAAAATAGCCGTTGGGCGCCTGCCGCAAACGGTCAATATGATAGCTGGGCGGATGTTTCATGCCGCGCACCGCCGCCATCCCCTTCCCATCACCCTGCAAGCCGTGGCAAGGCGTGCAAAATATCTTGTAGCGGTCTTGGCCACGTCGCAACAGCTTCTCGTTTACCGGCAGCGGATACCCCGCGTAATCCTTGGCGACGCTGTAGACGTCATTCCCAACGGCTCCGCGCGCAACAGTGTTTTCAATCAGCGGCCGCTCGGAACGCCCGTCAGCGAAAAAATCGTTCGGCGAAAGCGGCCGGTTATAGGGCTGGTTGGCCATATCCTGCCGCAGCGAATAATCGCATCCGGAAATCGCCAGCGTGCAACAGGCCGCGCCCACAAAAAGAGCTGCGCTAATCTTCATCGCGCACCTCGGTCACGTGCTGGGCGTTGACGCTCTGCAGATAGCGCGCCGTTTCTTCCAGATGAAATTTCGGATCGTGCGATTCGATGCACAAAAAGAATTTGTCGTTCGATGCGCGCTTGAACCGTTCGACATTGAACAGCGGGTGATGCGGCTGCGGCAGCTTGTTCAACGCCAGCATCCCAAAAACCGCGGACAACGAAGCTCCCAAAACTGTCAGTTCGAAAGTCACCGGAATGAAAGCGGGCCAGCTGTTCAGCGGCCGCCCCGCGATGTTTTCCGCATACGCTGAAGCGCTGACCCATAACTGAAAGAAAAATCCGGTTAGTCCTCCACCCAATCCGCCAAGCAACGTGATGAGCGGCACCAAATCCTGCTTGCGGCCGAGCCCGAGCGCCTGCGAAAGGCCTTCTACGGGAAATGGCGCAAACGCGTCAATCGCGCGATATCCTGCCTCGCGAACCTTCTTCGCGGCGTCCATCAACTGTTTCGGCGTATCAAACTCGCCCAGCAGTCCATATAGATGGGGACGTGGCAGGTTCATGAATGTTCCTCGGAGTGTGCCACCAGCTCACGCATTTCCGCGATGGAGATTGCCGGCAGTCCGCGCACAAACAGAAACAGCAGCGACGTGAACAAGCCCAACGTGCCGATGAACGTGCTCCAGTCCCAGAACGTCGGTTGATAACGGCCCCACGCGCTGGGCATAAAATCCCGCGTCAAGCTGATCACCACGATCACGAACCGTTCCAGCCACATGCCGACGTTGATCACCAGCGACATCACGAACAGCGCCGCGACGTTGGTGCGCACTTTTTGAATCCACAACAATTGTGGTGTCAGGATGTTGCACAAAATCAGCGCATAGTAATAATGCGAATACGGGCCATGCAGCCTCTGCTGCACCAGGAATACGTCAAACTTGTTGCCGCTATACAGCGACATGAAAAATTCGAAAAAATACCCGTAAGCCACGATCAGCCCGGTCGCAAGCATGACTTTCGCCATGTTTTCAAGGTGCCGCATGGTGATGAAATCTTGCAGGTCGTACGCTGCGCGCAGCGGAATGGCAATCGTCAACACCATGGCAAAACCCGAATAGATGGCGCCGGCAACAAAGTACGGTGGGAAAATCGTGGTATGCCAACCGGGAACGATGGCGATGGAAAAGTCGAAGCTCACGACGGTGTGAACGGAAAGCACCAGCGGCGTCGCTAATCCCGCCAGCAGCAAATACGCTGACTGGTAGCGATGCCAGTGGCGCGCCGATCCACGCCATCCCATCGCCAACATTCCGTAAATAATCTGCGCCGCCTTGTTCGTCGCGCGATCCCGCAATGTCGCCAGGTCGGGAAGCAATCCCACAAACCAGAACAACAGCGAAACCGTGCCGTATGTCGAAACCGCGAACACGTCCCAGATCAGCGGACTGCGGAATTGCGGCCACAATCCCATGGTGCTGGGATACGGGAACATGTAATACGCCATCCACGGCCGGCCGGTGTGGATCAACGGGAAAATACCAGCGCAAGCCACTGCAAACAAAGTCATCGCTTCCGCAAACCGGTTAATCGAAGTGCGCCACTTTTGGTTCAACAAAAACAAAATCGCTGAAATCAGGGTTCCGGCGTGCCCGATACCGATCCACCAAACGAAATTGACAATCGCGAATCCCCAGCCGATCGGGATATTGATGCCCCAGATTCCGACGCCCTTGATGACCAGCCAGGCAATCGAGATCATCAGCACCATCATGATCGTGAAGGCCAGACCAAATCCGGCCAGCCAGCCCATCGAAGTCGGCCGAGTCAGTACGATCGACGCGATCTTGTCGGTTACCGACGCGTAGCTGTGCCCCGGCTCGATGACCCGCGCGAGCCGGCGAATCTCCGGCGAGTTCACTGGTGGGTCCCCGGCGCTCATGCCGGCTCCTTCTTTTCTGCTACCGCCAGGTCCGGATGCGGATTGCGTACCGCGCCCAGATAAGTCGTCCGGGGACGCGCATTCAATTCGCCCAATAAATTGTAGTTGCGTTGCTGCGCCCGCAGTTTTGCAACGCGGCTATTGGGGTCATTCGCGTTTCCAAATACGATCGCTTCCGACGGGCAAGCCTGTTCGCATGCAGTCACAATTTCGCCGTCGCGGATTGCGCGGCTCGCGCCGTTTTCGCCTTCTCGTTCTGCCGTAATTCGCACATTGTTGATACGCTGCACGCAATACGTGCACTTTTCCATTACTCCGCGGCTGCGAATGGTCACCTCAGGATTGCGCATCAGCTTCAACGAAGGTGTTTCCCAGTCCTGGAAGCGCAGGAAGTTGAATCGCCGCACCTTGTACGGGCAATTATTCGAACAATATCTGGTCCCGATGCAGCGGTTATAGACCATATCGTTCAGGCCTTCCGCGCTGTGCACTGTCGCGCCCACCGGGCAAACCTGTTCGCACGGAGCGTTCTCGCACTGTTGACACGGCACCGGCTGAAAATACGTCTTGGGATTCGCAAGCGCCACATTTTCCGCCGGCGTATCTTCCTCGGTCTTCAGTCCGGCCTCGTAGTAGCGGTCAATGCGGATCCAATGCATCTCACGACCGCGCATCACCTGATCTTTGCCGACCACCGGAATATTATTTTCGCTTTGGCAGGCCACCACGCATGCATTGCAGCCATTGCACTTTGTGGTATCAATGGCCATCGCCCACTTGTAACCCTGGTAGTAGCCCAAATCCCGATAATCTTTGTAGAGCGTTAAATCGTTCGGTGGTGTTTCATCGTGTTCGCGCGCGAAGTTCGGATTCTTTTTGTATTCCTCAAGTGTGGCCGTACTCAGAATCTTTCGGCCTTCCACATTATGGTGATACTGCGTGCAGGCCAGCGGATAGTCATCGCCGGTGACGGTCACTTTTCCGCCGCTCGCCATCCACAGCGCATCCGAAACCCGGACCGCATAGGCATTGAATCCCTTGTTCGAACCGGTGTAGCCGGCCTTCTGCCGTCCGTATCCCAGCGGAAGCACTACCACGCCATCCGCCTGACCAGGCATGACCCAGGCTGCCGCCGTCACCTTGCTGTTGGAAAGCGCAATGTCCACGACCGCCGAGCGCACCTGCCCGTGTTCGCCGCCGCGGGACATGATGGTGTGCGTTACGCCCAGTTTCTCTGCCGTCGCAGGACTCATAAACGCCGCGTTGTCCCACGCGATCTTCGAAATAGGCTTCGCCAATTCCTGCAACCAGCCGTTGTTCGCAAACCGCCCGTCGTACACTGTCGGGTCCGGACGGAACAGAAATTCCATCTCTGCCGTCGTTTTGGCTGCCGGCAAACTAGACGCATTCGCTTTCACACTGACACTCAATGGAGCGAATGCCGATCCCGCCACAAATCCATCGTTCAGCGATTTCCGCCAGAATTTGTCCGCGTCCGCGCCCCCTGGCATTTTCTTCATGCCTTCACGAATCGTGTCGTACGCCGTCACTGCACTTTTGTCGGTAAATGCGGCTAGCACTTCGAACGCGGTGCGCGCCCGATATAGCGGCGCTATGAGCGGTTGAATGACGCTGTACGTGCCATCGAACGCCCGCGCATCGCCCCACATCTCCAGGAAATGCGCTTCCGGGATGTACCACTGAGCGTGTTCGCTGGTCTCGTTGTCGTGCGATGCCAGATGCACAATCGTGTGCACCTTTTTCAATTTCGAGACAAAATCCCAGTCATGCGGGGCGTCGTACACCGGATTGCCGCCCAGAATCAGAAGCAAATCCACTTTCCCCTTGGACATGTCCGCGCAAAGGTCCCCCAGCGATTCCATGTGATTCACGGGATTGGCAACCACCGGCTCGGTGTAGTACACCGTCGTTCCGGCGTTTCCCAGCAGATCATTCATCAGGTGCGCAAGCGCATGCACCTCTGCGGACTGTTGTTCACCGGCAATAATCAGTCCGGCGCCACGATGCCCCGACAGGTCGGACGCCACCGCATTCAAATACTTTTCAGAACCAGCCGGAGGGGCCGTCGCCGCTCCTCCAGGCGAGATTTTTGCCGCCAACGCCCGCGCAAATAATTCCACATCGTTCGAACGCAACGGCAAGTGATTATCCGCGGCCGCGCCCGTCACTGTTGGTGTCGGCTCAACCACATACAACCGGTTCATTTCGTCATTGGGACCAGTCAGATTGCGCCGCCGGTAAAAATCCTTCATGTAGCGGACGTGCCCCGGTCCACTGGTCATGAAATCCGCGTCCAGGGAAACAACAACCTCCGCCTTATCCAGCCGGTAAACCGGATTCACGGCGCGCCCAAACACCAACTTCGCACCTTCGAACGCTCCGTCGCTCGCGGCAGGTTCCCACTGATGCCACTTCGCCTGCGGATACAGCTTCAGGACCGCCTCAATCTGTCCGGCCAATGTGGGCGACGTAACGTTCCCGGTCAAAATCCGCAGGCCAGCTCCGCTTACTGCTTTTTGTGAAGTCGCCAGCCCTTGCGCCGCAGTTTGAAAACTCTCCCAAGTACCCAGCTCGCCCATGCTTAGCGTGGTCTTGCCGCGGTCCGGGTCGTACAAATCCAGCACCGCCGCCTGAGCAAACACGTCCGTCGCGCCCATGCTCGCTGGATGTTCCGGATTTCCTTCAATTTTCGTCGGGCGGCCTTCGTGGCTTTCCACCAGCAATCCCAGCGCGTCTCCGCCAAACGGCATCACCGTCGCATAATGCTGCGGGTTGCCGAGCACCATGCCTTCCGGCTGCTTCACGTAGGGAACTACAAATTCTTCGTCCGGCCTGCCGCATCCCGCCATCCCGGCCAGCGCCAGTGACGCTCCCATCAATTTCAGAAAATCGCGCCGGTCAACCGATTCATCCCATTGCGAAGCTGCACGGGGAAACTCCCTGTGCATCAAATCGGCGAAATGCGGATCCTCGGAGAGTTCTTCCAGCGTCCGCCAATACTGCTTTCCTTGCTTGTCCGCCAGCTTTTTCCGCACTGCCGCCAGATCCAGCGGATATTCCCGCAACTGCAGCTCTTCCGCAGTCGGCGGGTGATTATCTACGTCGCGGTTGTTTCCGTGATCGCTCATACCATCCATCTACCGATGGCACGTCGAGCAGCTCGTCAGCTCGATCGTGCTCCGAATATTGCGTTCTTTTTGAAATTCCTTGCCGATCTCGGCCTGATTGGCCGCGGGTTGCCAGGTCATGTCGTAAACCTTATCCAAGGGCCGCAGTGCCATCTCCGTGTTGCGATGACAGTCCAAACACCATTCCATCAGCAGCGAATTGGCCTGGAACATCAACGGCATCTGGTCCACGCTGCCGTGGCACGTCGAGCAGCCTACTCCCTTGCTTACGTGAATGCTGTGATTGAAGTACACGTAATCTGCCAACCGGTGGACTCTTACCCATTGAATTGACGTATCTGTACGGTAACTTTCGCGAATTGGTTCCAGGT
>Ga0193709_1000336_pt1 | contig 17440 bp, 13 predicted proteins | sample H3c2metaG_FD_160571 | JGI IMG/M metagenome (GOLD analysis project Ga0193709, IMG submission 160571) | Soil microbial communities from a riparian zone of the East river system, Colorado, United States - H3c2 | ecosystem: Environmental > Terrestrial > Soil > Riparian zone | place: USA: East River... | reverse complement strand
TCATCGACCGGTGAAACGGCTGTATTACGGGACGAGTTGGAAATGGAAATCACCGCTGGTGACATGTGTATCCGCGGAAGTTACGCGCCACATCACTTTGTAAGTGCCCGGTGTCAGCGCTGGGATCAGGGAGACACAAAGTACGGCGCGATTGGAGCGATCTGAATGCGTGTCCTTCTTGTCCACTTGCTTTCCGCTCACATCAAAAACGTGGATGCTGCTCACGCCTGCTTGAACCGTTTCGCTGAACCAAACACGCACCTCAGCTGGGACTTTGTTCACTTTGCTTCCGACCCGCGGCTCCGCACGAACCAAAAATGCGTGCGCCTCCACTCGCACCGCCGCAGCTATTACGCTGAGCACTGCGACAACAAAAGGAACAAGTCGTTTTTTCATTGTTTTCTACCTGTAACCAAATAATGGCCGACCGAGGCTCCGCGGAAACAAATCGTCGAGATAAAAGTGCACCTGTCCAATTACGCCGACGGAATTTCCAGTTCGCCCATTAATGGGAACTATCGCTTCAACGCCGAACTGTACGTACTTGCTGGACCAGATCACTCCGGGATCAATCGTTCCCGTGGTCTGAGCGCTCTGTCCGCGGTTCAGCGGCGTCTCAAAAGAAAATTCTACGAGAGGAATAAGCCGGTCGAACGGAGCACTCAATCCGATGTCCTTTACCTGTTCCTGCAAATAGATGAGCGAGTACTCCAACGCGAAACCGTACTGCAGCACGTTTGGATTCCGCTCAATTTCACCATCACTATTGCGCGTGCTGGCGCTGGTTGGAATGGCAACGCCAACCACGCCGGTCACGGCGGCGGGTCGCAGCAGTGAGAGAGTGTCCGGCAAATCGCCCAAGCCTTTGCCAAAGAAAAATGCGGGTGTCCAAGTGCTGAAATTATCCGCTTCCACCCGCCGCTGCCCTGTTCCGCCGATTTCAACTCCTGCACCGAGCGAGAGAATTGCCTCATGCTCGGCGCTCGTGAAGAACTGGTACTTTGCGCTGAGCTCGAGATTTCCAAAGCCGCTCGCGTCGTGCTCGTGCTTTGGATTCAAGTCTATAAACTCTTCGCCCAATTCGATGCCAAGATTCGGTGTAATCCGTTTGGCGATATCTACTGCGATTGCGGTCTCGCGCCCCTCTGCTGTTTCGATCGTCGAGACGGTGGGGAGCGACAGTTCATCGCTTACAAACGGATCATCGGTCGAAAGTGTTGCTGGAAAAAACCGCGCCCCGGCGAAACCGTGTCCAGTTGCGGGAAGGGGCCGCGCGAGCGTAACAAGCAACAATATCAACACCGCTGCGCTTTGGAAAAACTTCATCTCAGCAACTAATCAAAAAGCTTTGTTGTAATCGCGACCGTCAGAATGCTCTTAATAGACCGCAACCTATGCAAGACGCTTTCAGGAAACAATCGTGGCTCCGCATTACGTTCGTCATTATTGCTCTTGCGGCAGCCGCAGCAGTCGTGATTAGCGACATCAGGCGCGGCCAGGCGCGGCGCAAACTGCGCGAGGCGATTCTCGCGGAGCTTCAGCCAGTCGCTTTGAAAAACTGTACAGTCAAGCGCTTTGGCAGCGCGAATGATGGCGGTTACCTGATGTGCGAGAATCTGATTGAACCGCTCGATACAGGGTACTCGTACGGCGTCGGCCCAAACGACGACTGGGCATGCGAGGTGTCGCGCCGATATCACGTTCCGGTGCACGAATACGATTGTTTCGATCCTGCGAGGCCAATCTGCGACGGTGGCAGTCTTGTCTTTCACAACGAATGCGTCGGAAATCGCGCCGCCTACAGGGATTCGCGTTTCTTCGACACGCTGGAAAACCAGATTAACAAGAACGGCGATACGGGCCGGCGTGTGGTCATCAAGATGGACATCGAAGGCGGAGAATGGGAATCGCTTCTCGCAGCGCCAGACGAACTGCTAGCGTCAATTCCGCAGCTCGCGATGGAAATGCACGGGTTTGACGATCCGAGGATTCTCGAGGCACTCCGTAAGCTGAAGCGGAACTTCTATCTCGTGAACCTCCACTTCAATAACTGGTCGTGCACACGGAAAGCGGCGCCGCTCCCGGCGTGGGCGTACCAAGTCCTCTGGGTAAACAAACGCGTCGGCATCATCGATCCGGCGGCGCCCGTTCCCGCGCCAATGAGTCCGCTGAACGCGCCCGACTCGCCGACGTGGCCCGATTGTCAGTTGCGCACGCCTACACCGGAGCGCTGATAGCTCAGAGATGGGAGGACAGGGGGGTAGACATTAGGCATTGAACGTTTTGCCCAATCCCACTACTAATTAGCCATGAGTGAAGCTTGCGGCGCGAGAATGGCTCGGCTTCTGACGGTGATGATCACCGCCTTTGCTTGGTTCCTCATTTCGAATCATTGCGTGCTGGCGGAGTTGCAACATGCATCCGAAACAAAAGCGAGTTGTCATCAGCCTTGCTGCGGCAATCAACCTCCTGCCAAGAACACAACCGAGAGCGCCACTGAGTGTTGCAAAACACTTCGCGTTACTTTGACCGGAGCGGCAAAGGATTTTGCCGGCTACGACACCTCATTGTTCGCGTTACAGTTTTACTTTGTTGGTCCGGTAATTTCCACGAATGACTCACGGCCAGTGCCCGTTCTCGAGTTAGACATCGGCCCGCCGTTCGTGCACACATTCGCTGAATCTGTTTTGCAGCGGAGCATTCTCGCTCACGCTCCGCCTCTCATAGTCTAACGACTCTTTGCCCGCCGTCGCGGGATTCATCGTAGTCGTTGCCGCCAGGCCCCGCAGGCCATCGCGCGAATCGCGCTTTCTCGCGGTTTGCGTCAAAAGCTCTGCAAAAGCGGATCACCTCGTCACTCGAAAATCAAAAATCAGAAAAACATTTTTATGACCGAACAGAAAAATCGCGACATGCGAAAACACTACTGCGCAACAATCGCTGCCGGCACGTTCACGATTGTTGCCCTGTTGCCTCTCTCCGCAAACACGCAACCAACTGGCACTTTGACCGAGCGTGAAGTCATCCGTGCGGTGTTACAGGAAAACCAGACGCTCAAAGCGGCAGCGGCAAAGTGGGAGATGATGAAGGCGCGCGTGCCGCAGGTCAGAGCGTGGGACGATTTGCGAGCCGGCGTGGATTGGCGAGCAGAACGTTCAGTCAACGTTCCGCCGAATTCATTCATGGATCAGACTGCGATGCTAGAGCAGGAGGTACCGATCTCCGGAAAGAACCGGAGCCGCTCACGCGCGGCGACCGCTGAAGCTCGCGCAGCGTTCGAAGATCTTCGCCGCATGGAACTCGACCTGATTATGCGCGCGCGCTCCGCCTGCGCGCGCCTCGCGAATGGTTACGCACAGCTCGAAGTCAATCGTCGCAACACCGAACTGCTCAACCAATTTGTGCAAATCAGTCGCAGCCGATATGAGGCTGGCGTAGCGACACAAGCGGATGTGCTTCTTGCCCAGACCGACGCAGCAAAACTGCTGGAAGCTCAGGCCGACATTGAGCGTCAGATTTCTCAAGAGCAATCTGCGCTCAACGTGTTAATGAACCGATCGGCACAAGCGCGCCTAGGCCAGCCTTCCGAACTCGTCTTCACGCCGCAAACGCTTTCTTTGGAAAGCTTGCAGGCGAGCGCGATCGCTTTGCGACCGGAGTTGCGCCGAGCGCAGAGTCGAATCGATGCGGAGAGGTTCCGACTAGAGTTGGCGAATAGGCAGCGGTTTCCGGATCCGGCACTGAACGTTAAAGCGCAACGCTACAATTCCGCAGCCCAGGCCGTCAGTGAAGTGGATGTCGGCGTTTCTATTCCGGTTCCGTGGCTGAACTGGAAAAAGTATTCGGCGGGAGTTTTAGAAGCGCAGAAGAGTGTCGAAGATGCGGAACGACAATTCGGTGCCGCCCGCGTGGAGACACTGGGTCTGGTGCGTGATCAGCTGAAAAAGATCGAGACGTCGGCAAAGCAATATGAACTTTACCGCGACGATATTCTGCCTCTCGCGCGGCAAACCATTGGTGCAACTCGCACCGCCTACGAAGCCAGCACAGGCGGGTTTCTGGAGCTGATCACGGCCCGCCGCACATTGCAGGACTCAGAATCTGCTGCGCTAAATCGTCTCGTTGAATACGACGTCGCGATCGCGGAATTGGACGCAATCATCGGACGAGTCAGCCTAATGATTGAGCGAGGAGGTAAACGTTGAACTCACGTTTTATCCACCTCATTTGCGTGTTGTTGATGGCGACGTTCGCGGCGTCGTGTTCGAAACACGAGTCGTCCAAATCTGCAGAGAAAACGCTCTACACATGCAGCATGCACCCGCAGGTCGTGCAGGACCATCCAGGTGATTGTCCAATTTGCGGCATGAAACTCGTCCCAATACGCAAACAGCCATCGCCGCCTGCGGCCACAACGCGATCAGATGGCAATCGTAAAATCAAATATTACAAATCCACGATGTTGTTAGGCGAGATCAGCCAAACCCCACGCAAAGACAGCATGGGCATGGACATGGTGCCGGTGTACGAAGGCGAGGAAGAGACAAGTATAATCACTGTCGATCCATCGACGGTGCAAAAAATGGGAGTGCGCACTGCAATCGTGACGAAGGGGCCGGTGCGACGTGTCATCCGGACTCTCGGGGCGATTGATTACAATGAAACAGCGCTGGCTGATGTGACCACGAAGTTTCGCGGTTGGATCGAAAAACTCTACGTCGATTCCACTGGCAAACAGGTGCACAAAGGCGAGGCGTTGTTTGAGATTTACTCGCCTGAGCTTTATAGCGCGCAAAACGAATACGTCCTCGCGCCTAATCAAGCTGGCGGCTCCGGACTCAAAGCGAGTGCGCGGCAGAAGCTGAAGTTGTTCGATGTTTCCGAGGATCAAATCGCGCAACTGGAGAAAACACGTCAGCCGCAACGCACGTTGCGCGTAGACGCACCGATCGATGGGATCGTGGTCGAGAAAATGGCAGTGCAAGGCCAGATGGTTGAAGCCGGAATGAAGTTGTATCGGCTGGCCGATCTCAGCATCGTCTGGGTCCAATCCCAGATCTACGAACAAGACCTCGCGCTGCTGAAACTAGGCCAGGAAGCAGAAGTGAGCCTCTCTTATATGCCCGATCGCAAATTCCGCGGCCGTGTCACTTATATTTACCCAACCGTGGATGAGAAAACGCGAACGGCGCGCGTGCGGATGGAATTTCACAATCCCGGACTGTTCTTGAAGCCGGGAATGTTCGCCACCGTGGAACTGAATGCCGAAATCGAATCATCCGCGCTACTCGTGCCCGATTCAGCAGTGCTTCGAAGCGGTGAAAACAACACGGTCTTCGTCGCCTTGGACAAAGGCCACTTCGAACCACGCGAAGTGACACTCGGACCACGGGCCGAGAATAATACTTATGAAGTCCTGAGTGGTCTCAAGCAAGGCGAGCGAGTCGTCACCTCCGGCCAGTTCATGCTCGATTCGGAAAGCCAGCTCCGCGAAGCGATTCAAAAAATGTTGAATCCGAATGCGAGCCCGACCCCTGCCCAGGATCATGCGGCTCATCCACCGCCGCCAAAGGAACCAACAATGCCAGCGGTAGAACCAATCCCGACAGCGTACGTCTGCCCGATGCCAGAGCATGCGACGATCAAATATAACCACCCAGGCAAATGCCCAATTTGCGGAATGACGCTTATTCCCGCGCCGAGTGACAACGCGGACACTCCTTCACCGACGCCGAGTACGACGTCGCCCAAGTACGAGCCATAAGCATCCATGCTGCGCGCGATCATAGATTTTTCGTTGCGAAACAAGTTCATGATCTTGCTAGCCACGGTAGGGCTGACCGTTGCTGGAATTTTTGCGGTTCGCAACATTCCACTCGATGCAATTCCTGATCTCTCCGACACCCAAGTGATCATCTACACGGAGTGGGCGGGGCAGGCGCCGCAAATAGTGCAGGATCAGGTCACGTATCCAATTACGACCAAGATGTTGTCTGTCCCGCACGCCAAGGTGGTTCGTGGCTACTCGTTCTACGGATTCTCGTTCGTGTATGTAATTTTTGAAGATGGTACGGATCCTTACTGGGCACGGAGTCGCGTCCTCGAATATCTCAGCGGGTTGAGCGGCCGTCTGCCTCAAGGCGTCGCGCCAAGCCTCGGCCCGGACGCGACCGGCGTGGGATGGGCGTTCATGTATTCGCTTAATTCCAAAGAACGCAGCCTCGCTGAACTGAGATCGATGCAGGATTGGTATCTAAAATACCAACTGACAGCAGTGGAAGGTGTGGCTGAAGTCGCGTCGATCGGTGGTTTCGTGAAACAGTACCAAGTCACGGTCGATCCGACAAAACTGCGCGCTTACAACCTCTCGATCGCCGACGTCAGCATGGCCATCAAGAAGAGTAATGGCGAAGTCGGTGGCCGGTCGATTGAGATGGCCGAGAAAGAATTCATTTTGCGAGTTCGCGGGTACGTCACCTCGATCGAAGATTTGAAAAAGGTTGCGGTGGGCACTGGTGCGAACGGGGTGCCAATTCTGCTTCGTGAGATTGCGAATGTGCAGCTCGGTCCGGAGATGCGCCGCGGTATCGCGGAATGGAATGGGGAAGGGGAAACGGTAGGTGGGATTGTAGTCGTCCGTTATGGCGCAAACGCACGAGAAGTGATTCAGCGGGTCAAGCAGCGGCTCGACCTCGCGATGAAAGGTTTGCCGCCAGATGTGACTTACACCGTTGCATACGACCGCACGGCGCTGATCGATCGCGCGGTTGCGACACTAGAACAGAAACTCGTCGAGGAAAGCATTGTCGTCGCGCTGGTCTGCCTTGCGTTTCTGTTGCATTTCCGCAGCGCGCTGGTGGCGATTATCATTTTGCCAATCGCTGTGCTGATTGCCTTCGCGATCATGTATCGGCAGGGAATCAGTGCCAATATCATGTCGTTAGGTGGCATCGCTATTGCGATTGGCGCAATGGTAGATGCCGCGATCATTATGATCGAGAACGCGCACAAGCACATCGAACGGGAGCGCGGGGCAACGTCTCACTGGCAGATCATTCGCAAGGCGTCGACCGAAGTTGGCCCGACACTGTTCTACTCACTGCTGGTGATCACCGTGTCGTTTATTCCTGTGTTTGCTTTGCAAGCGCAGGAAGGTCGGCTGTTCAAGCCTTTAGCATACACGAAGACCTATTCGATGGCAGCGGCCGCGCTGCTCTCCATCACACTTGCACCTGTCCTCATGGGCTATCTTATTCGCGGTCGAATTCGACCTGAGGAAGAAAACCCCATCAACCGTTTCTTCATTCGGATTTACCATCCCGCGATCGATTTCGTTATTCGATGGCGCTGGGCGGTAATCAGCAGTGCTGCGGTCGTCGTCGTGTGGGTCTTCTTTCCCTGGAATCGGCTCGTCACAAATTATCTGCCCCAACCGCTGCGCCCGATCTCGATCGCGATGGGCAAATTATTTCCGTACCAAAACCTGGGCTCTGAGTTCATGCCGCCGCTTTACGAAGGCGATCTGCTCTACATGCCCACGACGTTCCCGGGAATTTCCACGACCAAAGCGCGCGAAATTCTGCAGCAGACTGACCAGATCATTAAGACTTTCCCTGAAGTGCATCATGTCTTTGGAAAAGTCGGGCGGGCCGAAACTGCAACTGATCCAGCGCCGATGGATATGATCGAGACGACGATCATGCTCAAAGATGAGAAAGACTGGCCGAAGGTTGACATCAAAGACGCGAACGGCAAAACAATCGCGCACCGCAAGCGCACGATTGAGGAACTCACGAACGACTTGAATGCTGCGGTTCAGTTTCCAGGCTTAAACAACGCCTGGACGATGCCGATCAGAACGCGGATCGACATGCTCGCTACTGGAATCAAAACTCCCGTCGGCATCAAGGTCGCCGGACCTGACCTTACGCAACTCGAGCGCATCGCTGCTGAAATCGAAACTGTTGTCCGTCAGGTGCCGGGTACGTCCAGCGTATTCGCCGAGCGCGTGATGGGCGGCAACTACATCGAATTCAACATCAATCGCGACGAGATCGCGCGCTACGGCCTTGCCATCGGCGACGTGCAGGAAGTGCTCGAAGTGGCGCTGGGAGGCATGCCCCTGACGACGACGGTGGAAGGCCTCGAGCGCTACAGCATCAATCTTCGTTACGATCGAGATTTTCGCGAAAATCTCGAGGCACTCCAGCAAATCATCATTCCCACTTCCACTGGCGCGCAGATTCCACTCGGCCAACTGGCGACGTTGAAAGTGGTCCGTGGACCGATGGGAATCAAAAGCGAAGGAGCAATTCCGAATGCTTGGATTTATATCGATGTGAAAGGCATCGACATCGGCACGTATGTGAAAATGGCGCAGCGCGCCGTCAATGAAGCCCTCATCAACAAGCGCGTGGTGATGCCGAGCGGTTACAACCTGTTTTGGAGCGGCCAGTACGAATACATGCAGCGTGCGAAACAACGGCTCATGATCGTCATTCCATTTACCCTGCTGATCATCGTACTGATCATTTATCTGAATACGCGCTCCGCGATTAAAACTGCAATCGTCTTGCTGGCAGTGCCGTTCTCGCTGGTCGGCGCGTTCTGGCTACTTTATCTCGCCGGTTACAATTTGAGCGTCGCGGTTTGGGTCGGCATTATCGCGCTCGCCGGTCTTGATGCGGAGACCGGAGTAGTAATGCTGCTCTACCTCGATCTCGCTTACGATCAGTGGCGGCGAGAAGGAAAACTGCGCAGCGCTCCCGATTTGCGAGACGCGATTTACGATGGCGCAGTTAAACGTGTCCGACCTAAAGCAATGACGGCCGCTGTAATCATCGGCGGCCTTTTGCCGATCCTGTGGAGTCATGGCGCCGGAGCTGATGTCATGAAACGCATTGCCACGCCGATGGTCGGCGGTATTGTCACCTCCACAATTATGGAGCTGCTTGTCGTCCCAGCGATTTATTTTATTTGGCGCTCGCGTCGGCTGAGAGATTCAGCGCCGGATCATTTGAACGCCGCGGCTCCGGCAGCGCTTCCAATAGTGTCGTAGGCGCGTTTGAGAGCTGCCTTGTTATCCGCAAGCCGGTTTTCGTTTGCATTTCTACGAAGATTTTGCGAGGAAGGGGGCTAAAATTCAGCTCAACCAAAATGAAGAAAATCATGAAAACTGAAGATCTGGAAACCATAGCAAGAAAACTTGTCGCGCCCGGCAAGGGGATTCTGGCAGCCGATGAGAGTTCGGGAACGATCGAGAAGCGATTGAAAAGCATTAATGTGCCTTCGAACGAGGAGAACCGGCGGATGTATCGTGAAATTTTGTTTACCACAAACGGTGCCGGCGAATTCATCAGCGGCGTGATTCTGTTTGATGAAACGATTCGGCAGAAGAGTCGCGACGGTCGCAGTTTTGTCGAAGTGCTGGAGCAGCAGGGGATCGTTCCCGGGATTAAGGTGGACAAAGGCGCCAAGGCCATGGCCAATTTTCCCGGCGAAAAGATCACAGAGGGTTTGGACGGACTGCGCGAGCGGTTGACCGAATATCGGAAACTTGGCGCGCGTTTTGCCAAATGGCGCGCAGTCATCACAATCGGCGACGGGATTCCTACGCGCACATGCATCGATTCGAACGCGGAGGCGTTGGCGCGCTACGCGGCGCTTTGTCAGGAAAGTGATTTGGTGCCGATCGTCGAGCCGGAGGTGCTCATGGACGGCACGCACACAATAGAACGTGATTTCGAAGTCACCGAGCAAACCTTGCGCAGCGTTTTCGATTCGTTAGCGGAGCACCGCGTTGTGCTAGAAGGGATCTTGCTGAAGCCGAACATGGTGCTTTCGGGCACGGAAAATCCAAAGCAGGCTTCGATGGAGGAAGTCGCTGAAGCCACGGTTCGTTGTCTGAAGCGCGTGGTTCCCGCCGCCGTGCCGGGTATTGTGTTTCTCTCAGGCGGCCAAACCGATCAGCAAGCAACCGAACATCTAAACGCGATGAATCGTCTCGGCGATCTGCCGTGGCAGCTGAGCTTTTCGTATGGGCGCGCCTTGCAAGCTCCAGTCCTCAAGGCCTGGAAAGGGGACACAGCAAACGTCGGTGCTGCTCAAACGGCATTCCATCACCGTGCGTGGTGCAACAGCAAAGCTCGGTTCGGCAAATACACCGAAGAGATGGAAACCGCGAAGGCCGCGTAATGTTTGGCGCAGCAATCATGCGCCTATGCTCGTTAGGCACGCTAGCCCTGGTGATGCTCTCAGGGACGCCGGCAAATTCGGCGCCACAAGTGACGCCGACCGGTTTTCTGGTGAAATTGGACGTAAACGTCAACGCGCCCGCAGCCAAAGTGTATGACGTGCTGGTTGGACAAGTCGGCTCATGGTGGAATCCGGAGCACACGTATTCACACGATGCTAAGAACCTCTCGATTGACCCGCGCCCGGGCGGTTGTTTCTGCGAGAAGCTGCCGAACGGCGGGGGAGTTGAACATCTTCGCGTCGTTTACGTCGCGCCGCCGGAAGTTTTGCGGCTCTCGGGAGGCCTCGGTCCACTCCAAGGCTCCGGTGTTGCCGGAAGCATGACTTGGAAGCTGACCGGCGACGGCGACCACACCCGCGTTCAACTCTCGTATAGTGTCGGTGGATTCATCGTCGGCGGATTCGACAAGATCGCGCCAGCTGTAGAGAGCGTGCTTAATGAGCAACTCAACCGGCTCAAGCTGTTTGCCGAGACCGGCAAACCAACTAACGAGCAGTAGATCGCGGCTTTCGCCGTCCGATTTTGCTGCGATTGGCGTCGCGGCTCGCTACAGGTTGCCTCACAGCGTACATTTATTGAATGAAAAGTGACGCTCACCGTGACGCGACCGGACATTCCTGTTGCGATGATGATCATGACCAGCGTGCGATGAGTGTTGCTGCCGTAGAGTCGCGTCAGTTAGGCAAGAGATACTTCTGCCCGATGTGCGGAGGAGTGGAGAGCGACACGCCGGGCAGTTGTCCGAAATGCGGAATGGTGCTCGAGCGCAATCCAGTTTTTCGTGAGCCGAAGAAGATCATCTACACCTGCCCGATGCATCCACAGATCGAGCAGGATCATCCGGGCAATTGCCCGATATGCGGTATGACCCTGGAGCCCCGCAGTCGCGGGGTCGGAGTGGGGGATGAAGAAGAGCGACGTGAAGTCAATTCGCTATCGCGAAAGTTCTGGATCGCGCTCGTGCTCACAATCCCGGTGCTGATCCTCACGATGGGACATGCAGTTCCCGGACTGCACATTGATGCAATTGTTCCCAAGCACATCGGAAAGTGGATCGAGTTTAGCCTAACGACTCCGGTGGTTCTTTGGGCAGGGGGCTTCTTTTTCACCCGGGCCTGGCAGTCGATCGTCAACCGCAGTCTCAACATGTTCACGCTGATCGCCGTCGGCGTCGGCGCAGCTTATGTCTACAGCGCGGTCGCGGTCATCGCGCCCGGAATTTTTCCCGAATCCTTCCGGCGCCATGGGGAGGTCGATCTTTATTTTGAAGCAGCAGCAGTCATTACAACGCTGGTGTTGTTAGGCCAGCTAATCGAGGCAAAAGCGCGCAGCCGCACCGGCCAGGCAATCAAAGCCTTGCTCGGCCTTGCGGCAAAAAACGCGCATCGCGTTCGCGATGGCCAGGAAGAAGAGATTCCGGTCGACACAATTCAGAAAGGCGACTTACTGCGTGTGCGTCCAGGCGAAAAGGTGCCCGTCGACGGTGGAATCATTGAAGGCCAAACCAACATCGACGAATCGATGATCACAGGCGAACCGATGCCGGTAAGCAAAGGCGCAGGTGACAAGGTGGTCGGCGCAACCGTGAACCAGACCGGCGCGTTTTTGATGCGTGCTGAGCGAATCGGATCGGAAACGCTGCTGGCCCAAATTGTTCAAATGGTCGCGGAGGCCCAGCGCAGCCGCGCGCCCATTCAAAAGCTCGCTGACACCGTTTCAGGTTATTTCGTTCCGGCGGTTATCAGCATTGCGGTAATTACTTTTATCGTCTGGTCGATTATCGGGCCGCCGCCGGCCATGGCTTACGCACTCGTGAATGCAGTTTCGGTTCTGATTATTGCATGTCCATGCGCGCTCGGGCTTGCGACCCCGATGTCGATCATGGTCGGCGTCGGCCGCGCTGCACAGACGGGGATTTTGGTAAAAAACGCTGAGGCGGTTGAGATCACCGAAAAAGTGACGCACCTGATCACGGATAAGACTGGCACATTAACAGCCGGTAAACCGGAAGTTGTCAGCCGAGTTAGTGCGACAGGCACAAACGAACACGATCTCTTGCAGATTGCGGCTTCAGTGGAAGCGCAGAGCGAACATCCGCTTGCTCGCGCAATCGTAGAAGCGGCGAAAAAGGAACCATTCGAGTTACGCGACGTGACGGATTTTCAGTCCACGACTGGAGGCGGAGTGTCGGCTCAACTGGATGGCAAGCGAATCCTAGTCGGTAAGGAAAAATTTCTGACTGATTGGAATGTCGGTATTTCTGACGAGCTCAGGAAACAAGCAGATCGCTTGCAGGAACAAGCGCAAACAACCGTCTGGGTTGCAGTAGATGGACACGCGGTCGGTGTCCTCGGCATCGCTGATCCCATCAAGCCGACAACCAGAGAGGCTATTCGCGCGCTTCACGACATGGGCCTGAAAATCATCATGTGCACTGGCGACAATCGGCGCACTGCCGAGTCGGTTGCCCGCGAGTTGGGGATTGATGAGTTCCGCGCCGAAGTCATGCCCGATGAGAAAATCGAGATCGTCAAAAGATTGAAAGCGAGCGGGGCAATCGTCGCGATGGCCGGTGACGGAATTAACGACGCGCCTGCGCTCGCGGCCGCCGACGTCGGGATTGCTATGGGTACTGGGACCGATGTCGCGATCGAAAGCGCTAGCATTACGCTGGTGAAAGGCGATCTGATGGGCATCGTCAAAGCAATGCATCTCAGTCGCGCGGTGATGCGAAATATCCGGCAGAATCTCTTCTTCGCGTTCATATACAACGCGCTCGGAGTGCCGATCGCTGCCGGTGTTCTTTATCCGCTGTTGGGCATTCTTCTCAGCCCGATGATCGCCGGCGCCGCGATGAGCTTTAGCTCGGTTTCAGTAATTGCTAACGCGCTCCGACTGCGTTCGGCAAAACTGTAGAACGGTCCTTCGGCGTTTCAGTAGCAGCTATAGCGCCAACGGCGCACATTCACGTCAGCCTGGGGCAGCGCCCCAGGATACAGTTGCAATTTCTTTCCCACGAGCGCTGAAAGGGCGACTCAATGCGACGCTGCACAAAACGGAGCGATCAAATGAGTCGCGCTTTCAGCGCTTCCGACTGAAAATCACATACGACCCTGGGGCGCTGCCCCAGGCTTGCCAAGTGAACACGCGCCTTCGCCGCTCACCATGCGGTCACTAGTCCACTTGCCCTACAACCATTCGTCCAGCAGTTTGTGGGGTAACAAACTTCAACATCTAATCGTATGACTAAAAGACTCGCGACCTCAGTATTCGTTGGACTTCTTCTTGCACCCGTTGTGCCGGTCCGTGCCCAGGACCATCCAAGGGCTCCGCAGCAATCCCAATCTCAACAACTGCCGCAGACGACAAAAGGGGCTCCTCAACCTGTGATGATGCAAGCGACCATGACCGACGTTTCTGACGGACTGAAGAAATTCATCAGCGGCTATGCAGCGAAATCCGCTGACAAGAAGTTTCACGTGCCATATCAGCGTAAAAATCTGGCGTTGGACTTGGTCAGAGTCCACGATGACCGGTTCTCGAGTCTTGGCGGCGACAAATATTTTGCGTGTGTCGACATGAAAGGCGCCGACGGCAGAATTTACGACATCGATTTCTTTATGGTGGTCCAGCCCGGCAAATTGACCGTTACGGATACGTCCGTTCACAAGATCAACGGCAAACCGCTCTACAACTGGAAGGAACAAAAGGGCGTCTGGAAGAAGGTGCCCGTTTCGTAAATTTGTAGGGCGTCTGTGTCAGACGCCAAAACCAATCAAATCGGCGTTTTACAGAATGGAGCCGGCGGGAGCGAGCGAGTCAAACGCCCTACAAGAACGAATGTTGTAGCCACGGCGCTCTGCGCCGTTGCAGTCTACGCGCCACAGGCGCGTGGCTACAGGTTGCGCAGTCACCGCCGACGTTTGCGACAGTCACAGACTGCCGCTACAGATGAACACAGGAATGCCGAAAACGTTTTTCATCACTACAGCGATCGATTACACGAACTCGCCACCGCATGTCGGTCACGCTTACGAAAAGGTGCTTGCCGATGTGATTGCTCGCTATCATCGGCTCAAAGGCGAAGACGTTTTCTTTTTAACCGGTGTTGATCAACACGGCCAAAAGGTCCAGCGATCGGCGGCTAAAGCCGGCGTTCGACCGGCTGAATTCGTCAAAGAAATTACGCAGAAGTTTATTGATCTCTGGAAAAAACTTGATGTCCAATACGATGAGTGGGCTGAGACAATCAGTGATCGGCACAAGAAAGTTGTTCAAGGAATTTTGCAGCGGTTGTTTGAAGCAGGCCAAATCTACAAGGATAAACAAGCCGGGCATTACTCGGTTCGTCAGGAGCAATTCCTAACCGAGAAGGAACGCGGCCCTGACGGCCAGTTCGGCCCGGAGTGGGGGGAGATCGAATTCCGTGAAGAAGAAAATTATTATTTCAAGCTGAGCCAACACAAAGACTGGCTGCTGCGATATCTCGACAACCGCAAAGACGCAGTGATTCCTGATTTTCGTCAGGCGGAATTGCGCAACGCCGTAGAAAGACTCGGCGGCGATCTTTGCATCTCACGCCCGAAGTCCAGGCTCGATTGGGGAATTGAGCTGCCGTTCGACAAGGATTTCGTCACTTACGTCTGGTTCGATGCCCTAACGAATTACATCAGCTTCGCAGACTACGACCCATCTAAATCAAACATCGAACATCAAACATCAAGCTTCCTGGATAAATGGCCCGCGCTCCAGGACATCGGGAAAGACGTTCTCGTTCCCGCGCACGGGATTTACTGGCTCATCATGCTGCACGCGATCGGTTTTCCAGATGAACAGATGCCGCAGTTGCTCGTTCATGGCTGGTTGAACCTCGGCGGTGCGAAGATGAGCAAAAGCGTGGGAAACATCATTGATCCATCTGTGCTTGCAGACAAATACGGTGTCGACGCACTCCGTTATTATCTGGTGAGCGACGTTGTCACAGGTCAGGACGCGGATTTCTCTGAGGAACGATTGACCGAACGCTACAACGTGGATCTAGCAAACTCGTTAGGCAATTTGCTCAACCGAACGCTGACAATGGTGGAGAAGTATCGCAACAAAAAACTGACGCGCCCCAAAAGTGTCGAATCGCATCCTGTCGAGGAGTACGGTCTGCACGTTTCTCCGACATTAGGCGTAACAGAATACATTAACGCTATGACAGGCTGCGTTCCACATCTTGCGTGTCAGGTTGCTCTCAATCTGACCTTGCAGTGCAATCAGATTGTTGATGCTGCAAAACCTTGGCTGTTAGCGAAGGATTCTGAAAAGCGCGAACATCTTGATCAAGTGCTCTACACGCTCGCTGAATCCCTTCGCATCATCGCGATTTTGATTTCACCGGTGTCACCAAAGGCTTCGCATGGAATCTTCGATCAACTGAACTGGAAAATGGAGTTAAGCGGAAAAGAGGAACGCTTTTCGCTCGCAGACGCGGAGTGGGGGAGATTGCCGGATGGGCATGTTGTCGGCAAGCCAACGCCGCTATTCCCGCGGATTGAGATTCTCGAAGGCGTTTGACACAAACGCCGCTACAACGTGAATAGCCGTTGAGTTCTTACGAGATTGCGTATATCGGACCGGTGTCACGACTGCCGAGGGTTAAAGGCAGCTGCCTATGCTTCCGCAGATTCACTGTGCGCATTCTTCGAACGCGGCGGGTTCGCCGTGCAGGTGCGCAAGGACTTCACCGGCGAAGTGCAGTGAGCCGGTGATCAAGATCGGATTCGGCTTCGCGCGTGCAAGCCTCAGCGCGTCGCCAACAGTTGGGGTGACGGAGCAGGAGAGTTGTGGAGTAACATCGGACAGGACTTTTGATAACTCCTCGGGATCGGCGCGGCGTTCACTGCGGATTTTCGGCAGAAGAAATGACTCCGCAATCGGCGCAAGCGCTTCGTAGATGCCGCGCAAATCTTTATCGGAAAGAACCGCGAGCACTAGCGTCGCCTTCTGATCACCAAAGACTTCCCGCCACGTTTGCGCCAGAATGCGCGCCGCGCTGGGATTATGCGCGCCGTCGATGATGGTGCGCTCATCCCATTTCTGGAAACGAGCAGGCCACTCAATGGCCGCAAGTCCGCGGACTATCGCTCTTTCTTTTACATCAATGTTCGCAGCCTGAATCGCGGCGACCGCAACTGAGGCATTCTGTTTTTGGTATTCACCTCGCAAAGCTACTGGCGACGCATGGTAAGTCCCATTTACGAATTGCACTGACGAACGGCATTCAGCAGCTCGCGCGCGAATGACTTCTTCGGCTCGCGGTTGCTGTGGCGCGGAAACGACTGGCACCCCTGGTTTGATAATCCCTGCTTTCTCACCAGCGATCTGAGCCAGTGTATTTCCAAGCCACTCTTCATGATCGAGACCGATCGGAGTAATGACTGAAACATCGGATTGAACAGCGTTGGTCGCATCGAGTCTGCCGCCCAGGCCGGTTTCAAGAATCGCGATATCCAGCTTCGTATCGCCAAAATGTTTTAGCGCTAGCGCGGTTGTGACTTCGAAAAACGTCGGGTGCGGGTCCCAATCCGCGATGAGATCGCGTATCATAGTCAAGCCGTCAGCAACTGCGTCCTCGGAAATCATTTCACCATTTACGCGAATCCGCTCGCGGAACGTGACGAGGTGAGGGGATATGAACAGACTGGTGCGATAGCCTTGCGCGCGACAGATGGAATCGATCATAGCGCAAACGGAGCCCTTACCGTTGGTGCCAGCGACGTGGATGACTTTGGGTGTAGAGGCGCTCGCCACGGCGGGTGCCGGGTGTTTGACACAAACGCCGCTACAACATTCGTTCAGTAAGCGCTGAATATTTTCCAAGCCAAGCTTAATGCCGAAGCGCTGCAGACTATACAGCCAGGCGAGCGCCTGCTTGTAATTCAAACGCGTGCGCGGTGCCACATTCACCGTGCCGCGGCGAAATAGGATAGCAATCGACTAATCTCTTCGCGCAGTTTTTTCCGATGCACGATCATGTCGACCAAGCCGTGTTCTTCGAGAAATTCGGCAGTTTGAAATCTTTCAGGCAAATCCTGGTGAGTTGTTTCTTTGATCACGCGTGGTCCGGCGAAACCGATCATGCTTTTTGGTTCGGCAATAATGACGTCGCCTAACGAAGCAAAGCTGGCCATCACGCCG
>Ga0193709_1000335_pt1 | contig 17446 bp, 13 predicted proteins | sample H3c2metaG_FD_160571 | JGI IMG/M metagenome (GOLD analysis project Ga0193709, IMG submission 160571) | Soil microbial communities from a riparian zone of the East river system, Colorado, United States - H3c2 | ecosystem: Environmental > Terrestrial > Soil > Riparian zone | place: USA: East River... | reverse complement strand
TGTACCCGCAAGCGAAAACTGAAACTGCAGGAAGTCGAATCGCTGCCGCTGATTTTCTACGACCGCGGATCGAGCGACTGGACGTTGACGAACGGACTGTTTCGCCGGGCCGGCCTGTTGCCGAATGTAGTTCTCGAAGTGGAGGGGATCGAAACCTGCAAACGGATGGTCTTGCGCCGATTGGGCCTGGCGTTTCTGCCGCAACTGGCCGTAACCCGCGAGTTGAAGAGCGGGAAACTTGGCACCATGCAAATCACCGATGCGGAGCCGCTGCACCGGAGTCTGGACGTGATTCGCTCGCGCCGCAAGCCGCTGGAAAAAACTGCGCAACGTTTTCTCGATCTTTTGCGGTCGGCAACGGTGGCCGGATGAGCGAGCTTCGGATACGAACTGGACGACCTTAATTGCTGAATCGCGCCAGATTCCGCGCTCTGGCCTTTGCCGCTTCTTCTTCCCTGCGCTTGGGCGGTGCGGTTGTTTCGAGTGAATGAACGAGACGCGCAGCGACTGCGGTGATCTCATCGACGGCGGACGAAAACGAATTTTCATTCGCTTTGGATGGTTTGTTAAAGCCACTAATTTTTCTAACAAATTGCAGCGAAGCGGCGCGAATTTCTTCCGGCGTAACCGGCGGATCAAAATTGAAGAGCGTTCTGATATTTCGACACATTTTTCAGTGACCTCGAGCCGCCGCCGTAATCGGTCCGCTGGGCGGCGATACTGTTCTTCTTGGGCGACCGTAGAAATGCTAAAACCGGACCGGATACGGAGACAATATTAATTATTTCCACTGCCGCCAGGCGAAGCCTCCGGCCGGCGCGCCGCCGCTTCCGGCATCGCCGCTCGCAGCGTCCCAGGCTGCGCGTGTGACAGGATGAAGGGCTTCCATCTTTTTCCGCGTGAGCGATTTATTTATCGAGGCAAGCTCTTTCGAAACGAAAGCGTCAAATTGCGTGGAGACGTCTGCCAGTTCTTTTTTCAACGAATCGATTCGCGCGGCTTGATAGTCCGTCGGGCGGCCTTCATAGTTCAGGATGTCTCCATAGAGTTCAGTGGTGTATTCCCGTATGCGAATTTCGCCGGTTACCGCGCCACCCTCCTTGGTAGAAACGATCTTCTTGCGCAGCTCGTCCAAGCTACTGGCGGCTTGCTGCAGGCGCTGGGCGAGAGACGCCTCATTTTTGATCTTCGCGGAACGCTCAAGCAATGCGTCATGCATGGCGCTGATGCGATCCGCGCCGAAGGTCATGTCACCCAGAAAGTTGTAAACGCGCATGGCAGCGTCGAATTCCAGCTGGCGGTCTTCGGGCGTAAATTTGGCGCGCGGGTCTTGCTGAACTACAAGCTGCGTGGTGTAGGTTTCCGTGCCGCGCGTCATCTTTACGGTGTATGTGCCGGGCACGACTCTTGGACCTTGCGCGGCTTCAAAGGCCGCAGTGGCGGCAGCAGGTACGCGGGGCGCCTTCAGGCGCATCGCCCAGTCTACGCGGCTGATGCCGCGACGGCTGTTGGGAGCAAGCGTGTCTACAAGCTTGCCTTGCGAATCGAAAACTTCAATTTTCATTTTTCCGAAGATGTGGCGCTTCTTCTGATAGTAGGTAATCGCCGCAGCATCAGGAGAATTGGGCCCGTTGAATGTGGCGCTGCCTTCGGCCCACCCGCCGTTCGAGACCAGCCGCTGCTGCGGCGGCCTGCCCTGCAGGAAAACAACGTCTTTGGCCATCACCTCGGGTGTCAGTTTTCGCAGCGGTGTGATGTCGTCAATAATCCAAATCCCGCGGCCATGGGTGGCGACGACCAGATCGGACTCGCGAGAATGAACAACAATGTCCCGCACCGGCACGCTGGGGAATTCGTGACCTTTGTATTGCGCCCAATGTTTGCCGTCATCGAGAGAAATCCAGAGGCCAGATTCGGTACCGAGAAATAGCAGGTTCGGGGACACAGTATCTTCTTTAATGACGTGAGCAAAACCACGCACGCCGCTGTCTGGACCGACCACGGGCGTCCAGGTTTTTCCATAGTCGTTGGTCTTGTACACGTGCGGATCCATGTCTCCGAAGGTATGGCGATCGAACGTAGCATACGCGGTAGAAGGGTCATAAAGACTGGCTTCGACCCACGATACCCAGGAAGATTTCGGAAGATCTGCCAGGTTCGAAACTACGTTCGCCCAGGATTTTCCCCCATCGCGGGTAAGTTGGAGATTGCCGTCGTCGGTCCCCACCCAGATCACTTTTCCGTCGCGCGGCGATTCACTGATCGAATAAATCGTGGTGTGAGTCTCGGCGTCGGAATTGTCTATAGTGACGCCGCCGGATTCTTCCTGCTTCTGCTTTTCGGGATCGTTGGTCGTGAGATCCGGCGAAATGCGATCCCAAGTCTGGCCGTGATCACGCGAGCGGAACAAGAATTGCCCGCCGATATAGATGGTGCCCTTTTCATTGGGGCTCATGTGAATGGGGGTGTTCCAGTTGAAGCGCAACTTCCCTTCACCGTAATTCGGGGTGGGCTTGATGGCGCGGCCATCCAGCGTCGTGCGATTCACGCGACCGACGTTTCCGCCTTGCGCTTCCGCGTAAACATAGTTCGGGTCAGACGGATCAGGAAAAATCCAGAAACCGTCTCCGCCGAAAAGGTTCTCCCAGCGGTTATTGGTTATACCGCCGGGATATTGCGAATCGCCCATCCAGGCGCTGTTGTCCTGCAGCCCGCCAAAGACATGGTAGGGATCGGCCTGATCCACGCTGACGTGATAAAACTGGGAAATCGGCAGGTTGTTGCCCTTCCACCAGCTGTTGCCGCCATCGTAGGAGTACCAGATTCCGCCATCGTCACCGGCAATCAGATGATCGGTATTGTCCGGGTTCACCCATACGTCGTGAAAATCGCCGTGTGCGGCTCCGCCGATAACGCTGAAACTTTTGCCACCGTCCTCGCTCATGATCAGAGTGAGGTCTGGCTTGTACACTTTGTTTTCGTTCTTCGGGTCCACGATAAGATTTGCGAAGTAGAAAGGCCGCCAGACCATCCAGTTGCTGCGATCGCGCTCTTCCCAGGTTTTTCCGCCATCGTCGGAGCGATACAGCGCGCTGCGCGTTGATTCGATCAGGGCATAAACAACGTTCGGTTTTGACGGAGCTACGGTTACGGCAATGCGCCCCCACGGCTTGGCCGGCAATCCTTTAGCGCTTTTCTCGTCTAATTCCTGCCAATTTGCACCGGCGTCGCTGGTTTGAAAAAAGCCGCTGCCGCTTGTTGCGGTGGCATTCTCTCCACCAGACCGGAATGTCCAGCCCTTCCGGCGAAAATCCCACATGCCCGCAAAAAGAGTTTTTGCGTCATTCGGGTCCATGGAAATCATCGAGCAGCCAGTGGAAAGATTCGCCCCCTTCAGAATTTTGTTCCAGGACTTGCCGCCATCGCTGGTCTTGTAAAGTCCGCGGTCCTCGCTGTCACTCCAGAGTTTTCCAGGAACGCACGCGTATACGACATTGCTGTCTTTGGGATCGAGAAGGATCTTCGCAATGCGCTCGGAATTTTTCAGGCCGACGTTGGCCCAACTATCGCCGCCGTCGGTCGATTTGTAGATACCGTCACCCACGGAGGTGCTGTTGCGCGTCCACGCTTCGCCGGTGCCGACCCAAATGGTCTTTGGTGCACTCGGATCAATGGCAATCGCGCCGATAGATTGCACGTCTTGTTTGTCGAAGACCGGCTTATAGGTGGTTCCGCCGTTAATGGACTTCCACACGCCGCCGCTGGCCGAGCCGACGTACACCGTGAGCCGCCCGTCTTCTTTAACTGCAGCAATGGCCGAGACACGCCCGCTCATGGCAGCCGATCCGATATTTCGAGCGCCCAGACCTGAGATGGTATCTGAATCGAATTTTGCCCCTGGTTCTTGCGCCGCTGATGCTGCGACGCAAATCAGTGCGGCCAACAGCAGCGTAACCAGGTAGGTCATGCAGCGAATGGAATTGCGCATATGGAAGAATCCCTTTTCAGCAGAGTTATGTTCACAGCTATTCGGCACAACACCATCTGCAAGCTGTTGCATTTGGAACGGCCAGATCAACTGCCAGCCGGAGAAGCCTTGGCTTCGGGTTTGGAAACGGGAACCGAAAAGTGCGCGTCATCGATCGGCACATTCTGTTCGACTTTCTCGACGCTGATCTGAGCGCGCGAAGAACTGCCTTTGGGAGCCTGCTCAACCGAAAACGGATAATAGACCCCGTTCACTTTTTCGTAGTCGCCATAATAGACTTCCGATTCTTGCAGCGCGCCGCGGATGGTAGTCTGAATTTCCAGCTTCAACTCCAGAAACGAATCGGTGTCCAGGTAGTAGTAGCGCACATCGCCATTTTTCATGCTGAGCTTGATCTTGTAGCAGTCCGTGCCTTCGACCGAATCGTGCCCGACTAGCTCGGCCTTGTGGCCTTTTTCTTTGTAATCCACCAGCGGCCCGTCAATATCGGCATCCACTACTAGACTCTTCAGGTCGTCCTGCGACAACAGTTCCGGGTCCTTGCGCCCGCCAAATGGGTTAATCTGCCAGCCCGCTTTACCGTCGTAGGCTTGCACCTGGGCCATTCCCTGAATGCTGAATTCTTCGCGAACCTTCCCCGGGCGTTTATTCTCCTGCAGCACCTCGGCGCGAAACGAGCCCTGGGTAAATTTAGCGGTGGTGCGTGCCGTGTTGATGGATTTAAGCTTCTCGACCCCGCCGTGCGCCTGGATATTCTTGGCGATAACCTCGTCGACGGTTTGCGCTCGCGCGATAGACACCCACGTAAACGAGGCCGCTAGAATCGCAGCGAAAACTCTAACCATTTTGGAAAGCTCCTTTGCTTGCAGCCAACGTCAACGAACTCGCTTCCAGCCGGTCCTAACGATTTGCGCGCCGTAATAGTACACCAACTGACTGCAACCCATCGTTGCCAGCCGGAACAGGGCCATCAATTAGACGAGTCAGGTCCGCAAATGGAAGCCGGGGAGGTCCGTCGTTTGCAAGGCCGGTTGCGAAGTTCTTTTGCAAAGTTCACAGCATATGATTAAATTCCAGTCCACGGAGATGCGCATGCCTGACGCGGGCCAACTTTTCGTGGGAACTTCCGGATACTCCTACAAAGAGTGGAAAGGAAGTTTTTACCCTGAGAAACTTCCCGACCGCGAAATGCTCCCCTTTTACGCGAAGCAATTCTCGACGGTCGAAATTAACCATAGTTTCTATCGTATGCCCACGGAGACTGCGCTTCTGAACTGGGCCCATGCGGTCCCTGAGGGATTTCGTTTCGCCTTGAAAGCCAATCAGAAAATCACGCATATTCAAAGACTGCGCGAGTGTGAAAGCACCCTGAAGCGCTTCCTGGAAGTCGCCAGTGTGCTAAACGACGGCAATCACCTCGGCCCGATTCTCGTTCAACTTCCCCCTAACTTTAAGTTCGATCGCCACCTGCTTGAGGATTTCCTTGCTCTTCGCCCGCCCGCTTTCCTGTTCGCATTTGAAGTGCGTCATCCGTCCTGGTACACCGACGAAACATACTCAGTTCTTCGCCAGTACCAGACGGCGCTTTGTCTTTCCGAAACCGAAAAACAAACTCCTCGCGAAGTACTGACCGCTGGCTTCACGTATGTGCGTCTGCGGTTAGAAACCTACACCGCAAAGCAACTGGCCGTGTGGAAAAAACGTTTGGATGCCTGGCTGGCTGAGGGCATCGACATCTACGTCTATTGCAAGCACGAGGATTCCGGGAAAGCACCGGCCTACGCCCGTCAGCTGCTGGGCAAAGCAGACTGAGGTTCAACCATTCTCAGCGTCGTGCTGTTCGATGTTCGCTGCGTTCTTCACTCTCGCCTTCCTCTGTGCCTCTCACACCTGGTCTGTTGGTGCTTTTTCTGCGCGCTATTTTGTCCTAAACTGCCCCCATGCCAAATGCCTATCTACTGAAAACTGAACCGTCGGAATATTCCTTCGCCAATCTGCAGCGCGATAAGAAAACGGTGTGGGACGGCGTCCGCAATCCGGTTGCGCTCAGAAATCTTGGCGAAATGAAATCCGGCGATCGTTTGATCATCTACGAAACCGGCGACCGAAAATCCGCCGTCGGAACAGCGTCGGTCGTCGCGATCAAAGTCACGGATCCGAAGAACCCGCAAATGGAACTCGCGGCGGGCAAAGAACTCCCCAGGCCCGTCACCCTCGCCGAAATCAAAGCCAACAAACTCTTCGCCGCATCGCCCCTGGTGCGAATGGGCCGGCTCTCCGTCGTTCCGCTTACTCTCGAACAGTACAAATTTTTCTGGAAGGCTGATTCCGATGAGACCCATGACTTACGCGGCCACATTTTGTGCCACAACCTGGTCATTGAGGCGCATGCTTGGTTCTTAGCGGTTAGGAGTTCTTCGTTGTGAACAAATTTATGTTTCTTATGGCCTTCGTTGCCGCGCTCTTTCTGCTATTGCTGGTTGGCGGTCACACCTTGCTTCGCGGTGGTAACAATCCGCCTGCAGTGGGCTCGCCGGCTCCAGACTTCACGCTTTCCTCTCAAGACCGGCAACCAGTGAAGTTGTCCGCGTTTCGCGGCCAGTGGGTTGTTCTATATTTCTATCCCAAGGATTTTACCAGCGGCTGCACGGTGGAAGCCCACAATTTCCAGCGCGATCTGGCCGAATATCAGAAACGCAACGCCTTGATTCTTGGCGTCAGCGTGCAGGATGAAAAATCTCACAAAGAATTCTGTGCCAAAGAAGGTCTGAACTTTAAACTGCTGGCGGACACGCAAAAGGAAGTTTCAAAATCCTACGACTCCATCATCAACCTCGGCATCACCAAATTATCTTCGCGACACACGTTCCTGATCGATCCGCAGGGTGTAATTAGAAAAATCTGGCTTGACGTTGATATCCCGAAACACAGCACAAACGTGCTTGCCACTCTAGATGATCTTGAGAAAAAATGAATTCACCTCCCGGTACTCGTAGCCCTCCAGAGACATCCGTGGCCAAAAGCTTAAGTCCTGGCCAAGATTTTCCTATGGCTCGTCGTCTCCATCCACATCCGTCGACGGAGCATCGGCAATTCGACGTTCGGGATTAATCGTTCCAGCCTTCTCCTGTTCGAGCAGTTGATTCAGTTCCAGCAGATCGCCGCCTTTCAATTGTCTCCAGCGCGCCAAGTTTTCCTGCAGAGCAACCGACAATTCTTTGGCCACGGTCGCTGTCTGCGTCGTCGGTGCGGCGTCGGCGGCATCGGCAATTCCGAGGATTTGCCCGAATCGCTGGTTGAGTGTTGAAAAATTCTCGGGTTTCTTCCCCGAAACGGGTACGCCAGAAAACCCCGGCACCGCTGCTCCTTCCAGCGCCGCAGCTTTCTTGTCAAATTCCCGAAGTTTCTGTTTCGTTTGTGCCGATGAACTTTTCTCCATGGCCGCCTCTACCTGATTACGCGTGGACCTGAGTTGCGCCAGCGCTTGAAAGCTCTCGCTCATTCCTTGCGTGGCTTCGCGCTGCATCGCAAATTGCTTGGTGAGATCCGAGGCGGTACTCTTCACGCGCGGATCCATCTTCAGCAACAGCGGCTTGGTGTAAGATTTCCCGTCCACCGTCAGCTTCACGATGTATCGTCCCGGTAGCGCCCACGCTCCTTGCGGTTCGAGCGGCGTGTCGTGCACAATCGCCGAAATGGGATACCGGTGCCCCAGCGATTCCGGCGCCGCGAACCGCACATTCCACACCAAGCGGTGCATGCCCGCGTCCGTCGACAAAGTCTTTTCCCGTCTGACCCAATACATCGGAATCGGATGCTTGGCCGCGATCTCCTCAATCGGCTCGACCTTGTCGGCGCTGGAATATTTCCGTACCAATTTTCCACTCGCGTCCAAAATCTCCAGCGTCACAGGTTCCGTGGCATGCTTCCCCAAAAAATAATCGATGATCGCCCCATCGGGGGGATTTTTCCCCGCCGGTTCTTCCGGCGGCAACGGTGTGTCAGGATTTTTATTCCAGCGCACTCGTAGAGCTTCCTGCGGTGCAAACAGATAAGCGCTTGCCTTCGCCACTTCCCCGCTGAGGTGCCGCAGCGGTGTGATGTCATCCAAAATCCAGAATGACCGGCCATGCGTGGCAACCACCAGGTCGTCGCCGTGAATCGTCAAATCCCGCATCGAAGTGTGCGGCAAGTTCAACTGCAGCGGCTGCCAGTGGTCGCCATCATCGAACGACACGTAAACGGTGGTCTCGGTTCCCGCGAACAACAGCCCTTTCCGCAGCGGATCTTCTCGTACTACGTTGACCGGAGCGTCATCAGCCAGCCCCGCATCGATTTCCTGCCAGGTCTTGCCAAAATTCCGGGTGCGATAAATATGCGGCTTCAAATCATCCAAACGAAAACGATTCACCGCCGCGTATACCGTTCCAGCTTCCGTCCGTGAAGCCTCCAGAATGGAAACTTTGCTCCAGGGCGACAACTCTGGCGGAGTAACATCGGTCCAGGTTTTTCCGCCGTCCCGCGTAATCTGAATTAACCCGTCATCTGTCCCGGCCCAAATCGTGGACTTTTCCAGGTACGATCCCGCCAGCGCATACACCACTCCACGATGCTGGCCTTTTTCCGGATCACTCGCCGCAAACGCACCCAGATTCGACGGCGTTTCGGGCGATTTCCTGGTCAGGTCCGGACTGATGACTTTCCAGCTCTTTCCTCCGTCAATCGTTTCGAATACAACGTTCGCGGCGAAATATAACTTGTGCGGATCGGTCGGCGAAAACAGGAGCGGCACCGTTCGGTCATAGCGATATTCCCCGCGCCGCACTGGTTCCGGCGCCACGTCCTGCACCTGGCCCAGCGCCAGATTCGTTTGCGTAACCCGCGCGCCGTAAACCAGGTTCTCATTCAGCGGATCGATGGCAATCGTTCCGTACTCCTCGACTCCCAGCAGCCGCCATTCGCGGAAGGTAATTTCCCCAAAGTCGCTGCGGCTCATGGTGGCCGCAGAACCGCTCTCTTGCTGCGCGCCATACACCCAGTAAGGAAAGCGGTTGTCGGTGGTCACGTGATAAAACTGTGCGGTCGGCTGGTTGTACCAACTGCTCCAGGTGGCTCCGCCGTTGACACTGATTACCGCGCCCTGATCGCTCGATAGTGCGATAATTTGTCCGTTGTCGCGATTTATCCAGATCCGCTGATAGTCGTCGCCGCCCGGCGCGCCCTTCCATCCCACAAAAGTCTTTCCACCGTCTGTCGATTTCCAAGTGCTGGTATTTTCGACGTACACGACATCCGGATTGTCCGGTGCGACCGCAATCCCCATCGCACCCGGCCCGCGTCCGCCAATCCGGTGATCGTCATTCACCCTGGTCCAGGTTTCTCCAGCGTCATCGGAACGATACACTCCGGCTTTCTTGTCGGCCTCCACCGAGGCATAAATTCGTTTCGAATCGCTCGGCGCAATGGCCAATCCGATTCGTGCAACTCCTTCTTCCGCGCCGGGCAAGCCTTTGGTCGAAGGCTGCCACGTCGTCCCTCCATCCCTGGACTTATACAAACCGCTTCCGGCCATTTCGATCGAAGCGCCGCTGCGCACTTCCCATGGCGCGACCCGCGCTGCCCAAAGCCCCGCATACAACACCTGCCGATTCGCGGGGTCTATCACCAACTCCGCAGCGCCGGTGTTCTCATCTTTGTAAAGAACCTTTTCCCAACTCTGCCCGCCATTGCTTGAGCGAAATACTCCGCGTTCCGCGTTCGGGCCATATGGATGTCCTTGCACCGCCACGTACACCCGCTCCGCGTCCTTTGCATCCACGACAATCGCAGTAATCTGCTGCGCATCACGCAGGCCGAGATGTGTCCAAGTCTTTCCCGCATCCGTGGATTTGTACATTCCATCGCCCACGGCAAGGTCCGGCCGCTGCAATCCTTCGCCGCTCCCAACGTAAATCACGTTCGAGTCCGACGGTGCTACCGCAATCGCTCCTACCGATCCGCTGCTTCCCGCTTCATCAAAGATTGGCGTCCAGGTGTTGCCAAAATCCGTCGTTTTCCAGACTCCCCCGTTGACTGCTGCCATATAAAACACACTCGGCTGCCCAGGCACGCCGGTAATTGCCACCGTTCTTCCAGCACGGAACGGCCCGATGCACCTCCATTGCATCTCCTGAAACAATTTCTGATCGTAACCCTCTGCGTTTGCTGCAACATTTCCGATTGTCAGCAGCGCCATGGCACACCAGATTTTTCTCACCCAACGTAGCTTCATCCGTAGCCCCCGAAAACTTGCAAGCATAACCCGCAGATTGAATTGGAGCAATTTTGTTTTCCGCATTGCGGGTGGGAGGTTTCGAAATAAGCGCGGCAGTTTGCAGGTGAGGTCGTCACGCCGTAGTGCGTACAGACCACCGCACCATGGAATCTTCTCTTCTTGATTCTCGATCCGTCTTCAGCACAAGTCTATTTCTTCGCCCGATCCCGGATCTGTTTCGCCAGTTTTTCGATCTCCTGCGCATGTTTCAGCACCGTCAGATTCAGCATGGTATTCGAATTTGTCTTGTCCACGTCATCCTTTAATTCTGTGGCCATCGCAAACAAGCGCTGCACTTCCATCCGAATCTCCACCTGGTTCTGCTGATCGAGAGCTTGTTTGGGGTTGGCCACTGTCAGTTCCGGTCCATCCAAGCCCCGTGGGGCATTCTCGTTCTTAGGCGCATTCGGCGACGGTATCGGCTTGATCACCGGAGTTGGATGCGCCTGCCAGGCTCCAATGACCATTGGAGTTGCGAACATTAGGCTTACACACATTACGTACCCGAACGGCGAATTCTTCATGGATCACTCCCACTGAGCGCAGGTTGGCTTCGCGCTGCGAGGATATTGATATATCTGTTTATACACCTCTACCTACGCCGCGCCGCAACCTTTTATCGTTCCACCTTGGAAAGTGCAGCGCCGGGGCGTCGCGGTCGCTGCTTAACGGAAACTGATTTGATGAGGAACTGCCGCTGCTGATCCGGTGGAATAGTCACTTTCGCGCCCGTCAGCGCTTCTTCAATCAGCGTCTTTACTGCAGGCTCGTCGAGCGTCGCCGCACCTTTCTTCATCTTTATATGACGAGCGACGTTTCCGCTCCCTTCCAGTCGCTTGCCGGGGTCAGGCAGGCGAGCACCCTGCAAAAAACACAAGCTCACCCATTCCGGCATCACCGCGATCGATAGGATGGCCTCGCTCGGCCGCTTGCCAGGACAAAATCCCACCACCAAAGCGTTATAGTTGTCGTAAACCATCTCTATCGCGTTGGGAATCAACTTGCGCAACTTGGCCAGCGATTTTTTCGCTTCGGCTGCGACGCCCGGCTCATATTTGCTCAGAAATCCTTCGAACTGCTGTTGCGCGTCCATGGTGATTCCTTTCTGCGGTGAAGGTTCCGCCCGACACGCTTATTTGTCGGCCGGACTCGGCGTTCGGTCGCTGGTGTCCTGGGGCAACGCCGCAGGCGCGGCATCACCCTTGACATAGTGGCCGTACCAGGCGAGATAGCGTTTCAGCCGATCCTCGATATGGGAGGGCACTGTAAACTCGTGATACTCTCCCGGATACACAACCAGTTCGGTATCCCGTCCCAGAAATTTCAGCGCCTGGTACATCTGTTCCCCACCAAGGATCGGCACGTTCCAATCGATATTCCCGCCCATGAACATTGCCGGCGTCGTGATGTCTTGCACCCGATAAAACGGCGCCAGCTTGGTCCACAAAGCTGGTTTTTGCCATGGGTAGCCGAGCTCGGTGAAATAGTCCTTCTGGTATTGATCGTGCCCGAACAGGCTGGTGAATTCCGCCGCGCCTGCTCCGGAAATTGCCGCCTTAAATCGCTTGGTCTGTCCGATGATGAAGTCCGTGGAGATTCCGCCGTACGACCATCCGCCTACGCCAAGTTTGTCTGGGTCCGCGATTCCTTGCGCTATGGCGTAGTCCACCATCGCCATGTCATCCTGAAAGTCCTTATTTCCCCAATCCGCAAAAATCGCTTTGCAATAATCTTCTCCATAACCGGTCGACCCGCGCGGATTTGGAAACAACACCACATAGCCATTTGCCGCCAGCAGTTGCGGCAGGTGATCGAACTCCGCGTAGTAGGCCCAGACCGGACCGCCATGCGGCCGCAGGATTGCCGGATACTTCTTTCCTGCCGTGTAGCCTAGCGGCTTATACATGTAGCCCGATACCGTCGCTCCATCCTTGCTCTTGAATTTCACGTATTCGCCTTGCACCAGCTTCAGCTTCGCCAGCACTTCATCGTTGGCATGCGTGATGCGCGTCAACTTTCCACGCGGTGCCGTGTAAATCTCATTCGGGCGATCCAGCGTCGTTATCTGCGCCGCGATTTCGCCGCTCAGCGAAAGCGAATAGTCATACAACATGAAGCGCCCACCCATCGGCCTGGTTATCTTCTGTGTGGCGATTTCCACCAGACACAAGTTCTGGGTGCCATCGTCGTCTGCAATGAAATAAACCGACTTCCCATCCGGAGCGAATTTCGGCAGCGTGGCCATCCGGTCCAGCGCCAGCGTCAAAACTTTTGCATCTCCCGGCTTGCCGCCTTCGTCCGGCGCAGCCACCACCGCGATGTGTTTCGTCGAATATTCGAATAGCTTGGGCTCAAGCTGGCTTGAATACGCGATCCATTTCCCGTCCGGCGACCATGCCGCCTTATGGTCCTCGCCGGGATTTGTCGTCGCTTGCGTCGGATGCGCTCCTTTATCTTTGTTGTCCGCAGGGAGCACCCAAATGTCCGTGTTATAGGTTCGATCGGGATCCGGCTGCGAGCGATTGCTGGTAAAAGCAATGCGCCTGCCGTCTGGCGACCAGGCCGGCTCATCATCGTCAAAATCGCCGGAGCTCACCTGCGTCAGCGACTTTGCCTGTAGCTCGAATACATAAATATGCGTCCTGCGGCGGTCCAGATAGCCAATCGTGTCCTGCTTGAACTGCAGCCGATCTACGACCCACGGTTTCGGTGTCTTCCCTTTCTTGTCCTTCTCGGTCCCGTCTTTGTCCTTTTCCTTACCCTTGCTTCTTGCTTCTTGCAATTCCTCAGGCTTGGCATCGCGCAGGACCAGCAATATTCGTTTGCTTTCCGGCGACCAATCGAAATCGCTAACGTCCTGAGGCGTGTCGGTAAGCTTCTGCGCCTCGCCACCCTTGCTATTGAGTAGCCAAACCTGCGTCTTCCCTTCGTTCCGCGCAGAAAGGAATGCCAGATACTTGCCATCTGGACTCCAGCGCGGATGCGATGAAGGAACATCTTCCGCCGTCAGCGCAATTGCCTCTCCGCCCACTGCTGGCACCATCCAGATTCTTTCTTCGTTCTTATCTTCTTCACGGTTCACCGTCCCCATGGTGTACGCAATCCATTGCCCGTCGGGGCTTATCTGCGGATCGTGCAAATCTCGCAACGCAGATACGTCCCTTACCGTGATCGCACGCGGAGTCGTTGCCTCTTGCTGCGCGTACAAAGCCGGTCCTGCCAGGACCGCAGCCAGTACCAGAGTCACCTTCAATCCTCGGAACAAATTCATCACAGCAATCTCCTGCTCTGCAAAATGGCGTGCGACGAGCGGGCGAAGTTTAGCATAGCCGCGCAAAATTTCCCCGGCGCGCAAGGCCGTCTGGATTTGACGGACCTGCAACCGCCTGCGGGCATTCCTCTAGAGGGAAAAAATATTCGCTCGCCGGCATTTTTTTGTTGCAAGCGGGTGCAGACCTTGTATTCTTCAACTGCCCACTGGTTAAAAATTGTCGGCGAAGTCGATAACCAGCGCGCTTAGGAGGACGACGGTACAAATTGAGCAGCATATCGGTTCCCGCCAACTTTCCTTCCCGCGTTATCTCAGCAGCTAAAAAGAAATCGGCAAAGCTCACGCTCTGGCCGCTGGTTGCCGCTACGTTCTTTATGGTTTCTGGCGGCACCTATGGGACGGAAGAAATTATTCATGGCGCTGGTTACGGTCACGGAATCCTGATTTTGCTGTTCCTCCCGCTGTTCTGGAGCCTCCCTACAGCATTCATGATCGGCGAACTTTCCAGCGCCCTACCTCACGAAGGTGGCTACTACGCGTGGGTTCGCCGCGGTCTGGGAAATTTCTGGGGCTTCCAGGAAGCTTGGATCTCCCTCGCCGCCAGTATCTTTGACATGGCCATCTACCCGACGCTTTTCGTTTTTTATCTGAAGCAGATCGCTCCCTGGTTCGGTGAAGGAAATCACGGCGTGCTGGCTGGGTTATTTGTAGTCGCCGCTTGCACCGTCCTCAACCTGGCCGGAATTCGCGTGGTAGGAATTACCTCGCTCTGGCTGTTTTTCCTGCTTTCCTTCCCTTTCGCTATGGTCGTAATCATGACTCCGCTCAAGGCCGGGGCATTTGCCGCGCCTCACCTAGCGGCAACGGGAACTGGCCTCGGTTTGCTGGGTGGCGTTCTGGTGGCCATGTGGAATTACATGGGTTGGGACAACGCCTCCACCATCGCGCAGGAAGTCGAACGTCCGCAGCGCACTTACCCCAAAGCGATGATCGCCGCGGTGATTCTCGTTTCGCTCACCTATGTGCTTCCCTTCGTCGCCATTTACTTCACTGGGATTCCTGCTGCCCGCTTTGCCGAAGATGGTTCATGGGCCAGCATCGGCGGGCTGCTCGGCGGAAAGCTTTTCGGTTTCGAGTGGCTTCGCTTCTTGATCGTCCTCGGCGGCATGATGAGCGCTTTCGGCATGTTCAACGCTCTGGTGATGAGTTATTCCCGCCTGCCTCTGGCCATGGCTCGCGAAGGCATGCTACCGAAAGTGTTTGGCAAAATCAGCAAGCGTACCAAGGCTCCCTGGGTCGCGATCATCGTTTGTGCCAGTGGCTGGGCGCTGTGCCTGGGCCTCGGTTTTCAACGCCTGATCACGCTCGACATCATGCTTTATGGATTCAGTCTGATGCTTGAATTCGTCACGCTGGTCGTTCTGCGCCTGCGCGAGCCAGAATTGAAACGGGAATTCCGCGTTCCGGGCGGCTTGCCGGGAGCCATCCTCGCAGGAGTGTTTCCATTGGCACTCCTGCTCCTTGCACTGGTGAAGAGCGGTTCAGAAACTGTGCTCGGCATGAACGGCCTCCTTTTCGGCGCTCTCATCATCGGTTGCGGATTTCTGGTGTATGCCTCCACGCGAAAGCTTCGCGTTACCGCTCGCCGTGCCCCAGTCGAACCCATCGAAGCCACCTGACGCTCCCTAAAAATTCTCGCCGCGTCCCGGTCTCGCCTTTCTTTCGCTCTTCCCTATACGGTGGCGCGCGCTTTCCCTCGCCGCCAGCTCGTGATCCTTCATCCCCAGCGACTTTTCTCTGCGCCACGGGTTTCTATTCTCATAGGTGCCAGTCGTCTAATGACGAGCATGAAAGGATAGAGCGATGAAAACTAAATCACTGATAAATTCTGTTTTGGGGGTCGGGGCATTTTTGCTGGTGGCTACGTTTGCGCCAACAACACGCGCGCAAAGCGGTACGCAAGACCAAGCCACGCCGCCGGCAGCTTCGCAACCGGCAGCGCGCGCGCACGAACACGGCAAAAGTCCGTTCGCAGGTCTGAATCTTTCCGACGATCAAAAAACTCAAATCAAGAAAATTCACGAAGAAGCCCGAGCGAAACGGGATAAGGTAATGGCGGACTCTTCGCTTTCCGATGCGGCAAAGCAGGAGAAAGCAAAGGAAATTCGCCATGCGGCGAGGGAGCAAGCGCGCAGCGTACTTACTCCCGAACAACGCGAACAGCTAAAAGCAAATCGCAGCGCACGGCGCGCCGAACGCCCGCAATCCCCGTCGATGTGAACATGAGGTACCAGGGGCGGTACCGTCCCTTTTTCGCCGCGATGGCCGTCCGCGATACGCAACGTCGACCGCAGATTTGATATTCTGCCTATCGTGCGTATTTCGGACGGCCGCCTGTTCTTTCGGATCAGTTTGATTTCGTCGGCGATAGCTTTGCTCGCGGGCCTGCCATTTCTTGTTTCGAAGGCCCAATCGCCGCAGTCCGCGCCAGTCGGATCGCCTGCCGCGCAGCAGCCCGGCGCTGCAATTACCACTCCACCCTACCCTACGATTCCGCCACCTCAGCCCCAGCGAACCGGACTCAACATCGTGGTGCTGGATCCCGCCCACGGTGGCACCGATCCCGGCGCTCGCGGCGCGCAAGGCATTCGCGAAAGCGATCTGCTCCTGGATCTGACCTTTCAAGTGCGCCGCGCTCTCGAAGCACAAGGCTTCCAGGTCTTGCAGACTCGCAGCGGCAATGAAAATCCATCTTTCGACGATCGCTCCACGCTCGCCAACGCGCAACGCGGCGCGGTCTTTGTGACCCTGCATATTTCTTCGACGGGATTGCCCGGTACGGTTCGCGTATACGCCATGCCGGACGCTTTTGTATCGGTGGCCAGCGGTGGCGTAATCGGCTGGGACCACGCGCAGGCGCCCTATGTGACACTGAGCCGCAGATTCGGCGATGCCGTGCAAGGCCAACTTGCGCAACGGTTCAAAGGTTCGCCGAACAATTCTCAAAGCGCCACCATCCGCCAGTTGCGCACCACCGCGGCGCCGGCCATTGCCGTCGAACTTGCCAGCGTCAGCGTGCAGGACCGCGCGGACCTGGACAGAATGATGCCCGGCGTCGGCGACGCTATCGCACGTGGCATTGCCGACTTCCGCCCGTCCTATGTGCTCCCCGGTGAAGCGGGAGCGCGTCCATGAGCGGCAACTGGCGCACTTGGGTGGTGGTTGGACTAGGCATCGCGGTGGTCAGCGCCGCCATTTACTTTCCAATCTTGCGCCGCCGTGTGAAGACGGCGGCGAAAATCGCCGAGCCTTCCGAAGAGCAAGCCCGCCGCGAGCTGACGCAGGCAATAACGCACAACGCGTCCGATCCGGTCGTGAAAGTGAAAATGTTCTGGACCTCGAGTGAGGATGAGAGCGCTCTGGCTCCCGTCACCATTCAGCTCGCACTTTCCAAAGACGCCGCGCTGCGCGCCAAACAGGTGATTAATACCTTGCTGGCTGGACCTGTCGATTCGGATTTGCGCACGTTGCCGCCGGACGCCGCTCTGCTGGCTTTTTACTTGTTGCCGGATGGAACCGCCGTTGCTGATTTTTCCGAGGCGCTGGCCACTTCAACGCCTTCGGGAATTCAAAGCGAACAACTGGCCGTGGATTCGATCGCCAGAACACTCGAAGCCAATGTGCCGCCGGTGAAGCGACTCAAAATATTGATTCACGGACAGGAACTGGACACACTCGCGGGCCACGTCGATCTGACGCAGTTGTTCATCGTCGATAGCAAGGCTGCGCAGCAAGGTGCGGTTTCGCTTGAAATGCCCGTCAAGGTCGCCGTTCCTGCCGTGTCATCGGCAAATGTTGGCCCCATGCTTCGAGC
>Ga0193709_1000332_pt1 | contig 17503 bp, 18 predicted proteins | sample H3c2metaG_FD_160571 | JGI IMG/M metagenome (GOLD analysis project Ga0193709, IMG submission 160571) | Soil microbial communities from a riparian zone of the East river system, Colorado, United States - H3c2 | ecosystem: Environmental > Terrestrial > Soil > Riparian zone | place: USA: East River... | reverse complement strand
CACCGGATCGGCAATCGGCAGGCACGCCAGCGTCTCGACATTGGCGCCAAGCGCCTCGGGAAAATTCGCCAAACCGGCGATTACCGCGCGCGCCGTCGGCCGGTCGATTCCGCCGGAGCCGATGGCCCGCGCGACACTTCCCATCGGGCCGGGGGCGGGGACATAGCCGCCGCGAGCGCCCGGTTTCCATTTGCCCGGTTTCCATTCGCGGCGCGGGGGTTGGACACGGGCGAACATGGCGTCGAACCGACCGAGCCATTCGTCGCGGTAAAGCGAGCGGACCGAATTGTCGCCGATGGTGCCGGCGTGGGCCATCAGGCGGGCTTTGAGCGACGCGCGCTCTTCTGGCGTGGAGAGCGGCGCGGCGTCGCGCTCGTGCCGCCACAGGCGCTCGACGAGAGGTTCGGCTGCATCGGTCAGGGCTTCGAATGCCGGGCGGCCACCTTTCTTGACGACATCGTCGGGATCTTCGCCGGCGGGCATGGTGACGAAGCGCAGGGTGCGGTCGGGGCCGACAAAGGGGAGGGCGCGCAGGGCGGCGCGGACCGACGCCTTCTGGCCGGCGGAATCGCCGTCGAAGCACAGCAAGGGCGCGGGATCGAGCCGCCACATCCGCTCCAGCTGCGCTTCGGTGACTGCCGTGCCGTTCGGGGCGACGGTTTCGCTTATCCCGGCCGTATCCAGGCCGATCACGTCCATATAACCTTCGACGACGATGACGCGCTTGGCGGCGCGGCTTGCCGGCGAGGCGCGATCGATATTGTAGAGCGTCCGGCCCTTGTCGAAGAGTGGCGTCTCGGGCGAGTTGAGATATTTCGGCTCGCCGTCGCCGAGGATGCGCCCGCCGAACGCGATCACCCGGGCGCGTGCATCGCGGATCGGGATCATCAGGCGGCCGCGGAAGCGATCGTAGGGCTCGCCGCCGTCGTCCGGCTTGATCAGCATGCCGGTCTCGACGAGCTTATCCTCGCCGTGGCTCGCCAGCGCGGCTTTGAGACGGGTGCGGGCGTTGGGCGCTAGGCCCAGGCCGAAACGCTCGATCGTCGCAGCATCGATGCCGCGTTTGGTCAGATATTCCCGCGCGGCGCCGCCTTCGGTCCCTTGCAACTGCTCGGCGAACCAGCGCTGGGCTGACGCCATGACGTCAGTCAGCACGACGCTGGCTTCAGTGCGCTCCTTGGCGCGGGGGTCGGAGGCGGGGACTTCCATGCCCGCTCTGCCGGCCAGTTCCTTGACCGCGTCGATGAACGGCAGGCCGCGCTGGTCGGTCAGGAAACGGATCGCATCGCCATGCGCGCCGCAGCCGAAGCAATGATAAAAACCCTTTTCGTCATTGACCGTGAAGCTTGGAGTCTTCTCCTGGTGGAACGGGCAGCACGCCTTCCATTCGCGGCCTGCCTTGAGAAGCTTCACGGAGGGAGCGATCACGCCGGACAGCAAGGTGCGGGCGCGGAGTTCGTCAAGAAAGGCGGGAGAGAGGCTCACGCTCGGTTCACCCCGCCAGCGCCGCCTTGACCAGGCCGCTCGCGCGTGCCGGTTCGATGCTGCTGGCGTGGCGGGCTTTGACCTCGGCCATGACGCGGCCCATGTCCTTCATGCTCGATGCGCCCAGTTCGGCGATCACCGCCGCTACCGCCGCCCGCGCTTCATCCTCGCTCATCTGCGCGGGCATAAATCGCTCGATGATGGCGATTTCGGATTGTTCGGCTTCGGCCAGCTCGGGGCGGCCACCCTGGCGGTAGAGGGCTTCCGATTCGCGGCGCTGTTTGATCATTTTCTGCAGGACTTCGGTGACCAATAAGTCATCATCCGTTGGTGCGGTTCCGGTACGCAGCTCGATGTCGCGATTCTTGACCGCCGACTGGACCATGCGGATCGTCTGGGTCCCGGCCTTGTCGCCGCCTTTCATCGCCGCGATCAGCGCCGCCTTCAATTCGTCGCGAATCATTCGCCGTCCTCAATTCGTCTGGAAAGCACCACACTAGCCCGCGATTATCGCCTTTTACAGCGTTGACCTCGCGGCCCCATGTCCCTAGCGAATATCGCTTAGCGACATCGTTGACCCAAACCCCGTGAAAGGCCCCATCCGCCGATGGCCGAAGCTCGACGTGTGTCTGAGAAAGTGGGGCCCGCGCCCCAGCCCGAAGGGGCGACCGGAGTCGTCGTCTTCGCCGATGGAAGGGTGGCGTGGGGCAGGGGGTTCGGTGCCGAGGGCGAGGCAGTCGGCGAGCTGTGCTTCAACACCGCGATGACCGGATATCAGGAGGTGATGACCGACCCGAGCTACGCCAAACAGGTGATCGCCTTCACCTTCCCCCATATCGGCAATGTCGGCGCCAATCCCGAGGACGTCGAGGCGGGCGAGCCGCATGCGCTGGGGTGTTTGGTCCGCGAGGATGTGACCGCGCCGTCCAACTTCCGTTCCACCGGCGATTTCGCGGCGTGGATGGCGGTAAATGGGCGGATCGGGATTTCGGGGCTCGATACGCGGGCGCTGACGCATCTGGTGCGGCGCGAGGGGCCGCCGACGATCGCGTTTGCCCATAATGCGGAAGGGAAATTCGACTTGGACGCGCTGCAGAAGAGCGCGGCGGAATGGCCTGGGTTGGAGGGGATGGATCTGGCGGCCGAGGTCAGCCGGACGCAGCTGGAGAATTGGACCGGCGGGAAGTGGGTTTGGGGCAGGGGGTATGAGGTCGGCGATGACGCGTCACGGCCCCACGTCGTCGCGATCGATTATGGGGCCAAACGCAACATCTTTCGCAATCTGGTCGAGGCCGGGGCGCGGGTGACGGTGTTGCCGGCCACCGCGACGTTCGACGAGGTGATGGGGCATCAGCCCGACGGGTTTTTCCTGTCGAACGGGCCGGGCGACCCCGCCGCAACCGCTCAGTACGCCGTGCCGGTGATCAAGCAGATGATCGACAGCGGCAAACCCCTGTTCGGCATCTGCCTCGGTCACCAATTGCTGGCGCTGGCGGTCGGCGGGAAGACGTCGAAGATGTTCCAGGGCCACCGCGGCGCCAATCACCCAGTCAAGCGCCTGGCGGATGGCCGCGTGGAGATCACCAGCATGAACCACGGCTTCGCGGTGCTGCGCGAAGGCTTGCCCAAAAACGCCCGCGAAACCCACGTCAGCCTATTCGACGGCAGCAATTGCGGGTTCGAGCTGACGGATAAGCCAGTGTTTTCGGTGCAGTACCACCCAGAAGCGAGCCCGGGGCCTCAGGACAGCTTCTACCTGTTCGAGAAGTTTGTTGGAGCGATGCGGTGAAGAAGTTGATCCTTGCTACTTTCCTTGCGCTTACCGCTTGCGCTCATTCCAAAGCGATAACGCCAACCGACACGCTCGTAATCCGGGGTAGCGACGCGCAAATTTCACAATTTTTGGCTGACAGGCAGGTGAAGGTCGGATCGACTGTCACACTTGTTTCGGATTCTCAGCCACGAAAGGGAGTTCGAGAACTTCGATACTCGATGACCGAGTGGACCCCTTATCGCGACATCGGGGGAATGGTTTTCTACGCTCAAACCCACGGTAACAAGATCAAATTCGAGAAGAAGAAGCCCTGATGCCCCGCCGCACCAACATTTCAACCTTGGCCGTCGGCGCGGTGATCCTTTCGCTGTCCGCCTGCGTGACGCCGCGGATGTATAGCAAGGTGGAGCTTTCGACGGTTGAGCAGAGTTGCGGGCTTTCGGCGGGGGAACTGGTCCAGGACGAGGAATTGAAGAAGGTCGTCGTGCTTTTCCGGGTCGCGCCGAGCCCGGCCGAGCGCTCGTGCGTTACCAAGTGGGCGCACAAGAATCACCTCCACCTTGCCGTCATCGACGCCGTGAATTGGACCGACAAATAATGCCCCGCCGCACCGACATTAGCTCGATCCTCATCATCGGCGCCGGACCGATCGTCATCGGCCAGGCGGCGGAGTTTGATTATTCGGGGAGCCAGGCGGTCAAAGCGCTGAAAAGCGAGGGCTATCGCGTCATCGTCGTCAATTCGAACCCGGCGACGATCATGACCGATCCCGACCTCGCCGACGCCACTTATATCGAGCCGATCACGGCGCAAGTGGTCGCCAAGATCATCGAGGCGGAGCGGCCCGACGCCTTGCTGCCGACGATGGGCGGGCAGACCGCGCTCAATACGGCGCTCGACCTCGCCAAGGACGGGACGTTGGAGCGATTCGGCGTGCAACTGATCGGCGCCAATGCCGAAGCGATCGAAATGGCCGAGGACCGGCTCAAATTCCGCCAGGCGATGGACCGCATCGGGCTCGAAAGCCCCAAATCCGCGATTGCCCACAGCCTCGACGAAGCCATTGCCGCGCTCGATCTGGTTGGGCTGCCGACGATCATCCGGCCGAGTTTTACCTTGGGCGGGACTGGCGGGGGGATTGCCTACAACCGCGAGGAATTCGAGGCGATCGTCCGCGGCGGATTGGAAGCGTCGCCCAGGCACGAGGTGCTGATCGAGGAATCGGTGCTCGGCTGGAAGGAATATGAGATGGAGGTGGTGCGCGACCGCGCCGACAACGCCATCATCATCTGCAGTATCGAGAATATCGACCCGATGGGGGTCCACACCGGCGATTCGATCACCGTCGCCCCGGCACTGACCCTGACCGACAAGGAATATCAAAGGATGCGCTCGGCATCGATCGCGGTCCTGCGCGAAATCGGTGTCGAAACAGGCGGTTCCAACGTCCAGTTCGCAATCGATCCGAAGACCGGGCGGATGGTCGTGATCGAGATGAACCCGCGCGTCTCGCGGTCCTCGGCGCTGGCGTCGAAGGCGACCGGCTTCCCGATTGCCAAGGTCGCGGCCAAATTGGCGGTGGGGTACACGCTCGACGAGATCGCCAACGACATCACCGGCGGCGCGACCCCGGCGAGCTTCGAGCCGACGATCGACTATGTCGTGACCAAGATCCCGCGCTTCGCGTTCGAGAAGTTCAAGGGCGCGTCGGACACTTTGTCGACCGCGATGAAGTCGGTCGGCGAGGTGATGGCGATCGGCCGCAGCTTCGCCGAGAGCTTGCAGAAGGCGCTGCGCGCGCTTGAGACGGGGCTGAGCGGGTTGGACCGGATCCGCGAGCTGGAATTTGCGTCGCCCGACGAGATCGAATCCGCGCTGGCTTCGCCGACGCCGGACCGGTTGCTGGTGGCCGCCGAGGCGCTGCGCCACGGCTTCACCGTCGAGCGGATCAACGCGATTTCTGGGTTCGATCCGTGGTTTCTCGACCGGCTGGCGGAGATCGTCGCGGTGGAGGAGGAGGTCCGCGAGGAGGGTCTTCCGCGCGACGTGGCAGGGATGCGGCGCTTGAAGGCGATGGGCTTTTCCGACGCGCGGCTGTCCCAGCTGGCCTTGCGCGCGGCCCATGTCCCCAAGGCAATGAGCGAGCCTGCGGCACAGGGCTCGGGCATCGTCCATGACGCTTTGAAGGCGCTGACCGGGGGCGTGACCGAGCTGGAAGTGCGGGCGGCGCGGCTCAAATTGGGCGTGCGTCCGGTCTATAAGCGGATCGACAGCTGCGCGGCCGAGTTCGATGCGGCTACCGCCTATCTCTACTCGACCTATGAGGCGCCGCTGTTCGGCGAAGCCGAGGATGAGGCCGAGGTCTCGGACAAGCGCAAGATCATCATTTTGGGCGGAGGGCCCAACCGCATCGGCCAGGGGATCGAGTTCGATTATTGCTGCTGCCACGCCGCTTTCGCCTTGGGCCGCGACGGGGCCGGGTTCGAAGTCATCATGGTCAACTGCAACCCGGAGACGGTGTCGACCGACCCGGACACCAGCGACCGGCTCTATTTCGAGCCGCTGACCGCCGAGGACGTGCTCGAGATTATCCACCGCGAGAGCGAGAAAGGCGAATTGGTCGGGGTGATCGTTCAGCTGGGCGGGCAGACGCCGCTGAAGCTCGCTGCCGAGCTCCAGGCCGCAGGCGTGACCATCCTCGGCACCAGCCCGGATTCAATCGATTTGGCCGAGGATCGCGAGCGGTTCGCCAAACTGGTCCAGAAATTGGGTCTCCATCAGCCGGAGAACGGCATTGCGCGCAGCCGCGACGAAGCGCGGACGGTGGCAGAGCGGATCGGCTATCCGGTGCTGCTGCGGCCGTCCTACGTGCTCGGCGGGCGGGCGATGGAGGTGATCGACGGGCCCGAGCAGCTCGATCATTATATCGCTACCGCCGTCGCGGTTTCGGGCAGGTCGCCGGTGCTGATCGACCGCTATTTGCGCGACGCGATCGAGGTCGATGTCGATGCCATTTCCGACGGCGAGGAAGTCGCCGTCACCGGCGTGCTGCAGCATATCGAGGAAGCCGGAGTCCATTCGGGCGACAGCGCCTGCGCCATCCCGCCCTACAGCCTGTCCGCCGAAGTGATTTACGAGATCGAGCGCCAGACCCGCGCCCTGGCCCTGGCGCTCAACGTCAAGGGGCTGATGAACATCCAGTTCGCGGTCAAGGACGAGAAAGTCTATCTGATCGAGGTCAACCCGCGCGCCAGCCGCACCGTGCCGTTCGTGGCGAAAGCGATCGGGCGTCCCATTGCAAAAATCGCGGCGCGGGTCATGGCGGGAGAGAAGCTTGCCGCGTTCGACCCGATCGACCGCGACATCGCCCATATCGCCATCAAGGAATCGGTGTTCCCCTTCGCGCGCTTCCCGGGGACCGATCCGGTGTTGGGACCGGAAATGAAGAGCACCGGTGAAGTCATGGGGATTTCGCACAATTTCGACATCGCATTCGCCAAATCGCAGCTTGGCGGCGGGGTCGTGCTGCCCGATCAGGGGACGGTGTTCGTGTCGGTCAAGGACAGCGACAAGGGCGTGATCGTCGAGGCGGTGCGAACCCTGATCGACCTTGGCTTCGACATTATCGCCACCGGCGGGACAGCCGATTATTTGCAGGCGCAGGGTCTTGCCGTCGAGCGCGTCAACAAGGTTGCCCAGGGCCGTCCGCACATCGTCGACCGGCTGACCGACGGCGAAGTGCAGTTGGTGTTCAATACCACCGAGGGCTGGCAGGCGTTGAAGGACAGCCACACGATCCGCGCGACGGCGCTCCAACGCAAGGTGCCGTACTTCACGACCGCGACCGCCAGCATCGCCGCGGCACGTGCAATCGGGGCTTTGCGCGGCCATGCGCTTGAAGTTCGCTCGCTTCAGTCTTATTATTCCGCGACGTAAACAAACGATCATCCCACATTCCGCCCCTGACAGCGCAGCCCATGTGAGGCAGCGCCGGGGCGGGTTTTTGAAGAAGGACGACTTCGCCATGGCGAGCGCCGAAAAAGTTCCGATGTTGCCCGAGGGGCACCGCCAGCTGACCGAAGAGGTGCGGCACCTGAAGACCGTCGAGCGCCTTGAGATCATCGAGGCGATCGAGGCCGCGCGCGCGCACGGCGATTTGAGCGAAAATGCCGAATATCACGCCGCCAAGGAACGCCAGGGTCATGTCGAGGCGACCATCGCCGACATCGAGGACCGCTTGAGCCGCGCGATGGTGATCGATCCAACGACCTTGTCGGGCGACAAGGTGGTGTTCGGTGCGACGGTTGATTTGGTCGATGAGGACAAGAAGAAGTTCCGTTACCAGCTGGTCGGCCAGACCGAGGCCGACGCCAAGAACGGGAGGATCTCGTACAACTCGCCATTGGGCCGCGCGCTGATCGGGCGCCAGATTGGCGAGGAGGTCGAAGTCACGGCTCCAGCCGGCGACCGCAGCTACAAGATCAAAGCCATCGCATTCGTGTGAGCACGCGGCTTCCGCCACCCAAGACCGGCGGGCGGGGCCGCATTACACTCCCGCGTACCGCGACCACGATCATCGCGAGCGTCACGGCGCTGTTCTCGCTCGGCATATTGCTGTCCAACCGGATCGATCTCGCCGCTGGCCTGATGGGTTTTATCCCGGCCCGTCTCAGCGGGGATTTCACCATGTCGCCGGCGATCCCGGCGGCTCTGACGCCACTGACGGCGACGATCGTCCATGGCGGCCTGCTGCATCTGGCAACCAACTTGCTCGTGCTGGTGTGGTGCGGTCGCGCGGTCGAGCGGGTCGTCGGCGCCGGCCCGACTGTCGTGCTGTACCTGGTCGGCGCTTATGCGGCGGCCGCGGCGCAATATGTCGTCGAGCCGCATTCATTGGTGCCGATGATCGGCGCCAGCGGGGCGATCAGCGCGTTTGTAGGGGCCTTCGCTTTGACCTATGGCCGCCCGAAGCAGCTGGTGAACGCGCAATGGCTCAATCGCGCGCTCAACATCGTGTGGCTGTTGGTGGCGTGGGTCATCCTGCAGCTGATGGTCGCCTATCTGCTTGGCCAGCAGGGTCTGATGCTGGCGACCCCGGCGCATGTCGGCGGGTTTTTCGCCGGGGTGGCGTTGCACCGGCCGTTGCTGCTGTGGCGCTATCGGAACGCCTGAACTTAGGCGACTTTGTCCGCCTCCGGCTCCAGCAAGCGGTGCAGGTGGACGACGACATATTTCATTTCGGCGTCGTCGACGGTTTGCTGCGCCTTGCCGCGCCAAGCCTCTTCGGCCTCGGCGTAGCTGTCATATAATCCGACCAGGTCGATCGCGTCCAAATCGACGAAGTCGAGGCCTTGCGGGTCCTTGACGCGCCCGCCGAATACCAAGTGGAGTCTGCTCATGGCCGGTCCGCTAGCATAGCAGGCGAAGGATGCGAACCGGCCTTTTTCAGTCTACTTGGTATCGCGGACCGCGCTGATCGCCGCTTGCGCCGAGGCCTTGGTCGCATCGCCGGCGCCCTTGAGGATCGACTTCAGCGTTTCCGCCCCGGCGTCCCGCGTGAGGCCCAATTCCTCGAGCTTCGCCTTGCCGGCGTCCTTGGCCGCTTCAGCCGCCGTGCGTGCGGTTCCCGTGATCCGTTCGCCGACCGGCCCGAGCAACTCGCTTTCCTTGGCGGTCTTGGGCAGCAGGACGGCGAGCAGCGCGCCCACAGCCAGCCCGCCGGCCAAGGCGATCAGCGGCGCAGTCTCGATTCCATCACCGGCTTTACGCCCCGCGTTCGCGACGCTGTCACGCGCGCTGTCATAGGCCTCGATGGCTTTTTCGCGGGCGGTCGGCGGGGTTTGATTGGCACTCATTCGACACTCTCCGTTTGGGTAGGCTTGGCTTTGGCGGTGGATTTGGCCGTCTTCCGTGGTCTTGCGGGCCGGGGTGCGCGTTTAGCGGACTTTTCGGGTTCGTCATTACCATTCAACAGCTTGGTCGCATAATCCATTATCGGGTCGCGCCCGAGAAACAGGGCCAGCGCCGCGATCACGCCTCCGGCGACGACCGGCCGCTTGCGCACCGCATCGACCGCCTCTTCGGCGAGGCCGGCGCCTTTTTCCTTGGCGCCCTCCCAGATATCGCGCGCCAGCGTGTGCGGGCTCAACCGATCCTGAAGCTCACGCGCCGTGGCGATCAGCCGCGCTCGGGTCCGGTCGACTTCGGTTCGCGCTGCTACGATCGAAGGGTCGGCGTCGCTCATTTTGGCGCCTTCAGCTTGCCCAGAGCCAGCCGTACCAGCAGGGCCGCGAGGCCGAGCACGATGACGCCGACGATGATCCCGGCCGGGACCGTCCCGATCAACGGCGCCAGCGCGAGGAAGGCGGCAAAGGCCAGAACCGCCACCGCAGCCTGCGCGAGCAGCACCGCTGATCCGATCAGGATGCTCGGCAGCTTGTAGCCGTCGATCCGTTCGTCGATCTCGGCCATCAACTTGGCGCGGGCGAGCTCGAACTCGGCGCGGGCATAATCGCTGCCTTCGTCGATCAGCCGGCCGAACAATTCGTCGATCGGCTGCTCGTCTTCGGGGCCGCTCATGGTCTCGTTCGGCGGTTTCAGCATCAGCGCTTTTTCTTGCCGCTCTTGCCGCTGGTCCGTTCGCCGATCTCGCCGAGCCCCGACTTGACCAGCCGGACCAAAGCGAAGCCGATGACCGCCGCGCCGGCCAGGGCCACGCCCGGGCTCTTGCGGACGAAGCTGCGCGTGTCGTCGATCAATTCGTCGGGATCCTTGGAAGCGAGGCTGTTGGCGGCATTCTCGATCGCTCCGGCAGCCTTGCGGGCATAATCGCCATATTCCTCGCCGAGCCGCTCATCGAGGCCCTCGGCGGTGTCGCCGACCAGCTTTGAGACATTGCCGAGCGCTTCGCTCGACCGCTCGATCCCCTGGGCGACGAGCCCGCGCGCCTTGTCGGCGGCCTGGCCGGCGATTTTCTCGCCGCCGCTGCGGACCTGGTCACGGACCTTGTCGCGCGCCGTCGGTTCACGGACGACCAGTTCACTGTCGCTGTCGCTATCGACGCCAGCGCCGGTGATGATGTGGTCGGTGCCTTCGGGAAGCGGGTCTTTGTCGTCGATCATCGCAAAAATCTCCTTCTTCGCCTTCAACCCCGCGCGACGGGGCATCGTTCCTACCGCTCGCACGCAAAGTTGCACGCTTTGGCCCGCGCCGTATAGGGCATTCATAGCATGAAAGGCCGCCCGCGATGACAGCGATTGTCGATATTCACGCACGCCAGATTCTCGACAGCCGCGGCAACCCGACGGTCGAGGTCGATGTCACCCTGGAAGACGGCAGCATGGGCCGCGCGGCGGTGCCTTCGGGCGCATCGACCGGGGCCCATGAAGCGGTCGAGCTGCGCGACGGAGACGAGAGCCGCTGGGGCGGCAAGGGCGTGATGAAGGCGGTCCGCGCGGTCAACGGCGAAATTTCCGACTCCATCGTCGGCTTCGAGGCCGAAGAGCAGAGCGAGATCGACGCGGCGATGATCGATCTCGATGGAACGCCCAATAAGGCGCGGCTTGGCGCCAACGCGATCCTCGGGGTCAGCCTCGCTGTCGCCCGGGCCGCGGCCGATGCACGCGGGATGCCGCTCTATCGCTATGTCGGCGGGGTCGGCGCGGATCTTTTGCCGGTGCCGATGATGAATATTTTGAATGGCGGAATGCACGCCGACAATCCGATCGACTTTCAGGAATTCATGGTGATGCCGGTCGGCGCGGAGAATTTCTCCGAGGCGCTCCGCTGCGGGTCGGAGATTTTTCACGCGCTGAAGTCGGCGCTGCACCAGGCGGGGCTGGCGACTTCGGTCGGCGACGAGGGCGGGTTCGCGCCGAACATCGGTTCGACCAAGGCGGCGCTCGATTTCATCATCGGCGCGGTCGAGAGCGCCGGCTATGTCGCGGGCGCCGACGTCTGGCTCGCGCTCGATTGCGCAGCGACCGAATATTATCGGGGCGGATCGTACGTCATGACCGGCGAGGGGCGGACGCTGACGCCCGAGGAGATGGCCGGCTACCTCGCCGAGCTCGCCGGCGAATATCCGATTGCGTCAATCGAGGACGGCATGGCCGAGGACGACATGGCCGGGTGGAAGGCGCTGACCGATGTGCTCGGAAAGAGCATCCAACTGGTCGGCGACGATCTGTTCGTGACCAATGTCGAACGGCTGTCCAAGGGCATCGCCGACGGCATCGCCAATTCAATCCTGGTCAAGGTCAACCAGATCGGGACGCTGACCGAAACCATCGCCGCGGTCCGGCTTGCCCAATCGTCCAACTATACCGCGGTGATGTCCCACCGCTCGGGCGAGACCGAGGATTCGACCATCGCCGACCTCGCCGTCGCTTTGTCATGCGGGCAGATCAAGACCGGCAGCCTGGCGCGATCCGACCGCACCGCCAAATATAACCAGCTGCTGCGGATCGAGGAAGAACTGGGCGACGCCGCGCGTTACGCCGGGGGTTTGGCGCTGAAAGCCTACAGTCCGGCGTAAAAGCGCGTAAACTAGCGAGAAATGTCCCATTTTGGGCTTGCCAATGGGGTTCGTTTCTGATTCTTAAGCATCATGGGGGCGACCAATCGCAGCTTTGGACTGATCCGCCGCGCGGCGATGCCGGCGCTGGCGTTGATCGTCATTGGCAATTTTGCCAGCTATGCGGTCGCCGGACCCAACGGCTTGCTCGCCTGGGGCGGCTATCACCGTGACCTTACCCAGCGCCGCGTCGAGCTCGCTTCGCTTGAAGCGGAGCGCGCCACGATGCGCCATCATTCCAAGCTGCTCAGCCCCAAGGGCGCAGATCCTGACATGGTCGATGAGAAGGTCCGCAGCGACCTCGGCCTGATCCGGCCGGATGAAGTGATTCTCCCGCTGGAATAACCCTGCGGCATTGCCACTTTCGCACTGACGCTCCTATAGACGCCGCCGGTCCCTGTTTCAGCGAAAGGCCGCCTCTTGGCTCGCCCAGCAAAGTCCAAAGCTTCCGCCGCTCCAACCGCAAATCGTGAGCGTCCGGCCGAGCCCAAGCGCTACAAGGCTTCGAAGGACGAGTTGCTCGCTCTCTACAAGCAGATGCTGCTCATTCGCCGCTTCGAGGAAAGGGCGGGGCAATTATATGGCCTCGGGCTGATCGGCGGGTTCTGCCACCTCTACATTGGCCAGGAAGCGGTCGCGGTCGGGCTGCAGTCGGCGATGACGGTGGGCAAGGACAGCGTCATCACCGGTTATCGCGACCATGGTCACATGCTCGCTTACGGAATCGACCCCAAGGTGATCATGGCGGAACTGACCGGGCGCCAGGCCGGCATTTCCAAGGGCAAAGGCGGGTCGATGCACATGTTCAGCGTCGACCATGGCTTTTACGGCGGCCACGGCATCGTCGGCGCGCAGGTCAGCCTCGGCACCGGCCTTGCCTTCAAGCATCAATATAGCGGCGACGGCGGGGTGTGCCTGGCCTATTTCGGCGACGGCGCGGCCAACCAGGGCCAGGTCTATGAAAGCTTCAACATGGCCGAGCTGTGGAAGCTGCCGGTAATCTACGCGATCGAGAATAATGGTTATGCGATGGGCACGTCGGTGGGGCGGTCATCTTCCGAGGACCAGTTCTACAAGCGCGGCGAAAGCTTCCGCATTCCGGGCATCCAGGTCGATGGGATGGACGTGCTGGCGGTGCGCGGGGCGGCCGAGGAAGCGCTTGAGTGGACCCGGGCTGGCAAGGGACCGATCATCCTCGAGCTGATGACCTATCGCTATCGCGGCCATTCGATGTCCGACCCGGCAAAGTATCGAACTCGCGAGGAGGTTCAGTCGTACCGCGAGGGCAAGGACCCGATCGACCACGCCGCGCGCGACCTTGCCAAGCTGGGTGTCGATGAGGCTGAGCTGAAGGCGATCGACAAGGAAATCAAGGACATCGTCGTCGAAGCTGCCAAATATGCCGAGGACGCGCCCGAGCCCGAAGCGGCCGAGCTTTACACCGACGTTTTGGTGGAGAGCTACTGATGGCGACCGAATTGAAGATGCCCGCGCTGTCCCCGACGATGGAGGAGGGCACGCTGGCCAAATGGCTGGTCAAGGAAGGCGACGCCGTCAAGTCGGGCGATTTGCTGGCCGAGATCGAGACCGACAAAGCGACGATGGAGTTCGAGGCGGTCGACGAGGGGACAATTTCGAAAATCCTGGTCCCCGAAGGAACCGACGGTGTGAAAGTCGGGACAGCAATTGCCTTGCTCGCGGGCGATGGTGAGTCGCCTGCAGCGGAAGCGCCGCCGCAAGTCGAGACCCCAGCCGCTGAAGCGCCGGCGCCGGCCGAGCAGAAGGCCGAAGACACTCCGACTCCGCACGTGTTCGAGACCGCCGCGCGTGAGCTGGTCGCGGACGTCGCCAAGACCCATGATGATCCGGAAATGCCGGCGGGCACGGCAACGGTTTCGACCAGCGTGCGCGACGCGCTGCGCGATGCGATGGCCGAGGAAATGCGCCGCGACGAGCGGGTGTTCGTGATGGGCGAGGAAGTCGCGGAGTATCAGGGCGCGTACAAAGTGACGCAGGGGCTGCTCGACGAATTCGGTGCCAAGCGCGTGATCGACACGCCGATTACCGAATATGGCTTTGCCGGGCTCGGCACCGGCGCGGCGATGGGCGGGCTGCGCCCGGTGATCGAATTCATGACCTTCAATTTCGCCATGCAGGCGATCGACCACATCATCAATTCGGCGGCCAAGACCAATTATATGTCGGGCGGCCAGATGCGCTGCCCGATCGTGTTCCGCGGACCCAATGGCGCGGCGGCCCGCGTTGCCGCCCAGCACAGCCAGAATTACGGACCGTGGTATGCGAGCGTGCCCGGCCTGGTGGTGATTGCGCCTTATTCGGCGGCCGATGCCAAAGGGCTGCTCAAGGCCGCGATCCGCAGCGAGGATCCGGTGGTCTTCCTCGAGAACGAACTGCTTTATGGGCAGCATTTCGACGTTCCGGAAATGGACGATTATGTCCTGCCGATCGGCAAGGCGCGGATTGTGCGCGAGGGCGGCAGCGTGACCCTGGTCAGTTACTCGATCGGCGTCGGGGTGGCGCTCGAAGCCGCCGAAGAGTTGGCGGGCGAGGGTATCGAGGCCGAGGTGATCGACCTGCGCACATTGCGCCCGCTCGACAAGGCAACGGTGCTTGCAAGCCTCGCCAAGACCAACCGCATGGTGGTGGTCGAGGAAGGCTGGCCGACCTGCTCGATCGCGTCGGAGATCATCGCCATCGCGATGACCGAGGGGTTCGACGATTTGGACGCGCCGGTGCTGCGGGTGACCAACAAGGATGTGCCGCTGCCTTACGCCGCCAACCTCGAGAAATTGGCGCTGATCAAGGCGTCGGACGTCGTCGCCGCCGCGAAAGCCGTCTGCTATCGCTGACCGGACGCTCGACAGTGATCGCCAGATCGCGCTGTCGAGCCTTCCATCGCGGCTTCAACCGGCATTCGTGGCTTTGTGGGGCGTCGACCTGGCGATGGCCGATGTCGTCGCGAGCAGTACCGATCTCGCACTGGGAGCGATCCGCCTGGCGTGGTGGCGCGAGGCGCTCCAGCGGCTCGACCAAAGCGCCCCGCCCGCCGAGCCCCATTTGCAAGCCGCAGCCGACCAGCTCATTCCGCGTGGCGTTACCGGCGCGGAATTGGCCAAGCTCGAAGACTGCTGGATGGCACTTCTCGAACCCTTTCCGTGGACCATTTTGACGGCCGAGTTGGTTCGGGTGCGCGGGCGGATCCTATTCGGCCTGGGGACAAAGCTGCTCGGTGGACGAACGGACGCCGTCGAAGACGCTGGCGCTATTTGGTCGCTGGTCGATGTCGCACGGCACTGCAGCGACCCCGCGTCGCGCGCCTTGCTGTTCGAGGAAGCACGAAAGTCGATCGTCGAACTTGGATCGCGCAAACCTCCACGCATTTTGCGGCCAATGACCGCGCTGGCGGCCGCCGCCGCCCATGATGCGCTCGGTGGCAGCAGCGCCGGGCGCGGCTTTGTCGCGCTGATCCATACGCTGACTGGGCGCATCCCGCGCGGCTGATTGACAGCGCTGCCTCCAAAGCGGAGGTTGTTCGCGCCGAATCTCCTTGTTGAAAGGAGGACGCCATGGCGCGCTATTTTGCCTGGGCGACGGCTGCTTTCCTGATGGTAACGGGCGCTTTCCTGCTGTGGCAGGGCAGAGCCGAGAATGCATCGTTGCCGCCTGCGCCGAAACCGCGTGCCGCGACGCCGTTCAGCGTGGTCCCGCAGACCCTGGAGGCGCCGGCTTCGACCGCCAAGACCCGCGAGCAGAAGCGATTTGGGCGGGCCGACAAGGACGACGACGGGCGGATTACCCAAGCCGAATTGTTCGACCCGCGGCGCAAAGCCTTCGCCAGGCTGGATTCGAACGGCAATGGCACGTTGAGCTTCGAGGAATGGGCGGAGAAAACGCTGACCAAGTTCGCCTCGGCCGACAAGGATCGATCGGGTTGGTTGTCGCCGGTTGAATACGCCACCACGGCGCCGCCGCCGCCGAAGACGCAGCGTTGTGCTTGCAAGAGTTAGACCTTGCGCCGGGTTGCAGCGACGAGTGAAGCGATCGGCGCCGGCAAGGCTTCCTCGAGTCGTCTGGCCGCCAGCATCAACATCAGAGCGGCGATCAGCAGCGCCAGGCCGAAAGCGGCCACGGGACTCGCAATAGCCGCGAGGAAAATCGCCGCCGATGCGGCCGCCAGATAAGCGAGCAAGCGCACATTGCCCGGCTGCAAGTGGAAGCCGCTGCGCCGCCGGGCGGCCCAAGTGACCGCCGGGAAATAGGCGGCGTACATGCCAAGGAATGCCACGCCCGACGCTTCGACGCCCAACGCCGGCAACAGCAGCCAAGTCAGCCCGACAAACACCAAAATCGCGAACAATTGAATGGCGGCATATGTGCGTCCGTCACCGGCTGCGATCAGGATGAAACTGGTCGGCCAGCTGGCCACCATCAGCAAGTCGCCGAGCACTTGCCATCGCAGCAACGCTGCTGCGTCGCGAAACTCCGACGAGTAAATCAGATGCAAAATCCACGGGGCGCCGCCGAGGATGACCAGCAGCACCGGCCCGGCGAGCAACAGCACGACTTCGGTCTGCTCGTTGACCAGTCGGTTGGCGGTCTCGCGATCTTTCATCGCCGCGCTCAGCCGCGGGTAGTAATCGGCGCCCATCGCCTGGAGGACGAGGACAACATAGGTCATCGAAAGCGTCCAGGCGGCCTGGAACAGCCCGAGCTCGACCAATCCCAGGCGTTGCTTGATCAGGCTTCGGACAACCAACTGCCCCGCGGCGACGATCAAGCCGCTGATCATCATCGCAAAGCCGAGGGACACCAGCTTGCGCCATTGCGCGCGGAGCGCGGAAAGCGGCGGGTTGTCCGACGCCGGCCTTGGCAGGCGCGCGATATAGAATGACGCGACCACGACATTGGCCAGCGGAAAACAGAGCACGAAGAAGAGGATCGCACCGCTGCCCAGCCAGAACAGGCTGATCAAGGCGGCCGCTGTGGCAAGCACGCCGGAAATAAGGGTGACCCGCCCGAGATCGCCAATTCGGCGAAGTCCGGTGAATAAGGCATTCTGGGAATTGAGCGCGACCGTCAGTGCCACGCCGACGGCCAGCCAGCCAACCGCGCCGGCGTAGCTTTGGTCACCCAGCGCCAGCCGTGCAATCGGCTCGCGCACCGCCCAAGTCGCCGCCGCTCCGGCGAAGGCGAGAACCAGCGTCGCCCAATAAAGCGCGCGGCGGACGCCGCCTTCGCCTTCATCGCCGCGCTCGGCGCGCCCGGCGGCAAGCTGGACGTTGGCGGCGCCGCCGACACCCATGCCGGCGACGGTCGCGCCGGTCGTGACAAGGTTTTGCATCAACCCAATGATGCCGACGCCGGCCGGCCCGAGGATCAGGGCGGCCGCTTTCATCCGCACCAGCCCGAGCAGGAGATTGACCAGCGACGCCCCGCCGACGATTGAGGATGAGCGCAGGATCTGGCGGTGCGAACTTGCCATACAGTTAGTCGCTCCTCCGCTCGGACGGTGGTGATGACGCCCCCTAGCATTACGCATCGAAATTGCTGGGGAAAAATGGTTAGCAGCCGCTAAAGGACAACCGATGTGCGGTATTGCGGGGATAATTAGCGCGAGCGGGGCGCCTGATGCCGGACTGCTGCGGCGG
>Ga0193709_1000331_pt1 | contig 17515 bp, 12 predicted proteins | sample H3c2metaG_FD_160571 | JGI IMG/M metagenome (GOLD analysis project Ga0193709, IMG submission 160571) | Soil microbial communities from a riparian zone of the East river system, Colorado, United States - H3c2 | ecosystem: Environmental > Terrestrial > Soil > Riparian zone | place: USA: East River... | reverse complement strand
TTTTCGTCATAGCTCTGGTTCGATGCCGCGGAAGCCTTCTTGGTCTTCGCGGGGCCTTTTTAAACTCTCACGGAAGGTTGGCATGCGGGAGGGTAGAGTAAAGCAGTCCAGCGTCGCGATTATTCAGCGGCGCCGAGGGGCAGGAAGTACTGCGTGCCCTTAACGGGATCCTGCAGCCGCCGCAGCAGTTGCTGCAAATCCTCGTTCCTCGCGACAAAGTCGATTTCCGAAGTATCGATCACCAGCAGGTCAGACGCTTCGTAGCGGAAAAAGAAATGCTCATACGCGCGTGAAACCTCTTCGATATATTCAGTCGAAATCTGGTTCTCCTCTTTCACTGCTTTTTTCGTAATTCGCGCGCGCAACACTTCCGGCTTGGCCTGCAGATAAATGACCAGGTCCGGCGCTGGAATATCTTTCGCCAGCGCTTCGTAATATCGTTCGTAGAGCTTCAGCTCTTCGTCATCCAGATTCAGGTTCGCGAAGATGCGATCTTTCTCCATCAGAAAATCGGAAAGCAGCGGCGCCGGCGAATCCACCGCCAGCGCTTCCCGCAAACGCTTCTGCCGTTCGATCAAAAAATACATTTGGGCGCGCAAAGACGAACCTGGATGCTCTTTATAAAAGTCTCCGAGGAACGGATTATCTTCGCAGTCGTACACGCGACGCGCATGCAAACGCTCGGCAAGAATCCGCGCCAGCGTGGATTTTCCCACGCGCAGCGGCCCTTCGATGACGATGTGTTTCGGAGCGTGCGGACCACGCTGCGGTTTGGTGGCGCGCTTGGCTGAGGACGAATCGTGCGCGGTCATTGTTTCCAGGTGCCGGCTCGTGTGTCTGTCGCCGACAGTCCCAAGAGTATAGCAGAGCGATGTCTGATAAAAAGTCAAAGAGCGCGCCAAGTTTTCTAACTTGAACGCGCTCCTCGACTAAAATCGATTTTGCCTTTGCGATTTCTTATCGTGTAACCATCAACACCACGAACGAGTCCGCTTTCATCTTTCCGCGCCGTTCGCCCGCTGCCGGTGCCTCGAAGTCCGCCGCTGGCAGAAAAATATTATGTGTCTTCAAATCCAGCGCCATTGTGCGTGCGCTCTTCTTCGTCGGCACATTCTCGACGACGGTAAATTTGTCGGGAGAATCTTCGTGCAGCACGGTCAGCGTGCCTTCGCCATTCGATGAGAACGCAAATCCAGTGCCGGGATCGAATCCATTCGCGTCAGTTCCATCTCCGGTCGGCAATGTAGTTATGATTTTTCCAGTGTCCGCGTTTACGATGGCCATCATTTTGTTATCGCAGCCGACGAAAAGCCGTCGCGTCTTGATATCCATCGCCAGTCCAGACGGTTCGGTGCAGGGAGCCAGCGGCCAACGATGCAGAACCGTAAGTTTCTCTGCGTCAATGTGTGCGAGCTCGGATTTGTCTTCAACGTTGACGAAAATTGCGCCTTTTCCGTCGGCTGCGGCAAATTCCAGCTTGCCACCAATCGCGATGGTGCCTGCGACCTTGCCGTCAGCCGCGTTGATCGCAGTGATGTCGCCACTGCGTCCGTTCATCGCGAAGACACGTTTAGACGCTGGATCGTAAATGATAGCGTCAGGATTTGTTCCGGCCGGGATGGTGCCAAGAGTCTTAAGCGTCTTGAGTTCGAACATGGTGACGTTATTGGCGCGGCCATCGCTGACAAATCCCCGCCCGAATTCGGATGCGATAGCAATCCCGTGAACTCCTTGCGTATCAGGAATGTCGCCCACGACGGCTTGCGTATCCGCGTCCAGCACTACCACGTGCGTGCCATGCGATACATAGAGTCGCCGCGCATCCGCGTCCACAGTCGCATAGTCCCAGAAACCTTCGCCGCCCACGGGAATCGTCTTGCTTACGTGATAGCCGCTGGCTCCGACGGCGGGTCCGCCTGCGGCCAGGGCGTATGCTGCTGTGTTCGAGGTTGTATACGAATTTGCATGCGATCTTGCGTGCGACGTTGCGTGCATCGCCACGCCAAAAAATGCCGCAGCGAAAACCGCCGCTGCCGTCGCCACTGCTGCACCTTGTTTGGGTTGCTTCGTCATAACAAAATCCTCCGGCCCTGAGCGCAAAATACTGCAAGGAGGAATTAACCTTATCGCATTGAAGATAAACCGTGGATAAACATCGTTCGCTTCGCCGGGGGCAATATCTTCGTCAGTATTTCGCGAGCGGAACGCGTCGCACCTGCTGATCGCTCATAGAAACGCTCCATCTCCCGCCAGTTATCACCATACTTTATGGAGATTGCTAATCCGTTTCTCTGGTTTCAGTTAGCAGCTCGGAAAACTTCGCCAAATATTGGTTTCTCGCCCGGAGCACTTCCCTAGAAGCCCTCCCGCTGGTCAGCTCGGTTGAAGGTGGAATCCGAGCTGCTCACCAGCGCGGCGAATGCGATCGTCAAGACTTAGCAGTTCCATATTCGGGACCGCGGAGCGTACGCCAATGCGGATGCCAAGTGAATCGCATCAAAGGTACGCACTGGTTGCGGGGGAAACGGACGTCTCGCTCTGTCAACAATGTCCAAACTGATTCGGCTCAGGTGCCAGTGTGCAGCGGCTGCATTCAGGAGCGCCCGGCGATCGGCGGCCGTGGCTTCAGCGATTTCTCCAAGCGTGACCGCACGAATCAACACGCGATCACACTCAATGAGCACGAGATCGGAGGCCATCACAAGATCCGCACGCCGGAGCACCTCGCGGACGCGGCGGCCAGTCGCTTCCCCTAGCAGCCACGCCAACACCGCGCTGGGCTCGGCGTAGACGTTCACCGGGTACCGCGCTCCTCATCGAGGAGGGCTGCGGCACGATGTCGCTTCAGGACAGGTGAAATTTTCGGATACAACGTCGCATCATTTGCCGCGCCGAGCGTCAGCTGCCCTTTCCTCGCCAGTGCCATTAGCCCGGAAGGGACACCCGTCTCAGCGAGCCCTTGTCCCACTGGGAGGAGTTCTGCAACGACTTCACCGCGATCCGTCACCAACACGCTCTCGCCAGACCGGACGTCCCGAACGTACTCGCTCAAATTGTTCTGCAGTTCCCGAAGCCCCACGCTTTTCATAATTACAATGTAGCTTCATGAAGCTACATTGTTAACGCTAACATTATTCGTACAGAAGTTATGGAGGGGAGTTATCCGAGAGCGCTCCATCAGAGTCCAGGTCTTTGAAGCGGCTGACTATGCCTTTGGACGCGCCAAGGTCGCCTGCCCCAGGTGATAGGCAAGGTGCGTGGTTCTTCCGAGCAGAACTGTAAAGCGATTCCGATGCGGCTCCCGCTCGAAATCCTCTTCCGACACTGCGGTATGCCGCCCCGCCCAGTCCTCAGCCGAGAACTTCGAATAGCCTTCCCAGAGCTTTTGGTTGATCTCGTCCCACGCCGCTTTGACGGATTTCGCCGTAGCCGTCAGTTCGACGGATTTGTCCGGCTTTGCGATGAACATCGCGTCCAGTTCGGGATGGAGTCGTTCGCCGATGCCAAGCAGCGGCAGGAGCCCGTCGTTCACGGCTGCAAGGTGTCCCCACAGATAAATCAGGCGGTTTTTCCCTGGCGCCACTTGCTGCTCCAGCTGTTCCGGCGACAGAGCGCCGAACAGTTTGTCCGCACGCTCCAGGTTCGACTTCCATCCACGAAGCGCCGCGTCAATCAGTGAATTTCCCGTGCTCATTGTTTTTTTCCTCGTTCAATTTGGACGAACTGCGCGTTCCCACGAATCTGCCGGCGGCCCGTCGAAGCCGGACTCCGCGATTATCCGACCTTCCATAAGGTCCCGCCTTTCTGCTCTTTACTTCCTACATTCCAGATCTCTCACTTCACCGCGGCGATGGACGGGTTGCTGCGTACGTCCCACCCGCCGCCAAGCGCGCGGAAGGTGCGCACGGCAGCACGGGCCGCATCCGCTCGGGTGCTCTCCACATCGTTCCGTGCAACGAGAAGTTGACTATCCGCATTAAGAACGTCGGTCAGCGGAATTGCGCCGGCCTTGTAGGCCCGTTCCGAAAGATCGCGAGCCCGCGTAAGAGAGGTAACTTCACCCTGCAGTTCCTCGAGGCGCACCTGCGTTTGCGCAAGCTCCATCAACGCGTTCTCTACATCTTCGGTGGCTCTCAAGGCGGCTTGCCGATACCCGGCAAGCGCTTCGGCATACGCGCCGCGCGATTGCGCGACTTCGGCTGCGACCTTTCCAAAATCGAAAAGCCGCCATCGCAGCGCTCCCGTCCCGATGGGCTGGAACGCTTTCCCGTTGAAAAGAGTGCCTCCGCTGGTGCTGTCGAAGCCAAGCGCGCCGGAAAGCGAAACCTTCGGGTAGTAGTCCGAAATCGCAACACCGATTCGCTCGTTGGACGCGGCAAGCCGGCGCTCGGCCGCGATGATGTCGGGGCGGCGGCGCAGCACATCCAGAGGCTGGTCGGCACCGGTGATTGCAGGGATTCCGGGAATTGCGCCTGGTTTGGAAAGCTCTTCGGCGTACGTTCCTGGCTGAGCACCCATGAGGACGTCGAGACGGTTCAGCTGGGCTTCAAGGCCCACACGCAGGGAGGGCACCGTCGACTTGGCTTGCTTGAGAAGTGCTTCCGCTTGGGCAACCTCTCGGTCATCTGCCACTCCCACCCGTCTACGGACTCCGACCAACTCCAGAAGATGGCTATCGGTATCGATGAGTTGCTGCGCAACCGCAAGCCTCGCCTGATACTCCCTCACCTGAAGGTAGGCGTCCGCCGCCTCGGCGGCGACGGTGATTCGAGTTCCAACTTGGTCGGCCTGCGCGGCCTGGAGTTCGTCAGCAGCCGCAGCTTTGCCGCGGCGCAGTCCCCCGGAAAGATCGATTTCCCAACTCGCCGCAGCTCCCACCGTGTACTCACGTTGATCGCGGCTGTAACCGGGAAAACTATTCGCTACAGCACCAAGTGGGCTCGCAACGCTCTGGTGCAGCGCTGTGCCCGTCGCCTGCAAATCAGCCGTCGGCAGAAGTTGCGCGCCCGCCGCTGCGGCTGCCGCTCGGGCTTGGCGAACACGCGCAAAGGCAGCGGCAAGATCGAGATTTTGGTCCAGGGCGCGCTGCACGACAGTCACGAGCATCGGGTCGTTGAAGCCCGTCCACCAACTATCGAGAGGCGGTGCCGGAAATTCCGGCTTCGTGGCACTGGCCCCCGCGAGATTATGAAATGGAGCGAGATTGGTGGTGGGCTTCACATAGCGTGGACCCACGGCACAACCACCTGCAAATAGGCTGAAGGCCAGAACGATCGCGGTCGCTTTGAGCGCGGCATGACTCAATTCGCGTTTCTTACGGTTACGGCCGAAATTGCGGATGAAAGTGTAAAAGGCGGGTGTGAAAAGAAGACCAAAGCAGGTCACGCCCAACATCCCGAACAGCACCGCCGTGCCCAATGACCTCCGCATTTCGGCACCTGCTCCCGTTGCGACTGCCAACGGGACAACCCCCAGGATGAACGCAAAGGACGTCATCAAGATCGGCCGGAGGCGCGTGCGTGCGGCGTGCACGGCGGCCTCCTCGGCGGCTGCGCCCTCTTCTTCCTTCTGTCGCGCGAATTCGACAATCAGGATCGCGTTTTTGGCGGCCAGGCCGACCAGTACGACGAAACCGATTTGTGCCAGGATGTCGATCGGCAAGCCGCGTGCCAGCAGGCCGCTTACCGAGGCGAGGAGACACATCGGCACGATCAGAACGATTGCCATCGGCAACTTCCAACTTTCGTATTGCGCCACGAGCACGAGGAACACGAAGAGAGCGGCTGCGCCGAAGACAACGAGCGTGGGAGTTCCGTGTTGCTGCTCCTGGAAGGAGAGATCCGTCCACTCGAACCCGATTCCTTGCGGGAGAACCTGGTGGGCAAGCTCCTCCATGCGCAGCAGCGCGGTACCAGAGGCTACACCCGGAGCAGCGACGCCTTGGACCTCGGCGGCCGGAAAAAGATCGTAGCGCGGCACACGGTACGGGATCGTGTTGTCCTTCAATTGTGCCACGGTCCCAATCGGCACCATTTCACCGGACGTGTTGCGAACTTTCAGTCGCGTGATGTCCGGCTGGTTGCGTCTATATTGACCGTCGGCTTGCACCACCACTTCGTACGTCCTGCCCAGTAAGTTGAAGTCGTTCACGTATTGGGAGCCCAGATAGACTTGCAGCGTCGAAAACACGTCGGTCGGGGTGACTCCAACCTTCTCCGCTTTCACGCGATCGATGTCCGCGTAGACGGAGGGTGATCCGGTGTTGAATAACGTAAACGCCCCGGCGAAATGCGGGTCCTTGTTCGCGGCAGAAACGACATCATTCGCCGCCCGTACCACGGCGTCTGAACCAAGCCCGGCACGGTCCTCCAGCATCATCTTGAAACCACCGGCACTGCCGAGGCCCTGTACCGGAGGAGGCGGAATGGTCAACACACGCGCATCCTTGATCACGGAAAGACGCTCACGCAGGTCCGCCAATACGGTGTTCGCGTTTACGCCGGGAATTTCATGGTTGTAGAGCGAGGGCAGGCTGGAAAAAATCGTCCCGGAATTCGACGCTACCGTCGATGTCGTCGCATCGAGGCCCGCGAAAGGAGCAACGTGTTCAACGCCGCGGGTATTGAGAATGATATCGGTCGCCTGCTTCACCACCTCCTCGGTCCGCGCGAGCGTCGCTCCGGGAGGAAGCTGAACGATGGTGATGAGGTACCCTTGGTCTTGCTCAGGAATGAAACCCGTTTGCGCTCGCGAGAACTCCAGCCCGGCAACGCCAATCAGCGCGACGTAGATCACGAGAACAATGGCCACTCCTGCCACCAGACGGCGTGTCAGATTTCCATATCCGTTCGACAAACTCTCAAAGCCGGTGTTAAACCAAGCAAAGCCCGTGCGAAGAAGTCGACCAGCGAGGCCGCTTGACGAGACACTTTGTGGATCGTGGTCCTTGAACAGCGCCGCGCACAGAGCTGGGCTCAGGGTCAGCGAGACAAAGCACGAGATGACGGTCGATGCGGCGATCGTGACGGCAAATTGTCGAAAGAAGAGTCCGGATATTCCCGAGAGGAAAGCGGACGGAACGAAAACGGCGCACAAGGTGAGCGCGATCGAAATCAGTGCTCCACCGACTTCGTCCATCGTCTTGTGAGCGGCATCTGACGCCGCCATGCCGGAGCGCATGTTGCGCTCGACGTTTTCGACAACAACGATCGCGTCGTCGACAACGATGCCGACCGCGAGAACCAAGCCAAATAGCGAAAGATTGTTCAGCGATATGCCAAGCGCATACAGAACCGCAAACGTCCCGACGAGAGAGACCGGAATTGCGATCACCGGGATGATCGAGGCTCTCCAATTTTGCAGAAACAGGAACACGACGCCGAGCACGAGCAGGATGGCGATGAAGATTGTGATGACCACCTCGCGGACCGATTTGGCGATGAAGGTCGTCGGATCGTAAATGATTTTGTAATCGACGCCTTGGGGGAATTCCCTTTTTAGATCTTTCATCGCCGACAAGACTTCACGTTCAACCGCGAGCGAGTTTGCACCCGGCTGGGCGTAAATCAGGAGCGCGGTCGCGTCGCTGCGATCCATATATGCAGTTGATCCATAATCAGCGGCACCCACCTCGACGCGGCCGATGTCGCGCACCCGTGTCACCCTTCCTTGCTTATCGGATTTGAGGATGATGTCACCGAATTGCTCGGGTGTCGAAAGCCTGCCGAGTGCCTCAACGTTGATCTGATAAGCCTCATGCCCCGGAGCGGGCGGCTGATTCAGGATTCCGGCCGAGACCTGCAGGTTCTGGGCGCGCAGTGCCGCGAGCACCTCACTGCCGTTGAGATTGTTCGCCGCAACCTTGTCGGGTTCGAGCCAGATGCGCATGGCGTACTCGCGGCCGCCCTGGAACTGCACATCTCCAACACCTTCGAGGCGCGCGAGAATATCCTTCACATGCAAGGTGGTGTAGTTTGAGAGATACAGGTTGTCACGCGAACTATCCGGCGAGTAGACATGAATGGCCAGGAGTATGGTCGGCGTCGCTTTCCTGACTTGCACGCCGAGCCGCTGCACGTCTTCCGGCAACCGCGGCAAGGCGTCTTGGACGCGGTTCTGCGTCAGCATCTGCGCCACGTTCAAGTCGGTGCCGATGCGAAAGGTAACCGTGATTGTGAGTCTGCCATCTCCAGTCGACTGACTGCTCATGTAGAGCATGTTCTCGACGCCATTGATCTGCTGTTCGAGCGGCGTCGCCACGGTGCGCGACACCGTATCCGCGGATGCGCCCGGATACACCGTGGTGATCTGCACTGTGGGCGGGACGATTTCCGGGTACTGTGCGACCGGCAGAATTGCGAGCGCACCGAGCCCGAGCAGCGTCACGAAAGCGCTTAATACGGTCGCGAAGCGAGGGCGTTCGATAAAGAAATGTGTCAGGCGCATGGTTTGCTCTCTCTTTAATCCCGACCGCCGTCATAACGGATCGTGCCGTCCTGAGTGCTGACTTTGGTTCCGGGCGCGGCGTGCAGTAGTCCGTCCACGATGACTCGGTCACTCGGTGCGAGCCCGGACCGGATCACTCGCAAACCGTCGCGAATCTCCCCTACTTCCACTCGCTTTGGGGCCACTGTCCCGTCCGCTGAAACCGTCATAACCATGTGTTGCGATTGGTCAGGCAGCACTGCGCTGTCGGGCACGAGCAGCGTCGGTGAAGGAGGGGCAACGACCAAGCGAACACGAGCGAACAGACCGGGAGTCAAAACCAGATTGGGATTCGCAACTGTAGCTCTGGCGTGGATGGTGCCGCTCGAACGGTCAAGGACATTGTCCAGGAAATCGAATACACCGCTTCGCGCGTACTGATTGTCGTCGCCAAGCGCAACCTCAACCTTCTGGACATGCCCTCCCTTGAGGTGCCCGCGATACTTGGAGTACGCGAGGAAATCGGACTCGCTCATATCAAAGTCAAGATAGATCGGATCAAGCGACACGAGCGTCGCGAGCAGCGTCGTCGGACTCGTCGCTGTGCGACTGCCAGCGATCAAATTGCCCACAGAAACGAGATGCGTGCCCATGCGCCCTGTGAACGGCGCCGTAATCCGGCAATGGTCGAGGTCGAACTGTGCATCGCGGATTCGGGCTTTGGCCTCTTCGACTGCAGCACGCGCCGAGCGCTGATCGGATATGCGCTGGTCAACGTTTTCGACTGATCCAGCGTTGCTTTGCTCCAGATCTTTGGCGCGATCGAGTTGCCGGTCAGCCAGTACCAGTCGAGCCGCCGCGACCTCGAGCTGGGCGTTCGCTTCGGCAAGTGTTATTTCGTAGGGTCGAGCATCAACTGTGAAAAGCAGGCCGCCCTTTCGAACAATGTCCCCGTCCTTGAAAAATATTCCGGTAAGCGTGCCGCCTACCTGCGCGCGCAGTTCGACTTGCGAAACCGCCGCGAATTGGCCAAGGAAGCCCAACCGCGTATCCATGTCTTGCGCCAGCGGCTTGCTCACCACGACTTGTGGAAGTGCAGCAGGCGGAGCACTGGCGGAACTTCCACTCGCCCCAGGCGAATACTTGAGCCATGCACCCACAAACACTATCCCTGCCAGCCCAGCGGCAACCCACAGCTTGGCCGACGGTCGCCCACTGATTCGGCGCTCCTTGTTTTCCGCCCGCTCGCCGGACGCCAGTTCCGTTTCCGTCAGCATTTTCGTTCTCCCGGTCTATTGTTCTTGTTATCTGCACAATTTAGATCAAAAAAAGTCAACGCGTCTTTTCCCGAATCTGACCAATCACATGAGCCAGCGTTATTTTCGCGAGCGATCTCTCGAAGCTGTTCTGAGCCTGAGAAAGCAGCCCCGACATACACTCCTTGAGGTGACGGCTGACGGGACACCTCTTGTCTATCGGATACGAATGAATCGCAAATGCCGGTGGCGCTGCACTGGCACGGTATATATCCAACAACGTGATCTGCCGCGGAGAACGCGAAAGCATGCTCGCTCCGCTCTTGCCCCGCTTTGTTACGACCAAGCCCGCTTTCGAAAGCTTCGAGAGCGACTTTCGAACGAACGTGGGGTCCGCGTTCACACTCTCGGCCAGAGTCCCCGAGGAGATTTCCTTGCCGTGGTGGTAACCCAGAGCCGCCATGATGTGCGCGGCAACCGTAAATTGGACGCTTTTTACTGACATAACTTCTCCTGCGCACTATGTGATGCTTAAAAGCACAATTGGTTATGCCTTTTTTGCGTTAGGTGCGGGCGACTGATCTCTTGAGACGTCAAAAGGATTTCCAAGGCGCTAGCCTACGCGCCTGCATGCGAGGCGGACGCATTCCATGCTGTTCCGAAGTCTTATTGCACTCAGACAACGGTTTACAAGACCATCGCAAAATGTCTTAAACTCTCACCGACGAAAGAGAGTCTCGCCCGTCTGAAGAGGACGGTTCCCTTGCGTCTCCATCGCAATTTGGCGGCCAAAATCGAATCGCGCTGCAGCTTAGGACGAACCTTTTATTGCGCACTCTTCTGGGATGCCGTCTCGAGAAAGCCGCGAATCAAGACGACGGTTTCGTGTCGGTTCGCACCACCCGAGAAGTCCCGTTTCTAAAACGGGTTCAGCAGAAAACTAACTACCTTCGGGGCGCGTGAATACGAAGGGGAAGCACTTTTGCGTATTTTGAAAAATCAGGATCAGTGGTGAAGATCGTCCACAGCCGTTTGCTCGCGACCGCACATAGAAGAATGTCCACAATCGATACTACGACTCCCTTTGCTCTGCAACGGTTGCCGGCCTTCGCCGCTTCTTCGTAGTCAGAGGTGTCGACAACCTCGTCTGGAAAGGAGCGAAGATGGAGCCTCAATTTTTCATACTGTTCCGTTGCCTTTATGCCCGAGAGGAGCTCTTGCCGAACTAATCCGATCATTCGCGCTCGGCCTTCTCGAATGAGTTCAGACAACTCGGCCACTAGGAATCTTTCGGTTGTGCTGAGACTCTCGTTCTTTCGACGAAGTGCAAGGGACCAAACCGATGTGTCTATCAAGACATTCATATACGCTTGGCCTTGCGCTCGCGCTTGTAGTCGTAGCCAGGCACGTAATCAATTCTCCCAAACAGACAAAGGATTTCTTGTTGCTTGCGATGTTCGATGTACTCCTGTAGCGCAACTGTGACGGTTTCCCGCTTCGTCCGGTGTCGGCCCACCTTCTGGGCCTCTTCCAAGAGACGGTCGTCGATTGCGAGATTGGTAGGCACTGTGTTCTCCGATGTGTAGAATTCTACACATGCAAGCGTACAGATTCAACTAGATAAGGCTGGGTTTTGACGCCGTTCCGATTTGGCCTCCAAAGAGCGGGCAACGAATGGGTCAATCAGATTTCTTATCTGCCGGTTTGAGGCTCTGTATTCATCCTCCTGTGTGCGCATCACTTCTCCATTGAGCATAAGAGTCCCGAGGAAGCACAACGTCTGGAGACAACCGAGAGAAATCCCCGCAAACAACTTTCACTTTCCAGTCCCGTTCGCTGCCCAACCACGCTCTTTGTTTTGCGGTTCCTATTTGGTGGTGAAATAGTTTTTGGCCAGGAATTAGCGCATTCATCCAGTCACTCCACACACGCTCGCCAGTCATTTTTGGCGGTGGCTGGGCAAAAGGCGCATTCTCTAAGCACGCCACATTATTGTGTGGGTTATATACAAGGTGCGATAGATGCTTCTCTTCTCCCGGTAGAAGTTTCAGCGTCAAGAGGACTCTATCGGGTGTGCAACCCGGACCATATCTCGATGGTAGATATGATTCGGCGTTCATTGCGTTCGTCGATGCAAATCCAAACTATACGCTGGCTTCCGCTGCGGTACAGGCCATGCTTGGGTCAGAGGTGAATTTGTCTGGCCAACTCCAAATCTAAGTCCTTGAAAATGAATCGGCCGATTCGCCTGCCGCATTAAGAAACTCGTGAAAACTACGATGTTGGACCCAAACCTCAAAGTGGCTTGATTCTGACGTTTGTATTAGAATGAAAACAAATGCGTTGCGCGGTTCCCCGGTAGCTCAATGGTAGAGCATTCGGCTGTTAACCGAAGGGTTGCTAGTTCGAATCTAGCCCGGGGAGCCAAACCTCTTTGATCTCAAGAAATTACAGAGTTTAGGTAGACCATTCGGCTTTCGACCGAATGCTTGAGCATGTGAAGTGAAATTCCGCGTGCGGAAGTTGCTGAAGGGAAAGTTCTTCAGGGACTCTTCTCCAGGGCGAACAAGAGCCGTCATAAAGACGTAATACCACGCTTGGATTTCTGAGCTGCAGGATCGTTGTTAGTGCCTGCATCGTGAGCATTTCTGGATTCGGACTGGACCGCTGCCGTAATCCACTTGTGCTTCTTCTCCGGCGGCCGTGAGGATAATGCCCGCCGCTTCTGGACGTTGTGGTCCGCGCAGCGTGCGCACGAAGCGCTTCACCGCCTGATAGCCGCCCGCAAAACCGTGGTCGGACACCAGATCTTGCCAGATCGCCTTCCCATTCCGTCCGCGGGCGAGGCCCTGCTCGATCAACTCCCGGTATGCTTCACAGACACTTGCCGATGGAGGAGAAGGGTCACTCGGGGCGCCCTGTTTTTCTGGAAAAGGCGCGATAAAGTCGGGGGTCACCCCTATGGCCGGTTTTGCTTCCGAGTCGGGGGTCATTCGTATGGCCGGTTTTGCCGGCGCTCGACGCCCCCACCCGGGCAGGCAGACAACTACCCCGGCAGCTTTTAGGTAAGCACTGGCTGTCTCTCTACGGACACCAGTGGCTTGCTCGATGCGCCGTAGCGGCCATCCGAGCTTCCCCAGTGCGATGACTTGTTGTTTTTTCTCTTCGCTCAAGACATTGCTCATGCCGAGAGAGCCTATAAGGGCTCCTCTCGGAGTCAATGTCCCGGGCCTTACCTATGGCCGGTTTTCAGCTGACCCTGCATGGCCGGATTTGGGTGACCCCTGAGGGTATTCGTAGCTAGCGTCTAAGGGGATGGATTCCATGCTCAAGTTGAAGTAGGCTGCACGCGCGCCGGTTATCTCCCGTTGTAAAAAGACAGGAAGCCTGAGAAAGTGAAAAGGAAACCAAACGAAACTGAGATCATGGGAGCGCGTAAATGCTGAGTGAGGAACGCCGGCGCGAAATTCTGGAGCTTTTGGGCAAAGACGGCCGTGTTCTAGTTCGCGATCTCTCCAAACGATTCCGCACGTCGTTGATCACAATCCGTAAAGATCTGGAGTCTCTCCATCACCAGGGATTTATCGAGCGCACGCATGGAGGTGCGCTACCCGTCCGCACCGGCGCGCTGCAGGACCGTTCGTTGCAGGAAAAAGAACGGCTGTACCGTCAGCAGAAAATTCGCATAGCAGCTGCAGCATCGCGCATGATCCGGCCCGGGCAAGTGATCATTCTCGATTCGGGAACGACCACCACGGCAATCGCGCGTGGTTGCTTGCGCGTGAATAACCTGACAGTGATCACGAATGCCACCAACATTGCGGCAGAATTGGCAAATAGCGCTGTTGAAGTGATCCTTACAGGCGGGACGCTCCGCAAGAACTCCTTCTCGCTTGTCGGCCCGCTTGCGGAAGAGTCGCTAAGAAAACTGAGTGCGGACATGCTGTTTCTGGCGGTAGATGGGTTTGATACCGGCTATGGCCTGACCACTCCAAACCAGGCAGAAGCGCGTGTCAATCACGCGATGTCCGAAGCCGCGCGACGCACGATCGTGGTATGCGATTCCTCAAAATTCGGACGACGGAGCCTCTCACTGATCATGCCGGTTGCGTCGGTTCATGAGACCATCACCGATCGCGGAATTCCCAAGCAAGATCTAAAGGCGCTGCGAGAAGCGGAAGTGGAAGTCACTTTGGTCTAGAGCAGCAAAATCGTTGGTCACTTCAAACCGCAATGTTTTTCCGGCCAATCTATGCGCTTGACTTAGAAAGAAATAGTAAGTAAAAGAAGGAAAGCGTAATACGTGGCAATCTGCTCGATTAAGAACGTTCCGGGGCGATTCTTGGAGGCGATCATGTCCGCGACAGCTCGCAGGCTAGTGGGTTTTCTTTCCTTCCTTCTGTTTATTCCTGCGCTTGTAACATCCCAGGCCACGTACACTGCGCAACTTTCCGGCACGGTAACGGACAGTTCCGGCGGTGTGGTGCCGAACGCGAAAGTAATTTTGACGGACGATGCCACAAATGTTGCAGTGAACTCAGTTACCGATGATCATGGCACCTATGTATTCACCGGACTTCGCCCCGCCAAGTACACGTTGCGCATCGAGGCGGAAAATTTTGAAAGGGCTGAAGTAAAAGAGGTAGTCCTCGGCGTAAGCCAACAAGCGAACATCAACGTCGTTGTCAGACCCGGTTCAGTTTCGAGCAGTGTTACCGTGACGACGCAGGCTCCGCTGCTCGACACGGCGAACGCTTCGCTCGGAACAGACGTTTCCAATGAGTACGTCCGTGACATTCCTCTGACCAATCGCAGCTACTTTGGCCTGGTGTTTCTCGCCGGCGGAGTGACGGAAACCGCGGGACAGGGAACCGAAGACTCTTACCCTACCGGGACCAACTTCGTTTCGAACGGTCAGCGCAATGCGACCGCCGAGATTCGCGTGGACGGGGCGCTTACCAGCGCGCCCGAGCAAGGCGAAGGGGCGACAACGAACGTTTATTATCAGCCCTCGGTGGAAATCGTGCAGGAATTCAAAGTGGAAACAAATAGCTTCTCATCGGAATTCGGCGGCAATGGCGGCACGGTTGTAAACATTGTTCTGAAGGAAGGTGGCAACAAGTTTCATGGGAGTGGCTGGTGGTTTGGCCAGCGTTCTGCGCTCGACGCGAACTCGTTTTTCAACAATGCGCAAGGCATTGAAAAGCCTGACCACCTGCGCGATCAGTACGGTTTCTCTCTCGGCGGCCCTATTAAAAGAGAAAAAACTTTTTTCTTCGTGGATTTCGAAAAGCAGCGGCAGAGCGATCCTTTACACATCGACGCCTTCGTTCCGACCGCCGCCGAGCGCATGGGGGACTTTCGCAACAGTCTTCAGCACATTTTCAATCCTTTTAACGTGACGACCGACTCGACTGGACAGGAAACGCGCGCGGATTTCACTGTACCCAACCTTATAGACCCCGGCCTGATCAGTAGCATCGGGCAAGCGATCATTAATCTGTATCCGCAGCCAACGGATCCGAACGCCGCGCCTGGCGAACAGAATTTTCACACCTCGGTGTTGTCCAAGTTCAATGCACGGCAATTCGACATCAAAGTCGATCATCATTTTTCCGACAAGAACCATCTTTCCGCCCGCTACAGCAACCATCATGACGAAGGAAGTACACCTACGGTTTTTGGCGACGGCGACTTTGGCGACGGCTTCGCCTTCAGTACGGATGTTCACAACGCCGCCCTGGAAGACAATTGGAATCTCACTCCCAATACCGTCTGGACGAATCGGTTCGCGATTGATCGAGCCGTGGCGCCAGTCACGGAAAATTACCCTTCGCTTGAAAGCGTCGGATTTCCGTCGGTGCTCGGCCAGGGTAACGGGCTCTCACGCATTCCAGTCATTCAGATGGACAACAACGCAACTTCGCTTTTCAATCAGTGCTGCACCGATACGGGGTTCGCACACACGCTGTATTCCTATAGTTCGGCGCTTTCGTGGGTGAAAGGCCGCCACGTTTTCAAGTTTGGCGACGAGCAGCGGTTGTTCTTCAATAACTTTTTTCAACCGAACCCGCCGACAGGCTTTTTTCATTTCTCAACGGGCATCACGGAACAAATCGTGGGTGGCGGAAATTCGGACCAGGGTAATTCGTTCGCAAGTCTTTTGCTGGGTTATGGCGACACGGATTCCTTTTATGCAATCAATCCTTCCGTTGCGAACAAGTCCAAGGAAACTGCGTTTTATTTTCAGGACGACTGGAAAATCAATACCAAGCTGACTCTGAACCTTGGCTTGCGCTATGAATGGAGCTCTCCTTACACCGAGCGCCAGAACAATATCCAATTCAGTAATTTCCAAGGAGACAGCGGAATCGTGGTGCCCATCGATGTACCTAGTGTTCTGAGTACCAATGCCAGCCTTCTTGGCACAACTGAGTTCGCCAGTTCCGGTCATCGCAGCGTTCCCGCGGATCGCAATAATTGGGCACCGCGCGTCGGCTTTGCATATGCCCTCACACCTAATACTGTAGTTCGCGGTGGCGCCGGCGTTTACTATGGCTTGAACGTCGCAACGAATTTTCAATTTCCAGGAACGGCATTTGGAAACAGCAGCCCCATTCGCTTCACCAAAGACAATTTCCAAACGCAATTCGCAACGCTCGACAATCCGTTTCCTTCGAGTTCCGGCCTGCCCGAACCGCAAGGACGTACTTATGGTGTGCTCGCGATGTGGGGACTGCCGAATAACAACAGCCTGGACACAAGCGAAGCGCGCAACGCGGAAATCTACCAGTGGAATCTCGGCGTGCAGCACCTTTTTCCGGGACAAATCGTAATTGGCGTAGATTATTCCGCCAACCGAAGCACGCATCTGCCCTTCAGTTCTTTTTCTGGGACGGCAAACAGGAATGTTCTGCCCTCGGCAATACGCAATGAACTTGTTCAGCAGCTGAACCCTACGCACGATCCAACCAGCACCGCCGTTTCCGATTTTCTAAACGGCCTGTCGCCCAATCCGTTTCAACCGCTATTCGCTCAACCAGGCGGCATGTTCAACGTGCCCGACTCAATCTATAACGATGACCAGATTCCAACAATCAACCTGCTGCGCCCGTTCCCTCAATTTGACGGGCCGTTTAGTGGCCTTACGCGTCTCAGCGCAGAGGCCTTTTACAATTCGTTGCAAATCAGATTTCAAAAGCGCGCGAGCCATTACGTGAGCTTCGAAGGCAATTACACGCTGGCGAAAGCGACCGACAATTCCTCGGCTGGTGCGAACTCTTTCATCACCGGTTTGCTAAGCGCCGGCAATCCGCAGGAGCTCGATAACCTCAGGGCCGAACACTCGATTAGCGCGAATGATGCTACGCATCGTTTTGTTATGGCCACCATCGTAGAGGTTCCTGTTGGACGCGGTCGCTGGATCGGTCGCGACATGAATCGCGTCTTTGACGCCTTTGCTGGTGGATGGTCGATTTCGACGATTCTCACTTTCCAGTCCGGCACGCCTTTGAACATCGGACTTGCTGATCCCCGCCTCGCTGACGGTTCGCAACGGCCCGATGTGTTCTGTCCGCAGCTTTCGACTGGAATCAGCTACCACGCGGCGGCCGCAACCGGCGCCCCCATTCTCAACGCCGCTTGTTTTGCGGATCCCGGAGACCAAATAGCGGGGAATGCGCCACGGTACTTCTCGAATCTACGCAGTGACGGGATCCACAATGCCGACCTCTCCTTCAGCAAAGAGTTCACGGTACGGGAAGGCATGAAGCTTCAGGTACGAGGCGAATTTTTCAATTTCACCAATACGCCACGGTTTGCATCGCCGAATACTT
>Ga0193709_1000330_pt1 | contig 17583 bp, 14 predicted proteins | sample H3c2metaG_FD_160571 | JGI IMG/M metagenome (GOLD analysis project Ga0193709, IMG submission 160571) | Soil microbial communities from a riparian zone of the East river system, Colorado, United States - H3c2 | ecosystem: Environmental > Terrestrial > Soil > Riparian zone | place: USA: East River... | reverse complement strand
TTGATGATACTGACTGCGTCGAGCGATGAGGGTGGTGACAGCGGATGTCCCGACACTTTGCCCAATGTTGCGCATGAAATTCATGAGCCCGGCGGCAGCGTTGGTTTTTTCCGCTGGTAGGCCGACGTATCCGGCAAGCGTGAGGGGGACGAATAGAAAGGCTACGGGGACATACTGCCACACACGTAATACGGTGGCCGAGCGGAAACTCATAAGCAGATCGATCTGTTTACACGATATGTACATGCTCGAGGCCAGACTTATCCAACCAAAGGCTAAGAGATAGCGAGCCTGGAATCGCGTGGTGAGCTTGCCTACCAGTGGCAGCACCACCAGCACCACCAGGGCGCCGGCGGAAAGCACCATTCCTGCCTTTTGTGCCGTGTACCCCATCAGGGTCTGCAGCAGTTGCGGCATGAGCACAGTGGAACTGAATAAGGCCATTCCCAGCATTAGGAACATCAGGTTGCTTGCCGCGACATTCGGGTTCTTGAACAAACGCACATCAACGATGGGCTCTTTCTGAAACCATTCCCAAATGATTAGGGAAACCAGGCCCACGGCGGCGACCACAACCAAGGTCGTAATGAAATGAGATCCGAACCAGTCGTCTTCCTGCCCTTTGTCGAGGACGATCTGCAAGGCACCAACGCCTACGGTCAGGAGCGAAAATCCGATGAAGTCGAACCCGGAAAGGCGTTGCTTCAGGCGGGCTATGTAAGGTGGATCTTCGACAAGCTGATAGACCAGTGCGAGTGCTAAAGCGCCAACTGGAACATTGATGTAGAAAATCCAGCGCCAAGAGTAGTTGTCGGTGATCCACCCTCCCAGCGTCGGACCGATCGCAGGAGCGCAGATGGCCGTGATTCCATACAGCGCAAAGGCCAGCCCGCGCTTCTCGGGAGGGAAGGTATCGCCCAAGATGGCCTGTGCCATCGGCTGCAAGCCTCCGCCGAATGCGCCTTGCATGACTCGAAACAGGAGAAGCGAGGCAAGGTTGGGTGCGATCCCGCACAGGAAGGAACTGATTGTGAAAAACACAATGCACGTCAAAAAGAACCGCTTCCGCCCAAGCCATCCGACCAGCCATCCGCTAATGGGCAGAATGATCGCGTTAGAGACCAGATAGCTCGTCAATACCCAGGTGCTCTCGTCATTGCTAGCGCCCAGATTGCCCGCGATGTGCGGCAAGGCCACATTCGCGATGCTGGTATCGAGCACTTCCATGAACGCCGCCAGTGAAACTGCCACCGCAATGATCCAAGGGTTGCCTTTGGGCCGCCAGATTTCCTCTGCCGGGCTGGCGGCTGCGCCAGCACTCATCGGGCCCTCACGTTGGCTTCCATGGAACAGAGCTGAGCAGGCTCGCGCAGTTTTAGAGCAGGGAAGAACAAGAGCGTTTTCCTCAGCAGTGTGGTCGGGAATTCGATTGGCTCCATTCAGGATTCCATTCCTTTCATGGCTAATGCCACTCGCCCCGGAGAGAGGCATCACGTGGCCCAAAGTATGTAGGCTTCCGAAGTCTGCGAAACTTACTGATTTGCAAGGGGATAGCGAACAGGAGGAGTATTCTTCACAGCAAGCTGCCAGCATGGCGCTGCCAGCCTCCTGGTACGCCGGCAGTTTTCTGGCACGCAGAACGATTTATGCCTTGGCGAAGATCCGAGAGGCTTTACCAGAGGATTCCCGAAGACGTTGGGCTACAGAAACGAGTGGTTCGACTATGCAGAACCGCGCGCGATTCCGAGCTTGTGCATTCTCAACTGCAGGGTCGATCGTTTCATTGCGAGATGTGCTGCTGCGCCGTGGGGGCCAGCCACAACCCAATTGCACTCCTTGAGAGCTTTCAGAATCTGCTGGCGTTCTGTTTCCTGCAAAAGATCGTGAAGCGCGCCATTTGTCGATTTCGGAGGACTGACCTCTCCAACCGAAAGCCCAGCCTTGGGAAATTTAAGATCGGTAACATCGACACTCAGCACCGGACCCGTCGAAACAATCACGGCGCGCTCGATGACATTCTGGAGTTCTCGTATGTTTCCCGGCCAATGATAGCGGCTCAGGGCATCCATTGCCGCCGAAGGAATCGTTTCGATGACTTTATTCATACGCCTGGCGAATTGCTGCGTGAAGTGCCGCACCAGCAGCGGAATATCCCCCTGGCGTTCCCGCAAAGGCGGAACGTGGACGGGAAAGACGTTCAAGCGGAAGAAAAGATCCGATCGGAACTTGTGCTCGCTCACCATCGCTTCTAAATCGCGATTAGTCGCGGCAATCAAACGCGCATCGGTTCGAAGCGTGCGCGAACTTCCCAGCCGCTCGAACTCCCTCTCTTGCAGCACGCGGAGCAGTTTGGTCTGCAACTCGAGAGGAACTTCTCCAATTTCATCCAGAAAAATCGTGCCGCCATTGGCCACTTCGAAGCGGCCAATGCGTTGCGCGATGGCCCCTGTGAATGCGCCTTTCTCGTGTCCGAAGAGCTCGCTTTCCAGCAAACCCGTCGGAATCGCCGCGCAGTTGAGCTTGACGAACGGTTTGGAGCGTCGTGGGCTCAAATCATGAATGGCACGCGCAATCAACTCCTTTCCGGTACCGGTGTCTCCATAGATGAGCACCGTCGAGTCTGTAGGAGCGACCGTCTCCACCTGCTTCAGCACTCGGCGCAGGGAAGCACTCTTCCCGACGATTTGCGCGAAATTCATCTCGCTGCGGATTTCGTCTTCGAGATAGAGCTTTTCCTGCGCGAGCTTGTCTCTCAGCTCTCGAATCTGCCCAAAAGCACATGCATTCTCGACTGCAATGGCAACCTGATTTGCGATTTGCGTTAGAAACTCGATATCTTCGCTGCTGAACGCATTGTCCTGATATTTGACCACACCGAATGTGCCCAATACGCGATCTCGGCTAACAAGAGGAAGGATGTAGACCTTTCCTACGTCGGCTTGCGAGGTGTCCTTCATCCCCAGTCGCCTCGCCTCCTGGACGCTACCGCACCAGAGTTTGCCGGTGCGAAAGACCTCTCCCGAGAGATCTTCATCGATGGGGACGAGGCTTTCCTCATGGAAGGCCTCATCGCTGGCGGGAAAATCCAGGGCGTAAATGCGTAAGTGTGCGCTGTCTGTGTCGGGAAGAGTAATGCCCACGCCATCGCAGCCCATAACTCGCCGCGTGCTCGCCACTGCGGCTCGGAGAAGGTCCCGGAACTCGAGATTGGCAACCACATAATTGGTCAATTCAAGAAGCAGTTCTAGACGTTCGTTCTTTTTCAGCAACTGCTGCTGTGAGGCCTGCGCTGCCTCAAAGTGCAGCGCGTTGTCGAATGCGAGAGCGATCTGGTCAGCCACCACCGAAAGAAAGCAAACTTCTTCGGCGGTATATATATCCGGAGCTTTACTGGCAAAGGTGAGCGTTCCGACCTTGCTGTGGGCTGTGGTCAAGGGGAGGCTGCAAACACAGCGGATTCCATACTTCTGCAAAATTCCCTGAAATTTGGAACACCGAGCGTCGACCGTTTCAAGCGAGGTGACCAAAGGCTCTTGGTTCTGATAGACCCACCAAGCATCGGATTCCTCCATGGGCAGCTCCGGATCTGGAGGGACAGTCGCTTCGGTCTCCGCGTCGAGGGAATGGCGGTGAAACGTATTCGATTTCTCGTCACGAATGGACACACCGATATAGTCAAACCGGACCACTCGGTGCAACTCCCTCAGCAGCGCGCCAAATAGTTCCTGCGGATCTCGATGCGTTCCAATCGCATTCGATACCCCGACGAGCGACTCGAACCGCGTTGCTGCTGAAAGCCGAGACCCGTCGGCAACTTCTTCCGTTCGCATCGGAAAACCTCTCACACAACGATCGTTTGCAGGTTTAGATGTCGGAATGACTTTGTACGTTAGAAACCGGCCCAACAGGGAAACGTATAGCGGGCCCGGAATCGGGAAGTCAGCCTACCGACCGTCCGGGGCACTGCCGCACTCAGAGCAGCAAGCGATCCCAAATGCCGCCATACCTAGTCGCACGAACCATTTCTCTGTCGTAAATACTCTGTGGGAAACCGAGCTCGATTCGGCTTGCTCCATCGAGGGATTTCAATTGCTCCGTGCTGAGCTCCAGATGCAAACTGGCGAGATTGTCCTGGAGTTGAGCTACCTTCCGCGCTCCAATGATCGGGATTACTGGCAGCACTTGGTGGCGCAACCAAGCGAGCGCGACTTGCGCCATGCTGCGACCGTTCTGTTCGGAGACCGACTTCACCGCCGAGATGATCCGCGTCGCGCGTTGTTCCTCCGGAAGGAATTCCTTCATTCCCTCATTGCTCATCCGCCCGCCGTCGGCTTTGCCTTCGCCGTGATATTTCCCGCTTAGAATTCCACCCGCCAGGGGAGACCAAGCTAGTACTCCCAAGTTCAAAGCTTTCGCCACAGGAACAAGTTCGCGCTCGACCGTACGCTCCATGAGGCTGTACTCGATCTGCAACCCGATAAACTGTGTCCAGCCGCGAAGCTCGGCCAGAGTATTTGCCTGGGCGACCCACCAGGCGGGAGCGTCCGAGATGCCTATGTAGAGAATCTTTCCCTGGCGAACGAGATCGTCCAGTCCACGCATGACTTCTTCCACCGGTGTGATCCCGTCCCAGATGTGCACCCAGTACAGGTCGATGTAGTCGGTTTGCAATCGCTTCAGACTGGCTTCCACTGCTTGCATCATGTTCTTGCGGTGATTGCCCGCCGCATTGGGATCATTGCCCGGCGCGGCAATAGAGTATTTCGTTGCTAAGACGACGCTCTCGCGATGGTCCTGTATAAACTCTCCAACGAATCTTTCGCTCGTGCCGCCGGTGTAGAAATTCGCCGTGTCAATGAAGTTTCCGCCCGCCTCGCGGTAAGTCTCATAGACTTTCTGCGCTTCCGCCTTTGCTGATCCCCATCCCCACTCCTCGCCGAAGGTCATAGTGCCTAGAGCCGCTTCAGAGACCCGCAGTCCGCTCTTGCCGAGCAATCTGTATTTCATAATCGTGCTCCTCATGATTCAGCAACTCAGGTATTGATCCCACTTTTTGCCATATACAATCGGCTGTCGAAGCGGCCATCTTCAAAAATCGTTGAAACAGTAAGATGCCGCCATTTCTCGGCCTCACTTGAGCGCGCAGCTTCTGCTTGCTGCACCCGCTTTTCCGCATCGACTCCGAGGATCAGCCGCACCGGCACCTCGTCGCTATTCGCCAGTTGCACAATTGCGTCCGCGATTTTCCGCGGATCGCCTTCCGCACGCCCTTCGAGGCCCCGCAATATCTTCAGGAACGATCCGACCGAGGCCTCATACTCCGGCAGCAAGTCCGGCGCCTTCTGAACGGCGCGCCGTGCCCAGTTGGTCCGAATGCCTCCCGGCTCCAGCGTGCAGACCTTGACCCCGAACGGAGCGACTTCCATCGCCAGCGAGTCGCTAAAACCGCCGACCGCCCACTTGGCCGCGTGATACGGCGTATTGCCCGGAACCCCGAGGCGGCCGCCGACCGAAGACACCTGAAAGATGTGACCGCTCTTCTGCTTGCGCATCACCGGCACAGCAGCGCGCGTGGTGTACACCACCCCGTAAAAGCAGGTGTCCACGATTGCCTGGAAGTCTTCCGCACTCATCTGCTCAAACGGCGCAAACTGCCCATAGCCTGCGTTATTCACCAGAACGTCCAGCCGCCCGAAGGTATCCACTGCCAACTGCACGGCCGCTTTTGCGGCGGCTTCGTCGCGCACTTCCAGCTTCACGGGTTTCACCCGCTCGCCGTATTGCGCCACCAGCGGTGTCAGTTCTTCGGTCCGGCGCGCCCCAGCGACCACCCTGTCGCCTGCGGCCAGCGCCGCCTCGGCGATGTCCCTCCCCAACCCGTTTCCGCTCCCCGTAATCAACCAGACCTTAGACATGAAAATCCTCCTCGCCTTATTGGATAGACTATGGACGCTTAGACTCGGCCAGCTGGCCTCGCGCGAACATAGCGTGATTACTCACTCATTTATGAGATGCAACCAATCGTTACTTGGTTATGCCCGCCCAGAACAGTTGAAAACCGCTATCCCGGTATTGTTTCGCTTTGGATCGGTTCGACACCGTAAGGTCTATCGTGGCCTCTACCATGGCTGCTAAGGACTTCGAGATTAGTTCCGCCGGAAGATCATTCCGAAAGACACGCTGCTCAATCGCGTCACGAATCATGATTTGGAACTCGACGAACGGCGCGCTGCCGGCGTCTACAGACTCTTTGCTGAGTACCTCCGAAACCTGCAGCTGCGCCAGCACCTTGCGCTGCTTAGGGTTCGCAATGCCCCAATTTACATAGCGATCCCAAACATGCCGCAGCCTGGTACGAACATTCTTCTTCCGGGGGTAGTCCGACATCATGGCGTCTGCGAGTTCCAGCTTGATCTCCCGGTAAAGGGCATTGATCAGATCATCTTTAGTCTTGAAGTACGTAAACAGAGTTCCCTCGGCGACGCCAGCTTGTTTTGATATCTCTGACGTTGGGGCAGCGGTAAGACCGCGCTCCGCAAATAGGCGGGTCGCGGCATCGAGGATTGCATTTCGTTTGTCTTCGCTTTTAGGTCGCGCCACTGAGCTTCTCTATTACTGAGTGCATACTCAATAATACAAAAAAGGTAGGCTGATGGCAAGCCGCGGCCGCCGACAGGATTAAGGACGCCCAAGTCCCAGGTGGTCGGCTCGGTAGCAATCCGGCTTCCGCGGCGGGATTAGCCTTGTGAAGTCGGCTCTCGAACAACTGAGCTATTTACTTTTGCCCGCGCTGGTAGACGCCTGGCTGAGCGCAGTCATCGCCGTCAGCGAGTCCATGTAGTCCCGCCAATGCACGATCTTGCGATCTTCGATTGTAACCACAGAGATGAACCGGTTGTCGTAGGCGGCGCCGGTCGCGACTATCTTGCCGTGTACCTCGTATTCGATGACGACGACACGCGGGTCCCGCGATCGGTGAATGACGAGCGCGTCCGCGCCATGCAGGACGATGTTGTTGCCGTAGCCTGCGTAGAGCGCCACGAGCGCCTCACGGCCATTCAATGTTCGGGGCCAGCCTGGAAAAATATATCGAAACTCGAACTCCGCATCGTCGGCGATGGTATCGAAATAGTGATCGCCGTCGACGAGTCCGGCCAAACCCTGCAGTGCTATTTCGAAGAATGGGTCGAGCGCGGCGAAGGCCGCGTACTTAGGATCGGTCACAAACTGACTCCTTGTCGTGAGAGAGGTTCGTTGATTGGTTGGTTCAAATCGATGGGCCACTTTAATCACCTTTAGGCGTGCGCCGAAAAACCCTTGAAAACATTCCCCTTTATCAACAGCAACTCCGGCGAAAGAGGAGCCGGACAACTCTCCAAATGTTATTACGTTCTATGACGTTTTTTGTCCCAAGTGCTTAATCCCCTAACTTTCTTACGAACAATGCACCACGAACTCCCACAGCAACAACTGCTTCCCACCCAATACCATTGGGCATCCTTCCGTCGGCTAGTCTGGGATAACTCTCCGCTGAATTTTCGCCGACGTCTTGGTGGCCGGCAAAGCCATGCGGACAACTGCCAGTCGCTCGATTTCGTTCCGTTCCTGCCGGGCAGATCGCGTCTGGAGCGAAAAAACTCACAATCCGTCACGCCGCCCGTCTATCCCTCTGCACGACGTGCGAGGACACTGGGATTTTGCGGTAGGTTCGGCAAGTATTGACCTCGCGCCGCAGCGTTTGACGTCGCTCGCCGGCAAACTGCCAAACGCGTCCAGGGATACAGTATTTCCGGTAAAAAATTGACTTCTCTGGAATCACCGGGCAGCGTTATCATCCCGGCAGCTGGGCTCTGTAACCTTACGGAGCCTTGGACATCTTGAGGGGCGGGGACTGCAGCCCTCAGCAACCCCGGAGCGAACGCAAGCGATTGGGTAGCCGCTTGCTCTCTGGCCCGCTTTTCAGGGTTTTAGGGTATGTACCTACAACCCTAAATCAAATGAGCTTCGGGACGGCTAGCCGTCTTGAGGGTAAATCGACCGAGAATCACAAGAGGAGAGAACTATCATGACCAAGTCAAAGAAGAGCCTGATTGTTGGTGCAGCTCTCGCTGGATTGTTGGCGAGCGGCAGCGCTGTTCAGGCTTCCAATCTCTTGTCCAACGCCAAGGCCGGCTTCAACACCGCCAGCCAGGACAAGGATGAAAAGTCGGAGAAGGCCAAAGACGCCAAGGACCGGCACGCTTGTAAAGGCCAAAACTCCTGCAAGGGCAAGGGCGGTTGCAAGTCTTCGGACAACGGTTGCAAAGCGCAGAACTCTTGCAAGGGCAAGGGCGGCTGCAGGACCGACGGAAAACCCATGGAGGAAAAGCCCTCCTGAAGATCGTTTCACGGTTTGCCTTGTCGATTCGGGGCCGGTGTTCCTAGCCGGCCTCTGATTTTACCCGCTGGTGCGGAAAACCCCGTAGCACCGTCATTCCGAGCCTGCCTGCCCCCAGACCGGCGAAGCGAGGAATCTCTCTTCTTCATCGACCGAGCCCGAAAGAGAGCGCAGTGGTGGGTCTGGTCTTAAGAAAATAAGACCAATGTAGCGTCTTTGTTCGGCCACACGCTCTTGCAATCGCCTTTATTTTGACTTTAGCCGGAGAAATCAGTGCCCGCGAATCGTTTCAATGGATTCACAGACTACGGCATCGGAATCGGTCTGCGTTCCCCCCATTACCAGCACATCCTCACCCGCAAGCCGGTAGTCGACTGGTTCGAAATTATTTCTGAAAATTTTATGATCGATGGCGGCAGGCCGCTGCATGTCCTCGATCAACTTCTCGAGCAGTATCGCGTCGTTCAACACGGCGTTTCCATGTATTTCGGCTCCGCGCATCGCACCGACCGCGAACATCTCAAGCGCCTGAAGGATTTGGTCAAGCGCACCAAAACTCCCTGGCTCTCTGACCACCTCTGCTGGGGCAGCGTTGACGGCCGCTACACTCACGATCTGCTTCCCATGCCCTATACCTTCGAAGCCGCCGTCAAAACCGCGCAGAAAATTCGCGACGTCCGCGACTATCTCGAAGTTCCCATCGCTGTGGAAAACGTCAGCAGTTACGCCGAATTCCACGTTTCCGAAATGACTGAATGGGAATTCCTGAACGAAGTTGTCGAACGCGCGGACTGCGGCATTCTCCTGGACGTCAACAATATCTACGTCTCATCGCAAAATCACAGCTTCAATCCGTTCGACTACGTCAACAGCGTTCCTGCAGAACGCGTCGCACAAATTCATATCGCCGGCCACTCCAAGTACGAAAAATACATTCTCGATACCCACGATCATCCGGTGATCGATCCCGTCTGGAAGCTCTACGATCGCGCCATTCAACGCGTCGGCCACACTGCCACTCTTCTTGAATGGGACGACAGCATTCCCACTTTCCGCGAAGTCCACAACGAAGCCTTGAAAGCGAATCGCTCGCTCGCGAAAAGCGTTTTGGCCCGCGCCGTATGAATTTACTTACCCTGCAACGAACCATGGCCAAAGTGGTGATGCATCCGCTCACCAACTCCGAGCACATGAGCAAGCACGCGCCCAGCGGCGGGACCATGGCCCAGCACGCCGCTAAGTTCATCAAGCCCAACGACCGCCTTACCTCTTTCGAACGCTTGGAAATTTACAATCGGCAATATTGGTGGCGGCTGATGTCCAGCCTCGCCGAAGATTTTCCCGGTCTCCAAGCCGTCCTCGGAAATCGCCGCTTCGAAGCGCTGTGCAAGGATTACCTGGTCGCCCGTCCGTCGCGTTCTTTTACTCTTCGTAATCTTGGCCTTGACCTCGAACCCTGGCTCAGAAAAAATCCTCAATGGGCGGGCTCGAAACAAGCCATCGCCCTCGATATGATTCGTCTGGAATGGGCGGACATCGAAGCTTTCGACGCAGCCGCCTACGAACCTCTCGAACCTGCCGACGTCGCTAGATCCGCTAGCGGCAATCTGCGCCTTACGCTGCAACCCTACGTGCAACTCTTGAAATTTCGCTATCCGGTCGATGCGCTGGTGCTCGAAATCAAAAAATTCAATAACGACACCGAATTCCTCAGCAACACCTTCCGCGAACGTCGCAAGCGCAAGCAGGTTTCCGCCGTCGCCAAACTCAAGCCCAAAACCATTTTCCTCGCAGTACATCGCGTGGATTACTCAGTCTATTTCCGCCGCATGGCTGGGGAAGAATATGGCCTGCTCGTTGCCATTCGAAAGGGCAAAACCCTCGGCCAGGCCATAGACGCCACTTTCTCCAAACATTGCAAGACATTTGCAGCCGATCTCGAGCAGGTAACCGCCTGGTTTCAAAACTGGTCCAATCTCGGCTGGTTCTGCGCGCCGCCGCAAAAGTCTGCGAAAGCGCAAAAGTCTGAGAAGAGAAGATCTGCAAAAAAGTGATCACCGCGTGATACCTTTTCGTCTGTTATGAATCGATAGCCAGCATGAGCTCACTCATCAACAAACTAACCAATCTTCACGACCGCTTCTTCGCGCTTGTGTCACTGTTGCAATCCCCTTTCCTACTGCTGGTCCGTCTGTACTGGGGCTGGCAACTGGCGCAAAGTGGCTGGGGCAAGCTTCACAATCTCGGCAAAGTCACGGATTTTTTTACCAGCCTGAATCTCCCCATGCCCGCGCAGATGGCTGTCTTCATCTCCTGCGTTGAATTCTTCGGCGGCCTGTTTCTCGCCATCGGTCTTTTTTCTCGCATGACGGCTCTGGTCCTCACCATCAACATGATCATGGCCTACGTAACCGCCGATCGCGAAGCGCTCTTCTCAATCATCTCCGACCCCGACAAATTCTATGCCGCCGCACCATACGTATTTCTGATTGCCTCCCTCATCATCCTGATCTTCGGCCCGGGAAAGTTTTGCGTCGATTATCTGCTAAGGCGATTCGCTCACCTTCCCACCACCGCGACCACCGAGGGTCGCAACCTCTATACCGTTTCCAGGCCAGGAAGGAGTTCCGTGACCGGCACCGGATGCGCGAACTCATTTTATTTGCAAGTGTGTTTTTCTTTTTTTCTACTGTTGTCCATTCCCCAGCGTCTTCGCGGCGAAACTAATTTCACCGTCGAAGCAGCTTCCGCAAAAATCGACGCCACCGTTACCGGCGACGCCCTGAAAGTTTCCGATTCGCGACTCAAACAATGGGTTCAGAAAGCCGCCGACGCAGTTGTCGCATACTACGGACGTTATCCTGTGCCGCATCTCACCCTTCAGATTCGCTCGTTCGAAGGAAAAGGCGTGCGTGGCGGCCAGACTTTTCCCCGCGACGGCGGCTTCATTCGAATCGCCGTCGGCTCACAAACCAGCGAAGACGATTTGAACTCCGACTGGATGCTGGCCCACGAAATGGTTCATCTCACGTTTCCTAATATGCAGGACGAGCACCACTGGATTGAAGAGGGCATCGCCACCTACATCGAACCCATCGCGCGAATCCAGGCCGGACAATTCAGCGCATCACGAATGTGGTTCGAACTAGTTCGCGACATGCCCAAAGGCCTGCCGCAATCCGGCGACCAAGGCCTCGACCACACTCACACCTGGGGCCGCACTTACTGGGGTGGCGCGCTTTTTTGTTTTTTGGCTGACCTGGAAATTCGCAAACAAACGCAAAACAAAAACGGTTTGCAGGACGCTCTGCGCGGAATCCTAAACGCCGGCGGCAGTATGCTAAACGACTGGCCCATCGAAAAAGCGCTGCAGACCGGCGACCGCGCGGTAGGAGTCGAGGTGCTAGCGAAACTTTACGAAGAAATGCGCGATCGTCCGATGCCGGTGGATCTGGACTCGCTCTGGAAGCAATTAGGAATTCGCGTAGAAAATGGCGCCGCACAATTCAACGACGAAGCCGCACTAGCCGCCATCCGAAACGCCATCACCACTCCCCGTACGTAGCGGCACACCTAGCGGCCACCTTCAGGTGGCCATCCTGCTTTTACGTTTCTTGGGTTTTCTTTTCTCTTTATGGAGCCGCGGGTCTGTGCCGCGGATCGTTGGGGCACGGCCCGCCGTGCCCGCGTCTAGCAATGCAGCGCCAAGCCGCGAGTGAACTCGATTCCATTTATCCGTTTCGCGTTTTTTCCAAATACGACGCATCCAGCGCCGCCACCGATGGACACCCCAGCAATCGCAGCGTCCGGTCCATGTCCGCCCGCAAAATCTCCAGCGCCCGGGCCACTCCAACCTGTCCCGCCGCGGCCAGTCCATAAGCATAAGCTCGCCCAATCAGCACTGCCCGCGCGCCCAGACACAAGGCCTTCACGATATCGCTGCCCCGCCGCACGCCGCCGTCCATCAAAACTTCTGCGCGGCCATTCACGGCCGCAACAACTTCTGGCAACGCTCGCAACGACGACGACACACAATCCAACTGCCGCCCGCCGTGATTTGAAACCACAATCGCTGCCGCCCCTTCATCCACCGAGCGCTTGGCGTCGTCTGCGGTCAGCACGCCCTTAATAATGATTGGCCCGCGCCACACCTGGCGAATCCATTTCAAATCCTCCCAAGTAACCACAGCGCGCGACAACGCTGACCCCACATCCATCAACGACATCGGGCCTTTTCCCGGAATCACTACATTTTCCAATCGTGGCATTCCGCCATCGCGCAAAAAAGCCATCAGCCATCCAGGATGTTCGAGAATATTCTGGTAATACGGAAGTTTTGCGAACAGCGATCCCGCAAACATTTCCGTCATGCCATTACGCAGATCGCGTTCGCGCATTCCCGCCACCGGCGTATCGATGGTCACCACCAGCGCGTTGAAGCCCGCGTTTCGCGCGCGTTCGATCCCGCCTTCAGCAACTTCGCGTCCGCCCACCAAATAAAGTTGATACCAGGCCGGACCCTTCGTCGCCGCTCGCACGTTTTCCAGTTTGTGTCCCGAAATTGTGGAGAGCGTGTAGCCGGTACCAGCGTTACCGGCCGCCGCGGCCGCAACAACTTCTCCCCCCGGATGCATGACGCGGCTGTAACCCACCGGGGCCAAAAAAGCCGGAAAGGAAATCTCCGCGCCCAATACCGTGCTGCGCGAATTGTATTCGGGAAATTTCACCGCATGCCGCGGCCGAAATGTGTAGTCGCAAAATACCCGGCAATTTTCGCGCAACGTGATTTCATCTTCCGCTCCGCCATCCAAATAATCAAAAATGGCTTTCGGCAGGCGCCGCTTCGCAAGCAAACGCAAATCCTCGATGTTCACCACCCGTGGCGACGCCAGCAAACGTGAATTCCCGCTCATCGATTTCCACATTCCTTGAATTTGCGCGCTCTTCTTGCGCGACAAATAGTACCCCATTTTCTCCACTCGTTTCTGCGCTCCCCGCGCAAAAACGTTTGCGAAACTGCGTTTCGGGTACAAGCGATCCTTCGAGTCTTGACATCCTGAGCGTTTCGGTCCCTGCCGAAACGGGAAGGATCGTAACCTAAGCGATCACTTCTCGCACTCCGCCATAGCACAACCGCGTATACTTTTGGCCCATGCCGAACACGTTGGATTTCAGCGCGATGCTGCTTGTCGCCATCGCCGAAGCCCGCCAGGGACTGGCCGAAGGCGGCATTCCTATTGGCGCCGCCATTTTCGATGAACACGGAACGCTGGTCGGTTCCGGTCACAATCGCCGCGTGCAAAATGGCGATCCATCCTTGCACGGAGAGACCGACGCCTTCCGCAACGCTGGTCGCCAGCGCAGCTACAAAAAATTAACTATGGTCACGACGTTAGCTCCCTGCTGGTATTGCAGCGGCTTGGTTCGCCAATTTAACTTTGCTCGCGTCATCATCGGCGAAAGCCGTACTTTCCAGGGCGGCATCGACTGGCTCCGCTCGCTCAACATCGAAGTCCTCGACCTCGACTCCCAGGAATGTGTCACGCTCCTTACCAACTATATTCAAAAAAATCCCGCCATCTGGCACGAAGACATCGGCGAAGATTAGAACCGTTTCACTGCTGCCATTCCGAGGGTGCCTCATATCCGAGAGATCTCTTTTTCCTCCCTCACCACCACCCACTCCATCCGCAATTCCGTTGTCCTTCCACCAGCATGTGTGATGCAGTCACTAAGGGTCCTATTCAGAACCACCCCAACAACATTTTTAGAACCAGCGGTCATTTCAGGAGCTCCATGCACAGGTCTGTCCTCTTCGCTGCCCTGATCCTTCTTTCATTCGCATTTCCTGTAAACGCTCAGGAGAAATCTGCACCCACCGTCCACACTTACTACGTCGCTGCCGACGAAGTCGAATGGAACTACACTCCGTTAGGCATCGACAAAATGATGGGCATGGAGTTTACCGGCTACGGCAAAGTTTTCACCGAGCGCGGCCCCCATCGCGCCCGGGCAAATGGAAACCGTGGACATGGTCCCCGACGATCCCGGCAGCTGGGTGTTCCGCTGCCCCTTCGACGAGCCCATGCAAGCCGGCATGATGGCCCGCTACCAAGTCGAACAGTAGCCGCCGTTCGGGCGACTTTCCATACTTTGTCCGGTGGGGCACGACATGTCGTGCCCGCGTTTCCTCTCTGGAGGCGCCGGGCGCACCGTTCCCGCAGCGAGTGCAACTATAGTTCCTCTCTGGTGGCGAGCGCGGCGGCGTAGGTTAGGAGGCGGGAGTCTTGGCCGCGGGGGGCGGAGAGTTGGATGCCGGCACCGTTGGGAAATGGCAGGGTGACTACTGGCGTTCCTGCGAGGCTCAGCGGTGTGGTGTAACGCAGAATCGTAGGGCGGGTTTGCGTGTGATCTCTTCCGGCTTGGAGTTTGCTGATGGGCGAGCAGGGCATGATCAGGAAATCGAACGACTGGAACAACGCATCCACACGATTGCGAAATCCGGCGTGGCGCTGGCGTTGCCGCTGCACTTCTTCGGCGGTGAGTGATGCGCCCCAGGCGAGCCGCTCGGATATTGCTTTTGGAAAGTGCGAGAACTTCTCGCAGCCCGGCCGCGCTGGGAAGCGCGAATAGTCTCCACCGGTGGCTGCGGAGTGAATTGCGGCGGCTTCGCTGGCCTGAATGGGCGCGTAGATGGAAAGCGCGTCGTCCCAATACGCGGCGTCAAATGATTGGAGGTCCGCCCCGCTGGCAGCGAACGACTGTTTGCAAGATGCGAATGCGGCGAGGACGTTGGCGTCGCAATCGTGCAGAAACTCTGGAGCGATTGCGCCGATCTTTACTTGCAGGTTGGGCGGGGCCTGAAAATTGGGCGCGCGAAAACCGCTTTCGCGGGGAACCTGCAAGCCGAACAAGCCTTCTGCGAGCAGCGGCGCATCTCGCAGGTCGCGGAAAATCCAGCCTAGCGTGTCAAAAGATTGCGCGAGGTGTACTCCGCCGCGCCACAAATCGCGTTCCCAGGCGAGGCCGATGGATGCCCGGTAGCCGGCTAGTCCACAGAGCGCTGCGGGAACTCGGATGGAGCCACCAGTATCGGTGCCGATCGCGGCGACGGCCGAGCCTTCTTGCACACTAGCGGCACCTCCGCTGCTGGAACCTCCCGTCAGCAGAGTCGCATCGGCGGGTTGCAGGCAATCGCCAAAATCGGGATTTTCTCCGGTGATGCCGTAGGCCAGGGGATGCAGATTGGTTTTGCCGGTGATGACCGCGCCCTGCGCGCGTATTTTTTTTGCGACGGCGGAATCTTCGCGGGCGATTTCGTTTTTTTCGGCGTAGTAGCGGGTGCCGGCGGTGGTGCGGAATCCTTCGAGGTCGAAGCAGTCCTTCAGCGATACGGGAAGTCCGAATAGTGGCGGCTTTTCGTCACAAGGAAATGCGCCGGCAGAAAATTGGTTGGAGGGAAATTCTTTTTGCACGCGATCGGCTTCCCGCAACGTCCAATTTTCGTCGCGTGAAATATATACGTTGCGACCGGCATTTTGATTGGATCTCGCCAACGCCCGCTCGACGAGGTCGCGAGGCGACTTCGCGCCACGCAGGAGTTGGGCGCGAAGTTCCTGCAGCTGACTGGCGTGGTTGGCCATAGCGCCAATTGTAACGGCAATGGCCGCAGTTCAAGCGCGACGAATCGCTGCGGTGCAAATTCTGTGGTGGAGTCGTCCGTAACGAGCGGAATTTACTTTTAATTTCCCAGCGGCACAACGGTCGCCACTTTTTCCGGTTTTCTGGTGAACTGAAGCAAATTTTCGGAAATTTTCCCTTTGCTCTGGTATTTCCATTCTTGTGTCAGGTGATCTTTATCGGAGAGAGTAAGCACCAGGCCGACCATGTGCGCCTCGTCCGGAGTTTTCAGTCCGGTAACGCGAACCAGTGTGAACGAAAGCTTTTCGGATTTGCCGGTGGTTGCCTGCGCCACCATCTGCGGCTGATTTCCGCCGCTGCAATAGTGCGTGACGACGACGTGGTCGCCATCCGCCGAGTACATGGTAATCATGTCCGGCTCATTGGCGGGCTGCAGACGCTCCATCAATGCGGTGCCGTTGGCCACCAAGGTGTAGGTGACTTTCACCGGCCCGCCGCCGTTGCTGCCCTCCCACTCCCCCACCAAACTCTTAAGTTGGTCGAAGGCCGGCACCCCGGCGGTCGAATTGTTTGCGCGAGCTGCAGCCACAGAAAGAAGCGCCGCGAAAATCAGAACTGTGAATTTACGAGCCATTTCAACCTCCGTGACTCTTACAGGTAATACTTCCACGTAACACTTCTGCACGGAAACGTACCACGAGAGCCTTCCACGGTAAGGTTTCCACGCGACGCTTCGGCGGGATAGCAATGAACCATCATGCTCTTGACATTGGCTAGAATCCAGCGGTTCGTCTGTGCGCTTATGTACGCTAAGCGAGAGCCTGTTTTAAATCCGCGAGCAGATCTGCAACGTCTTCGAGGCCCACGGAAACGCGCACCGTTCCCGGTGTGACCCCTGCCGCAGCCAGTTCGTCCAGACTCATATTGTAATGCGAAGTGTAGATGGGCAGAACGACGAGCGATTCGACTCCGCCCAGACTGGCTGCAAGCAGAAACAATTGTATGCGGTCGCAGAATTGTCTTGCGGCGGGCAATCCGCCTTTCAAATCGAAAGCCAGCATGGAACCAAAACCTTTCATCTGTTTTTTCGCGAGTGCGTGATCGGCATGTGATTTCAATCCTGGATAGTGCACCTGGGCAACTTCGGGATGCTGCTCCAGAAATTTTGCGACGGCCATGGCGTTCGCGCATTGCTGCTGTATGCGCACGCCCATGGTTTTAATTCCGCGGATGAGCAGAAATGCCGCGCCGGGATCCATGGAGCCGCCAAGATAAATCACCATGTGCCGGACGCGGTCCATCCACTTTTGGCTGCCGGCCGCGGCGCCGGCGATGATGTCCGAGTGACCGCCCAAATATTTGGTGGCGCTGTGCACCACCATATCAAAACCCATAGCGATTGGTTTTTGCAGGATGGGAGTAGCGAAAGTGTTGTCAATAATGGAAACGAGATTGTGCTTCTTCGCGAAAGCTGCAGCCTTTTCCAGATTTACCAGGCGCAACGTTGGATTGGTGGGAGTTTCCACGTACAGAACTTTTGTGTGCGGCGTGACCAGAGCTTCGAT
>Ga0193709_1000328_pt1 | contig 17636 bp, 33 predicted proteins | sample H3c2metaG_FD_160571 | JGI IMG/M metagenome (GOLD analysis project Ga0193709, IMG submission 160571) | Soil microbial communities from a riparian zone of the East river system, Colorado, United States - H3c2 | ecosystem: Environmental > Terrestrial > Soil > Riparian zone | place: USA: East River... | reverse complement strand
TGGGGGAGTATACCGGAGGCACCGTAGCTCGCTGCGCTCGCTCCGTCGCTCTCCGTTATCGGCCTTCGGCCGCCCCCGCGTCGGCATGACAAAGCCCCCACAGTGTGTAACTGCGAGGGCTTCAGTGCCCCTACTTAAAGTTGTACCACGTGCTGTATAGGTGCGCGCTCTGAACCTTGATGCCGATCCGAACAATCTTGTCATCGTGTCGAATCACTCGATAAACCTCGGTGTAGTCTGCCGCTTCACCTTGCATCACTCGCGTCCAGAAAGCGGAGAGAGACGACTTACGTCCACCCATCGGCCCACGACCCATGCTGACGTAGACTTCGGTAGGCGTGGCGTCTAGGGGGAAGTCCACTCCATCAAGGGTAGCAATGTCTTCAATGGACTCCACCTTGGCATTCATTTCGTCTCCCTCGTTTGCTGTTAAGACGACAGTATCACAGAGCTAAGCCCTTGTCTAGTAGAAATCATCTATCGCAGTTTGAATCATGATCAGTGCTGACTGACGCACTGCCTTGTCTTGTTCCGCCGATAGTATGCAACCCTCATCGCGCAACCTTTTAAAGAACGCGTCTAGTGCACTTTGATCGTATTCGGATTCGCCATAAGCAAGCTCTTCCATGATTGCTCCTTAGATACGACTAAGCCCGGACACAAGGTCTCGGGCTTAGTCTCTGTGCTGAATTTCCTACAGGCTATCCAGATACATACGCGGCTTGTATGCTCTGTCTTCTCCGCTGATGTTACCCTCTGGGATGCGTACTCCGCCCCACACACCAGTGACTCGATTGTCAATGGCGTACTGAAGGCACTCTATCTGTATAGGACACATCATACAGATTCGCGATGCTTCCTGAGTCTCCCGCTGAGCTTGAACACCGTTTCCGTTAGGGTGCCAGAGATCGGGAGTCGGCGTTCCGACGCATGCACCCTGCGTCCCCCAGGTATAGGCGCTCATGCTACTTCTTCGGAGGAGTCTGCGTCAGGTAGTACGTGGTCGCGATCTTGTTCTTACCACGTTCGTCGGTCACCGGGAACGTGCTGACGCGGAGACCATTGGGGATCACGAGGTTGACGGTGTGCACCTCGCCGGTCCTGTAGTCGATGGCGACATCGGACGCCTGCAAGAACTTGACGAGCTGTCCGTGTACGCCGTTTTTGCTGCTGTCGTTGAACTCGAACGACTCACCGTTGCGGAACTCGGCAGTGACGTACGCGTACTGCACGTCGCGGTCATTCTGTTCGAAGCGGATCTCAGTGATACGGAATGCCGTACCTTCGAGTTCCTTCTTATCCTTGAGGTCAACGCCGACGAGAGTGTCAGCAGTCTCCCAGAGGTCCGCCTGAACAGGCGCGTCCGAAGTCTTACGGGGGGTTGCCATGGTTTCCTTTCACGGGCGGGAACTTCCGGCCCGATGTCTACGACTCTACACTACTGGCGAGCGTCTGTCTAGTCGCTGCCGTTGAGCACTCTGATTTGATCTCCGATGGCGTCGCCAAGCGCGCTGATCACTGAATTCAACATAGCCTCTACGGCCAAGTCATGCCCGAAGCTTTTATTGTACGGCACTGTGTCGAGCACGATTTCACCACCTGCTACGACATTGTCATAAGGCTCACTGCGCCATACATCGCCGACCTTCGCCAGCGCCGCGACACCAAACAAACCGTCAAAGTCGCCAGGATACCGCTTAGGGCTAGCGTTTGCACTAATGGACCGGCGGACACCAGGATACTGCACACCATCTTCCTCATATTCTATGAGCGTGCCAGCGAGATACCACTTATCCCGTGCCAGAGCTTGACCAAGACTGACAATGCCGAATTCAGAATACATAGTCAAGGACGGCCATGTATTTACGCGGGTATCTCCATCCATGGTATAAGTGACGCCATCCCATTCAGTGAACTGACTGTCAAGGCTGGCGAGGCTTTTACCCAACTCCTGTGCTGAAATGCCCCGCGACTTGAGGCTGATCTTAGCGCCGGTGGCTACTGTCTTGCGTGACTTGTCGTCCCAATACACGCCGGGCATGAATAGCGTCAGGTTATGCTTTTCCTCTGCCTCCCATGCGCCTAGCGTATTCTCACGCATATCCAGGTTGGGATGTGGAGTGCGGAAGAATACTGCATCGGTAGCCACCATTACCAAGTCGCGCTGCCCGTTAGGATGTGAAGCAATGGCATTGAGAATCTTAGTGCGGCATCCTGAGGTAATCAGAGATGCATATACAGGAGACGCAAACTTGGGTTGACCTACAGACTGCGCCATTTTTCCATATGCCGAATTGTAGACGAGTTTCATAGCCTTACCGGCAGGCGACTTCTTACCTACCTTGATGCGCTCAAGAAACAGTTCTTCAATCTCTTTGAAGGGTAGCGCCGACTTGTGCTCGCATTCCCGTGCATGCCACGACCACTTATCAGAGATACTGTCATAGCTCTCTACAAATCCCGCTCGCTCTGCTGCCTGAACCTCATCTGCCCAATGATATCCCCTAGTAGTACGGGGCCGTAGAATTGACCCGTCCCGCTTTCGGTGGGGGAGTGGTCCAGTGATAGCGTCTCGCGCGGCTGTGACTTCATACTTCGCAATGCGCAGCTCTCCGTCGTGGTCAGGACGCCACTCTCCACAGAGGATGCATGGCAGCTTCCGGATGACGTCGGGGTAAGCGCTAGTGATGTCATACTCCCACGTTGTGCCAGGGACATGGCCATGCGCGAAGATTTCGAACCATCCACCATAGTAACTCCCTTGAAAGATTTTGAATAGCTCGGGTGTCAGCGCCTCTGTCAGTTCCTCTGACGTGGGCGCCCCAATATTGGTCATCCACTTCTGTGCGGCTTGTCCAGGGCCGTAGAACTGATCAGCGCGCAGGTTAATACCACTGTGCCGGAAGCCCTCATCCAATCGGGTCATGAGCTTAGCCAACACGATATTCTCAGTGGCGTTGTACTGGACAGTTTCAGCGCGTGCGGCGAACTGTTCTGCCAGGGTGACGACATCGCCGCGTGCTTCCTTACCCCGCTTGATGATGGCGAACTCTTCTTCAGTGCAGATAGGGTCAAGCCAGTCAGCCGGGTTAATGGCGTTAATGAAACTCGTCTGAAAGAACGACCCTGTATCGCAGATAGATACCGTCACACCTTTATAGTCTCGATGTTGAATGGTCAGTCGCTTGTTCCCAAGCATATCCAGTCGCCAGGGCCCGACGTGCACTTTAGGCATACGCTTCCATCCACGCTTAGCCTGCATAGCGCGTCGACGGGCTTGCCCCTCTTTAGAGAAGAGGCGCCAGGCTACAATCTCCGGCAGCGTACGAAAGATTTGAATGAAGTCATACGCAAAGAAGAAACCAACGAGGCAGACGCGTGCGTTACCTTGGGCACGATACTCAGCAACAGAATCCCATATATGCTGCAAAGCGTCAGTGTAATGAATCTGCCCGCCGTCCGGAGTGACGTACGTATAGTCGCCAACGGTGAGCATGTCATAAACGTGCACCTTCTTCTGTGTGGGGATCTCTACCATTTCGCCGTTTATCTCTTCCCAATGATAAACAGCATCAATGCGGTTTACTGCCTCGCCGTCGATGCCGACAAAAAATACACCTTCTTCAGTGCGCTTCTTTGTACGGGCAGCATTTTTACTCGCGCTGGCACGTCCACAATTCTTGCGACAACGCTTAGCGAGCTTGGACTTAGCTTCAAACTCAGTGCCGCATCCGGCGCACACCTTTGTGTATGTCATGCTGCCAATCCTCCGGCGTGATACCACAGCACGTTGTATTCCGAGTTGTCCTCTTGTGCCCAGCGGGGAGGGGGTGGGTTCTGTTTGACGGCGCTGTCGAGTTGCGCGTCAGTGAGTTTCAGTGCGTCATAGACCTGCGTTTCTGTCATGCGGTCAATACGGCGACTGACTGTGAGGCTGGCGAATTTGTTTTCGAACCCGTACTTAGTGGCAACAACTCGCTGTCCGAAGTGAGCCTCTAGGCGCCTGTACAAGCGTTCCCGTGCAGCTCCGATGGTGAGTACCCGGCGGGCGCGTGAGGGACGTGCACGGACCTGTGCACGGCGCTCCCTGTCCAGTCGCAGCAATTCGGCACGCGCGTCGGCGCCGCGATTCTGAAAGATCAGATCGTCAATGCGGGAAGCGTCGCGCTTGTTCAGCCGTGCCAGCTTCGGGCCATAAGTCTCATCGGCGAGAAGGGTATTACGGCGACGAATCGCTGATTTGAGTTGACTGTCTCGGACCATCAGTGGTACTCTTTTCTTGTTGGTGGAGTTGGTGGAAAGGGTGTCGGAACCCTCATGTACGCTAAGGCCCTACCGGTCGCATGGTCGGTAGGGCCTTAGCTTTGTTAGTCGTCGGCTGCATCGCCAAACCACTTGCGAGAAACGCGCGACTTCTTCGGCTTCGCAGGTTCATCGGCCACGGGAACTACCGGTGTGACCTTGTCACTCTTGGGTGTGGGAGGCTTCACCTTGGGGGCAGCTTCCTTATCCGTCTTGTACTGACGGAGTTCTGCGAGCTCAGCTTCCTTAGCGTCGCGCTCTGCCTGCTCACGCTCTTTCTTCTCCTGACGGAGTTGTTCGAGTTCCGCCTTAGTGGGGTCATCCGCGGGGGGCGCCACTACGGGCTCGGGTGGGTTACTCACTTCACTACCTCCCAATATGCAGCCTCGGCGCGGAGCGCCTGACGGCCGAAGAACAGCGACAGCCTACCATACAGCTCCGCAGCGGCATGGTAAGCGGCAGCTTCAGGTGCAGGTGTTCCTACGCCCTTAGCCGCATTCTGTGCCGACACACTAGCTACGACAACGACTGTGAGTAGGGCGATACTCCATAGCTCGGATCGCGTCATGTATTTCTACTCCTGTCCTACGAATCACGGGGTGAATGAATGCGCAATAGACCATCACGCAGAATGTAATGAGAAGCGTCCACATGAGCATGAGAAGAATGCTGATTTCGCTCATCAGTCTTCCCCTAGCACAATGTTGGACGGCTTGTCGGCGTACATCACTGAATCCAGCGTCAGCGGTGGAAATCCCGCATACATGCGGTAACGCGCACACCGCTCGCAATAAACAGAGGTGCATACGACAGACTTATGAGCCATACGGTATGTATAGCATTTAGGGACTCTATGGTATCCCTCATAGTCGCTGTAGTCGACTGGGTTAGGCAGGGCGATTACGGTCTCAGTCTCAGACCGGCCGATCTCTCGCCCTATCTGCTGATACAACTCCTCTAGCTCTTCACCCTGAATCGTGATAAGCAACTTGTCATACACATATACTTCTAGACCGCCGTATTTACGCAGCCAAATGTTTATGTGATTGGCATTATGCTTGAATGAGAAGTTACTCATGTCGTCCTTTCCGAAGTTATGGGACAGCGAGGGTGGAACGTACTCACCAGACGTAGAATGCGCCCCTTCGGAGTAAGCGCACTACACGTGGGCTTTTCAGGGACCACCCTCGCTGCTGTGACCAGTCTACCGGAACAGCGCCAGAAGTCCAGTGGCGGTGCCGACTGCCGCCAAGAGGGTCGCGACTGAAGGAAGTTGCCAAAGGCGTTTTTCCACAATGCGGAGCCTCGCCTCATGGTCTATTCCTTGCGTCAGATAAGCCTCTTGCTTTGTCTCTATTCGGGTGAGTGTCAGCAACAAGTCAAAATTACTGACCGGATGCTGGGGTTCACTCACTTGCCGTCCACAACCTTTGCATCGGCACGTATCCATGAGGGAAGTAGCCTGTCAACGGCAGGAAGAGCCATAATGCGTGACAGTCCGCCAGAAACGGCTAGCAGGTAAGCAACGCCCCAGAGAGTGGGGGCAGCGCCCGAGGCGTCAACGATCTGTGGCATTGCAGCGGCAACGCCGACGCCAGTCTGAAACACGGTACGGATAGTCCTACGAGTGGAATCCTTGGTCATTTCAATCTCCTACGGTAGGTCGCCGAGCGGGAAACTGCCGGATACTAGGTATTCGTTGTTGATTGCCATGCCATTGCCTGTCGCGGCAAGTAGGTTAAAGTTCCCTGCCGTCGATATGCCGACGTTGGCAAAGGTCAGTGTACCACCGTTGTTACGCTGGATTGTCAGCGGCCATTGTTTCTGCGGCCTGTATCCGACAGGAAACTGAAATACCGTAGAGCCGGGAAGTACAGCGCCAGCTTTGAAAGACCCAATGACAACGACATTGTTAAACGAGTCTTTGCGGAATTGCAGAGAACCCCATGCGGTTGACCCGTTGAACGTAGTCGATGCAAGCCAGTTAGCGTTATAAGCGGGTGTTCCCCATACCTCGGGAACTCCCGAGTTATCGGTTTTTACTACACTGCCTGATACCCGCAAATCTACGGCGCTATTGGGAGGGGCACCTATATCAATATGGGGCACGTCAGTTGCGCCGGTGACGGACGGCAATCCCGGTTGCATGTAAATCTGTGAATAAGTAGTCAGTGTATTAGTGGTTCTACTCTGAATGAGAAGTGCGGTGCCACCGGCAGTTGAGAATATACTCGCGGCACGGGTTTGATTAGACGCGTCGCCAAAATGCAATATGCCATCGCGAATGAAGGTATCTTCAGTAATGCCGCTTTGGCTATACCCGATGATTTGTGCAAACTGACCGCCGATTTGGACGCCGACAACGCCGGACGAATTCTCTACGGTAAGAAATCCGGAATTCTCAATGCCAAAGCCAATTGGGTAATTATTTCCAAACGCATCGGTGCCGGATGCCCCTGCAATAGATACAATCAGATTGCCATTTGCGGGCGGACCGTCATAAAAGAAAGCTCCCGCAGCGTTAATGATATATGAAGGGCCCTCCAATTCTCCGCGAATAATGACGCCATTAAACTCAGCATCGCCATTGGATTTAATCTGCCATCCGGCTACACCCGTAAGGAAGTTCTGTGACTGAATTGCCTCACGTATCAGTACAGTACCTGCTGTAACAGGATCTTCAAATTCAATAGCCATAGGTCACCACTTAGTTCCCGTCACAGTGAATGCACATTGATCGCCTGCCTGTCCACCAGTCCAGACAGCTATTAGTTTTTGCCCACGTACCAGTGTGATATCGCATTTACCCTGAGCAAAAGAGCCATCATAGGATTGCCCTTGCAGGTTAGATGCTGCGACTGTATCGACATAGACCTGCACCCGAGGAATAGGTGCCAATCCTGCTCTGCCGTTACCGATGATGACGCCGTCGACGTGCCACGTAGTGGGGCCTTTTCCGGAACTAGGACCAAGCTCTACTATGACGCCTCCGGCTGCATTCGCAGTGCCGAGTACAGCGGCATTAAGTTGCATGATCCGTGGCGGCATTATTCCCCCGTGGCCCAGAATTCGGTGGCATAGGACACTACGGCAGGGGTAGCCGTGGCGCTCGTGACAAGCACATCGGTAGTGGCAGTATGGTAGTACGGAACGTTAACGGGCCATGCGAGGCAGAATGCAGTGTCCTGCGCGTTGGCATTACCAAAGGCCAAAAAGACTGCACTGCCGCTGGCAATGATGGTGGCCTTTGCACGACGGTGATCGGCGGTCAGTAGCGGAGTGAATCCGGCGTTAGTCACAGTCTGAGTGCGTGCGGCGCCCGCCTTGCGCGGCATATCTTGTGTGCGCACCGGCGTCTTGACACTGTCGACGCACACGTGAATAGGCGGATCGGCATACTGTTCAGACTGCATCTGTTCGCTGATGTCCGGCTGCAAGTCAATCGCGTCGCTCATTTGACTACCTTCTTTATGGCCTTAGCCTGTGGAATGACCTTGAGTGCGCTGGATGCAATCTGCCCGGCAACGGGTTTAAATAGTGACTGCATAGCAAATACCAGTACAGCGGCACCGCCAGCAACGTAGACAATACGTAGCCAGCTTGCAGGATCGGAGAGCCAGTTACCTGCTTTCACTACTGCTGACGCGATAGTACCAACTTGTCCAGCAACGCTATTCAGACTGTCGACAGGGTTATTCAGGACACCGCCGATAGGGTCGGAAGAACCACCGACATCATTGGGGATGTTCCCCTCGTACTTAGGCGGCACCAATCCCCACGGGTCTTTGGACGTGGCCCATTTCCACCAGTCGCCAATACCGCCCTGACTGTACTGGTACGGGACTGCCACAGCGGCTTTAGCCTTAGGCAGATACAGACGGTATTTGGGGCCGCCGTATGTGGACCAAGCTTTATAGCCTTGTTCTGCATAGATCATGCGTGCGGCCACAGCATTGACGCCAGGATCGTAGAGCTGTGAATTAGCAGACAAGCCCAATTTCTTGAGGTTTGCCGGACCCATGCTACCGCGCATGTTAATTTGCCACAGGCCATAGGAGTTATCTGGCGGGATAATATTATGCACGTTCGGGTTGCCGTCTGATTCAGCAAGAGCAAGAGCAGTCATGACAGTTGCCTGATCAGCGGTGAATCCCGTTTGCTGGGCAAGTCCTTTAATCTGCCCAGCGTTTAGCTGTGTCATGACTGCCTCGCCTTACGATCCGACGAAATCGGAAGTAGCTCCACCAGTCGCGCCACTGAACATCGTGTAGTTCTCAGTCTCTGCTACCTGAGGGCCGCTGTTGGCGCTACCGGCTGCGCTGGACGCTCCGGGCGACAGGTACTTGCCATCCACCGAGTAATTGCTGTGGCGCGTCCATAGAGCCATTGCGAGAGTAGCCGCAGCGCCGATGATAAAGATAGTCGGGTCCTTGGCCAGTAGGCTGATTCCAGCGACCACACCGGCAGAGATTACGGTTGCCTTGCGCTCGGCAGAGTCAACGTCCTTGTTACCGGCAGGCAGAGCCTGAATATCGGCCTGCGTCGGCGTGGCCTGTGCATGGATGGCGAATACGACGGCGCCAACGGTAAGACCGCTCATGACGCTATATTCGGGCTTAAGTGCCATGGTATTTCCCTCTACTTCTTCTTAGTGGTGACAGAGAGCGTCTGAGACTTAGCTGATTTAGCGCCCTGCCCAATGGTCCACACATTGAACGTATACCGCGTGCCTGGCTTCAAACCGGTCTGCTGAAGGAACGTGTTATGGGTAGCGCCAACGTTACGGCCATTGCGTGCCACTTCATAGTGGTCCGCTCCGGGAACGGCACCCCACTTCAATTGCAGGGCAGTCGTCGTAACGGTTCCGGCGGAAAGTCCTGTAGGTGCACGCAGTGCAACATTTGCGGTCTTAGCCGAAACGGCAGTCGACTTGGGGCCGGTCTGACCAGAGCCAGTGTGCGCGGCAACCTGTATCGAATAGGATTTACCCGGGTCGAGTCCGCCAATGATACCGCTAGAGGAAGTCGATTCTCCCCGGATCACATTCGAACCTGCAATGTAGAGGTGGTATCCAGCGGCACCGGCTACCGGGTTCCATGACGCGCTGATAGAAGTGCCGTTGATAGGCTTGGCAGTGACGCCGCTGGGGGCGATGGTCATTGCCGTGTCGCCACCGGAAACCACTACATGCGTACCCACGGGCGGGTTACCGCCGAGAGACAGTGCAGACTGAACAATCTGCTTCTGTAGCGAAGTCAATGGACTGCCAGCGAGATAAGCACCTAGCGCTGTCACGATATCAGTGTAAGACCATTTGTCTGACTGTGAAAGCAACGTAGATACGTACTGTGACCACTGTGCATTAGTGGTGCCAGTGAATCCGTAATCGGTGGTGCTGGCAGGGGTTGAGTTATCGGGAATCCCATACGAGTTAGTGGGGGATACTGACCCGAGTACATCAGGAACTGTACCGCCGGTACCGAAGTCTCCAGTCGTCTCGTCAACGGCTGTAGTGTCAGCACCACTGCCATTCCTAGCCTGGTAATATCGGTATCCGACATAGGATGCGGCAATGACGCCGACGCCGATAGTTACCTTCTTATTGACCTTGCCCAGTTTCGGGATATTCATCTCAGCCATTACAGACGCTCACCCTCATTAAAATCAGAACCGCCAGCGATGGCGCCCTCTGAGAGAGTGGTGTAATCCGTCATGACAGTCTCAGACGGAAGTCCGAATGTGCTCGGGTCCTGCCACTGCGGTGTAGTCCATGTGGCAGTGCCGGAACTGTTCGGGGTATACGGCGCTGCATCCTGATTCATCTGGTTCTTATCCGCAGGGAACTGCGGGGTAAGACCAGTGTAAGCGCGCAGTACAGCGTCCTGCCCAAACTTGCCCAGCGGGTTTTCGTACCGGCCAAACGTGACAGTCTTGAATCCGAGCCTGTAACGACCCTCATCAGTGGAATACACTTCATTGGGCTGATTGGTCTGATCAAACCCGTTCTTACCATTGGCGAGATACTGCACGTCGTCAGGGAGAGAACTGCCCGCGTTCTGTGTACCGCGCCCCTTGACCCATTCGATGGTCAGCGCCTCTGTTGCGTGATCGTATTCCCTGATAGTGTCAGGGCGGTAGTTCACGGGAGAGTGGTCGATCATCATGCGTTCCTGCATAGCCTGTTGTGCAGTGCCATAGGGAACGTTACTGGGAACGGCTTCTTGACCGTTGAACCAGTGGTGAATATCCTCTACTTGCATAGGCGACGCAAAACCATCTTCCTGCGGCATCCATACGTCGCCGCCCTGATTGTCAGGTGTATCAGGGCGAGGGTCGAACGGGTCAGGGTCTGGCTCTGGGTGCGTGTGCTCCGGGTTAACGCCCGGAGGGACCTTGCCAGGAATGGAATAATGAGCCATCCGGGTAAGATAGCCAGAGTATGCAGTCATTGTCCCTCCCTTCTAATTGCTAGTAACGCGTGGATTAGCCGCGACCCTGCGCAACCTTGGTCCACTGCGAGAGTGCGCTACCACCGGCAGAAAGCACAGAGGCAGTCTGACGGCCGGGAAGCACAAGCGCAGTGACAAGGCCAGTGGCAGCGATAAGGACAGCTACCTTCTGAAAGCCAGTCATTTTAACCTCCGGTATTCCACCACTTGAGTGCATTTTCAACTGGCGAAGTCTGATTGTTTATGCGTGTGAGAAGTACAGTGGCAAGCACAGTCCAGGACAAAATTACTGCGCCTTCTTTCCATACCTTCTCAAACAGAGAGAAGCCAACCGCAGCGAGCCCAGTTGCGGGGAGAATGCGCCAGTCCATGTCCTCATGGTTAAAGACTGTGCGGTTCACTGTGGAGATAAGCCCAGTGGCCAGAATCGGCCCTGCGGATTTAGGCACCGATATCACCTGTCACTGATATTTAGCGGGAAGCTTACCGACATAGCGCATAGCGATGAAGCTGGGCTTACCCGACATGATCTGTTCGAACGAGCCTTTTTGTACATTGCTACTGGGGTTCTGCTGACCAATGGCCTGCCCCGGCGCGGTGACAATTGCCATGTGCGCGTTAGTGGCAGTCATCAGCGGAGTAATGATGATGTCGCCCCGCTGCGCCTGTGCAGTGTCGATAACCTTGAACTGTGAGGATCCACGGAAAGACATCGTGGTCCAATAGGGCTTGACGCTGGTAGCTCCGGCATCATAGAACGACTTGGCCGCATATGAAGAACAGTCGGAGAATCCCACGGCAGACCGCTTAATGGGAGACTGCGAATACTTCTCATTGGCGCGCGCTTCCGCGTCCTGTACTACAGCGGCCCCGAATGAAGATACAGGGCCGAGGCTTGATGGAGTAGGGCCTAGCTGGGAAGTCTCCAATGGAGTCAGCCCTGCATTATGCGATGAAATAGCAGGCGGACTGCCTGACGTTACGTCTCGCAATGCTTGCAGAGGGCTGACTCCACGGAAACCAGCGTAGACCAGTAGCGCGCCAACGGTCAGCGCGCCTAGCGCTACACCAGACAGCCCATTACTGGTCTCAGCCATGTTACTTCCCGACCTTAGCCAGGACCATCGGAACGCCCTTCCAACCGATGAGAATACCAACGGCAAGGGTGGTGAACGGCCTGAAATACTTAGTCATCACGACTGATTCCTTTCTGGTTAGCGGGCGGAAAGGCCCTTGATGTTGCCGCCGGGCGGGCGGACGAAGTTGTACAGGCACGTCAGGGTGTGAGTGCCAGTACCACCGATGGTGCCACGGAAACCGAGCGTGTCAGCGGCCGAGACGGAAAGGTACTTATACCGGTCTTCGTAGCCAGCCTGAGGCGAACCTCCATCGGTAATCCAATTCAGGGTGTACACACCGAGGTCCCGGCCGCCTACCGGGTTAGCGGCAGCGGTGAGCGTCTTGGTGTAGTTGTAATCCCGTTCCTGGCGACGAATCCAGAAGTCCTTGGTGCGGTCGTACGGAACGTCATTGTTGAAATACACCTGTACGGGAGACGGCCAGTCAGCATCACCAACGGTGCGCGATCCAGTCGAATCCTTCAGAATCAGGTGCAGGGCGCGGTACGAGCCTTCCTGCTGAGACAGTTCAAGGTCCTGGCTACCGGCCGTGGTGGTGATGATATTGCGTCGCGCGTACAGCACGGCTCCGAGACCCGGAGGCGTGACGACAGTCTGATTGCCCTGCGCGTCCTTACCAGCGGACTGCCGGTAAGAGTCCTGGTAAATGCTGATGGTGATCGTAGGCGCGGCAGCGGACGGCGCGGTTGAGAACAGGTTCGCGGACGGCGCCTGCACAATGTCCAGCGCGTAAGCGTTGTTCGAGTTCGTGTTGGGCAGCGGGCCAAGCGGCTCACGCCGGACGAACTGAATCGGAATGTGCAGAGTGAATGCACCGTTACCGGACGCAGCCGCAACTTCAGTGAACGTCTCTGAGTTACGCAGGTCATCGGAGAAGGAGAATCCGCCCCACTTGACGAACATGGCGAATTCCTCGGCAGTCATCGGGCCGAGGATAGGCTGACCGCCAGTGTCAGACAGGGTGATGGAACTCATGTAGCCGAGCACACCATCATTGACAGTCTGGAGAACTCCGCCGGTACCGCCACCGGAAGCCACCAGGCGAATCCAGAGATCCGCAAGGAATCCGTTGGTCTTCGGGTAGAACGTAGGCAGCGGGACGGCGCCAGCCTGCAAAGGATTGGTGTACGTCTGGGTGTGGGTTTCGAGATCCAGCGTGCCAGTGAAGAAAGGACGCAGCGCAACCGGCGCGGCCTTCTTCGCATTGGCATTTGCGGCCGGTGCAGCGGCCTGTGCAGTCGCCATTATTAGACCTTACCTATAAGGGTTGAATCAGAGGGGTTCACACCCCTAATCCATCGGGAGGGTTCTCACTCCTGACACCTCTATGGTACATGCACGGAAAAAATCTGTACAGCTGTGAAAATACGAGTTAAAACCAGTCTTTACGCATTCTGGCCGACTTGATAAAGATCGATCAATTCGGGTATCATTGCCTTATGACTCTCCGGAAACAAGCAAAAGAGACTTTGAATGGAGTATCCGACGCCTCTAAAAAGGTAGTCGAGACGGCCAATTGGTCGACTGTTGCTCTAATCGCTGTTGCAGCCGTTTCTATTTTCGCTCTGGGAATTGGAATCCTCGCACTATCCAGGTCGGGCGCAAAATGATCGAGCAAGAGAAGTGTAAAACCGAGTGGAAACTTAATTGCGGGTGCTGCGCCGACGTAGAACTACTTGTGTGTGAACTCGATAAGGGCCACGACGGAATGCACTACGAGAGCTTTGACGGCGGCAAGGGCTTGTTGTGGTCAATACCGAAGTATCAAATTAAGTGGGCAGACAATGACTAACGATCCGTTTCCGAAAGAACTAGTCGCCGCTGCGGAGCGTATGAGAGAGGCAGTGAATATTCATGTCGTGGCATCCCTCGCCCTTGACAAGGATAAGCCTGGATATGTTGCTATCAGGCTTGATGACGGTCGATCTCCTGATGGCACCCTCTACGATTCGCGTGCAGACGCAACGCGCCACTGCGGCAATATCAACGGTGGTGGAGTCACGTACATCAAGGTTGGTCGAGAGACTATGCCGCTGCGGGAAGCCATCCTAGTCCTTCAGATGAATCGCAAGGCATTCACGCGCGGGGTGGTATTCACTGAGGAGGAAGTGGTAACGCCGCATCTCAGTGAACTCACACAGCCATTCATTCCTAACACTTTCAGGAAGCTTCGCCGTGGCGGATTGGGCTAAGTGGAACTGTGAGCGCAAGATAGTTTACACCAGCATGGCAGCTGCGAAGCGCGCAGTTAAACGCACTAGTAAACAGTCGACATACTTGAATGCCTATAAGTGTCATGTCTGCGATGGCTTCCACATAGGCAACACACCAAAGCGGATGCGAGGTTACGATGGATGAACAGACAGAGTTTGAGAGAGATATCGCGCAGCTATTCATTGCTGGGCTTTCAGTCATCGGAATGGTACCGCACGTCTGCAAGGAAAATCACATCCACTTTGTCTATGACGGCATGGTGTATACCATAGAACTCACCAAAGCTATCGCGCCGCTTAGGGTGGTAAAGTAATGTCAGTCGAAACTGAAGAAAAGCCTGTCATCGTTGACAAGGACAATCCTGCGGCACCTTTCGGACGCGACATCGACGGAGAGCCGCTAGCGCCGCTCGGTTTCAAGGCAGATGGCAAGACCCCCAGAATCTCCAACAGGGGCCGTAAGGCGGGCACGTCCATCGGCTCCGTGTCTCGCACTACCAGTAAGGCCAAGGCAGCTACTAAGGCCAACGAGGTAGACCAGAGGCGCAAAGAATTGCTTGTCAGTCTGACTGACATGTTCGTATCTACGCCCCTGGCAGGCGCATCACTGTCGCCCGCACTCAGGAAGCGTATCGGCGATAAGCATACCGGCGCTCTCGCAGGTGACGCGGTAATTCTGTCGACCTTTATGCCGCACGTCGCTGACGGACTCGTTGTCCTTAGTCAGTCCAAGCCTAGCGTCATGTCATGGCTTGACAGCGTAGAGGAGAAGGCGCCTTACCTCATGCTTGCCCAAGTGGGAATGCAGATGACTAAGGCATTCATCAGCAACCACCTTAACCCTGACGAACGACTCGCCAATGCCGGACGCCTCGCTGCACAAATGCGCGTAGCCAAGATGGCGCAGGACATTGAAGATGAAGCACGCGCAATGGGCGTATCCGTAGACCAGATGGCAGAGGCAGCGTAATGGTAATGAAGACACTTCTTATGTCGTACACACAACGGCTTGAGTATCGAGTCGCGTTGCCGAATGACCCGACTCCCTATGACGTTACCAACGCCATCGAAAAAGCGAGTCAGTATCTGGCATCGGGAAATTCTAACGGCTTTGACATCGAGTCACTGAAGTTTGTGATAGAGGAAAAGTGACGACTCCTAGGCGTAACGGTAAGCGGCCTCTCTCGCCGGAGATCGAGACGTATGACCGACAGACGTTCTACCACGACATTTGGGATTACGCGCCAGGGGAACACGTCACCATTCTCGCCCCCACAGGCGGTGGCAAAACACAGATCGCCTATGAATTGCTGGGATACACCGCTAAGCCCACCTTGCAGGCCGTAGTGCTCGTAATGAAGCCACGTGACGACACAGTGGATAAGTTCACCAAGCGCTATAAGTTCAAGGTGGTAAGGGATTGGCCACCGCCACGGCTACGTATCCTAGAGGGAAAGCCCCCGGGTTATGTGCTATGGCCCAAGGAATACGGCGACCCTGCCGCAGATGATGCCCGGCATACAACTATCTTTTCACGTGCTATTCGAGACCTGTACCGCAAGGGCAACAAAATCACCTTTGCAGATGAGACCTACTCTCTTGAAAAAGAAATGGGACTTAGCAGGGACCTCGTACGCGTATGGACCAAGGGGCGGTCTATGGGCGATGGCCTCTGGGCAGCTTCACAGCGCCCTGCGTGGATCTCTCAATGGGCATACCAGGCTCACCACCTATTCCTCGCCAACGACCCTGACCAACGCACACAGGAACGCTACGGAGACATCGGCGCAGGGTTCGACCCACGCATGATCATCGAAATTCTCAACGGCATGCAACGGTTCCAATTCCTGTACATCAATCGAGACGACAGGTCGATGTGCATAGTTGACGCCAACTGACAGCGATGCTACGATGGAGCTACTTCGGAAGGAGTTGCATGGAACCGCAGGACGCACAACCGCTACACGTGGAAGCCACACCCGAGGTATTGCAGGAACGCGTCGATCTGTTCAACATGGTGATCACCGCCGAGAACAGCCGACTAGGACTTGTGATCATGCCTCACACCGAGGTAAGGGCCGACGAACCTGTCATCACGTTCGACATGGAAATGATCCTCGGTGGAGTCATGTACAAGTGCCCCGTCTGCCTCTGGCGCTTCTCCGACATCGTAGCAATCAACCGACACTATAGTTGGCACGTAGAGTGTGCCGAAAGGAATCACCATGAGTAACCTTACGATCCCCAACTCCCCCGCCGGTCGCCGCGTCACCGCACAGGTCGAGATCGACAACCTGCTCGTCACGTACGCCGACGCGGAGACCACCTCCCCGGAGGGAAAGCGCGAGATCCTGCGTCTCCGCCGCTACCTCGGCACCGTTGAGCGCGTCGCCCGCAAGACCACTCCGGCCGCGCCTGTCAAGGGCAAGTAACATGGGGGATGCACTCAAGTGCCCCATGGGCGGCACGCACGACCCCACTACCCGAGAGGGTAAGGACGGACACGGACAGCACATCAAGTACACGGTGTGCAAGAAATGTCAACAGCGAGTGTGACATGAGTTTTCCACCATAGATCTGGCAAGCGCCTCCCACTAGACAAGTGGGAGGCGCTTTGCTATGCTGGTAACACTTCGGAAGGAGATCAAATGCACATCGCATTCATGGTACTTATCTGGGACGCTGCGACTGTCGCCACCCTGGTGACAGTATACTGTATCCTGGCAGCCATCGCCCTAGCGATGGATGTCTGATGAAGCGACCGGACATCACCGTACTGCTAGTCGTGCTGGTACTCGTCGCCGCTGCACTGTTCGCCTACGCAGGCGGTAAGTGACAATGAACTACATCGCAGTCACTGAAATAGCAATCGGCTTGATCCTGATTAGTTGGGGAACAATGCTGGTTACCTACGCAGTGGTCAAACTCCGCAACAAGAAACGGAAGTGAAATGGGAACCAACTACTACGTGAGTCGCCCGGCATGCAAGACTCCGTGCGATCACTGCACTGAGGGACGCGAGGAAATCCACCTCGGCAAATCTTCCTCAGGATGGGAATTCACCTTCCGTGGACAGTCAGAATTCTCCCCGGGATCCTATCTTGACGACTGGATCACCCTTGCACTGTCCGGGGACATCAAGGATGAGTATGGTACAGAAGTGCCATTCTCTCAACTCTGGTACCGCATCATGATGGCACAGAGTGGACAAGTGCCGAATGGCTACGAAAACCAGGGACACACGTTCATAGAATCCGACTTCTCATGAAAGACATCATGTGGAACGGCCTCCGCCTAGCAGGCATGTACCTGCTAGGCGGAGGCGCCCTCATGCTACTCTGTGACGCATCCCAGAAAGGATGGCTATAGTGGGATGACACGCAGAGTCTGATCACAGAATAACTGACTCTCCATTGCCCTCACAGTTACACACTGTGGGGGCTTTGTCATGCCGACACGGGGCGCCCGAAGGGCGATAACGGAGAGCGACGGAGCGAGCGCAGCGAGCTACGGTGCCTCCGGTATACTCCCCC
>Ga0193709_1000326_pt1 | contig 17686 bp, 10 predicted proteins | sample H3c2metaG_FD_160571 | JGI IMG/M metagenome (GOLD analysis project Ga0193709, IMG submission 160571) | Soil microbial communities from a riparian zone of the East river system, Colorado, United States - H3c2 | ecosystem: Environmental > Terrestrial > Soil > Riparian zone | place: USA: East River... | reverse complement strand
CGGGCACACCCGCAGAACTGAGCGGACTAATTCATCCTGGCGACCGAATCGTCGCTCTGGCCCAGGGCGATAACTCCTTTGTGGACGCGCACGGTTTGCCGCTGAAGGACATCGTCGATATGGTTCGCGGCGCGCCCAATACCACGCTTCAACTTCAACTGCTCGCTGCCGATGCAGGACCGGGCGACTCGCCGCGCACAGTTTCAATTTTGCGAAACCAACTTAAGTTTAAGCGATAGTTTTCTCGCATTTTCCCTTCGCCAACCCGACCGATTCTTGACTCGGGACAGAAATGTCCAATTTCAAAACATCTTTTTCCACAGAATCCTTGGGCGGCAAAGCAGGGCCTCGTGGCATAGCCGGTGCTCATGTAATAAAGCGTAATCGCACGATTACATAACTTGGTCGTGACTCCTTACCTCGAAACTTATTTATAACTGTATGAAACGTTTCCAACATCATTGTTCACGGGTCATTGCGTTTGGTTCTATCCTTGCAGCACTGCTGATTACTGCCGGAGCCCAGGCGCAGACATGCCCCTCCTACCCGATCGCACTTCCTGCTCAACTGCTCGCCAGTGTGCCCACGAACACTGTCATTACGGACATCTATAACGGGGCCGACGCCGGGAGTTTTGGCTGGCTTTCCTGGACGGGCGATCCGAGCGAGGCTGCGTTGGAGACCAGCTTGACTGCTCCGGGAGACAGTTCCTCCTATACGAATCCGGATGATGCCACCGACCACGAAATCAATGCTGGTGACTGGGTGACCGCGCGAGGCGGCGTTCCCAATCGCAGCAGCATGCGAGGTGTGCTCGATAATCTCCTGGATGTGGACATCATTGTGCCAATTTTCGACGACGTCCGCGTCACGGGCGGCACTGTCGCTTACCATGTGGCTGGCTTCGCGCAGGTGCGGCTGATCGATTACCGTTTGCCTTCGCAGAACAAAATCACTGTTTTGTTCCTCGGCTTTACCGATTGCTCCAGCGGAGATGGCGGCCCCAACGTTTAACCAGACGACTTGAATAAACGAAGACCGGGCTTTTGCCCGGTCTTTTTTTATGTTCGATGCTTTGTGACGCTGCCATTCCAGTCGGCGATCCGATTCGTCAATGATTCGGGCCCGGGAGGGCTCGGCGGGCGCACGACAGAATTCTTCGCTGCCGCATAAATGCGGCGTTCCGTAGCCTGTGGAACGCCGCATTTATGCGGCAGAACGCCGTGTTGGAAGAAATTTGTCCTACGCCCAGCCCCGGCTGGTACCAACGTTTATGATTTACGGACATCCGCACTTTCAGTTAGAATCGATGCAATGTTCCAGACACGCGCGCGTGAATCTGTGGCGGCGCTGCAATGGGGGACTGCCTTCCTTTTTTTCACCGCATCGCTCCTGGCTGCGCTTGGCTCCACTAATTCCATCGCCCGATACAGCGTGCGAATCTGGCAGTTGGATGATGGCCTGCCGCATAACTCCGTATGGGCACTGGCTCAAGGCGCGCATGGCTATTTGTGGGTTGGAACGCAGCAGGGTTTGGTGCGCTTCGATGGGCTGCGCTTTGTCGCGCTGAATGAATCGGCTCCTCCGGAATTGAAGCGCGGATGGATCACTGCCCTCTGCGCGACGCGTGACGAAAGCTTATGGATTGCGTGCGACGGCTATGGCCTGGCCCGTTTGAAAGCGGGAACCTTCACGCATTTCGGCGAATCAGACGGTTTACCAAGCCTTCACATAACTTGCCTGGTGGAGTCCCAGGACGGTTCGCTCTGGTTCGGAAGCGAAGGAGGAGTGACACGGTACAAGAATGGCAAGTTCTCGAGCTTTACCGACAAGAGCGGTTTAGCGAACAATTCGGTCAAGGCCATTTGCCAGGATCACGGAGGTAAGATTCGCGTTGCAACCTTGCGCGGGCTGAGCAGCATCGACGAGCAGGGGAGTATCAGCACCATCAATTTCGGGACCAACACGGTTGCCAATTCTTTGAAGGGAGTTTGTGAAGATACGCGCGGAAATATCTGGGTCTCTTCCAACGAAGGCATTACACGTCATGGAGAAAGCGGCGGGACGTTTTACAGCCAAAGCGAGGGGCTTCCGGATCGGAAATCGACCGTTCTTTACCATGATCGAAGTGACCGCGTTTGGGTCGGCACCTACAGCGGCCTGGCCTGTCTGGTGAACGGCGAAGTCGTCGCCAAGCCGATGAACGAAGCCGGATTTGGCGATCTCGTTTATACGATCTTCGAAGATCGTGAGGAAAACCTCTGGGTCGGCGCGCGCGATGGTTTGTATCGGCTGACTCCAGCGCGATTCACAACCTACACCGCGCAGGAAGGTTTAAGCTGCAACAATGCCATGTCCGTGATGGAAGACCGGCATGGCGCGATTTGGATTGCAACCTGGGGCGGCGGCTTGGACGAAATGAAGGACGGCAAGATTCGCGTTTACGGCAGCACCAATGCTCTAACGCACGACTCGGTTTTGTCTTTGCACGAAGCTCGCGACGGCGGTATCTGGGTTGGAATGGATTTTGATGGCGGGCTGAATTTGCTTAGGGAAGATCGAACGAACGCTTTTTCGAAACCAATTGACGCAATCGGTCAGGTCATCCGCGTCATCTACGAGGATCGGCAGGGCTCACTTTGGATCGGCACAGGCCACGGATTGAATATTCTGAGCTCCAGAAAACTGACCACCTTCACAACCGCCACGGGTTTGGCTGGAAATATTGTCATGGCTATCTGCGAGGACAGCCAGGGCCGCTTTTGGCTCGGAACCGACGGTGGCCTCAGTCAATGGAACGATGGCAAGTTCACGAATTTTTCCTCCCGTGACGGCCTCGCGCATAATTGGGTAAACGCCATCCATGAGGACAGTGATCATGTTCTTTGGATCGGAACCAGGGGTGGATTGAGCCGATTCAAAGCCGGCAAGTTTACGTCCTACACCACGAAGCAGGGATTGTTCAGTGACGAAATTTACGAAGTGCTCGAGGACGATTTCGGAAATTTCTGGATGAGTTGCAGAACCGGAATTTTTCGCGTGAACAAGAAAGATTTCGAAGCTGTGGATCAGGGCGCGGCGAAAACCGTCACCTCCACGGTTTTTGGCAAAGCTGACGGCCTGGTCAGCGTGCAATGCAACGGAGTTGCCAAACCTGCCGGCTGGAAGAGCAGGGACGGTCGCCTTTGGTTCCCAACCATTCGCGGCGTCGTGGCGGTCGATTCCAGGATCAAAATGAATGACCAGCCGCCACCCGTCGTGATTGAAGAGGTTATCTCGGACCGCAAGACCCAAAAACTCGGCGGGGAGGATGGCGGCCGAAATTCAGCTCAGCTCGCGAGCATCAAAATTCCTCCAGGCCGCGGTGAACTGGAGATTCGCTATGCCGCTTTAAGTCTTCAAGCCCCGGAAAAGAATCGATTTGAGTACATGCTCACGGGTCTCGATCCAAACTGGATTGATGCCGGGACTCGCCGCGAAGCTTTTTACAACAACCTTGGGCCCGGCAACTATCGATTTCACGTCCGCGCTTGCAACAACGACGGCGTATGGAACGAAGCTGGCATCGTTTTGCCGATCGTGTTATTGCCTCATTTTTGGCAAACGTTGTCGTTCAAACTGGCGATTCCAGTTGCGGCAGGTCTGCTGCTCTTTGCGTGGTATCGCTTTCGCATGGCGCAGTTGCGCGAAATCGAACAATTGCGCATCCAAATCGCCGCTGATCTACACGACGATGTCGGCGCGCGCTTGACAAAAGTCGCCATGGTCACCGAATTCATGGACCGCGAAACCGCTCCCACGGACAAAAGCAAAGCGCACGTCGAGAATATTGCCAAAACCACCCGCGAAGTCATTCAGGCCATGGATGAAATCGTTTGGACCATCAACCCCAAAAACGACACTCTCGACAATCTCGCGAATTACATTTTCCAATACGCCCAGGAATATTTCCAAAATACCGGCGTCCGGTGCCGAATGGATCTGCCAGCGCAACTGCCACATTATCCGCTTTCCACCGAGGAACGTCATAACTTGTTCATGGCTGTAAAGGAAGCCCTCAATAACGTTTTGAAACATGCGGATGCGACTGAGGTCAGACTCAGCCTCGCTCTCGAAGACCGCGACCTCACAATCGTTGTCACCGATAACGGCTGCGGATTCCTCATAAACGGTTCCCACAACGGTGGTGACGGCCTCAATAACATGAAGGAGAGACTGGCTCGAATCGGCGGGCGTCTGGACATCCAAAGCAATCAAAATTCCGGCACCCGAGTCGAGATGGAGGTTTCGGTCAACTGATCTCTTATCACCGAGCGCGATTAAATATGTCGGGAAGTTGTAGTTACGAGTCAAAGCGGCATAGGGCTGCCGCACTCCAAAACCTGGCGGAGGAATCGCATGAAAGAAAACGCGCCAGCCCCGAAAGCTTTCGGGGAAGTGCGGCAGCCCTATGCCGCTTTACGTCAGCCTGATGCGATCGACGGTTTAAACCGCACCCCTTATCACCAATTACCAATCACGCATCACCACTCCCCAATACACATGTTCGTGCGCCTTGGAAGTACCATTCGAAAATGCCATGATGTACCCGAAGTTGTGGCTATTAAGATTTCGATTATAGAAGACGACGACTGGATTCGCGAAAACCTCGCCAGCCAGATTCGTGAGACTGAAGGTTTTGTCTGCTCGGGTTGCTATCGAAACGGCGAAGAGGCCCTGGCTCAGATTCCCAAAACGACCCCGGACGTCTTGCTCATGGACATCAATCTTCCAAAAATGAGCGGCATCGAATGCGTGCGAAAGTTGAAATCCCAGGTCCCAGCCATCCAGGTCTTGATGCTGACGGTTTACGAAGACAGCGACAAAATCTTCGATTCGCTCCTCGCCGGCGCCAGCGGTTACTTGCTCAAGCGGACTCCGCAGGCCGAAATCATCGAAGCCATCCGCGACGTGCATCGCGGTAATTCCCCAATGACGGGCCACATCGCCCGAAAGGTCGTTCAATTCTTCAATGAGCGAGGCAGCGCCAAAAAGGAGATCGAGAAACTCTCAAAACGAGAGAAAGAAGTGCTCGATCGCCTCGCTCAGGGAATTCCCTACAAAGAAATCGCCGACGTCCTCTCCGTCAGCATCGATACCGTCCGCATGCACATCAAAGGAATTTACGGCAAGCTTCACGTCCATTCCCGCGGCGAAGCCGTCGCGAAATATTTGACGAAGTGATGGCCTGAATGCGGTCTTGCCAAGCTGCAGAGATTTAACCGCACCCCATGGATGGGCGTATGACAATATTTCGCTGCCGCATAAATGCGGCGTTCCACTGCGCCCAGGAACGCCGCATTTATGCGGCAGAGGGAAGCCTCAGAAGAAATCTGTCTTACGCCCCGCCACGGACATTGTCTCTTTTTTCCGCTTGACTTGTGCGCAAAGATTCTAAAAATCAGGGCAATTGGATTAGGACCTTAGTCAAACGAAAGCGGGCAACCCATGAATGTGACGAAATCGGAAGCGCAACCAAATACCTCCTTTGCGGATTCCAAAGGAGATTCGGCAAAACTGCTGTCGCTGCTGGCACTGGGAGCGGGTGCCGTCGCCATGCCCCAGACGAGCAATGCCGACATCATTTTCACCGACCTCAGCGCCAACCCCTTTCACGTCGGACCCCAAGCCAACTCTACATACACTATCGATAATTTGCCTGGCACAGCCCAGATCGGCTTCCATACCCACACTAGAGGGACCAATTTCACGACGTCTCGATGGATCACGGCCGGACAGAAAGCTGGATATATCCGATTACAAACAAATGGTTCTTTTGTTGTACGGGCCAACGCTGGCCAACAATGGAACCCGGGCGGTCATGCAGCCTCAAATGCCTTCGTAGCCGTTGGAAATTACGTTACGGGATTTCCGCCGAGTTTCACTGATAAGTATTTTCTTTTTGAATTCAGGGATTCGACACAAGCAGGGAGTCCCCTTCGTTTTGGGTGGATCGAAGCCAGCCTTGCAGTTTCACCCGGCAATAGCGGTCAACCCGATCTCGCGATAGAAGGCTACGCCTATGACACCACCGGCGCATTTCTTGCCAGTGGCCAGGTTCCCGAACCGTCCACCCCGGCCCTCCTTGCCCTCGGTGCCATGGCCCTCGGCGCAAAAGGCCTCCGTTCCTGGCGCAAAAACCGCCCAAGCGGAAGTAACCATTGACGATTCCGTCCGACTTAGTCCGACCCGTCTGATTCGTGCGACGGAGTGAGGTCTTTCCCGCTCACATTGTGCCTAAACCCCGCCTAATCCTCATCGGCTGGGATGCCGCCGACTGGAAAGTCATCCGCCCTCTCATTGAAACCGGCGAAATGCCTCATCTCGCTCGCCTCATCGGCTCAGGAGTCCACGGAAACCTGGCCACGATTTATCCTCCTCTCAGCCCGATGCTCTGGACTTCCATTGCCACAGGCAAACGCCCCTACAAGCACGGCATTCATGGTTTTTCCGAGCCGTTGCCTGACGGCTCAGGTGTTCGCCCAATCACACTCCTTTCGCGCAAAACCAAAGCCGTTTGGAACATCCTCAATCAAACCGGCCATCGCTCAATCGTCGTCGGTTGGTGGCCATCCCATCCTGCCGAACCAATAAATGGCGTCATGGTCTCCAACCATTTCGAACAAGTCCTGGGTGAGCCCAACACGATGCAACCGCTCCTCAATGGCGCAGTCCATCCCAACTCCCTCGCGGAACTGCGCGTTAATCCCACCGAATTGACCGGTGAATTCCTCCGCTTTTTCGTGCCCGAATTCGATAAAGTCGATCAGGCCAAAGATAAGCGCCTGCATTCCCTCGCAAAAATCATCGCCGAAACCATGTCCGTCCATGCGGCTGCTACCGAGTTGCTGTCCACTCAACCTTGGGATTTCGCCGCTATCTACTATAGCGGGATCGACCATTTCGGCCATGCCTTCATGCGCTATCATCCACCGCAAATGCCGTCAGTGTCCGACGAAGATTTCGCCATCTACCAACACGTGATCGCCAACGCCTATCGCTATCACGACGCCATGCTGGGCACATTGCTCGATTATACGAACGAAAATACGACTGTGATCCTGATGAGCGATCACGGCTTTCATCCTGATCACCTGCGCCCCGGCTACATTCCCGCGGAACCCGCCGGCCCCGCAGTGGAGCATCGTCACTTTGGCATCGCATGCATGAAAGGTCCAGGACTGCGTGTGAACGAGCAATTGTTCGGCGCCAGCGTGCTCGATATTTGCCCAACGATCCTGACGCTCTTCGGCCTTCCTCCGGGCAAGGACATGGATGGCAAAGTCCTGCTAACCGCATTCAAAGAAGCGCCACTCGTCGAACCTATCGAATCCTGGGACAAAGTCCCCGGCGATGCCGGAACGCATCCTGCGGAAACGCAACTGGATCCTGTCGCTTCCGCCGAAGCCTTCAAACAGCTTGTCGAACTCGGCTATGTCGCCCCGCCTGGCCCGAACGAAAAGGAAAACGTCGACGAGTGCGTCCGCGAACTCAAATATAATCTCGCTCGCGCTTACCGCGATGGAAACTGCTGCGGCGAAGCTGCGGCCCTCGCTGAAGAATTGTGGACCCACTGGCCGAAAGAACATCGTTTCGGCATCCTCCTGGTCGACTGCCTCGCCGCGCTTCGCCAAATCGAGCGTCGTCGTTCAGTTATCGAAGAACTTGGAAAGCGCATCGAAAAATATCAGTCCGAAGCGAAAGCTGAACTCGCTCGACGTGATGCCGAGAAAGGTTCCGAGCAGACGAAAGAGGAAGACACGCCCGCCAAACGTCGCGCCCATTTCGAAGAACGCCAGTTGCGCGAATTTGCCCATGGCCGTCCGTTGCTCATCGAATGGTTCCTCGCCAGCCAGTTCCTGCTCGAAAAACGTCCCGCTGAAGCTCGCCCATTTCTCGAAAAAGTTGCTGCTGCCGAAGCCATCAACAACGATTTCGGCCAGCGCGTCGCCGGCGCGCTCGTCGAACTCGGAGAAATGGACGAAGCGCGTGTGCTGCTCGAATCCGCCCTCAATCACGATCGCGAAAATGCCCTTGTACACGCGCAACTCGCAGGCATTCATTTTCGCGCCCGCCGATTCGATGAAGCCGTGGCTGCCGCCGTTGAATCGCTGAGCCTGCTCTACTTTCAGCCCGGCCTTCACGCCCTTCTCGGCCAGGCTCTTATGGAAACGAAACGCTTTGACGAAGCCGAACGTGAATTGCTCGTCGCCGTTTCTCAAAGCCCCCGCCACATCGCCGCTCACGATTTGCTCGCGAAGCTTTACCAGGAGCACCTCGAGCGTCCCGCCGATGCTTTTGCCCATGAAGGTCGTGCTCGTTCGATTCGGCACGAAGTAACCCTGGTTAAGCGCGGACGCTCTGACGAGGAACACAAACCATCGCAAGTCGGGAATCCCAACGGGATTCCGACCTCCAGCCCGGGGTTGCGCCAGGGCAGCGCTAAACCAGTGGGCCCTCTCGCGAAGGTCCCCTCCGCAGTTCCTTTCAGTCCCGGAATAGATTCAGCCCAAATCATCACAATCGTTTCCGGCCTCCCTCGCAGCGGCACCTCGCTGATGATGCAACTCCTCGTCGCGGCAGGACGAGCGCCGTTAACCGATAAAAAGCGCGCGGCGGACCAGGACAACCCTCTCGGCTACTTCGAATTTGAGAGAGCCATCGAACTCGCCAAAGACGCGTCGTGGTTGCAACAAGCGCGAGGCAAAGTGGTCAAGATTGTCGCCCAATTGCTCCCTCACCTTCCGGCGGATGAACAGTATCAGATTATTTTCATGGAACGCGATCTGGGCGAGGTAATCGCCTCACAAAAAGCGATGCTCGCGCGACAAAACCGGCGCGGCGCAGGAATGGACGAACAGAAACTCCGCGACGCTTATACTGCACAGCTTCACCGCGTCCGTACTCAACTCGCTCGCCGGCCTGATGTGCGAATACTCGAAGTGAACTACTCTGATCTTATTGGCGATCCGGTTCATGAGGTGAACGCCCTCGCCGAATTCCTGGGAGAGCCTTTCGATCGGTGCGCGGCTGCGATTGCCGTTCGACCTGACTTGCGCCGCCAAAAAACCGGTATCGTTGGCATTTAACCGGATTTCCCAACGGAGTAGCCGCCGACGTAAGGAGGCGGGCTGCACCGGCTTTGGCTTCTTTCCGCCTCCTTACGTCGTCTGCTACATGCTAGGCCGCTTTCACGCGCGGGATGAAAAATGAGTATACTCATTTTCTTATTGACGAGCCAATCGTGGGGTTTATAGTTATCTCGCATAGTTGAGCATACTCATTTTGCAAAATGAAAACGAAATCCCGCTCCAAATCTGGAAAACGACCCAGACGCGAAGAGAAGAAGGAGAGTACTCGCCAGGCTATTCTTCGCGCCGCTCTCGCTCTCTTTGCCGAGAAAGGGTTCTACACAACCACCACGAAGGCAATTTCTCGAAAAGCAAAGATCGCCGAGGGAACGCTATTTAACTACTTTCAAACCAAAGAAGACCTGGCGCTCTACTTCTTCGAGCAGGAACTTTCCGGCGTTTCCGACTGGTTTCGTCATGATAGACGAGTTCAGAAAACCCCCCTTCCGGAAAAGCTATTTTCGATCATCCATCGTTTTTTGGAAAGGCTCAGTCCGTACGAGGAGTTCATCGGCGCAGTGTATTTGCGCGCTCTCCAACCCTCGTCGAAGCTCAGCCCATTGAGCCTCCAAACGCAGGAACACAATCTCCGCTACTTGCGTTTCATTCGGGACATCCTTGCCGAGGCTGAATCGCAGGAAGAGATTCCGAAAGTTGGCGATATCGGTGCATACGCCTTCGGCATATTTCATCTGGCGATGATTACCTACTGGCTGCAGGACCGCTCGCCCGGAAAAGAGCAAACCCTGGCTCTGCTGGACCGCTGCCTCAAACTCGCCACCCACCTTCTGAAAAACGGAGGCTGGGATTGGTGAAGAAAATCGTTCACTCCGGCGCGCTCGCCCGCGGTTTCCGCTTCGGAAAGCTCGGTTTAACGCTCACTTGCAGCTATCTCGGCTACCAGGCCCAAAATCTCTTGCTCGGCGACGAACAACGGGCCGAGCGTCGGCAGCGCTTTCAACAAAACGCCTCCCGCCGAGTTCGCCACGAATTGCAGTCTCTCAAAGGCGCCGCGATGAAGATTGGCCAATTGCTCAGTCTTCAGACCCACGCGCTGCCCGACGACGCGATCAAGGAATTGGCCAATCTTCAAATGCATGCGCCGGCCATGCACCCGACGCTGGCTCGCGCGCAATTCAAGTCTTCCTGTGGGAAATATCCGGAGGACGTATTTCGCGAATTTGACCCGGACCCGTTCGCCGCCGCATCGCTCGGCCAGGTCCATCGCGCAGTCACCAGGCGCGGCGAAAAAGTAGCAGTGAAGATTCAATACCCTGCGATTCGCGCCTCGATTGAAAATGATTTTAAGTTGTTGCGCTCCGCGACTTTTCCAGGCCGGCTGACTGGCCATACGCCCGTGGCCGTCTTTGACGAAATTCAGCGCGGCTTTCTCGAGGAGACCAATTACATTCAGGAAGGTAAAAACCTCGATTTGTTCGGCGCGGGCCTAAAGGGCTTCAATTATGTGACGATTCCGCGAGTTCATTGGGATTTAAGCACGGATCGTGTCCTCACCATGTCTTTTGTTGAAGGACTCACCATGTCCGCGTTCCTCAACACTAAACCGTCCCAATTAATCCGCGATACAATTGGCTCACACCTGGTCGAGCTTTACTATTTCCAACTTCACAAATTGAAGGCGGTTCATGCCGATCATCATCCCGGAAATTATTTGTTCCAGCCGGACGGCCGAATTGGGCTCGTCGATTTCGGTTGCGTCAAACGAATTGCGTTCGATGCGACCGATCTGATCGAATCCGTCGTTACGCGCAGTTGGCGCGACAGCGAAAAAGCCGCCGAACATGTCCTTCGCCTTGTATTTGGCCGGGATGTTCCCTTTCAGCGTGCCCGGAAAATGCTTCCGATGCTGGAAGAGATGGCTGCGATTCTGCATCCCGAGGGAGACCAGACGGTAGTTAATTTCGGAAATGCCAAAATGTTGGAGGCCTTGGGCCGTGCGATGAGCGCTACACTGCGGGACAAGCTGACAAATCCGGAATTCGCCTTCGTTTCCCGCGCCGATCTCGGCCTGTACAGCCTGTTGCACCAATTGCGCGCCCGCGTGAACTGCAAGGAAATCTGGCGGCATATTTCAAAAATGTAGCGGACGGATTCGCCGCGTCGTCCCTACCACCCGCTTCTTATCCCCCAACTGGTGGGGAGGTCAAAATCTAGTGGAAAAATGCGCTCTGATTGCGGATGATTAAGACATGACGCAAATTGAGACTGCGGCTGCTCCCGAACCCGGAGTGCGACTGTCCCTGGACGGAGCGGCTCCCGCGGCTTCCCTCCAAGAGATTCAACAAGGCTGGCATGAGTTGACGTCACGGGTTGGCCAGTTGGAGGCAGAACGAAATCTTCTCGAACAAGAAAACAAGGGATTGCGGTTTCTGTTGGAGCGAGTGATTGACCATCGACAGAAGTCGCATAGCGAATTGGTCCTCCTGATCACCGGCCTGGTCAGCAAACTTCAAATCAACGACATCGGCGTCATCGTTTCGCGGCTGGTGGAACACAACACAAATGTCAACCAGTACCTTGCGGCCCTGGTCAAAGGCACGGTGGATGTGGCCATGCCTCAGCCCGCGATCCTTAGGACTTTGGAGCAGACAAAGCGTGATCTCAGCAGTGCTCTTAAGCCCCTGATTGACGAGTTGATTCAGTCCGGCGCCTCGTTCGAATCTGAATTGCTACAGTCGCTCTTAAAAGATACGGAGACCTTTTATTCTCAGCGGATGGTTCGCGCCAACCGTTGCTTCATCAAGGGTCAGGTCGCCCGAGAGCGAGTTATCAAAGATTTTGGGCCCGAAGCGCTGATCTTTTTCAACGACATGACGACGGATGCAAAATTGAATCCGAATCCTAAGCCGGAAGAAATCGTGCTGAATTTCAAAAGCGATTTCGAGGCGTTATTCCAGCAGTCTTCCAGCGCCGGTTTGATTGCCGAAAAATGGCAAGGCTTACCCGCGCTATATCAAAGCATTCAACGTGGCAAAGCCGCAAACGACGCGGCCCGAGCTCAGAAGATCACATTCCAAAAGCTGTCGTTCATCATCGAGTTGCTCCACTTTTACGAACATCCAACTACCGAGCCGCCTGACGTTACCTTCGCCCAACGATTGCCGGTTTTGATTGAGCAATTGGTCGTCACAAACCCTCAGGATCCCCTGGACGAAAAGCTGCTCGCACAGGCCGAATCGCTCCTGGCCTTTATCATTAACCCGGACCATCGTTTCATGGTCGTCAATAACATTGGAAAAGGTGGCGGCGCGGGGCGAAGTCTTCGATATGTGCTGCGGCTGCGGTCTGACCGGGCCCCAAGCCCCGAAGAACTTGTCGAATTCGTCAAACATCTCATTCCTCCGGCGCCGCAGAAACGTCCGTCGCCGGAGTCTATCGGAGCGCTTTTGCGTCTCGTCAGTGCCGACATGCAGTTGTTGGTCGTCAATGCGCTCATGTCTTGCGACAGAATGCGGATGGACGAAGCCGAGGCGCTTGGTAAAGCTGTGGGCACGCTCCTCGGGCTCAAAGGCCTCGAAGTGCTCAAAGCACCGCAAGATGTTCCCCCGGAGATCGAGCGCAAATTGGCGTGGGATAAAATTAAAGACCTTATCACTCGCCGAAACGAGCCCACGGTGATTGCTGCCGCCATTCGCGACCGTTTGCATGCGAAGTACGACGCCGACGAAATCCGCCAAAGCTGGCTCACGCTCATTGACGCTGATGCCATCTCACTGATACGAATCTTTTGTGCCTTACCCTATTTGGCAGACGGTCGCACCGATTCCATCGCTCGACCGGTGATGGAAACTTACGTCACCCGTTTGATGCACGAGAAATACACCACGACCTACAATAAGATCACCAATAGCTTGAGAAACATGTTCCGCGCCAAGCCCGACAGCCCGACACTTCTCAATTTCACCGCTCTCGTGAGATGGGTGGACCCGCAAGCGGCAGCCAGAATATCCGCCGATGTGGGCATGGCGGTTCCGGCGCAATGAGGATTGCGAAGGGAGGGGATGCCTTCGGGAAACCTTCACTCGTGTACCGGGTGTTACGTTCGAATTTAGAGGTTAGAATTCAGAATTGAGAACGGAAGCGGGTAAATGCGGAGGCCCCTTTGGCAACCACGCTAAACCTCAATCGCATCCCCCGGCCCGGGTTGAATTACCTTAATTTTCGGATAGCGCTCCCGGATCTGCTCCTCAAACCAAGTCCGCGAAGCCGCTTCGCCGTGACCCAGCAGGACCGCCCGGGGATCGACCTGGCCGACAAAGTCCAGCAGATCCCCGCGATTGGCATGTGCTGTCAGGTCAAAATCCTCTATTTCGCATCGCCTGGTCAGTTCACCTGCGCTGGGACTGAATATGAAAGGCTCGCCGTGTATCGAGGCTTTGAGCCGGCCGCCGGGCGTATCGGGATCGGTATAACCTACGAAAAAGATGGCCTGATGTTCGTCATTCATCATCCGGGCGGCGAGATTATGCGCGGCCGTATTTTCGCTCATCATGCCGGCGGTAATGACAAAGATCAGTCCGCCGCTGAGTCGCATTTTGTCGGCCTGCCCCTGTTCCAGAACGACCAAATTCAATGCTTCATGCAACTGCAGATTCGGATGTTGCCGATGTGTTCGATGCGATTCCAAATCATAAATTTCAGTAAATACGCGGCCAAGGCCGCCGATGTAAATCGGCTGGCGTTCCACCTTACCTTCGCCCATCAGCACTGCGAGCAGCGCAAGAATCTCTTGAGTCCGCCCAAGGGCAAATGTCGGAATCAGAATCGAGCCTTTGCGCGCCAGGACCCTTTGAATCGCCAGGCTCAACCGTTCAATTTCATTTTCACGCGAAAAGCCCGGGGGCAGAACGCGATTTCCGCGAGTTGTTTCCATAATGAGCACGTCCGCTTTCACGTCCTCAAATCGGGCGCTCTTCAAGATCGTTTGATCATGAAAACAAACGTCACCGGTATAAAACACGGTTTCTTTTCGGGTCCGTACCATGATACCCGCGGAGCCGAGTGCATGGCCGGCGTCGCAGAATTCGAGTGTTGGCGAGAGAATGCGGGATCGCGCCTTTTCGAACGAAGCCCAGTCGACTTCTCGATTATATTTGAAGCCTTGAAAAAGTGGCGCGACTTCTTCGACTTCGCCGTGGCTGAAGAGCGGGTACTCGCGAATGCCCAATTCATCCCGCTGGCGCTTCATCACGTTCACCGAGTTGTGCAGCACGCGTTCCACCAGGAAATAGCTCAACTCGGTCATCAAGACATGCGCGCGCGGAAAATAGCGCAGTGCGACTGGCAACGAACCGACGTGGTCGTGATGACAGTGTGAAATGGCGATAGCGTCCAGTTCCTCATTTTTGATGAGGTCAAACCTGGGCAATGCCTCGTGGCCTTCGCGTTTCGGATGGATACCGGTATCCATCAGCAAACGGTGCCCTTCAATATCGACAAACCAGGCGGAGGCGCCGATGTTTGTATCTGGATTCAGGTTGATTATCCGCATGCGGAATCAGGTCAAGTTACAGGCAATCATGCTGCGGTATCAACTCGATTGGTCACCCCGAGCGAGATTAAATATCTCGCGCAGTCCGGGCAGTATCAGGTGAAAGCGGCAGAGGACAGCCGCACTCCAAAACCTTACGGACTTGACAGGATTCGCCGCAAGGCGGCTTGTCGATGTGAAAATTGTTTTGTGATTGAATGTCCTTGAAGTAAGTTAGCGCGGAACCGGGAAAATTGAAACGTTGGTTGGGTTATGAAATGCCTTGAACGCCTCAGATATTGCTCGTTGATCTTTTTTTGTGTTGTCTGCATTACGCTGCCGCTGAACGCGCAAAAGGTGCCAGTGGTGGAGAAGCAGCTCACCAATGGCATGCGCTTGCTGATAGTCGAGCGGCACGACGAACCGTCGTTTGCCGGCGGCTGGATTGCTCATGTCGGCAGTTCGAATGAACGGCCGGGAATCACCGGGATTGCGCATCTGTTCGAACACATGATGTTCAAGGGGACTGAGACGATTGGGACCAAGGATTACCAGAAAGATCTCGAAATCATCACCGCGCAAGAAAAGCTCCGGGATCAGATGCGCGAAGAGGAAAAGAAAATGCGCGCTGAATATCGGCTTGGCGAAATCGACGATATTCTCAAACCGGAAAACAGGACCGAGCGGTACAAAGAATTGGAAAAGCAATTTGATGACCTGATTGCCGAGCAACGCAAAATCCTCGTTAAGAACGAGTTTGACCGCATCTACTCCGGCAATGGCGGTTCGCAGATGAACGCGTTTACTACCGAAGATTTGACCGCGTATTTCGTTAACGTTCCGGCCAACAAACTCGAACTCTGGATGTGGATGGAATCGGAGCGAATTTTCCATCCGGTTTTCCGCGAATTTTATGCCGAGCGTGATGTCGTATTCGAAGAACGGCGAATGCGGACTGAATCGACTCCGCTGGGAAAATTCGCCGAAGAACTCAACGCTATGTTTTGGGAATCCTCGCCTTACAGTTGGCCGGTTGTGGGCTGGCCTTCTGATATTCCTTCGATTTCGAAAGCGCAGGCCGATGAGTTTTACAGTATCTATTATTCTCCTCAAAATATCACGCTTCTACTGATTGGTGATATCAAACCTGATAATGCCGAAGCGCTGGCGAAAAAATATTTTGAGCGCATTCCGCGTGGCAAGAAGGAGCCACCGGATGTCGTCACTTTGGAAGTAAAGCAAATGGCCGAGAAGCGGATGTACGCCGAGGCTGAAGCCAATCCCCAGGTGGACATCAACTGGCACTCCGTTCCGTTCAAGCATCGTGATTCGTATGCGCTGCAAATTCTGGGCCAGATTCTCTCGACTCGCACGGGCCGGCTTTACAAAGGGCTGGTCCTTGGCTCAAGCGTAGCCACCAGCGCTTATGCAGACCAGAATTCGCAAAAATGGGCAGGCTCGTTCAATGCCGGGGGCGAAGCCAGCGATGGTCGTAAGCCTGAAGAAGTCGAGCAAGGGATTTACGACGCCATTGAGAAACTCAAACGGGAAGACGTTCCGGCGGAGGAACTCCAAAAGGTAAAAAACAACTTTGCCGCGGGTGAATATCGCGGTCTCTCCTCAAACTTCTCAATTTTGCATCGTTTGATTTTCAACGATGGTTTCGGTGATTGGCACGAGGTCAATGGAGGCGCCGTTAAAATCCAGGCTGTCACTGCTGCCGATATTAAGCGGGTCGCAAACAAATATCTCACCCAGGAAAACCGCACAGTCGCCATCTACACGAGGAAGGCGGGCGCTTCAAAAGAAAAGCCAATTCCCTAACGGCGTCGAAGCAGAAGGTGCGATCGGGTCTAAATTCGAAATTCGAATGACGAAACTCGAAACTAATTCGAATGACGAATATACGAAGACCAATTCACGCCCGTTTTCGGTTTGGCTTCTGTATCGGAGCCTGCGGCAGTTTTCATCACCGTTGAACTAATCACCAATTCCCATGAGAAATTTATTTAATAATTCACAGGCTGATGCTTCACGCCGGTCCGTGTTTCGGGGCCGTCTGCCCTATTTAACTCATTTAACCCTTTTAACTTATTTAACGGTCCTGGTTGGAACGGCCTCTCGGTCTTCGGCTGCCAGTTCAATTCCCGATCGTCCCGAGAAACTAATGTTTCCGCCGCTCGTCTATGAACCGCCTGCGCCGGAGAAGTTCCGAGTTCAGCTCAAAACCGGCCCGGTTGCGTATGTTGTACCCGATCGGGAACTCCCTCTTGTCACCATTGTCGTTTATGCCCATACCGGCCAATATATCGAGCCCGCAGGCAAAGAAGGTCTTTCCGATTTGACGGGATATTTGCTCGCCCGAGGCGGCACAAAATCGAAAACGGCGGAGGAACTTGAAGAGCGGCTAGCCTTTCTTGCGGCGCAACTCAATTCCGGCATTGGTGAGAACCAGGGGAGCGTGAGCCTCAATTTGCTTTCGAAAGATTTGGACGAAGGCCTGGCGATCTTGCGGGAAGTCCTGAGCGCGCCCCGCTTTCAAGATGACAAGATAACCTTACGCAAACAACAGGTGCTGCAGGCGATGAAGGAGCGCAACGATGATTCGAGCTCCATTGAAGAGCGCGAGCATGATTTTCTGGCTTTTGGTGAAGATTTTTGGGCGAATCGTTATTCGACTGCTGCATCGCTGGACGCGATCTCCCGCTCGGACATCGAAGCATTTCACAAACGCTGTTTTTTCCCCTCGAACTTTGTTGTCGCTGTGAGTGGCGATTTCGACCGTGATTCGATGGTTCAAAAACTTGAAACGTCATTTGCCGATTGGCCATTCAGTGGCGAGAAATTGCCTTCGATTCCGACGAATACGACGCCTGCATCACCGGGAGTTTATATTGTGGACAAGGATGTTAATCAGGGTCGCGTCGCCATGATGCTGCCCGGCATTCAACGGAACAACCCCGATTATTTTGCTGTGATCATCATGAACGACATTCTCGGCGGCGGCGGATTCACTTCCCGCATT
>Ga0193709_1000324_pt1 | contig 17876 bp, 17 predicted proteins | sample H3c2metaG_FD_160571 | JGI IMG/M metagenome (GOLD analysis project Ga0193709, IMG submission 160571) | Soil microbial communities from a riparian zone of the East river system, Colorado, United States - H3c2 | ecosystem: Environmental > Terrestrial > Soil > Riparian zone | place: USA: East River... | reverse complement strand
AGCAGCGTGGCGCAAAGAGCCGGCGTAAAGATCAATGCCACCAGAACCGACAGCGTCATGGCCGACACCATGGTCACCGAGAACTGCCGATAAATGACGCCCGTGGAACCGCCGAAAAATGCCATGGGCAGGAACACGGCCGACAAGACCATCGCGATGCCGACCAAGGCACCTGTGATCTGATGCATCGAATTGCGGGTGGCTTCCTTGGGAGGCAGGTTCTCCTCCTCCATCACGCGCTCGACGTTTTCCACCACCACGATGGCGTCATCGACCAAGAGTCCAATCGCCAGCACCATGGCAAACATGGTCAGCACATTGATCGAGTAGCCGAAGGCCTTGAGCACGCCGAAGGTGCCCAGCAGCACCACGGGCACCGCGATGGTGGGGATCAGGGTCGCGCGCAGGTTTTGCAAAAACAGCAGCATGACCAGAAACACCAGGCCGATCGCTTCGAACAGCGTTTTCACCACGTCTTCAATCGAGATTCGAATGAAAGGCGTGCTGTCGTTGGGATAGATGACTTGCAAACCGGGCGGAAGAGTCGGTTTGAGTTTGTCCATGGTGGCCCGGATGGCGGCAGCGGCGTCCAGCGCGTTCGCTCCCGTCGCGAGTCTCACAGCGATGCCGGAGGCCGGATGTCCATTCCACTGTACGTTGCTGAACTGATAGTTCTCGCTGCCGAGTTCGATTCGGGCCACATCGCGCAGGCGAACTTGCGAGGCGTCCGGATTTACCTTGAGCAGGATGGCGCCGAACTGCGCGGGCGTATTCAGGCGGCTCGGGCCGATGATGGTGGCGTTGAGTTGCTGTCCCGCCGCTTGCGGAAGGCCTCCAAGTTCGCCCGATGCAATTTGTATGTTTTGCGCCTGAATCGCGGTGGCGACGTCAACCGGCGTCAGGTGGAAATTGTTGAGTTTGGCCGGATCGAGCCAAATTCGCATGGAATATTGGGCGCCGAAGACTTGATAGTCGCCGACTCCTGCCGTGCGGCTCAAGGGGTCCTGCACGTTCGATGCGATGAAGTCGCCGATGTCGCCGCTCGACAGGGAGTCGTCTTCGGAGAAAAACCCGATGACCAGAAGAAAATTGCGGGTCGACTTCGCGACACGGATACCTTGCAGCTGCACTTCCGGCGGCAACAACGGCGTCGCAAGCTGCAGCTTGTTCTGCACCTGAACCTGGGCGATGTCCGGGTTTGTACCCTGCTCGAAACTGAGCGTGATCGTCATGCTGCCGTCTTTGTCGCTCTCCGACGAGAAATACAGCAGATGGTCGATGCCCGACAGCTGTTGTTCGATCACTTGCACGACAGTGCTTTGTACCGTGGCTGCCGAGGCGCCCGGATAGACCACGCTGATGGCGATGGCGGGCGGGGCGATGCTCGGGTACTGCGCTACCGGCAGGGTCTTAATCGCGAGCCCGCCGCCGAGCATGATGACGATGGCGAGAACCCAGGCAAATATCGGCCGTTCTATGAAAAAATCGGACACGAGATTACTTCTGCTGCTGCGGAGGCGAACCAGGCGCCGCCGGTTTGAGTTCATCGGGCGTCACTTCATGAGCGTGCACCACGTTGCCTGGGCGCACCGCTTGGATGCCGACCATGATGACCTTGTCGCCCGGCGCCACGCCCTCGCTCACCAACCATTGATCGCCTATGGCACGGTCGGTTTTGACGACGCGCACTGCCGCCTTGTCGTCAGCGCCAACGACCGTGACCGTTGCCTCGCCTCGGCTGTTGTGGGCGACTGCGCGCTGCGGGACGAGCAGGCCTTTCTCGTTGACTCCTTCTTCCAATCGCGCGCGCACGAACATCCCGGGCAACAAGATATTTTGCGGATTGGGAAAGACCGCCCGCAGCGTCACTGATCCCGTGCCCGGGTCTACCGTGACTTCGGTGAATTGCAGCTTGCCGGTCAGCGGATACGGCGAGCTATCCTCTAAAATCAATTTGGCCTCCGCTTGCGCGTCGCCGGCCTTTTTCAGTTGTCCGTCGGAGAACGCACGCTGCAAATGCAGGAGCACCGTGCTCGCTTGCGTCGCATCGACGTAGATCGGATCAAGCTGTTGAATCACCACCAAAGCGGTTGCCTGATTCGCGCTTACCAACGCGCCTTCGGTGACCGATGAACGCCCGGTTCGGCCTGAAATCGGCGCAAACATCCGGGTGTAAGCCAGATTGATGCGCGCAGTCTCCAGCGCGGCCTTCGCCGAAGCCACATCGGCGGCAGCCTGGTCTTGCGCGGCGACCGCGTTGTCGTAGTCCTGCTGACTGACGGCGCGCGCTTCGCTCAAAGGCTTGTAGCGCTGCGCCAGCAGCCGGCTCGATGTGGCGGCAGCCTGTGCGCGCTCGAGCGCGGCCCGGGCACTTTCATAGCTGGCCTGAAACGGCGCCGGATCGATCTGGTAGAGCTGTTGGCCCGCTTTGACCTGGCTTCCTTCGACGAACAGCCGCTTCAATATCACACCGTTGACCTGCGGACGGACCTCCGCGATGCGAAATGCCGCAGTGCGGGCGGGGAGCTCGGTGACGATGACGACGGGCTGCGTTTGCAAGGTGAGGACCGCAACCTCAGGCGGCGGGGGCGGCGGCGGCGCACTCTTGTGAGAGCAAGCCGCGGTCAAGACGAAACTGGCAAGGATGAATTTTCGCATAGGGTCCGTTGTTGGCCGATCAGTCAGCCAAGCCAAATTGAGGGGGGTCGTCGAATAGTAAGGCTTTCGCGCCGTTCCCGGCCGATCAACCGGCAGATGTTTGCGCAATAGATATTCACTTGTTAAAATATAATGTATTAAATAGTTAGTAGGCAAATGAATAATTTCGTCTCGCAATTCGAGCTCGTCGAGGCAAATCTACAAAACCTCAAAGCCCGCATGCCCGATTTGCCCGCCTCGAGCATTCTGCTGTGCCGGCTGTTGCTGCACGTCGGACGTGAGATGGCGGTGATGTTCGAGCAGCAAATCAGGCCGTTCGGTCTTGCCGAAGCGGAGTTTCGCGTGCTCACCACGCTGTTCTCGCAGCCAAATGGCGTCGCGCATCCCAGCGACCTATGCGTTCGCGCCTCGCAAAGTCCCGCCAATATGTCGCGCATCAGCGATGCGCTGGTGAGCCGCGGTTTGATCACGCGCGTCTCGAGCCTTCACGATCGGCGCCGGATGGTTCTGCGCATCACGGAGGAGGGCGAGACGTTCGTGCGTCAACTGCTTCCCAAGTTGTTTGCCCCGTTGCGTGAGATGTTGAAGGATTTTCCGGAAACCGAGCAACAGCAGATGACTTCTCTGCTCAAGCGCCTCGGCGTGGAATTGGACAAAGCGACCGCGCCGCAGATTGTGGAACAGGCACTGTGAACGTCCTGCGAGTCGCGGCGGCGGCGCTTGTCGCCTTGGCCGTGGGTTGCGCAGGATTGCCCTCGAAGCGTGAGCCCGTGCACCTCATCGATTCTGCGCCGCTCGAGGGTTTCGATGCCGCGGGCGGCGGCGACTGGCCGGCACTGGAATGGTGGAAACGCTACCAGGATCCCACGTTGGATCAATTGATTGCGATCGGCGGCGCCAACTCGCCGACCCTGGCGACGGCGCATGCACGATATGACTCGGCCCGCCAATCGGTCCGTCTCGCAGCGGCCGAATCCGGTGCTCACCTGGACGCCAGCGCCAGCGCCGACCGGCAGCGATTGAGTGATAACGGCGTGTTTCCCCCGCAGCTGCTTGGATTCACCTGGTACAACCAGTTCGACTTGGGGCTGCAAGCCAGTTACACCTTCGACTGGTGGGGCAAGCAACGCGACGCGGTGGAGGCGGCGATGGACCAGGCCCATGCCGCACAAGCGGATCGCAGCGCCGCGGCGTTGACGCTCGCCAGTTCCATCGCTGAAAGCTACTTTGGCTGGCAATCCGATCAAAACCGTCTGTCGCTTGCGAGAGAGAAGGAAGCCGCGGTCGCGTCGCAGAGCAAGGTCACTGCCGCGCGCGTCCACGCAGAGTTGGATTCGGCGGACGAACTGGACAGTTCCGATCTTGCATTGGCCGCGGCTCGTGAACAGATTGCTGCATTGGAGGGATCTGCGAAACTGCGCGTGGTGGCCTTGGCGGCTTTGGTCGGCCGACCCATCAACGAGTTGCCGCCCTTGACGGCGAAGCCCTTGCCGTCCTTTCCCGGTGTCTTGCCGGACAATGTCAGGATCGATTTGATTTCGCGCCGCGCCGACATCACGGCAAGCCGCTGGCGCGTGGAAGCGGCGGGAAAAAGTCTGGCTTCGGCGCGCGCCGAGTTCTTTCCCGATGTAACGGTCAATGCGCTGCTCGGGCTGTCGAGCCTCGATGTGGGTAACTTGCTCGAGTACGGCAGCCGCGTCCCGCAAGTCAGTGCGGCCATTCATCTGCCGATTTTCGATGCCGGCCGGCTCAAGGCGCGCTACGGCGGAGCAGCGGCCGCGATCGACTCGGCGGTCTCGAGCTATCAGGACGCCGTGATCAGTGCCGCGCGCGATGTGGCAACTCAGGCCACGACGCGTGCACAGATCGATGCCGAGCGCATGCAGCGGGCCCGGCAAGTCGACGCGGCGCTGCGCATGAAGAACAGCGCCGCGGCACGCGTACGGCAGGGGCTCAACGATTCGCGCAGCGAACTGATGGCGGCCGCATCCTGGATCGATCAGCGCGATGCCCTGCTGCAGCTCGATGCGGCGGCTTTGTCGGCAGACGTTGCGCTACAACGCGCGCTCGGCGGCGGATATGAGAGCCCGCAAAAGCTCGCCAATTCCACTTCAACCACAGCGGCACCATGAGCGCAAACATCGAATCCTCGGCCACCAATCCCTCGAACGGCAAGCGGCGCAGGATTCTGCTGCTCATCGCGGTCATTTTCATCGTCCTGGGGGCTCTGTGGGCCGCCTATTGGACATTGGTGCTCGCGAAGCGTGAGAAGACCGACGACGCCTATGTGAACGGCAACAAAGTGGTGATTTCCGCACAGATCTCGGGCACCGTCATTGCGGTCCTGGCGGATGACACACAGCTCGTCAAAGCCGGCCAGGTTCTCGTCAAGCTGGATCCTATCGATGCACAAACCGCCTTGAGCCGCGCGGCGAGTGCTTTGGCGCAAACGGTGCGGCAGGTGCGGCAGCAGAAAGCGACCGCGGGCCAGTACGATTCGGAAATTACAACCCGCAAGTTGGAGTTGGCCCGCGCCGAAGTCGACCTGGCCAAACGCGAGCCGTTGATTGCCGATCACGCCATCGCCGGAGAAGAAGTGCGCCATGCGCAGGAGAGCGTGCAACTGGCGCGGGCTGCATTGATCCAGGCCGAGCGTCAATCATCGTCGGCGCACGCGTTGGTCGATGGCACGCCGGTGGAAACCAATCCCACGGTGCTGCAGGCAAAGGATACGTTTCGCGACGCCTGGATCGCGGCGCAGCGCAATGCCGTCGTTGCGCCGGTCTCGGGTTACGTCGGCGAGCGAAGCGTTCAGCTCGGACAGCATATTCAGGCGGGCGAAGCGCTGATGACGGTGATTCCGCTTCATTCGCTGTGGGTGGACGCGAATTTCAAGGAAGTGCAGCTGCGAAACCTTAGGATCGGCCAGAATGCCGAGGTGCGCAGCGACCTGTACGGAGGCACGTTCGTCTTTCACGGTCGCGTACAGGGAATGTCCGCGGGAACCGGCGCGGCATTTTCATTGCTGCCGCCGCAAAACGCCTCGGGAAATTGGATCAAGGTGGTGCAACGCGTGCCGGTTCGCATTCGCATCGATGATGCCGATCTGGTCAAATCGCCGCTGCGCGTCGGCCTTTCCACCACGGTCACCGTGGACACAACGTCCCGCATTGGACCGGTCTTGGCGCCTGAGGCGAACGATGAGCCGGTGGGAGACACTCAGGTCTATACGCAGGACTTGGAAAAGGCCAATGCCGAGGCCGAAGAGGTCGTGCGCCGAAATCTCGGCAGCGATCAATAGGCAGGCTCCTAAGCAGGCTCTCAGGCAGGATCGTCAATGGCTGAATCCGCACAGTCGTCTGTCGCCGGCGAATACCCACCCCTGCACGGCGGCAAGCTGTTTTTCCTGACCGTTGCCATCGCGACCGCCTCGTTCATGGAGATTCTTGACATGACCATCGTCAATGTCTCCGTGCCTGCAATTTCCGGGAGCCTGGGCGTCACCACATCGGAAGGCACCTGGGCTGTCAGCTCCTACATGCTCGCGGCCGCCGTCATGCAGCCCCTCTCCGGGTGGATCGCGCGACGCTTCGGCGAGGTGAGAACTTTTGTCACCTCCATCTTGCTGTTCATGGCGCTGTCAGCCGTCTGCGGTCTTGCGAACAGCCTTCCCATGCTGGTCGGCGCCCGTCTCATCCAAGGGTTGGTTTCCGGCCCCATGATGTCCGTCGCACAGGCGATACTGCTGCGCAATTATCCGATTGAGAAGCGCGGCATGGCGCTGGGACTGTGGTCCATGGTCATCATGATTGCGCCGGTATTCGGTCCCATCATCGGCGGATGGATTACGGATAATTTTTCCTGGCCGTGGCTGTTTTATATCAACTTGCCGGTCGGCGCATTCTCTGCTGCGGCGAGCTGGTCGATTTTGCGGCACCGCGAGTCGAGGACCACTAAATTGCCGATCGATGTCGTGGGTCTCGCACTTCTCGTCGTCGGCGTGGGCAGCCTGCAATTCATGCTCGATAACGGTAATGAGAAAGACTGGTTCAATTCCCCGGTTATCCTGGCGGCAGCCGTTACGTCGATCATCGCAATCTCATTCTTCATTCCCTGGGAATTGACCGACAAGCATCCGGTCGTCGACTTGCGCTTGTTCGGCCGGCGTAATTTTCGCGTCGGCACCCTTACGGTAGGAATGGCTTTTTTTGCATTTTCGGGCATCAACATCATTTTTCCGCTGTGGCTGCAAACGACAGTGGGCTACACCGCCACTTGGGCGGGATTCGCCGTTGCGCCGGTTGGATTATTGGGGCTCATCGTGGCCCCCATCGTAGGCCGCAACATGATGCGCATCAATTTGCGCCTCGCCGCCAGTTTTGCTTTTTGTGTTTTCGGCTTTTCAGTCTTTTGGACCGCGACGTTGAACGAGAGCGCCAGCTTCCTTCAATTCGCGACGCCGCGGTTCCTGCAAGGATTGGGCATGGCATTTTTCTTCCTGCCATTGAATCAAATTCTCATGTCCGGTGTCGCCTCGAACGAGTTGGCCTCGGCCTCGGGGGTCAGCAATTTTGTGCGCACCATGTCCGGCAGTTTCGCGACCGCCATCACGGTGTGGATATGGAACCGGCGCAGCGATTACCACCACGCCGTCCTGACCGAGCACATCAACAACTCCTCCCAAGCATGGACTCAGTACCAAGCGCAGCTGAGCGCACACGGCATCAGCGGCGTCGGCGCTTTTCAATATGCAAATCAAGTCATATCCAGTCAGGCTTCGACTTTGGGCGTCAACGACGTGTTCAACATGCTGGGGCTCTTGTATCTCATATTGATACCTTTCGTTTGGTTCGCGAAACCTCCCTTCGGTGCGCGGGCGGCACCCGCGGCGCACTGATCCGATGGCAGATTCCGTGTAGCATTGATGCCGTGACTTCACCCTACATTGTCGCCGTCGGCGGAACTCTGCGTCCCAATTCTTCAACCGAGTGGGCCATGCGTCATGTGCTGGCAAGCGCGCAGCGTGCCGGGGCGCGTACCAACTTGATCAGCGGCCCGCTGCTGCAGTTGCCGCTGTACCAGCCGGAAAATATCGAGAGGGGCGACGGCGCGCGTTTTCTGGTGGCGGAGCTTGCGCGGGCTGACGGCATCATCATCGGTTCGCCTGGATATCACGGCAGCATCTCAGGATTGGTCAAGAACGCGCTGGACTACGCGGAAGATCTGCGCACCGATGCGCGGCCTTATTTCAGCGGGCGCGCCGTCGGCTGTATCGCCACGGCGGGCGGATGGCCGGGTGCCGTCAACACCTTGGGCGCGCTGCGCGATATCGTGCACGCGCTGCGCGGCTGGCCCACTCCTTTGGGCGCCGCCATCAACTCCGCCGAAAGCGTATTCGACGACGATGGGATCTGTCTGGTGCCGAGAGTCGGCCAGGTTCTCGATCTCATGGCCGAAGAAGTCATGAGCTTTGCCCGCCTGGCCGGGGCGCGTCAGTAGCCTGACGCGCATCGAGGTCGCGGCTTGAGCTTGACGGCGTTGGGATCGCGCGAAATAAAATTAGCGCACTCTCATTGATCGTTCGCGTTCGGAATTTAACGTTATGTAAATTAAGGGCCGTTCGTCCGCTTTTGCCGACGAGCGTCACCGGGACCATGAACTGCGTCGCAATTCGTACAGTGAGGCGAGTTGTCCTACACGTCGTCAGCCTTCGTCCATAGTTTCGGCGGGGGTGACCTGCTAAAAGCCATTGCCTATGACGCTGAAAACGGCACTGGAGACTGACAAGCCAATCGGCAGCGCGGCTGAAGCTGCGCAAATGGCCATTGAGGCCGGGCTGGTCTATGTGTCCGATACCGAACCGGGCATACGCCGCTTGCGCGCCGGTCGGGGTTTCCGCTACCTGACGCCCGCGAATCGGCGGCTGGCGGCAGAAAAAGATCTTAAACGCATCGCGCGCCTGGCGATTCCCCCGGCGTATCGCGATGTCTGGATCACGATGAAACCGCGCGGTCATTTGCAAGCGACCGGCCGGGATGCGCGCGGGCGCAAGCAATACCGCTATCACGCCGAGTGGCGCGAACTGCGCGACAGCGCAAAGTTCGAGAGAATGGTTTCCTTTGGAGAACAGCTGTCCAAGCTGCGGCGCGTTCTCAAGCGCGACTTGGCGTTGCCGGGTCTGCCGCGCGAGAAAGTGCTGGCCGTCGTGGTCAGCCTGCTGGACGCCACCCGCATTCGCGTCGGCAATACGGAGTACGCGCGCGACAACAAGAGCTTTGGACTCACGACGCTTCGCAACCGTCACGTCACCTTCATCCGCGACGGCCGTGCGGTACTGAATTTCCGCGGGAAGGGCGGCGTACAGCATGAAATTCTGATCGATGATAAACGCATCGCCAAGATCGTGCGCCGCTGTCAGGAAATACCCGGTCAGCACCTATTCCAATACATCAACGACGACGGACAGCGCTGTCCCATCGACTCGGGCCAGGTCAACGACTACCTGCGCGAAGCGATGGGGAATGATTTCACCGCCAAGGACTTTCGGACATGGGGTGCGACTTTGCACGCCATCACCCTGCTCGCACGCACGCCGCTGCCGGAAATCCCGAGCGAGCATGCCTTCAAAAAGAAAATCGCAGACGTGGTAAAAGAGGTTGCTGCTGAGCTGCGCAACACGCCTGCCGTCTGCCGTAAGTCGTATATCAATCCGGCCGTCTTCGACAGTTGGCGCTCGGGAAGCATTCACGATGTCATCGATGGCAAGCTCAGCGCGGCTTCTGCCCGCAAGGCCGAGACTTTGGTACTCGCATTTCTGCGCCACGAAGGCGGCGGGGGCGGGACACGGCGCCGTCCGGCTATCCTACAGGAGCTTCCAAACATGGATGACAGACCGGAGTGACGGCAGAACGTTATATTGGTGCTCATGCTCAACCACTTGTCCGCCCGGGGTAATCTGTTCTTGTTCGTCCGCAGGCATCATCATCTTGAATATTATTTCAACCTGGGCGATTCGCGCTTGGCGGCCAATGAAAACGGTATTTCAAGTTCGCGCGGTTCCCCGCAGCGTACCAACGTCTTCGAGATCCATCCGCTGGTGGAGGCTCAGCGCCGCCAGCATCGTTAGCGGGCCGGCTTCCCGGCGCAGTCATGAGTGTCACAACCATGAGTGTCGCAACATTACTAAAGTATTCGGCGAACCTTTTTATGGGTGCGGCCCTCATTAAATGGGTCGCAACCGACATGGCGGCGGAAGTCCGGCGGGATGTGGGAGGCCTGCAAGGCCGGACACAGTCCGCTGTCCGGCGCTCGCCGTACCGCATCGCGGGCGCGGTGGCGGCAACGGGCGTTGTTGCAGGACTGTTGCTCGCCCAGCATCGGCGCGGCGGGTAGGTCGATACCGACGCAGTACCGGGGCTTTCGCCCCTGTCCGTGCCGCCTGCATAGTTACATGGTTCCCGGATGGCGACCGAATCCATACCGCGACGCGATGCACCACCCCTAAAGGCAGTATGGGGCGTCGTCCGCGATACGGTCTCTGATTGGATCACACACAACGCGTCGAGCCTCGGTGCGGCCCTGGCGTTTTACACCTTGTTCTCCATCGCGCCGATCTTGGTGATTGCGATGGCTGTGGCCGGGTCCGTTTTTGGTCCGAATGTCGCTGAGACTCAGGTGCTGGACCAGATGCGGGGATTGCTCGGCGACGCCGGAGCCAAGGCGGTGCAGAGCTTGTTGGCCAGTGCGCATCAAAGTGGACTGAAGGGAATTGCTGCGGCCATCGGCGTTGTGACCCTGCTGATCGGCGCCACCAGCGTATTTGGAGAACTGCAGAAGACGCTGGACTATATCTGGAAATCTCCCGAGAAAAGTTCAGTGGCGTGGTGGCGGATATTGCGGTCGCGCATTCTGTCGGTGGGCCTGATACTGGGTGTCGGTTTTCTGCTGATGGTCTCCCTCGTTGTCAGCGCCGCTCTCAGCGCATTGGGTGCCTGGTTCCAAACATTTTTGGTGCAGTGGAGCGTGATACTGCCTGCGCTCGATCTCGTGCTGAGCCTTGGCTTGGCCACGGTTCTGTTCGCGATGATTTATAAGTTCGTGCCGCGCGAGGACATTGCCTGGGGCGACGTTTGGATCGGAGGACTGGTCACCGCGTGCCTGTTTACCGTAGGCAAGCAGTTGATCGGCCTTTACCTCGGGCGCAGCTCGCTCAGTTCGGCATATGGCGCGGCGGGCTCCGTCATGGTGCTTCTGTTGTGGATCTACTATTCCGCACAGATCTTTCTGCTCGGCGCTGAGTTTACTCACGTGTTTACCTATGCTTTGGGTTCGCGCTCGCAGCGGCGCGCCAGGCCCGTGCGCCGCAAGCACCAAGCCGCGTAGCGTCCTCGGGCAGGCCGTGCGCTGAGCGGCTATAATGCCGCGTTAACGTGCCACCCAAACGCGGATCTATGAAGAGAGACGAAATCAAGGAAGCGCTCAAGAAGCAAGCGCTCGACTATCACGAATTCCCCACTCCGGGGAAATTATCGATAACCGCAACCAAGCAATTGCTGAATCAAAGCGATTTGGCCCTGGCGTATTCGCCGGGCGTTGCCGCCGCCTGTGAAGCCATTGTCGAAGATCCATTGAATGTCTTTCGCTTCACCGCGCGGGGCAATTTGGTGGGCGTCATCAGCAACGGCACCGCCGTACTGGGCCTCGGCGCCATCGGCCCGTTGGCAGCAAAGCCGGTCATGGAAGGCAAAGCGGTACTGTTCAAGAAATTTGCGGGAATCGATGTGTTCGACATCGAAATCGAACAGCGGGATCCGCAGAAATTAATCGAGGTGATTGCCGCGCTCGAGCCTACTTTCGGCGCCATAAACCTCGAGGACATCAAGGCTCCGGAGTGCTTTATCGTCGAGCGCGAACTGCGCAGACGCATGAAAATTCCGGTGTTCCATGATGATCAGCATGGCACCGCCATAATTGTGAGCGCGGCGTGCCTCAACGGCTTGCAGGTGGTCAGGAAGAATATTGCGCAAGTGAAAATGGTGGTCAGCGGCGCCGGCGCGGCGGCGCTCGCTTGCGTGGATTTGTTGCTGGACTTGGGCCTTACGCGCGAAAACGTCTGGTTGACGGATCTGGCAGGCGTGGTCTACGAGGGCCGGCGCGAGCTGATGGATCCGGAGAAAGCGCGCTTTGCGCAAGCCACCAATGCCCGCACGTTGTCGGAAGTGATCGGCGGCGCCGATATTTTCCTGGGCTTGAGCGCGGGCGGCGTGCTGACCCAGGAAATGGTCAAAATGATGGCGGCCAGGCCTTTGATCCTCGCGCTTGCCAATCCGACACCGGAAATTCTGCCGGAAGAGGCCAGGGCGGTGCGCGACGACGCGGTGATTGCGACAGGTCGCAGCGACTATCCCAACCAAGTCAACAACGTGCTGTGTTTTCCGTTCATTTTCCGCGGCGCGCTCGATGTGGGCGCAACGACCATTACGCGGCAGATGGAGATCGCCACGGTGCATGCCATCGCAGAGCTCGCGCGGCAGGAGCAAAGCGACATTGTCGCAGCGGCCTATGGCGGCATGGAGGATTTGGCATTTGGCCCGGACTATCTGATCCCCAAGCCGTTTGATCCACGGCTCATCGTCAAGATCGCGCCGGCCGTGGCGAAGGCCGCCATGGAATCGGGAGTGGCAACCCGGCCCATCCTGGACTTGGAAGCGTACGGACAGCGGCTGCTGCAATTTGTCTACCACAGCGGCACCCTGATGCAGCCCATCTTCGTTGCGGCCCGCAAGGCGGCGACGCAGCGCAGTCGAATTGTGTACGCGGAAGGCGAGGACGAGCGGGTGCTGCGGGCCGTGCAGATCGTGGTGGACGAAAAGTTGGCGACGCCGATCTTGGTGGGACGCCCGGCGGTCATCGAGCGTGGCCTGAAGCGCCATGGCCTGCGGCTTCGCGTCGGCGAGAATTTCACAATCGTCAATCCCGAGCAGGACGAGCGCTTTCGAGAGTATTGGCAGGCGTATCACGCACTGACCGAGCGCAACGGCGTGACAGCGCAATACGCCCGCCTGGAAATGCGCCGGCGCACGACCTTGATAGGCGCCATGCTGCTGAAAAAAGGCGAGGCAGACGGCATGATCTGCGGAACCATCAGTACCACGGCGCGGCACCTGCACTACATCGATCAAGTGATCGGCCACCGCGCAGGAGCCACGGTGTACGGCACCATGACCGGACTGATACTCCCCGGCCGCCAGGTATTCATCGTCGACACACACGTCAATCTCGACCCGAGCGCCGAACAACTTGCCGAGCTGACGCAGCTCGCGGCCGATCAATTATCCGCATTCGGTCTGGTGCCCAAGGTTGCGCTGCTGTCTCACTCCAATTTCGGATCCAGCAACGCCCCCTCGGCACTGAAGATGCGCGCCACTTTGGCGCTGCTGAGAGCGCGCATGCCGGAGCTGGAGGTGGACGGAGAGATGCACGGGGACTGCGCGCTCGATGAAGCAGCGCGGCGCGCCATACTGGCGACCAGCACGCTGCATGGCGCGGCGAATTTGTTGGTGTGCCCGAACCTTGACAGCGCCAGCATTGCTTACAACTTGCTGAAGTCCGCCGCCGGCCAAAACGTGGCGGTTGGCCCGATTCTGCTGGGTTGCGCAGCGGCGGCTCATATTCTCACGCCCGCGGCGACGGTGCGCCGTCTGGTCAACATGACCGCCATCACCGTCGTGGAAGCCAACACCCACCATCCCGCGGTTGCCGCACAGGGCTGCAATTGAACTGCTCACCCTGCATGCGGGTCTATAATTAGTCATGCAACGCAGCAAATCATTTTCGGCCTCCTCAATCGCTGCGCTTGTCGCGCTCGTCGCTCTCTCTTCGGGAACCGGCAGCAGGGCGGCTGCTCCCGCGGAGGCAAGCGGGCAAGTCGTGACCGGTGCGTGGCAGCACCACCATGTCAGTTTCACCTATTACGGCATCACTGCGCTGTATAGCTGCGACGGCTTGGAAACCAACGTCCGCTCTCTGCTGCTGCATCTCGGTGCGCGCAAGGATGCCAAAGTAAGCGCGATGGGCTGCCCGAACGGACCCAGCGTTCCGGGCCACAACGCCATTATCGAAGTCGATTTCTATACGCTCTCGCCGAGCTCCGATGCGAACGATACGGTGCAAGCGCAGTGGATGCCGGTGTTGGTAAATTCGACGCATCCCAATTTCATGGGCCGGGGTGATTGCGAACTCATCGACCAGATGAAAGATCTCATCTCCAAAAATTTCAGCCTGCGCGAGCTGAGCTATCGCACCGACTGCGTTCCCCACGAGGTCAGCATCGATGGCTTTACGATCAAGGCACAGGCTCTGAAGGAACTGCCGGCGCCCACGTCCCGCACCACGAGAGGCTACTGATAGGCGCGATTCTTCCAGTTCGCGCCCTTTCCTCGCCAATAGTTTACCGCTGAGGCCGCTGTCGCTGCCATGTAGAACAGCGCGATCAAGGGCAACGCCAGCGCCCATGCTTTGCTGCGCCGGTATCGCGCCAAAGTAGGTACGAAGCTTGCGGCGGCAAGGGCGCATGCCGCCAATCCACAGGCGCGATGCCAACCGCTGCCGAAGGCAAGTTCCCACGGCGGCACGAGCCACACCACCGTCAACCCGGCGATCGTGAGTCCCAACAACCATGCGGAATAGCGCAGTTGAGTGAACGCAGTGCGCGAGATCATGCGCCACACGTCGACAAAACCCGGATAGCGCCGCACCGATGTCGCGAGGCCCGAATGGCCGAGAAAAATAGCTCCACCTTGCTTTACTGCCCTTGCCAGCGCCACATCATCGATGAGTGCGCCGCGGATCGCCTCCACCCCGCCGATCCGCTCAAGAGCTTCACGGCGGATCAAGACGGTACCGCCGGCGGCCGCGGCCACGGCCGATCGCGGATCGTTCACTTTTGCAAATGGATAGAGCATCTGGAAAAAATAAACGAATGCGGGCACCAGCGCGCGCTCCGCGAAGCTGCTGCAATTCAGGCGCACCATTTCGCTGACGAGGTCAAGTCGAGCCGCCAGCAACTGCGCCAACAAGGATGACAGATGTCCTCGTTCGTGAACGATATCGGCGTCCGTGAACAACAACACGGGTGCGCGGCTCGCCGCCACCCCCTCATGCAGCGCCCACAGTTTTCCTGACCAGCCGGACGGTTTGGTGTGCAAACGGACTATCTGCAGGTTGGCGGCCGCACCTGCCAATGCGGCCGTGTCATCCGTCGAATTGTCGTCGACCAAGATCACCCGATAGCGGCCCGTATAGTCTTGGGCAAGGAGCGAAGCTACTGCTGCGGCAATGGTCTCACCCTCATCGCGCGCGGGAACGATGATGTCGACGTCCGGAAACTCGCTGGGGCGGGCGGGCGGCAATTGCGGCCGGGACCGCCAGAATCCGCCGTGACCGAAGAACAAGTAAACCCAAACAGCGAGTGACAGGAGCGCGATCACGCAGGCTCCGGACTAGATCGGATCTTCCAGTGATTTGGCCAAATGAGTGAACGGCTTCGGCCCGGAGGCGGACATGAACCAACAGTCTTCCAGCCGGATGCCGAACTCACCGGGAATATAGATGCCCGGTTCATCCGAAAAACACATTCCCGCTTGCAGCGGCGTTGCATCGCCGTGCACCAGATAGGCAGGTTCGTGCACGTCCAAACCAATGCCATGGCCCGTGCGGTGCGAAAGACCAGGCAATCGATATCCAGGACCCCACCCCTCAGTTTCATAGTATTTGCGAACGGCATCATCGATGCTGCCTACCGGCGCATCGATCTTCGCCGTTTCCAATGCGATTTCTTGGCCGCGCTTCACCGTATTCCACACCTTGCGTTGTCGGGAACTTGCCTCGCCGAACACCCACGTGCGCGAGATGTCGGATTGGTAGCCATGCACCGCGCAACCGCAGTCCATGAGAATCACCGATCCTTCGCGCACCTTTTGCGGTTTAACCGAGCCATGAGGAAAAGCCGACGCCTCATTGAGAAGAACCATGGAAAATTCGGGCGCACCGCCGAGAGCAAGCGTCGTATGGTCCATCAGAGACGAGATATCCGCTGCACTCATGCCTCGGGCGACCTGAGCGTGGACCCGGCGGAGCGCTTCGATGGTCACGTCGTTAGCCACTTGCAGCAGTGCCAATTCCGCGGGAGATTTGACGAGCCGGCAAGCCCGTACCAGAGGATCGGCAGGGATGATGTCGTACACGTCCGATGCTTGACGGATCCCCGCGACTATGAAGAAGCGAATGGTCGATTCCGCGGCGAGCAGCCCGGAGTCGATGCCTCGGTCCTTCAGGCCTTGCACTATCTTGGCGAAAGGGCTTTCGTGTTCATCCCACGGCCTCACGTCGCCGCCGATTTGCAGCGTCTCGCGCACCGAGGGCTCCTCGAAGGCCGGCGTTACGACCAGCACCTGGCCGCTCGCCGGGATGATTGCAAGCGTCGTTCGCTCGGAGCGATGCCAGCGGATTCCCGTGAAGTAATCCAGGCTGGAACCGGGTTCAACCAGCAGGGCGGCAATTTTCCGTTGCGCCATCAGTGTCTGCACTCTGGCGATGCGCTCGCGCCGTTCCTCGACAGAAATCGGCTTGGCGTCGGCGGTCATCGACTTGAGCGTGGGTTTGGGCGAGGTTTCCGCATACGCAGTGCTGGCGGCCAATGACGCCGCGGCTGCGCTTCGTAGAAAAGCTCGTCGAGATAGCATGGTCATCCCTTATGGTGCGTTGGTCGGCCTATATGGTACTGCAATTCGCGACGGCGCCATCGCGCGAAATTCCCACATCGCAACACTTCTCGATCCTACAGCCGTCAAAATAGCGCTGAGTAACATCGTCCGCTCGAGACACACGTGTCGGCCGTTTGCCGGCGATATGCGTAGGAGACAGATCATGGGCATTAACAAAGATCAAGTCGAGGGTCGCGTCAAGGAAGCTGCGGGCAAGGTTCAGGAAGTCGCGGGCAAAGCGGTGGGCAGCACGACACAGCGGGTCAAAGGCGCGGTGAATAAGGCGGCCGGCGCCGCTCAGGCGAAGTACGGCGACGTCAAGAACGATATCAAGAGCGACATGAACAAGAATGCCAAGGAGGAGCGGCGAGAGGAGCGGCAGGGTCGTTAGGCGCTGGATGCCATGCGTCGCTCATAGCGGCGCATGGCCAGCTAGCCGGGTCGGAGCCTTCAGCGAGGCGCGAGTTCCGAGTAGTTCATTTCTTCGCGGCTCCCAAATGTCGACCAGTCACAGCGCAGGGCGTAGCCATCGTTGGCATACACCTCCGACCAGCCTTGTACACCGCCCCCGGATTGACCTTTGCCCATCGGGCGCGTGCTCGCGCCGCCGTGGCGCGCGAAGAAATCCTTCAGCCGATCATCGTGGTCAGGGGAGGCGTCTTCCATCGCACACACGCTATGCGCGCCTGGCATGAGCCGCAAGTCGGCCGCTCCGTGGTTCGAGGTCAGATTCGTCCTGCACGCGATTCGGCGAGAGCCCCTATCCTAAGCCGGCGGCCGGAGCGCAAGCTGATCGGGCCCATCAAAATGGAGGTATCAGCATGCACGCTTCGCTGTCCACTGCCACGTCCGAATCGCCCCGTCCCGCTGTCGACAAGGGCAAATCCAAGGACGAGCGCCAGGCGGAAGAGGAAAACCGGGCGGATACCGCATCAAAGCCGGGGGGGTTCGATAATGACCCCGACGACCCCAAGAATCCCAACGAAGTGCGGGAGAGGCATCTGAAGAAAATCAAACCGTAGCCGCCAATGCCGCTGCCGATTGAGAGCTATGCCTTGATCGGCGACTGTCACACCGCTGCCTTGATCGGCAGCGACGGTTCGATGGATTGGCTTTGTTTCCCCCGATTCGATTCAGGCGCCTGTTTCGCAGCATTGCTGGGCGGCCCCGAGCACGGCCGCTGGTTGCTGGCACCGGCCGGCAAGGTGAAAAGCGTGCAGCGCCGCTACCGGCGCGACTCCTTGATTCTGGAAACCGATTTTCATACCTCGCGCGGCAGTGTTCGAGTGATCGATTTTATGCCGATGTCGGACGAGCGCTGGGACGTCGTGCGCATCGTGCAGGGATTGACCGGCACCGTGGCGCTGCGCATGGAACTCGTCGTCAGATTTGACTACGGATCCATCGTTCCGTGGGTGCGGCGGGCAGACGACCTGATGCTGATTACCGCGGGAC
>Ga0193709_1000323_pt1 | contig 17879 bp, 17 predicted proteins | sample H3c2metaG_FD_160571 | JGI IMG/M metagenome (GOLD analysis project Ga0193709, IMG submission 160571) | Soil microbial communities from a riparian zone of the East river system, Colorado, United States - H3c2 | ecosystem: Environmental > Terrestrial > Soil > Riparian zone | place: USA: East River... | reverse complement strand
TCGCGATCTCGCGGCGGCAAACACCGAGCTTCCGATCATCTTCATCACAGGGCATGGTGACATTCCGATGACCGTACAGGCGATGAAGGGCGGCGCGATCGAGTTCCTCACGAAGCCGTTCCGTGACCAGGACCTTCTCGATGCCGTCAATCTCGGGCTCGTTCGCGATCGCGTCAGGCGCGAGCAGAACGAAGCCCTGGGTGCGCTAAGGGCGCGATTCGAAGCGCTGACGCCCCGTGAGCGCACGATCATGATTGAGGTCGCACATGGCCGGCTGAGCAAGCAGATTGCGGGTGATATGGGCATCGCCGAGGCTACGGTGAAGGTCCATCGCAGCAACCTCATGCGGAAGATGAGAATCACATCGATGGCACAGCTCTGTCGCGTCGCGGACAAACTCAAGCTGCTGCCGGAGAAGTCGCCGACTCAGTAACACCCGCACCGTGCAGCGCGCAGCTGACCTATCCGATCTTCTAGCTACCTCCGACCGACGGGCGTAAAAGCGCATAAGAGCGCATCGCACCGCGAGCTTCTGTCGCCTCGCGTAGCAAGGCCTTGCGACATCTAAACCAAGGCTTAATGAAGCCAACCATAAACTTATCCTCTCAGCCCCCACGTCGAATTATCACGGCATCAAAAATCGCCGAACATCAATAGCAGGCGATAGGTGTATCTCCGCAGCTGACGATTCAGGGTGTCTCAAAAGGGGTTTGCTATGTCCAGCCGCGAACGTTTCAGAGTCCACGTGTTGGGGCGCTTTCGCTTACTCACAGGAGATGCCCCTGTCACGAATCAACCACGCTTGCGAAAACCGCAGGAGCTGCTGCAGGCCTTGATCGCGTTCGGCGGAACCGAAGTGAGCGCGGGCGTGCTGATCGATGCGCTGTGGCCGGATTCTGAGGGCGATGCCGCATACCACGCGCTCGAAAGCGCACTGTATAGACTGCGCCAGTTGCTCGGCGCACGCGATGCGGTACGCATGGAGGGCGGCAAGGTCAGTCTGGACCGGGATCAGTTGTGGGTCGACATGTGGGAGTTCGAAACGGAGTTGCAGCGTCGTCTTGCTCCGGGGTCGAATGACTCTGAATGGATCTGCCGCCTCCGACTCCTCTATCAAGGTCACTTTCTCCAGCACGAGACCGAAAGGCCCTGGGTCTTGAAGGCGCGCCATGAGTTGCGTGATCGTTTGCTGGGCGCCATTCGCGACGCAGCGCGAGCGTGCGAACTCGCGTGCTGTTGGGAGGATGCTGCGAGCTTGTATCGATCCGGGATCGAGCTCGACTCGCTCAACGAGGGTCTGTATCGGGGCTTGATGCTCTGTCACCAGGAGCTCGGAGATCACTGCGAGGCGCTTCTGGCCTACAGGCGCTGCCGTGAGTTGTTGACGCGCTTCCTAGGCATTCCGCCCAACGCCAAGACGCAAGCCCTCTATCACAGCGTGCGCGAGCGCGCAGCCTACGCAATGGCCGGAGGTGGGCTGTGATCGTGGACTTAGGCCCGCGATGACGCCGCCATGTACCTGTTCAGGCGAGGAGACAACCATGACGCTCGCTTCAGAGACCATGGGCTACTGGTCGGGGACCAAGAACCCCCGTTGGGTTCGCACCTTGTCACGCCCCGGCGCGGCTATCTGCATCACGGCGTCTATGTTGGTGCTTGCACGGTCGTTCACTACTCGGGGCTCGCGCACGGTTTGCGCCGAGGACCGGTGGAAGAAGTTCCTTTCGTTCATTTCGCGGCCGGAGAGCGCGTCTGGGTGAAATCGGGCGCGCCATCCGATTTCGACGTTCGCGAGGTCATCTGCCGAGCACGATCCCGTGTGGGGGAAGACCGCTATCGGCTGTTGACCAACAATTGTGAGCACTTCTGCGAATGGTGTCTGCACGGCACCGGTCGAAGCTTCCAGGTCGAAGCATGGCTTGCTCGTCCCAGACTCACGCTGCTTGCAACACTTCGCCTGATCATTCGTATGTCGTTGTCTACCGTGAAGCTGCTGCAGCGCTAACAGCGTCCCAGCCGTCTGGCCTTCGCCATGATGATCGGCTTCGTTGTGCCAGGATAGACGGGTTCGCTTATTCGTTCCTCAATGGGATGCGAGCGGGCAGGTGTGCTTGAACGCCCGACAAAAGTGGCCGACGCTGAGGTCGAGTGACGAAGCAACGTCCTTGATGACGATCTTGACAGCGAGGTGGCATCCACATGCGCCGGGAGTCGTCGCGATTGACTCGCTGCGAAACCGCCGCGCGGGGTCTGTCTCGAACCTCGGTCGCTGGTCTTCCTGTTAACCCTCGGTCCCGGTCGCCCGTCCAGTACCTCTGCGGCACGGCCGATATGTGCTCTTGTGCCGTCGCTGTCATTAGCGCGCACGCGGCCTCGATGAGCCCAGCGGTCACCATCAATAAATCGAGCGAGCGCTGCTCCAGCGTGAATCCTTGCACAGTCGCGGTAGGGAATGCGCGCAACTGCGTGTGTCGGCGTTCACGCTGATGCGCGCGAGTATAGGCGGCGCACTCAGAAGTCGGCGCAGCAGTCTGGGTCGGGATTGGAGCCGATTCGTAATCGAAGCAATCACGCCTCCAGTTTGTGCGACTCCCGTGCGTCGTGTAGCTCCCCATCCGTAGCGCTGAGCGCGAGCGCACGCCCTCCGCGTGAAAGTCGCGAATGGTGAGTCTGTGATGAGTTGGAGGATGGGAATGTGTGCCCATTGATCTGTGCCACTCACGTTGCCAAGAGGAAGACTTCCATGCCGAAAGCTCAAGCCACTCCCGGAAAAGCACTGCTCTCTCCGGCCGATCATACGTTAATCATGATCGATCACCAGTCACAGATGTCATTCGCTACCAAGACGATCGACGCCACTCTGTTGCGGAACAATTGCGCGCTCGTCGCGAAGGCAGCGCGGGAATTCAAGGTCTCTACAATTCTCACGACGGTGGCCGAGAAGAGCTTCTCGGGACCGATCTATGAGGAGATTCGCTCGGTGTTCCCGAAGGACGAAATCATCGATCGCACATCGATGAACACGTGGGAAGACACGCGCATCGCCAAGCGGGTCAATGAGATCGGCAAAGGGCGAATCGTATTAGCAGGTCTGTAGACGAGTGTGTGCATCGTCGGCCCTGCGCTTTCCGCGCTCGATCAGGGATTCGAGGTGTACGTCATCGCCGATGCCTGTGGGGATGTCTCCGAAGAGGCGCATGAGCGCGCCATGGACCGCGTCATTCAAGCCGGAGCGCGACCGATGACCACGCTGCAGTACCTGCTCGAGCTGCAGCGCGATTGGGCGCGTACCGAGACCTACTTGGAGACGACCGGCATCGCCCGTATGCACGGCGGCGCCTATGGACTCGGCGTGATCTACGCCAAGACCATGTTCGCTGCTTCCGAAGGTCACTAGCTCGAATATGTCGTTGGAGGTAGCTGTTATGAAAATCTATGTGTTGTCGCTGAGCGTGGGCTTGCTGGTCGGTGTGATTTACGGCGTGTTGAACGTGCGGTCGCCCGCTCCGCCGGTGATTGCGCTGGTTGGGCTGTTACTTCGGTATCGCGCCTGCGATGCCCTTTGCGATCGCGGTGATTGCTTTCGAGCTGATCGCGTCCGTCGCCATCCTGACCGGATACCTCTCGAGATGCCGCTCCATCCACTTGCAAATTTGTTGATGTGCGTCGTTGGTATCCGGGTGGAGCTGCTCCCATCACCGTCCATCGGTGTGGGCGCCACACTATCAACACGTCCCCATCGCAGTCATGCATGCTCACCGGAATCACACGGGCATTCGAGCAGGCTCAAAAGGATGCAGGTGGCTGAAGGCACGGCGGACTGCAAAGTAGAGGCACTTCGCGGTTATTTAAGCCTTTCCGGCTTACGCGGCAACGTTGCAAGTAAGTACCGAATCATGCCCCCGCTACCAACCAAATCAGCGACTTAGAGCCGACCCTAAGATCCCTGAGTTTGAGCCTGTGCCGTAAACGTGCCGTGCGGTGACCCCGGTATCACGCACGACTACATTGCTGCATGTCTGCAGTACGCCAGTGAGATATTGCAGTCTGAAAAGGTGTATCCCGCGGCGATCGCCAGACGATGCGATTTCTTGCGGATGAAAACTTTCCTGGCGATGCCGTCACTGCGCTTCGAACGTCAGGGCACGACGTACTCTGGTTCCGGACCGATGCGCCGGGTATCACCGATCAAGATGTACTTTCGCGTAGTCTAGAAGATGCTCGCGTGCTCCCTGGCTTTCGATAAGGATTTCGGTGAGCTCGCGTGGCGCTCTGGTCTGCCGGCGAGTTGTGGCATCGTGCTCCAACGGGTGTTGGCACGGCCATCGCCGATGTTCTGACGTCACGAGACGATTGGCCCGGCCATTTTTCTGTCGTCGAGCCTGGCCGGATTCGGGTGCGCGCGCTCCTCCCCCCACCAGGGACGAGGTGAAGGCGCACTGAGGTTCGACACCTCAATCGAAGTGTGCAATTTTCACCCGCCATAAATGAGTGGTTTTCGTCCCGGCATTGACACCGTATCTTCTGGTGAACCCAGTTACATCCTGACCATGTGCGCAATTTGATGCCTGGAGATCGAATGATAAAAAGATGTTATGACGCTGGCGCAGCGGGAATTGCGGCCTTCGTGGGGGCCCGATGTCATAAGCTCGGTGGATAGCCGAGCCACGGAGTCGAACGCTCAAGAGGCGCCCGCCGCTTGCTGGGGCGCACTAACAATGTATTTGCGAGAACTGATTTTCTCTTGCGAGCTACCATGCGATGCACAACGGAGTGCCCAGTCGTGTCGCCGTCGCGCTAGCTTGGGATTACACTGAGGTTCTACTTACTCATCGGAGGATGGGGTCATGGCCACTACGCTCGTCACCGGTCGGGATCGAACTCTCAATGTTGAGATCGTGCAGGTACGGACCTACGCGCCTTTCACGTGGTTGCGGCACGGTTGGTTCGACTTGCGTCGAAACTGGGGAGCTAGCCTGGGATACGGCGCTCTGATTTTGGGGCTCGGCTGGACTCTACTTATAATTTGCGGCACGCATCCCTATTTCATCGCGGCAGCGATATCCGGCTTTCTGCTGGTGGGACCTATGATGTCGGCAGGATTGTGCGAGATGTCCAGACGATATTCGTTGGGCCAGGCGGCGAGCTTCGATGACTCGTTAGAGGGGTTCGCCCGACACGTACCCGCGCTGATGGAGATAGGTGTCATTCTGTCGATTTGTGCCGCGGGTTGGTTCCTCCTCTCAGCGATCCTGTTGGGCGGCGTGTTCCACATCGGCGCGCCCAGCATTCGCGAAACCATGTACCACGGGTTCCTTGATTCGACAAATCGGCGACAAGTGCTGGCCTATATTGCCGTGGGCGGTGTGTTGGCCACCGCGGTGTTCACGAGTACCGTTGTTGCCATCCCATTGATTATCGATCGAAACGCTTCGGCCGCTCAAGCCATGCGCGCCAGCGTCACTGCGACACTTCGAAACAAATCCGCGATGATTTTATGGAGCGCGCTGATCTTGTTGCTCACCATAATCGGTTACGCATTGCTGCTCGCTGGTATGCTTATCATTGCGCCACTGTTGGGGCACGCGACCTGGCATGCCTACCTCGGCATGACCGGCCAGCAACACTCCGCTACCCGGCCCGAGAATGCGGCTGCGAAGGCCACGACTCAAGTGTCGACGTCCGGGGTAGATGGGCTCGTCAATCCCAATGACGCGCGCGAGGCACACTTGCGAAAGATTAGAACTAAAACGGTAGGGTACCGTTAGAGGGCGCTTGGCGAGGGGGGAATTGAACCTACTCGGGTGCAACGCTAACCTTCTGGCAAATAGGAAAACCGCAGAGCTCGCTCCCTCGTCGGCTTGGGGAAAATGACGCGTGGATCGCGGCATCTGCGTTATCGTACGACGCGACCCAGGGATTGAAGACGTCCACGCGCGCAGCCACGTATTCCTTCGTATCGCGGGAAACCACCGTGAGGCCATGATGCTGGGCCGTCGAGCAACCATTCCGTCACGGCGAGACGTCGCGCACGGGTGGGGTGGTGCGCTGAGGCTTGATCTCCCGGTAAGGCGACGACTGAATTGCGTCGATCAATGTCTGCCCGCTATAGCTTCCCTTGAGCCTGCGGAATTACTCCGCGGCGACTACGACGACTTCATCACGCCCGTGTACCGTGACGTGCTGCGGTCCCTCGCTGCGGATCTTCCGTACTAGTTGCTGATTCCACGCATATTGGCCAGTGTTTCCACCGGATGACGGGCCAAGAGTCCATGGCATGCCGGGCCGGTTGAGGCAGGACGTAAATACTTTCGTTGAGACTGCGATTTTCGTCAATGACCTTTTGTCGTTTTGGCGGTGGCAGCCGTTTTTTGTTTACGCATCGAGTCGCCCTTCAGGGCGAGTCGATAGCTGTTATGGATCCATCTCCAGAATCGCGCCGTCGTCGAAGTCCATCCGGTCGCGCTGAAGCAATTCGGCCTTCATGTTGGCAATTATGCCAACAGACGAGGAGATGTCAATTGTGAAAGCTGTGCGGCACCGTGCCGCGTTTACTACTGTGGCGGCATCACGGCTTCCGGGCGCACGTTAGTCACTATTTTTGTGGAGTTTCGGCGAACTACAATATCTTTGGGATAAGGTCAGGAGGGAAGAACTCTGCGAGTCGCGCACGCGAAGCCAAAATTTCGACCTTTGATATAAAGCCCGTAACATCGCATTTCGAATCCACTCGCATCACAACCCGCGCAGTGCCGGCGCGATATTGCTTCGCATCTTCCGTTGACGCTCTCACCCAAAAGTAAAAATTGGAGGTACCTCTTCGGAGCGCGCGGCGGGAGATATCGGCTGCATATCAACGAATGCTTCCGCCTGAAACTCTTTGCGAAAGTAGTCGCTCAATTCGCGCTTGGCCTCGAGCACGCACATCTCCTTCACGCTTCTTACTTGCGGGAGGGTAGATGGCGCATCCAACTGCGCCGCGCCCGCGGCTGCCGGACCAAAGATGACGAACGCGAGTACCGATAATCTCATGCTGCCAACTATTAAAGTAGGCGACCGAATCGTCGCGTGAGCAGGACTAATTTACCTGCAGGGTCTCTCCCGAAAGTTCAGTCGGCGGCGGCTTGTGCGCTAAGTCGCACGCCGAACGCTCCAACGATTTTCATCACCGTTTCAAAGCTCGGATTGCCGTCTTTGGCGATCGCTTTATACAGCCCCTGGCGCGAGATGCCGGTCTCCTTGGCGAGTTTCGACATGCCGCCGCGCGCTCGAGCGACGACACCGAGCGCATGCACCAGCCCTTCATGGTCAACGCCATCCTCAAAGAACGCCTCGAGGTACATTGCAACTTCCTTCGGCGTCCGAAGATAATCGGCTGGATCATAGGGCGCGAGGCCCAGTGGGTTCTTGGCTTTTGCCTTCGTCTTCGTTGCCTTCGCTTTTGCCATCACTCAGCCCTCTAGCTGCTTCATCATTTCGAGCGCGCGTTTGATGTCCCGCTTCTGTGTGCCCTTGGCGCCGCCGATGAGCAGCATGATCAGCGTCTTGCCGCGGCGCGTGTAATACACCCGGTAGCCCGGGCCCGTATCGATTCGAAGCTCGCTCAATCCGTCGCTGATCGGCTTGTGGTCACCGAAATTGCCCAGCGAGAGCCGAGCTATGCGGGCGTTGATGCTTACCGCCGCCTGACGGTCCTCCAGCTCCTGGAGCCACGTAGCGAATGCTTTCGTGCGGACCACTTCGAACATGGCGAACTGTAAACTATAGGGGACATATCGTCAACTATAGGGGACAGATGCCGCAATCCCATAATGTACCTAGAGGCACCCTAGGGCCAAATTTTCGAAGCTGCCGGGGCGGCGCGATTGTCTCGCCCACGGCGCTGCCCTCGGTGGGCACCGGAAGGCGCGCCGCTCAGCGCTGCGGATCCATTGGCGTTTACTCAAAACACCTGCTCAGGCACCGGCGGGGCTCGTGCGGCTGGGCTCGGCGGGGCGTCGCAGTACAGCCCCAGGTGTTTCAGAATTTTATCGATGACCTCAGAATCTTCAATGCTGGCGGCGCCGGTTCGCCGTGAAGGACCGTGAATTGCCAACCGAACATAATGCAGGGCAGTTTCCAGAGTGAGTACAAAGAGCGCTTGATCGTCTAGTATGTTCACGCGAGCGATCTTGGCGTGCAGCCGCCGGTGCAATTGGTCTTGGCCGGCAAGAAGATTCGCGTTGCAGGAAACACATCATGAAGCGCTACTTACCGGAATGGATACCGCTTGGATCCGCGTTCGCGTGCGTTCTCTTCGTCGTCCTGTTCATCGCCAAAGCGATTGTCGTAAGCCCTGTAGCCGATTGGCCTCTGGTGTGGCTGAAAGCCGGTGACTACGAACATACTGAATCGTACTTCACCGACTTGCAGCATCGTTACGAGGCGGGTCAATTGTCGGATCAACAGCTCTACCAAGGGTTTCGAAACCTGTATCAGGACGACCCGGCCAACGCCGGCTACTTTGATCAATGGGTGAAAGCCTATCCCAAGTCCTTTGCGGCCCGTGTCGCCAGGGGGGCTTACTTCTATCGAATGGCGTGGGCTGCACGCGGCGAGGAGTTCATTGCGAATACGCGGCCAGAAAGTATCGAGCGCATGGAAGGATATCTTGCGCATTCACGGCCGGATCTCATCGCCTCATTGGCGATGACCGCGAAACCATATCTCAGCGCGCTGTATCTCTTGAACGTGGAAATGCTCAATGGGTCGTCTAAGGCGCGGCGGCAATGGCTGGATCGAGGGACCGCGATTGATCCAAACAATCGACGGCTACGTGTGCGGTATATGGTGAGTCTACAGCCGCGGTGGGGAGGTTCCATTGACGAAATGCGGGCGTTTATCGCCGAATGTACGCAAGAAAAAGCGCAGACAACCACGCTAAATGCTCTCAAAGCAGAGCTTGCGAACGAAGTGGCCGAGGAGGCAAGGGCGCGCAAAGCAAGTCCTACGGAGATGCTGGTGCGTTGGGATGAAGTCGTCCAACTCTCTCAATCTGCAGGCGAACCGCCGCCAACGAGAGCGCTAGTGGGTTATGCGCGAAGTGCGTGGGCATTGAATCGACGCACGGAGGCGGATCGGGCGCTGGCACAACTTGCGAGGTTAGACGTAAACGATGCGTCGAGCCTATCTCAGATGGGCTGGATCTACGTGCAAGAGAATCGCATGGCGGAGGGGTGGGTGGTCTTAACGAAAGCTGCAGCGCTCAATGACGCGTGGTCGCAGTTCGCGGTCGGCAAAACGCTCATTCAAGGCTGCGCGGACATCAATCTTCGCGCGGACCGGCGCGCCGGCCTTGCCTGGATGCAGCGCTCTGCGGATCAAGGGTTTACCGAGGCCGTCGCTTATTTGGCGGCGAATGAGGAGAAGGCAGTGAGATAATCGTTTCTACCAGGTCGCGGTCAGAAACTCGCCGACATCTCGACACTGACGTCGCCGACGGTCGGCTGCCCCGGCTGTTGGTTCACACCTGCTCGCACCAGCAGGCTCATGCGCGACGTGATTGCAATTCCCCCGAAAAACAGGCCGGCTTCCCGCGCCTGATACACGCTGCTGCCTTTGGCGATCGCTTCCGGGCCGAACGTGTAGTGACCGAACACGCGCCACGCCAGCCGGTCACGTACGAAGTAGGCACCGTTGCCGAACTCGCCTTGGGCGAGGAATTGATTCTGTACCATCGCACCGAGCTGGCTCGTGAGCTCGCCTTGCAGCGAGAAACGCGCGTGCGTTCCGCGATCGACATTGCTCAGATCATCGGGACTCAGCTGTGTATGTACCACGCGCAGCCCGGCGTACAGGCCCGCGTGATTGCTGCCATCGCCCACTGGCCACTGATAGCCGATCGCGGGAGCATACCCGTAAGCCTCCGCGCGAATATCCGGCACGCTACCGTTGTAGCGGTAAGTCAGCCGGTCGAACCACTGGCGCATGACCCAACCGTCCCCCAACTGGCCTTGTCCTATCGGCACTAATGCACCCAGATAGCTGTAGCTACCAAGCGAGGACTGATCCGTGCCGCCCAGGAGCAGGTTATCGGCCGCCTGAGCCGAGCCGGCGATGCCCAGCAGCAATATCATGCGCGCCGGGAGCCGCTTCACGCGACGTCCTGACGCCGCTCGTCCACGAACTCTGAGTCGATGACGGGCTGTGCGACGGCCGTCAACCGGTAGACGAATGCGGTGGATCCGGCCTGATGCAGCCTATCCGCCCGCTGCAACCGTACCATTTGCGGTGCCACGTCAGTACGTCGAAAACTGTCGAGCCGCAGGGTCTGATCTTCCGGCACTTGGGTGAAGCTCATCAGCCAACCGCTCTGCGTTCGGTCGGTCTTCGAGAAGGACAGCACAATCTGGAAAGTCTCGCCGTTCATGCCGGTCAACTCGCCGGCGTTCCAGTGCGTGTCGAGGAATGGCGGCCGCCGGATTCGCGGCACATGGCCCGGCATCAGACGACTGAACGGCGTGTCGACCTGATCGGAGTAGCCGTTCACCACCCACTGCAGGTCCGAGCCGAATAGGAAGTGGTCGATACGCTTCTGGTCGCCGGGCTTCGCATTGAACATGCCGCCGAATGCTTTAAACGTGCCCGGATGCCCCTCGAGCGGGATCAGAGTGCACACCTGACCGGTGAACGGGAGCGGACCATCGGGCAACGTCAGCCACCCGGAGAACTCACTGCCCGATTCGATGTATGGAGGCAAGCCGCCGTAGAACCGCATCCCGCGTTCGCTGAGATTGTCGATCGTGCCGTGCACGCGTAGGCCTGCAAAGTCGAGCTCGGCCGGCAGCGGCACCGGGAAGCGATACTGCGCACGCTGCCGCCGTTGCACCATCAGCGTATGTCGCAGGACCGCCGCCGCCAGTCCGCAGTTGATGCCGGCCCACAGCACGTTCGCTGCCACGCCGAGCATCGGTAGCATATGCGTGTGACGGTATATGGCGATCCCGACGGGAACCGCGAGCACGTTGCTGCACACCACGAGCCACTGCGGCATCGTAAAGCGGAGCAAGCGCCGCGCGCGCGACCTCTTGCGGGTAACCTCAAATCGGCCGTTCGGGAAGAACCACGCCAGCGTTGCCCAGGCAAAAGCCGCGAAGCGCGCCATGTTGTATTGCTCGATGTAGAGCGTACGGCCGTAACCGCGCCCAACCTCCTCGAACACCCAGAACGTCAGGAGGTAATACGGCACGAAATGGAGCAGGAACGCCGGCATCGCGGCCACCAGCGGCACCGATCCGGTGAGCAGCACCGCGACAGGAGCGAAGTAGAACAAGCCCTTGGTCCAGCCGTCGAAGTACGTGGCGACCGAAGCAAGGTAGTTGATTCGCTGCGCCAAGCTCAAACCCGGATTGAAGAGGATGCCCTCGGTGCGCCACACATGCATGGCGCCCTGACCCCAGCGCACGCGCTGCGTGACGAACGGCTCGATCGATTCGGGTGCCAACCCGAAGGCAAGCGGCTCGGCGTGATATACGGAGCGGAATCCGGCCGCGTGCAGGCGGATCGAGGTATGCAAATCCTCGGTGATGGTGCCCGTCGCGAAGCCCCCGATGCGTTCGAGTGAACTGCGGCGGACCACCGCGCAGCTGCCGCAAAAGAACGCCGAATTCCTGTAATCCTTGCCGCGTTGAATTACGCGAAAGAACAGCGCCTGCTCGGTCCAGATTTCATGCGATGCATTGGACCCGCGATGTTGGTACGAGTCCAGGTTGTAGTAATCCTGGGGCGTCTGTACAAACGCAACGCGCGCATCGTCGAAATAGCCGAGCGTCTTCTCGAGAAAATCGCGCCGCGGCGCGTGGTCGGCGTCGAACACCACGATCAACTCGCCCCCGCTGTGTGCGAGAGCGTGGTTAAGATTGCCGGCCTTCGCATGCGCGTTATCGGTACGTGCCAAATACTCGCATCCGAGCTCAGTCGCCAGAGCGCTCATCGCCTGCCGGCGGCCATCGTCGAGAATCCAGGTGCGATGTGGATAGTCCATCGCCATTGCCGCCAGCACCGTCTTGCGTACCAGGTCGATCGGCTCGCTGTAGGTGGGGATGTACACATCGACGCTGATGCCCGGGCGCGGCGGCGGCGCGTGGCGCTCCGACAGCCGCCAGCACATGAATATGTGCGCCAAGGCCGTGACGAAACCAAACAGCTCCGCGCCATAGATCAGCACCGAGAAGATCGGTGCGTGCGAGTTGAAAGTCCCGAGCCGCCAGCCCAGATACCATAGGCCGACAGCGACGAAGCAGTACGCGAGAATGCGACGCGGCGCCTCGAGTTTGCTCGATTCGACGGCGGGTGACGGTATTGTGGGCGAAATAAGTGAAGGCACGCACAGACGATAGTTGGCGAGCGGCCTTGTCGATTAGGCTCGCGTCACAATTCAGCTAAACGTGTCTCCGCTGCATCGCTGTACTGTGATACCCGTGTCTCCCGACAGGAACAGCCCGATGCCGGCCTCGCTATCAGCAGGGCAGCCGGAGCGCCGCCCGAGTCGAACCAGCCAGTGCTGGGGAATTGCTGCGACTGCTTCGGGCGGCTGGGGGCTGCCGATGCGTTATGTCCACTCGCCGGCGCATCTGGCTATTCCACAGGACGGTAGGCTTCGAGCGGCTGGCGCCGAGACTTTAAGTCTCGGCGCCGGTGCCGTAAGTTACCGACCGATCAAATCCAGGAACGACGCACCAGGCGAGCCGAGGCCGGTGACGTTGTCCCAACCCGGGCCCGTGTGCTGCGTGGGTGATCCCGAGTAATCGTCAAACGTGCGCAGGAAGTCCGACGTACCGTTGCTCGCATCGACGCCGTTGACGAAGTTGCGACGGGCAACCGCGGTCTTGACGCTTCCGACGTCATAGAAGGCCGTAGGATTGGCGTAGAAGAGTGGGTTCGCAAATCCGTGAGGGTGTCCTGCCTTCTGATCCGCCAGGGCCATCAGTCCCGCGAAGATGGGGCTCGCGAGGCTGGTTCCTCCGATGCGGTACTCATCGTAGTAGGCGCCGTCGGGAAAGGTCTGCGTCTGTCCGACGAGCAAGCCTGTCTGAGGATCCGCGAGCGCCGCGACATCAGGAACACCGCGTCCGGACAGTTTCAGCCCGGCGTTGCTCTGGTATTCCGGTTCGGAAAACAGCACGCTGACCCCGCCGCCGGCACCATACAGCCAGCCTGCTCGCGTGCACACGAGCGTGGTCTTGTTACATCCGTAGCTGCTGGTTCCCCATCCGGTCTCCAAGGCACGCGTGTTGCTCGCACTGACTCCCAAAGCGGTGCCGCCTACAGCAGTGACCCAAGGACTCGAGGCAGGCCAATCCGTGGTTGCGTAGCCCTGCGTTGAGGTCTCGTCGCCGTTGTCTCCGGAGGAGAAGTACACGCCAATGCCCTCGATCGCCGCTTGAATGAGCGTATCCTCGAGCGGTTTGATGTAGCCTTTTGGCAGCAGCTCCGTATTGAAGCCGTATGAGTTGGTCACGATCTGGGCGAGATGCTCATCGACGACGTGGTTCATGGCGGCGTCGAGGTCTTGATAGTTGTTTGGCGCACCTACGTACACGATCTTGGCGGCGGGCGCCATGCCGTGCACCGCCTCGACATCCAACGTCTCCTCGCCGTACCAGCCTTGCGGATCCTGCCTCGGATTCTGCGGACGGTTGTACACGCCTGGCGGCACTACCTGTACCAGTTGGCCCGGAGTCATCGTGGGCAGACCCCGATTCAGCGACCACTGATTGACATCCTGGAGAATCGTGGGCGAGGCGTAGGCATCGATGATGGCGACCGTCTGCCCACTGCCGTCATATCCAGAGATTCCGTAAGCACCCTTGATCTGGTCCGGCGTCGCGCCCGTGATGGCCCACGGCGTGGAGGCAAGCTGGACGGCGGTGAATCCCGAAGGAAAGGCATACGGCGAGAGCAGTTGCGCCCAATAGGCCGACAGGGGCGGCGCGTTCCGAAAGCCGGCGGAGGGCGGTGCGTTGGAATCGACGCGGTGTTGGGTCTGAACGAACTGGTAGCTCTCGTCCAATCCGATAACGGCGCGTACGACGTTGGCGATGGAGCTAGGAACCGACACGTCGGACGAAGGAGCGCGGACGACCTGTCCGCGTACCAGGTAGTTCCCAAAGCTGACGCCGAACGCCGCTTGCAGTTGCGCCACGCTTCCCTCGGCGGACACGTAGTGGCCGTTCTTTGGCGAGTAGGTCAGGCTGAAACCTTGCGACCTTAGCCAGTTCTGCACCTGCGCCACATTGGCGGCCGCCGGCGCGAACTGCTTCCTGAATTGCGCCGGACTGAGGTAGTGACCGTAGGAAGGACTCGTTGGATCGGAAACAGCGTTGGCCATCGCGGCTGCTCCGGCGGGATCGGTCCACCCGAGGTACACGCGAAAGCCGACGTCGGTGCTGCTGTTAGCCGTTCCTACGTAGTCCGCGGCGGTAGCCCAATCGGGTGCGCTTCCGCTCAACACGGCTCTGCCCGGAGCCGCCTGCGAGGCACCAGCCACACAAGCGCCGGAAAGCAACAGCGGCAAAGTGATACGAACCAGGGTACTGGAATTCATTTAGTTGTCCTCCCCTCGATCTTGTTGTCACAACACACAGGCCGGCGTCTTTACGGACCGCGAGCCAGCTTCGTGCACACCGTGCCTGCGAAGCCGCGCCCAAGAGCTTGGGGACGGCTTATGTAAGATCGATGCTCACGACCCATTTAGAGGTCCACCGTTGGGACCTGTAGTCTCATATACGGCAAGATTTCGCGATCCGCAAGCTGCGTGCAAACGGTGTGTGCAAACGGCGGAGGAGGCTCTCGGCAACATGGGCTGGATAGCCGAGCCAGGGTGCACCGCGGCGATAACTCACATCGACGCTGCTCGATGCCATGAAGGCTTTCGAAGGCCGAGGCGCGGGGCCGCGGCGGCGTCGATCACGCGATGCTGTTGCTTGATACAAGCTTCTTGATCGAGTTCGAGGATGAGCTGGCCCATCAAAAAATAGGCTGGCGCAAAGCGGGGCTGGAGATGGACCAGGTCAATGCAACGACTACGATCCCTAGGCCGCGCCGTCGACATTCTCGTACAATCAATCTGTCTACCACTGTAAGCAGCTTAAATTGCGAGGCACCCAATCCTTGAAGCAGGACGTCGATATCGCTAAGTTGTTGACCGAACGCGGCATCGAGCACGTGAAGATCGGCGTTTTCGATACCGATGGGATCATGCGCGGAAAATATTTGAGCCGCGAAAAATTCCTCGGGGGCCTCGAGAAGAATCTCGGGTTTTGCGATGTGATTCTGGGCTGGGATTCGAACGACCAGCTGTACGACAACACGAGATTTACCGGCTGGCACACCGCGTATCCGGATGCCACGGTGCGGATTCTTCCGTCGACGCAGCGGGACATTCCGTTCGAGCCGAAAACCGTTCTGTTTCTGGGTGAGTTCGCCGGTCGCGCGGAATCGGTCTGTCCTCGGGGAGTGCTGCGTCGGGTGCTGGAACGGGCCGCGAAGGCGGGGTACGCCGTCAACGCCGCCGCGGAATTCGAATTCTTCGTTTTCGACGAAACGCCGCAGTCGATTCGCGACAAGGGCTACCGGGGACTGAAGACCATGACGCCCGGCGCCTTTGGCTATTCGGTATTGCGAAGCTCCGTGCATTCGGACCTGTACCACGAGCTTCTGGATCTCTCTCAGGCTATGCGGTTTCCCATCGAGGGATTGCATACCGAGACCGGACCCGGTGTTCTCGAGGCTGCGCTTACGTATTGCGAAGCCCTCGAAGCGGCCGACCGCGCGGCGCTCTTCAAGACATTCACCAAAGTCCTGGCGCAGCGCCACGGCTTGATGGCGACGTTCATGGCGAAGTGGTCCAACAGTGTTCCGGGTCAAAGCGGTCATCTGCACATTTCGCTGCGGACCGCCCAAGGCGAGAGCGTCTTTCACGATCCCTCAAAGCCGCATGAGATGTCGGATGCCATGCGTTGGTTCCTCGGCGGCCAACAGGCGCTGATGCCTGAGATTCTGGCGATGGTGGCCGGCACGGTGAACAGCTATTCGCGCCTCATTCCGGGCTACTGGGCGCCCACGGCCGCCGCTTGGGGCATCGAGAATCGCACGACGGCACTGCGCGTAATTCGCGGTGGTCCGTCGAGCCATCGCATCGAGTACCGCATCGCAGCCGCGGATATCAATCCCTACATCGCGCTGGCGGCCGCAATCGGATCCGGGTTGTGGGGCATCGAGAACCGCATCGAGCCGGACGCGCCGATCGAGGGCAATGCCTACGACCGCGATCATCCGCTGCATCGGCGCTTGCCGGCGACTCTGTTCGAGGCCGCCGAACGCCTGCTCGCGTCGAAGCCTGCGCGCACGCTCTTTGGCGGCGAGTTCGTCGAGCATTACGCCGCGACCCGGCAGTGGGAAGAGCGGGAATTCCGCAAGGCAATTACCGATTGGGAACTCGCCCGATACTTTGAAATCATTTGAGTGCCTGCATGACTGAAACTTTGAAGACAGTAAGCCCCGTCGATGGCCGCATATACGTCGAACGCCCACTGGAAAACGCCGCCGGCATTGATCGAGCGCTTGATTCTGGGCAACGCGCCCAGACTGCCTGGGCGGCTTTGCCGCTCGCCGCGCGCTGTGAGATTCTGACCAAAGCCGTAGACGCCTTCGTATCCAAGATGAATGACATCGCCGCCGAGATCACTTGGCAGATGGGGCGGCCCATCCGCTACACGCCGGGCGAAGTGCGCGGATTCGAAGAGCGCGCACGCTACATGCTGAATGCGGCGCCCGAGGCGCTCGCGGCGATTCAGCCCGGCGAAAAACCCGGCTTTAGGCGGCAAATCAAGCGCGTGCCGCTCGGCGTAATCGCCGTCGTCGCTCCTTGGAATTACCCTTACCTGACAGCGGTGAATGCGGTCATCCCAGCTTTGATTGCCGGGAACGCAGTGATACTCAAGCATTCGCACCAGACACCCTTGTGCGCGGAGCGCTTTCTCGAAGCTTTCGTCAGCGCGGGGGTTCCAGCCGGCGTGTTCCAATATCTGCATTTGTCCCACGCCGATACCGCACGGCTCATGGGTGATCCCCGGGTGGCCAGCGTCTGTTTTACGGGCTCCGTGTCGGGCGGACGAGCGGTGGTGGCGGCCACTGCGGCGGGTTTTGCGACGGCGGGTCTCGAGTTGGGCGGCAAGGACCCTGCCTATGTTCGAGAGGATGCCAATCTCGCGCATGCGATTGAAACTTTGACCGATGGCGCATTCTTCAATTCCGGCCAGTCCTGCTGCGGCATCAAGCGCATCTATGTGGCCGCATCGCGTTATCAAGATTTCGTCGACGGCGCCGTCGATCTCACCCGGAAGTATCGCTTGGGATCGCCGCTCGATCCGGAGACGACGATCGGACCGGTGGTGCGCGCCGCGGCCGCGGATGCTGTCCGATCGCAGGTGCAGGCGGCCGTGGCGCAAGGTGCCCGGCAGTTGATCGACGAGAAATTGTTTGCGCCGAGTTCCATCGGAACACCTTATCTGGCGCCGCAAGTGCTCATCGACGTCAATCATTCGATGGCGATCATGCGCGAAGAGACCTTCGGGCCGGCGGTCGGTATCATGAGTGTGGGCTCGGACGAGGAGGCGGTGCGGCTGATGAACGACAGCCAGTTCGGATTGACTGCCGCGATTTTCTCGGCGGACGCGTCGCGCGCCGAAGCTCTTGGCGACTCGCTTGAAACCGGCACGGTTTTCCTCAATCGATGCGACTATCTCGATCCGGCGCTTGCCTGGACCGGCGTAAAAAATTCGGGCCGGGGCTGCACCTTGTCGCGCGTCGGCTTCGAGCAGTTGACGCGGCCGAAGTCC
>Ga0193709_1000321_pt1 | contig 18006 bp, 16 predicted proteins | sample H3c2metaG_FD_160571 | JGI IMG/M metagenome (GOLD analysis project Ga0193709, IMG submission 160571) | Soil microbial communities from a riparian zone of the East river system, Colorado, United States - H3c2 | ecosystem: Environmental > Terrestrial > Soil > Riparian zone | place: USA: East River... | reverse complement strand
GCCAAGTGGCCTTCGTTGCTAGCCACTGGGGACGTTCCGGCCTGCATACCCGCGCGGCGGTGGAGAAAGGCATCGGGAGGTTCGTGGAGGGCCGGGGTCGATCGCGAATCCCGAGGCTGAGCATGTTCCGACCAGGTCGAGCGGGCGACTTTTGCCAGGGGTAATGGCGCCGGACACGAAAGCCGCAACCCAAGGGTTGCGTTTGCCCCATTGGGTACTAATATGCAACCAGCCAGTTGCGGATAACTGTCTTCCCATAGGGGTTTTGCATATGACTTCCCATTGCATCGGGCAGAGAAATCTCTTGCCTGGACCGCGGTGTCATGTCCAAACGGCATAACTCGGGATCCGGGGCAGGTCCCAAGAGCTCGGCCCCGCTTTTCGCAGCGCTGGGCGACACCACCCGGTTGCGGCTTGTCACCCGCCTTTGCAATACCGGACCGATGTCCATTGCCAGCCTGACCGCCGGGTCCAAAGTTACCCGCCAGGCCATCACCAAGCACTTGCGGATAATGGAGGAAGCTGGTCTGCTGCTTAGCACGCGACAGGGACGCGAGAGCATCTGGGAATTGGACCAGCAGCGGATTCAGGAGGCGCGGCGCTACCTCAAAATGATTTCCAGACAGTGGGACGACGCTATCGACCGGCTCAAGGATCTGGTGGAGAGCTGAGCCTTGCCACGCGGTCAGAGAGACTTCGATCCACTCTCGAGCTCGGTGGCGACGAGAATCCCGCGCTCGATGTAGATCGGGCGGACATGGGCGCGAAGTATCGGCAGCCTGAACGTGAATATGATTCCTCCGATCACGCAGGCCACGCCGCCGATCATCACGGTGTTCATCGGCCCAATGCGGGCGGCCACGAATCCCGCCATCAGGCTGCCAAGCGGGGCGGTGCCAAGAAAAGCCATGGTATAAAAGGCCATCACTCTTCCGCGCATCTCGTCGCTGACGATTGTCTGGATAATGGTGTTGGTGGCCGCCATCTCGACCATCATGCCTCCGCCGACGAAGGGCAGCAGCAGGACCGAGAGCCAGAGGATCCGGGAAAACGAGAAAGCCACCAATCCAACTCCGAAGGTGATCGTCGCGATGACCATCGCGCGGCCGAGACCGAGGACGGAGGTCCGTGCTGCGAGATAGAACGCACCCGCGAGCGCGCCGACGCCTACTGAAGTCATGAGCAGCCCAAGAGTATGCGGACCGCCGTGAAGGACAGTGGCTGCGATTGCCGGCATCAATACTGTGTATGGCATTCCCATGGTCGCGACGAGCGCGAGGAGCAGCAGTGAGTCCCGCACCGGCGCAAACCGGGTGACGTAACGAAACCCGACTTTGAGCTCCTGGAGCGCGCGCGTCTCGGACACTCGGGCTGGCCGCTTCTCCACGCGCATGGCAAGGAGCGAAGCGATGACCGCCACGTACGAAACGGCGTCGAGGGCGAAACACCATCCCTCTCCGAAGGCGGCGATCAGAACGCCTCCAATCGACGGGCCTATTATGCGGCTCGCGTTCACCATCGATGAGTTGAGCGCGATTGCATTCGAGAGGTGCGAGCGATCCTCGACCATTTCCACGACAAACGCCTGGCGTGCCGGAGTGTCGAAGGCGTTGATGACTCCCTGCACCACCTGGAGAATGAGTATGTGCGCGACGGTGATCACACCGGCGAAAGTGAGCACCGCGAGAGCGACCGACTGAAGCATCGAGAGAAACTGCGTGACGAGCAGAATCCGGTGGCGATCCCAACGATCTACCAGAACTCCCGCGAAAGGAGCGAGGACGAGCGTGGGGATCTGCCCGAAGAATCCAACGATGCCAAGTAGAAACACGGATCCGGTCAGCCGATACACCAGCCAGCTGGTCGCGATGCGCGTTATCCAGGTGCCGATGAGCGAGACCGTCTGTCCGCTGAAGAAGAGCCGGTAGTTTCGGTGCTGTAGCGCGCGAGTGAGATGCAGCTGTCTACGCGGCTGCTTACGCGACGCAGGTGGGACGTTCGTCACGATTGGCGAGAGCGCAATAATAGTGCTATCTACAAATCGGACCATTGAAGGAGACAGCGTGGCACAACGACGGACGCGCGCGTGAGACCGCTCCCTTTTGTCTGGCCTTATGCGCTCGTTTTCTGGGCGGTCAACCTCTGGGCATTCCTGCCGGAACAGAAAATCGTTAGTGGCGGAATCGAAGGCGATAAGGGAACCGACTCCAAGGACGGCGGGTCCCTGCGAGTGATACTGGGTGGAATGGGGGTCGCGTTCTTTCTCGCGTATCCGCTGGCGTTCGTCCCAGCATGGCGGTTTCCGCCAGGCGCTCAAGTACCCGTGTTCGCCTTAGGAATCGCCATGATTGTGCTCGGCAGCCTGCTACGGCGCTATTGTTGGCGCACGCTCGGACAGTATTTCACCGGAAACGTGAGGGCCAGGGCGGATCAGCCTGTGATTCGCACCGGCCCCTACCGCCTGGTGCGACATCCCTCGTACACGGCAGGGATGTTGATGAATATCGGGATCGGACTAGCGCTCGGAAGCTGGCTCAGCTTCGCGCTTCTGACAGTTGCCACGATCGCGACGTACGCCTACCGCGTGATGATCGAAGAGCGGGCGCTGCTCGATACGATTGGCGAGCCGTACCGCATCTATATGAGTGAAAGCAAGCGCTACGTCCCGTACATCGTATAAGAGAAGTAACGTTTCCGCGGTCAGAGGCTTGCAGCCGGCGGTTAGATGTTGCACTTAGTGAGAAACCGCTCGGCTTCGAGGAGAATAAGGATGAGACCTGCTTCGAATGCGTTTCTATTGCTGTCGCTTTGTTCGCTGCCGCTCTACGGTCAGATGAGTCGCCCGGCGCCGACAACCCCGACTCCGATTCCCAATATCCCCCGCAGCGTCCCACAGGCCAATTCAACCGACCGGACTCTGACACTTCCTCCGATCAAGCTGGAGGACGAGTGGACGACCGCGCTGGTCAGGCGCGATACCCGAATGTTCGACCGCATGCTCGCGGCGGGCTTCGTGTACACGGAGGATGCGTCGGTGATGAATCGCAACGACGTGATCAGGAGCGTCACCGGCTCGGATCGCGTAGAATCGGCGCGCAACGAAGGAATGAGGGCGCACGATTTCGGCGATGTGCAGGTCATTACGGGCGTGTTGCATCTGAAGGGGCGAGGAAGCCAGGGCAGATTCGACCGGCGGTATCAATTCACCGACACGTGGCAGCGCCGCAATGGGCGCTGGCAGATCATAGCAGCGCAGGATTACCTGATTCCGAGATAGCGTAGCTGAGAGGAGACGACATGGGGCGAGTCTTACGTGCGCGCGCCGCGATTCTGCCACTGATCGCGGTGGCGGCCTGCAACAGTGGAGAAAAGGGCGCGGCCGACAGCAGCGCGACCGTGGATCCGCAGGTGACATCGAGTGCCGCGACGGGAACGGCGTCAGTGTCGGGCGCGCAAATCGCCGTCGCGCACGCTGGCCCTCCCGGCGAGTGGCAGATGCCTGCGGGTGATTACGCCAACTCTCGCTACAGCGAGCTCGCTACCATCACTCCACAGAACGCGGCGAATCTCAAAGTGTCGTGGGCGTTCTCGACCGGTGTGCTGCGCGGCCACGAAGGACAGCCGCTCGTAGTCGGCAACACGATGTATGTCGTCACGCCGTACCCCAACGTCTCGTACGCAATCGATCTCGCTCAGACCGGACAGCCGCTCAAGTGGAAGTTCCGTCCGCAGAATTCGCAGCAGGCGATTGGAAAGGCGTGCTGCGATGTCGTGAACCGCGGCGCCGCATACGCCGACGGAAAGATCTTCTACAATCTTCTCGACGGGCACACGATCGCCGTCGATGCAGCGACGGGGAATCAGGTTTGGCGCACGAAGATGGGCGATCTCTCCCGCGGCGAGACGATCACGATGGCGCCGATAGTCGTGAAAGGAAAAGTCATCGTCGGGTCGAGTGGCGGTGAGATGGGAGTGCGCGGATGGATTGCCGCACTCGATGAAGCCACCGGGAAGGAAGTCTGGCGCGCCTACAACATTGGGCCGGATAAGGACGTGAAGGTCGGCCCCAAGTTCAAAACGTTTTACGCCCACGACCGGGGCAAGGACCTGGGCGCCACGACTTGGCCTGGCGATACCTGGAAGACCGGCGGCGGCGCGGTGTGGGGATGGCTCTCCTACGATCCGGTGCTCAATCTCATTTATCACGGCACGAGCAACCCCGGACCGTGGAACGAGAACCAGCGCACGGGTGACAACAAGTGGACGGCCGCGATTCTCGCACGCGATGGCGATACCGGCGAGATGGTGTGGGCGCTTCAGGTGACGCCGCACGACATGTGGGATTACGACGCCGTGAACGAGAACATTCTCGTCGATCTGCCAATCAAGGGGCAAACGCGAAAAGTGCTCGTACACTTCGATCGCAACGGTTTTGCGTACACCGTCGACCGCGCGACCGGAGAGGTCATCCTGGCCGAGCCGTTCGTGCCGATGAACTGGTCGACGGGAATCGACCTGGCGACCGGCCGGCCCAACGTTGTGGAAACGAAGAAGACGGCGCAGGACAAAAACGTGAAGGACATCTGTCCGAGTCTCGAGGGCGGAAAGAATCAGCAGCCCGCGGCGTTCTCACCGCAGACGGGTCTCTTCTACGTTCCGACGAACAACCTTTGCATGGATTTTCAGGCGCGCGCGGTCACTTACATCGCCGGCACGCCGTTCATCGGAGGCAACGCGCCGGAAAAAGGAGGCCCGGGCGGCTACCGCGGCGAGTTCATCGCATGGGACGCCACGACCGGAAAGAAGATCTGGGGAATCAAGGAACCGTATCCGGTATGGGGCGGCGCACTGGCAACTGCCGGAGGCGTCGTGTTCTACGGAACGCTCGACGGCTGGTTCAAAGCAGTCGATGCTCGAAGCGGCAAGGTGCTCTGGCAGTTCAAGGTCGGCTCAGGCGTTGTCGGGAATCCGGTGACATACACCGGTCCCGATGGAAAACAGTATGTAGCGATTTATGCAGGAATAGGCGGTGACATGGGGCTTCTCATCGCTGGAGATGTCGCTGCCAACCTTCCCTACGATGTCCGCGAGCGGGGAACGACTCTGCCAGACATCGCGCGCTGGACGAGCTGGGGCGGCGAGCTGTTCGTGTTTTCGCTGTAAGAGCTGGAGGAGCCGACTAGATGCAGCATAACAAGCGAACACCAGCATTGCTGTTCAGTGTGCTCTGCATTGGGAGCGCGTGCGGCAAGACCGCTGATGTCGTCGCCGACACCTCGACGGCCAGCACGACCGCTTCTTCGGCTTCCGTGGAGCAAGCGACCCCGAGTCATCTTCTGGTTGCGGGCGACAGCTTGCTAATCATGGAGCACCCGGAGAATCTGCCGGCAGGGTTTCCGCTGCAGATCAAACCATTGGAAATAAGGAACCCCTACGAGGGGGACAAAGCAGCAATCGCGACAGGCGGGAAACTATTCATCGGATACAACTGCCTCGACTGTCATGGCGCGGAAGGCTCCGGTGCGATGGGACCCAGCTTTCAGGACGGGCGCTGGCACTTTGGTGGAACAGCCGGCGACGTGTTCGAATCGATCTATCAGGGACGGCCCGACGGAATGCCGTCGTGGGGAGGACGCATCTCGAACGATCAGATCTGGATGCTGACGGCTTACGTTCGCTCACTGTCATCGAAGGACCTGAGCACTGAAAATTTCACCGGCAAGACGGTAGAGCGCACCGGTCATTGAGGATTAATCGTAGAAAAGCATCGAGACAGCTCACAGTGGCCGGCTGTGCCGTCGCCGTGGCTGAATTCTTGACACGTCAGGATGTTGGAGAAGGAAGTAGCGAAGTTTGAATAAGCACATAGAGGGGAAGGGATATGAGGCAAGCAGCATGATCAGCAGAATCTGGCACGGCTGGACCACTCTCGAAAACGCGGACAAGTACGAGTCACTGCTACGCGCGGATGTTCTGCCTGGAATTCATCGGATTACGGGCTACAACGGCGCGTACCTGCTTCGACGCGAGGCCGGCAACAATGAGGTCGAGTTCGTTACGATCACTCAGTTCATCGACATAGCAGCAGTGAAGGCATTCGCCGGCAAGGACTACGAGCGGGCTGTGATCGCACAGGGAGCGGGGAAATTCCTCACTCACTTCGACGAGCGCACAGCGCATTACCAGACGCTGCTCACGCCCGCGGATGTGAGAGCCCTGGCCGCGCGCATAAGCGGAAGGCACAGAGTCATCTAGCTTTTGTCGATTCCGTCGTGACCGCTGCGCCGGTTACCGTAACGATGGATCGGTCCGCCGGGGAAGTGGACCGGGCGATGGAACGCGGACACATCCTCGCACTGGACGGACTTCGAGGAATCGCAATTCTTCTCGTCGTCGTTTGCCATTTCCAGTCGAATCTCGGGATTGACGCCGATGGCTGGGCATGGCCACTCGTCGCGGTAGCTCATGCGGGCTGGATGGGCGTCGACCTTTTCTTCGTGCTGTCCGGCTTTCTCATCACCGGCATTCTCGTCGATGCGAAGGGAAGCGACAGCTACTTCAGCGCATTCTACGCCCGTCGCGCGCTGCGAATTCTGCCCGTCTATTACGGGTTCCTGCTGGCCATCTTTGTCGTGCTTCCGCTGCTGCACCTGGGCGCGGGCGACAACTATATGCTGGCTCGACAGCACCAGGCGTGGTACTGGCTTCACATTACCAACATCATGATGGCCATCGACGAGCTCCCAGGCCGAGGTCCTTATCCATCGACGCTATTCTGGTCACTCGCGGTCGAAGAACAGTTCTACTTCATCTGGCCCGCGATCGTTGCTCTCTGCTCGCCGCGGGTACTCCGGAAAGTATGCATCGCCGGCGTCATCGGCTGCATCGTGCTCCGCATTGCAGGCGAGCTCGGCGGCGTGTCCGGTCTCACGCTCTCGGTTCTCCCGATCACGAGAGGCGACACGCTATTCATCGGCGGTTTCCTTGCGATCGAATACAGGAATGGAGGACTGGCGCGCTACAGAAAGGTCGCAGCGATCGCCGCCATCGCGTCGGTGCTTATGCTCATCGCGCTAATCGTCTTTTACGGACAGGTCGATTACAATGATCCTGGCACCGTAATGTTCGGCAGCATCGCCATCATGGCGCTCGGTGCATCTGCAGTCGTGATTGGAACGACTTCGACTGCCTCGCGCTTCGCCCGCCTCCTGCGGTCCCATTTTCTGAGATTCTTTGGGCGGTACAGTTACGCGATGTATGTCGTTCACACAGCGATCCTCGCCGGTCTCAACCACTACTATCCGTTCAGCGCGCTGCGCACGATCGGCGGATATGCGCTTCCAGCTCAGGCTGCATGGGCGGTCGCTTACGTCGCCCTTTCAGTCGGAGTTTCGATGCTGAGCTGGCATTTGGTGGAGAAGCACTTCCTTCGTCTCAAGAGCCTCTTTCCATACCGCGCGCGGACAAGCCTCGCCGCTTCTCGCTAGGGAGAGACAGGTGCGGGTGGCACTCCTCCGAACGCGTTGACGATCGCAAGTCCCATGTTGGCGATCGTGAGCTGCGGCTCGTTGTCCAGAATCCAACGCTGGTCCTTGTTCTCCTTGGTCATCACGCACGCCACGACGCGGTTACGCAGGTACCAGAGCGTGCACTCGGTTCGAACGGCGTCAGTCTCGCCGTCCTTGTGCGCAGCGCGCGCGCCCTCGATGTAACGCTGGAGCATGAAGTCCGTTGTATTGTGCTCGAGGATGTCGAGCATCGCGGAATCCGCTGACCGGTTCACAGCCTTGCCCTGCGCCATCAGCTCGAACAGGTGCGCCATCTCGTTCGGAGTCGTCACGCCCAGTCCGTATTTCACCGAGCTGTCCATCGCGACGCTCGAGTTGCGCAGGAAGCTCTTCGAGTGAACGCGCGTGTGCTGAAGGCCGAGTGAATCCATTTTCGCCCACACTCGACGAATGATGATTCGATCAAGAAGCAGGTTGGTCGCTGTATTGTCGCTGATCGTGGACATGAGCCACGCCGCATCGTGAACGCTCAACACAGTCCCGTTGTGAAGGAACTGGATGATTCCCGAACCTGGGACCTGATCGATCTTGAGCACTGTCAGCGGATCGTCGAGCGAGAGCTGACCCTTTGCTACCAAATCGTACACTGTCACCAGGATCGCAACCTTGATCAGGCTGGCGGTGGGAAATGTCTCGTCTCCGCGCCTGTTGATGCGCGCTCCTGTTTCGAGATCTATGACGCTGTAGCCGACGGTGCCGTGGTGCGCGTCCGCAATCGAGTCGAGCTTTCGGCGGAGAGCGGCGGTGTCAGCGCGAACAATCTGCAGCCGGCTTGTTCCAGAAGGGCCCACTCGAGTGGCGGCGCATGCGATGACCCCCGCAAGCAGAATTGCGGCGTAGCTGGCGACTACGCGCAGCGTGCGCGAATTACGCATTCGATGGCCGGGCTTCAATTGGAGGCCGCGGTCGCTGTCGCAACGGTGCCTTCAGGATCGAGCGTCTTCAGAACGTCACGCCAGGCAAACCGCTTCCCGCTTCCCCTCACCCAGTAATCCATCCACGCCATCTCCGCGACCGATTTGACAAGCTGATTGCGAGGATCCGGGATTCCGTGGGTGCTGCCCGGGTAGACGTACAGCTCGGTCGGAACGCCGAGCCGCTTGAGCGCCATGAACAGCTCCTCGGATTGCGGGCGCGGCACACGCGGATCTCCTTCGACGACGTGGATCATCGTCGGAGTCTTCGCGTTCTTGATGTATTTGAGCGGCGACTGATTCCAGTAGGCGTCGAAATCGTCGTACGGCAGCTTGTTGCCCAGATAGTACTGCCTATTTCTCTGCACGTCGCTCTCGGCGTACATCGAGATCCAGTTGGACGTTCCCGCTCCGGTACTGATCGCCTTGAACCGGTTGCTGTGGGTGAGAATCCAGTTCGACCAGTGGCCGCCCGCGCTCCAGCCGAGTACGCCCATCTTGGTGCTGTCGACAATTCCCTGTGAGATCAGGTAGTCGACGCCGGTCATGATGTCCTCGTATCCCTTCTGGAAATAGTTGCCGACGATATCGGTCTTGTGCTTCTCGCCGTAGTTCGTCGAGCCGCGGTAATTGGGCATCAGCACCGCGTACCCGGCACCCGCGTACGTTTGCGCACCGTAGCCCGCGTTCCATCCAAGCACGTCGGCAGATGCGGGTCCGCCGTGAATCGCGACGATCAACGGATACCGGGTGCCGGCCCGATAACCAACAGGCTTGAGGAGAACTCCGCCAACAGTCTTGCCGTCGGCGGATTTCCAACTGATCTCCTCTTCGTCGCCCAAGGCGAACCCACGAGTCTGTGGATTGGCATCAGTGAGCTGCCGCCAGCTTGCCCGAGTGGGGATCTGATCGGCCGAGTTAACCGTGAACAACGTCGGAGGTGTCCGGGGGTCGGAGTAGTTCAGCAGAAGCAACCTGGAATCGTCGTCCTCGTTGGCGTTGAGCGACGCCTGAATGTTCGATACCTGACGCACGGTGTTCTTGTCAGTGTCGAGCGCCAGCACCTGGTTCGTCGCCTTGATTCCTTCGTTGAAGTAGATGGTCTTGCCGTCCTTCGACCAGAATCCGACGGAGACATCGCCGTCGAAGCCGCCGCCCAGTTTTCTGAGCTGACCACCTCGACTGTCGACGCGCCGCAGGTAGACACGATTATTTGTCATCGTGTACTGCGTCATGTCGTCGGGCGCGGAGAAGGCGATCCACTTGCTGTCCGGGGAGAACTCGAGATCACTCTCACCAACTTCGTTGTTGTTGGTTATGCGCTCGATGCCGGCGGTGGAAGTTTCGAGCAGATACAGATCCGCGTAAATGTCCTGCTCAGTGATGTTCCGCATGTATCTGTTAGCCGCGACACCGTGGTAGCCGATCCAGCGTCCATCGGGCGAGATGTTGAAGTCGGTGACCGTGAGGGTCGTGTCGCGCGTGAGTCTCGTCGCTTTCCTTGCATCGACATCGAACGCCCAGAGGCTGGAGAGGGGGGTCGCCATGTTCCGGATCGCGACGTTGAACTTTTTCTCCATCCGGAGCTTCTCGTCCTTGTCGAGAGTATCCGCGGTGACGAAATAGATCCGCCTGCTGTCGGGAGACCATTTCCAGAGCCCGACACCGGCCTGCTGGTGTGTGAGCTGCACCGGCTTGGCGGAGTCTATACCGGCGGTCGGCAGGGCATAGAGCTGCTCTTCGTCGGATTTGCCGCTTCTATAGACAAGCCACTTGCCGTCCTTGCTGAAGTCGAGTGTCGAGACGCCCTCCTTAGCATCGGTGATCTTTCGGGCTTCGCCGCCATCGGGCCGCATGATGTAGATCTGGTTCTGGCTGGCGTTTCCGCTACCGGTTGCCGCACCTCCGCCTGAAGGCGCGGAAGATGCTTCTCTGTTCGAGAGGAAGACAAAAAACTTTCCATCACGGGACCAGCGGGGAGAGGTCTCATTCTTGTCCTTCGTGAACGTCATCTGCTTTGTCGAGGTCAGTCCGTCCTTGACCGAGACCAAATAGATGTCGGTCTGCCGCCGAGCCTGATTCCAGTCGGGGGTGGAGAGCGTATACAGCAGCCATTTGCCGTCGGGGCTTGGTGTTGGCGATCCGACTTCTCGCGTGTACTGCCGGTCCAGGAAGGTGATTGGCCGCAGGGCGTCCGACGAGGCCGATTTCTGCGCCATTGTTGTCGCAGGAATCAGAGTGGCGAGGAAGAGAGGATGGATGCGCATGACCGGAGGAGTAAGAAGGAAATTGCAGCGGTTAATATAGGCTCGGAAGCTCGTCAGGACTCAAGTAAACGAACAGACGCGGGACCCAATCATGACTTACGACCTGACAAAATTCGACCTCGGCGACATGCTGAACTGCAGTCTCCGCTTGCGCGAAACAGCCGCAGGGGCGCCCTCCCTCGAAGCGTCAGCGCTCCGCATCTGCCGATTCCTGTACGACGAGCTGCACGGCCCCGACATCGCGCGGGCGTGTCCGCTCGTCCGCTGCTATAAAACGCACCCTTTCGGCGCACTCGATCCAGAGCTTCAAGCATTTGCCAGCCGCGTACTCGGCGATGAGCCGCCGCGACCGAGCATGAAATGCCTGACGTTGATGGCGACGGTCGGACAATCCGCAGCCTGGAATTCCCGGCACCTTTCCCGGGGCCACAGGGTGATTCCATTGCCGAGCCCGGAAATCGTCCAGAAGGCGCCAATGATCTCCCAGCTCTTCAAGGAGCTGGGCGTGGAGCTTAGTGCGATTCTTCAGTCTTCACCTGAGGTGGTTAAGGAGTTGGCCGGCAAGCGTCATGGCGTGTTCCACGTCGAACATGCACTCGGAAGTCCGTACATCCCGGCTCAAGAGGATTTCGTCGTTCGCTACGGCATCAAATCGGTACTTGGTTTCGGAGGAGTGCTCTTCACCGGCGATTTGTTCGCAGTGATTCTGTTTTCCACCGTACATGTACCAGCCAGTACGGCCGAGAGATTTCGAACGCTGGCTCTCGATGTCAAGAGCGCATTTTCGCGATTCAACGAGGCGAATGTATTCAATCAGACGCTTCTCTCCACTGCCGGAGCTGCGCGAGCGCAGTAGCAAAACCACGGTTGTGTGTACGGTTTTTGCCCTAATCCGGGCAACGAAAAACAGCCGCCTCGGTAGAGGGCTGTTCTTGATCCCTGATGGGGAGAGGAGAGGGACAATGTTGATGAACGGAAGGATAGGAAAACTTGCAACGCTCGCTATCGCGGCACTGGCGTTCTCCGCGTGCAGCAAGAAGGACAGCTCCGCCGTAGACACGACCGCGGCATCGAGCACGGTAACTGGCGACACATCGGCGATGTCGACTGGCGCGCCGCCGGCAGCTACGTGGACCGACGCGAACATATTCGCGTTGCTGGATGAGGCGAACGCGGCTGACAGCGCAGCAGGCGCGCTTGCCGTGACAAAAGGAACCGCTGCTGCCGTCCGCGATTTCGGAAGAAGGATGACGCGCGATCATCATCAGCTTCGCGTCCAGGGTGAGGCGCTGGCGAAGAAGTTGAACGTCACTCCGTCCGCCCCATCCGACGATCCGCTTCCAGCGGCCGCTCAAAAAGAGATGGATACGCTCAATTCAACGGCAAAAGGAAAGGACTTCGACAAGGCTTACATTGACTCCGAGGTCGATGCCCACAAAGCCGTTCTTGACCTTGCTACAAAGGCCGCGAACATAACGCAGACGGCAGAGCTAAAAGCCCTGATCCAGAAAGCAGCACCGGTGATCCAGGGACACCTGACGCTGGCCGAGTCTATTCAGTCGAAAATGAAGTAGGGGGATTGCTTCGGGGCGTAATCTTCGACGTCGACGGCACGCTCGTAGACAGCAACGACGCGCACGCGCAGTCCTGGGTGGACACGTTCGCGGAGGCCGGCTACGACGTGCCGTTCGATGTTGTAAGACCGCTGATCGGAATGGGCGCAGACAAGCTGCTTCCGAAGACCATAGGAATCGCACACGACAGCGAGCAGGGAAAGAAGCTGATCGAGCGTCGATCGAAAATCTTTCACGAGCGATATCTCCCGAAACTGCGCCCCTTCGAGGGTTCGCGCGATCTGGTATTGCGCATCCGCTCGGATGGTCTGAAGGCAATCGTCGCGACTTCGGCCAAGGACGAGGAGCTGAGCGATTTGCTAAAGGCCGCTCAGGTAGAGGATCTTATGGAGGAGAGGGCGACCGCGAGCGACGCGAAGCGATCCAAGCCGGACCCTGACATCGTACAAGCCGCGATCGATGAGAGCGGCATTCCCCCGAAGAATCTGATAATGATCGGCGATACTCCCTACGATGTAGAGGCAGCGTCGAGGGCTGGCGTCCGTGCCATTGGGTTTCGCTCCGGAGGCTGGACCGACGAACATCTCAAAGGGGCTGTCGAGATCTACGATGGTCCAGCGGACTTGCTCGCGCGCTATGAGAAATCACTAATTGGAAAGAGATCCGTTGATCACTGAAGCCGCTTTCGAGCTGATTCAATTCGTCGGCTACTTCCTGGCGATTGGCGCGATCGGATTTCGGTTTGGAATCGTGAGGCAGCTTCGCGGGATCTCGGACGAGGCAACGAGAATCCTTCGCGCCGACAACGCCGCCCTGCTCGGCATCCTCGGCATCGTCCTTCTGGCGCTGTCGTATCTCGGTGGCCCGTTCCTCGATTCGATCATGAATCACAAGGCGTTCGCTGAATCGCTGCCGAAGAACCTGGCTCCGTTCGAGTTCAGGATGGCGATGCTGGGTCTCGCCTTGATCGGATTTGTGGTTGTTCGCGCGTCGTCGTCAGTTGGGTGGACCATCGCGGCGATCGGAATTCTCTTAGCGGTGCTGCAGCCGCTTTATACGAGCAAACTTTCCGGCAAGGTGAATGCTGTCCACATCCTTGCCGCGTCCACGTGGCTGGGCACGCTGCTCGTACTAATGCTCGTTGGAATTCGCGGTGTGATCAGGAGCGCGAGCACGGGTGTCCAGCGCGCGCAGCTGGTCGCCGATCTCGTGAATTCCTTTTCGCCGCTAGCGCTCGTGGCAGCTTCGGTCGTGGCGATTACCGGCGCTACCACGGCGTGGCTGCATCTGAAGCGAATCTCATCGCTCTGGACAACGAGCTACGGAATCGCGCTCGTCATCAAACTCGTTCTCGTACTCACGGTAGCCGTCCTCGGCGCATGGAACTGGCGGCGCGTCCGTCCTTCGCTCGGCGGCGAAGGATCGGAACACGTCATCCGGAAATCCGCGACGATGGAACTTGCGTTCGGCGCCCTGGTACTCGTGGCTACTTCGGTGCTTGTGAGCCTGCCGTCGCCGAAGTAGCGGCCCGCGGCGGAGCGTTCTTCACGTACTTATCGAGCCAGTTGATGTACTCCCACAGCAAGTGGCGCTGCGTCTCGACCGAGGTGTAGCCGTGCGGCTCCAGCGGAAGCTGAACGTAGCGCACGTTACCCCCGTTCCCCTTGATCGCCGCGAACAGACGCTCTGATTGGATCGGGAACGTTCCCGAGTTGTCGTCTCGCTGTCCGTGAATCAACAACACCGGGGCTTTGATCTTGTTCGCGTAGTTGAACGGAGACATTGCGTTGTAGACTTCCGGCGCCTCCCAGTAGGTGCGCGGCTCTGCCTGAAAACCGAAGGGCGTGAGAGTGCGGTTGTATGCGCCGCTCTCCGCGATGCCGGTGCGGAAGATGTCCGAGTGCGCGAGAAGATTAACGGTCATGAACGCGCCGTACGAATGCCCGCCGATGGCGACGCGATCGCGGTCGGCGATACCCATGTCGACGATCTTGTCGACGGCGGCCTGCGCGCTCGCAACGAGCTGCTCGATGTAGCTGTCGTTAGGTTCTTTACCGCTTACACCTACAATTGGCATTGTCGGTCCGTCGAGAACGCCGTAGCCGTGCATGAGCAGCATCAGGTAGTTCTGGCGGCCGGGACGCTTGAACTGGTATGGCGATCCCGCGAGCTGCGACGCTGCGTCGGCGGACTGGAACTCGCGCGGATACGCCCAGAAGAAGAACGGCAGCCGACCCTTTGACTTGTCATACCCGGGCGGCAAATAAAGCGTCGCCGACAATTTCACGCCGTCGGGCCGGGTGTATGTGATCAGCTCGCTCTTCACGTTGGCGAAGTAAGGTGCGGGATCACCAACCTTTGTAACCTGGGTCACCGATTTGTTGCGGAGGTCGCGGACGAAGATGTTCGGCGGGTCGGTCGGCGATTCGCGCTGCGTAATGATGCGAGTGGCATCGGGGTCGACGACCTGGAGAACCTGTTCGTAGTTCGGCGCGCTCGACTGCCACAACCTTTCGGTTTTTCCGGTCGCGATATCGAATCGATCGATGAATGGACGATCGCCCTCGGATGAGGCGCCGTCTCCTCTGAGATAGAGGGACTTACCGTCGCTCGAGCGGAGCGGAACGAAACGCTCGGTCGCTGGATCGAGCACAGTCACCAACGCCCCCGGATTGGAATATCGATCTTCCGCGCTGCGATCCCAAACCAATTTTGGCGTACCGCCATTGGGAGCCGAAGGATCAATCATCCATAGACGCTGCCTCGCGCCACGCGAAAGCCGGTCGACCAGGAACGCCGTTTTGGGATCGATCCAGGTGATGACGCCGTAGCGGTATTCGGTCTGGATGAATGGTGTCGCTGCTCCAGCGAAAGGAGCCGACAGAAGAGAGACCTGGTCGCGCTTCGGTACAGTATTGCGGGGATTTCCCTTGTCGAGCGCCTCGACCATCACGAGCGTTGCCGGAGCGTCAGGACGCCAGTTCACGTTCCTGATTCCGGGCACAACAGCATCGCGCGCGCTCGGTGCCTCTTCCGCGACATGTGAATTCCGAATCTCGCGCAGCACCTTGCCGTTCAGATCCCAAACTTCCGTGCGCGATGGAAATACATCCATCGGAACCTGATAGGAGTAAGGACGCTGCACGGTCTCCACGAGCAAATACTTCCCATCGGGTGAGGGAGTTGCACGCGTGTGGATTCCGGCGGGTCCGATCGGCGTGATCTTTCCGTCCACCCCGATCAGCGACAATTGATCGGTGAAGTAGTAATCGAAGAGAGCTTCGTCGCCCGGCCCCTGGAGCAGATACTCGTAAGTGCGCGCTGGAGCAGAGCGCCCATACGATTCCTGTACGATGACACCGGTGGGAATTTCTGACGTTACAGGTGCTGCCTTGCGGTTCGCGGGCCAGAGTCGGCAGACGAGAGGCGCCTTTCCGTTCAACCAGTTGCAGCCCGGATCGTCGACGATATTTCCGCGCGCGGTCGTAAAGTTGAGCGATTGGGCCGTCACGCGGCGCGCCGATGCGGTGGCAACATCCGCGACCATCACGGCCGTGCCCGAGGGTCTCGTCACGGTGAACGCGAGGTGCTTCCCGTCGCGCGACCAGTCGAGATCGCGGATTTTTCCCGATAGACCAGATGCAGTGACATGGCGCGTGCGACCCGTTGCCAGATCCAGAATCTCAAGCGACATGTCACCGTTGGAGATCGTCGTGTAAGCCAGCTCATTCCCGCTCACCGACCATGCCGTTGATCCAAGGCGTCCACCTGCAGGCACCTGAAGCTGACGCTCGACCTTCCCGTCAATGCTACTGACGGTCCCTGAGCGGATTCCGATGTTCTCGATTCGATAATCAGGATTCGCCCTGATCTTGCTTCCGGCGAGATAGTAGGCGGAATCCGCCATGTCGCTGATCGTGATCGTGCGCGGATCGCTCACCGTAACGAGAACCCACTGTCGGTTCGGGCTGATCGACGTGATCGGATTGGCGGGGGCCTCGAGAATCTTCACCAGATCGGCGGATGGCGACTGGTAGGCCTGCTGCGCACGTGTAGTGGCAAGCGGCGCAAGCACGAGGCACGCCGTCAGCAGGACGCGACGAAACGAGAGTCTGTTCATGGGTGGGGAAGGGTGGACGGGAGAATCTCCAGAGCTGTGTTGCAACGAACAACTATATAAATACTTGCTGCCTCACTGCAGTGTTGGCCAACGGCGCTCGACACGCATGTCGAGACTTCCGCCTGGCCTCAGTGTAATCCTCGGCTCAACCGGAGGAGGAGCGCTTCCCAGGTAACGGAGTCTCCATTTTTGAGCGATTGTCGCGAGGATTAGAATTCCCTCCATCCATGCGAACTGCTCTCCAATGCAGATGCGCGTCCCGCCGCCAAATGGGAAGTAGGAGAATCTGGGACGAGTCGCGGCGACTTCCGGTACCCAACGCTCCGGGTCGAACCTCTCGGGATCGGGGTGGAAACGGGGGTCGCGGTGCATGATGTATTGCGACATGAGCACCATCGACCGCGCCGGAATGCGGTATCCACCGGCGTCAAAATCGTTGAGTGCGCGCCGTCCCACGGCCCACGCCGGCGGATAGAGTCGCATCGACTCGGCGAGAATCATCCTGGTGTACGGGAGATTTGCCAGATCATCCGGCCGGGGCAAGCGATCGCCGAGGGCGTCCACTTCACGGTGAAAACGCGCTTCGATTTCGGGATGCTGTGACAGCAGGTACCACGTCCACGACAGCGCGTTGGCGGTCGTCTCGTGACCAGCGAGAAAGATCGTCATTGCCTCGTCGCGCACCTGTGTGTCGGTCATCCCGTCGCCATCGCCTTCTGTGTCCTGCGCGAGGAGCAGCATCGAGAGCAGATCTCCCTTGTCCTCGCCGGTTGCGCGGCGCTCGTCTATGATGCGGTAGACCGTTGCGTCGAGGCGCGCACGTGCGGCATTGAACTGCTTGATGTAGGGAAGTGGCAGTTTCTCCAGGAGCTCGCTGAAGGGGAGGATCCCGAGGTTGAATGCCTTGAATGTCGTCGTGAGCGCTTCGCCGATTTCGGCTGCCTCGTTCTCGACGTCGGTGCTGAAGAGCGTCTTCGCCACGATCGCGAGGGTGAGCTTCATCATCTCGTCGTGCGCGTCGAGCGTGAGTCCATCGCTCCACCTCGAGCGCGTACGATCCGCGTATTCGACCATCGATCTCCCGTAGCCGGAGATGCGATCCCGATGAAACGCCGGCTGCGCGAGCCGCCGTTGGCGGAGGTGGAAATCGCCTTCGCTGGTAAGCAGGCCTTCGCCCAGCACTTTCTTGGCTCGAACGAGCGCGCGGCTCTTGATGAAATTCTTCTGGTTCGTGACGAGCACGTCGCGAATGAGATCGGGGTGGTTGAAGAGGTAGATCCTCTCGTTGCCGACCTTGAAGAAGACGATGTCGCCGTATCTCTGGGCCGACTCGACTAGGAAGGGGAGTCGCCGGCTGGCAAACTCGAACAACATGTGGCCGGGGAACCGCGCGCGCGGTCCCGGAGGGATCGATTTTTCAGACTTTGTGCGAAGCATGTCTCAGAGCGACCGATGCAGCGAAGAGCTCACTAACGCGCTGTCGAGGTCGCAGCCGCGTTGATATCGGGGGTTTCGAGCACGCGCTTGGCCGAACCATCACGCGCTACCGCGATCATTGCCTTG
>Ga0193709_1000319_pt1 | contig 18051 bp, 18 predicted proteins | sample H3c2metaG_FD_160571 | JGI IMG/M metagenome (GOLD analysis project Ga0193709, IMG submission 160571) | Soil microbial communities from a riparian zone of the East river system, Colorado, United States - H3c2 | ecosystem: Environmental > Terrestrial > Soil > Riparian zone | place: USA: East River... | reverse complement strand
CTCGTCATCTTCACGCTGTTTGTGCTCGCGTTCGGTCTCGGTGCACCGATAATGCTCTCGCGTTTTCTCATTCGCCCCGTGGCGTTTCTCACGCGTGTCGCCAGTGAGATTGGGTCGGGCAATTTTCAGACGGAGATTCGCCGCATTGGCGCGGGTGAAATCGGCGAGCTGCAGGAGAGCTTCATAGACATGCGGGCGAAACTGCAGCGGCTCCACGCGGAACAGGCGGCGACGGAGCGAGCGCTTCGTGACGCGGCCGAGGCGCGCCAGGGGCGCGATGCGGCGGAGGCGGCGAGTCAGGCGAAAAGCGAATTCCTGGCGAACATGAGCCACGAGATCCGGACACCGATGAACGGTATCATCGGCATGACCGAGCTCGTGCTGGCGACGGACGTGACGGCGGAACAGCGCGAGTACCTGGAGACGGTTCGGTCGTCGAGCGACGCGCTGCTCGGAATCATCAACGACATTCTCGACTTCTCAAAGATCGAGGCGCGCAAGCTCGAGATTGATGTGATCGATTTCGATCCGCGATATGCGATCGCCGATACCATGCGCTCGCTCGCGCCTCGCGCGCATTCCAAGGGGCTGGAGCTGGCCTGCCAGATAGCGCCCGACGTTCCCGCGGCACTCGGTGGCGACCCATCGCGACTTCGCCAGGTTCTTCTCAATCTCATCGGCAACGCGGTGAAGTTCACCGAGACGGGAGAAGTCGTCCTAAGCGTCGAATGCGAGCGCATTGAGGGCGAGCGTGTGTGGCTGACGCTCGCCGTAAGCGATACAGGCATCGGCATTCCGCTCGAGAAGCAGGCGTCGATCTTCGAGCCGTTTACGCAGGCGGACGCGTCGACCACGCGCCGGTTTGGTGGAACGGGTCTCGGGCTCACGATCTCGGCGCGTCTCGTCGAATTGATGGGCGGAACGATCCGGATGGAGAGTGAGCCTGGGCGTGGGACTCGCGTCTACGTGGCGCTGCCATTCGAGATTCGAACTCCGATTGCCGCCCCGGAACACCACGGCAGGGTGGAGGATCTCCGCGGCTTGGAAGTCCTGCTGGTGGACGACAACGCCACGAACCGGCGCATTCTCGAGGAGATTGTCACCATCTGGGGGATGAAGCCGACGCTGGTCGACGGAGGTCTTGCGGCGATCGTCGCGCTCGATCTTGCGCTCGCCGCCGGCAAGCCGTTTCCACTGGCGATCATCGATTTCCAGATGCCGGGTCTGGACGGATTCGGGCTGGCGGGTCGCATCAAGGCACGGCCGGAGCTCGGGACAACGATGATCATGATGCTCTCGTCCGTCGGAAATCCGGGTGACGCAATTCGCTGCCGAGAGGCGGGAGTAGCATCCTATCTCACGAAGCCTGTCCGGCAGTCGGTCTTGTTGGAAGCCATGCTATCGGTACTCGGGTCCATGGGTCGTCCTCTCGACAAGCCGGCGCTTGTGACTCGGCATTCGATCAACGAAGCGCATCGATCGTTGCGCATTCTTGTGGCCGAGGACAATCCCGTGAACCGGACACTGGTGACGGCGATCCTCACGAAGCGCGGTCATACCGTGTTCACCGTGGTCAATGGCCGCGAGGCTGTCGCCGCCGCCGCGCGAGACTTGTTCGATGTCATATTGATGGATGTGCAGATGCCTGAGATGGACGGCCTGGAAGCGACAGCGGCAATTCGCAAGGCCGAAGAGGGGACAGCGACGCACGTGATTATCGTTGCGCTGACGGCGCACGCGATGAAAGGAGATCGCGAAGTCGGCATGGCGGCGGGGATGGATGGATATTTGACCAAGCCGATAAACGCCAAGGAGCTCTTTGCTCTTCTTGATTCGCTCACTGGCATTCCTGAACTTCCGCCGGAGCGAACCGCGGCATGACGCAATCGGAGGGCGCAGCAATGACAGGACAGTCGCCATCTGAGACTGGCGAGCGCTCGCGGGCTCCTGAAAACGCACGGGACCATCGGACCTCCAAAATTCCGCTGCGCGGGTTCTGGAAGCTCACGTGGGTCGAGACAAAAATCTTTGTGCGCGAGCCGATGGGGTTCATCGGGGCGCTAGTGATGCCGCTTGTCGTGTTCATCGTGCTGGGACGCGCGTTCGGCGCCGCCAAACCAGTGAGCGCGCCGCAGGTCGACATTCCGTTCAACGCCGCCATTCTCGCGGCGATACTGATCGCGATCAGCGCGGTGCAATCGCTTGTGGCGATCATCTCCATCTATCGAGAGGGGGGCATCCTCAAACGCCTCCGTGCGACGCCGCTCTCGCCAGTGACGATCATGGGTGCGCAGGTGGTCGTGAAGCTCGTTTTCACGGTGGCCAGCCTCACGCTGCTCATGCTGGCGGGACGGCGGCTCTTCCCGGGCGTGATGACGGTGAACGTGTTCAGCTTTACCGCGGCCGTAGTTCTCAGCACGTTCAGCATTCTCTCGCTGGGTTTCGTGATCGCGAGCCTGGTGCCGACGGCGCGATTCGCGCAGCCGATCAGCGCGGCGCTCCTTTATCCGATGTTGTTCCTGTCGGGGCTGTTCTTTCCTGTAGACCGACTGCCGCGCGCTCTCGAGGTGATCGCGTACGCGCTTCCGACCACACACGCGGTGGCGCTTCTCCAGGGTGTGTGGGACGGATCGGGGTGGAGCGCGCACTGGGTGAATGTTGCGGCGTTGCTCGTGCTGTTCGCGGCGTACACAGCCCTATCGACCAGGGTCTTTCGCTGGGAGTGATTCCAGGTCGAGCACGATACGCGGGAGCAAGAATACCGGGGCATTGATGGGTGATCCAAGTTCTGAGTGAACAGTTTTGAGTCGTGAGTGTGTCAGTGGTTGTCAGTCTTCGCCAAACTGGGAACACTGATCACTGGCCCGCTGAACGTCTCACGACTCTAGACCTGGATCCCCCATCGATGCCCCCGTACTCTCCAATTAGTAAGGTCTTTCGTCAAAAGCAGCCGCGAGCCGCCAATTGCTACCTGATCGTGATGACGCCGGTCATGCCCAGGCCGACGTGCGGCGAGCAAAAGTAGGGATAGCTCCCTGCGGGGACGTTCGCGAAAGAGATTGTGTATGCGGCATTCGGCGCGGTCAGCAACGGCCCGGTGAGCTGGCTGGTCTGGTTGGCCATTGCTGCTCTCAAGGGAGCTCTGCCCGCTACTGGGACTTTTGACGGATCAAACGCGACGTTGTGAGGGGCGCCAGAGACATTCACGAACTTGATGACATCGCCCCGATTGATGGCGATGTTCTTCGGCTCGAAACGCATCTCCGTGCCGTCGAAGAGCATGTTGACGGTTACGGTCCGGGCCGCGGGCTGCGGGATTGAGAAATTGGAATGCGGCGCGGATCCACCCCAGCCATCGGCGCGCGTGAAGCCGGCGAGCGTGCAAAGGGCGATCGAGAGGATGAGCGAGCGCATAGCATCTTCCTGCGGCTACTCCGTCACTGATGCGACGAGGCCCATGTCTACACGCTCGGTGGAGAGTGCGCGGCCCTTTGCGAGTGCGCGAGCCCACCACGCGAGTTGGTCGAACATCGCGGTGCGCCCCGGAGCAAGATAGGGGTAGTCATCGAGCGTCTTGCCCTGCATCAGGACTCCGAGAAACGGCTCGAGGCCGATGTGAACCGCGATTTTGATGGGCGCCATTTGCAATTCGATCGCGTTCAGTCTCAGCTGCTCGACCGCGCGAGCACCGCCAACGCCGCCGTAGCCCACGAAGCCGATCGCCTTGTCCTTCCACTCGGCGAACCCGGAATCCAACGCGTTCTTCAAAACGGCGGTCGGGCCGTGATTGTACTCGGCGGCGGTGGCGATGAAGCCATCGAATTCGCTGATCTTGCGACGCCACGACTCCGTCGCGGGACTCGACCACACGCCGCCCGTCGCAGACGGAGATGCCGGCTCGTTGAAGAAGGGCAGGGGATAGTCGCGCAGATCGAGCGTCTCGAGGGTCATGTCTGAACGTTCGGCCGCCCCCCTCTCGATCCACCGTGCCGGAACATCGGCGAAGCGATTCGGGCGAGTGCTTCCAACAATAAGAGCGATTTTCACGACGTTGGATTTGTTCATCTGCCTCGTACCAGAAGAGTTTGCCAGGAAGGCGCCCGCTCTACCCGGGCCCGATTGATAGGTACGAGGTGCCCGCATTTCCGCATATCACATCTTCCCATTATCGAGGCGATGCGATGGGCTTCTAATGGAAAGTTGTGACATGGAAAGCGCTGATAGGCAGCGGATGCCGATGGAACTAGGGTCAATGAGCAGCACCACCACATGCTTTTGACTAGAACCAACTACAAGGAGACAGACGATGTCTGGAAACAACAACAAGAAGAACGGCGCATCGCGGCCCGACTTCACGAACAATCCGAACGAGCTGACCATTGAGAACTCGGTTCTGATTCTTATCGACCATCAGCCGGCGGTCGCCTTGAACGTCCGATCAATCGATCTCGGTCTGCTGGTCAACAACCTCGCCGCTCTCTCACAGGTGGCGAAGGGTCTTGGCGTGCCGACGATTCTGACTACCGTCGGAGCGCAGGGAAGCGTTCTCGTGGATCCGCTCTTCAAGGAAATCACCGATGCTTTCCCTGACATCACGCCGATCGACCGTCCATCATCGCATGCATGGTCACACCCCGACGTGCGGGCGGCGGTCGAGGCGACAGGGCGGAGGAAGCTCGTCATGGCTGGTCTCGTGACCGAGGTCTGTCTCGCCCAGTCGGTCCTCGCAGCTCGCAGGGAAGGGTACGAAGTCTTCTTCGTCAGCGACTGCTCGGGCGGAGTGACGCCGGAGGCGCACGACGACGCCAAAGTCCGCATGACGATGGCCGGCGCCAAGCCGATCAACTGGTACGCCCTCACCGGTGAGTGGGCTCCGTACTGGGCGTCGCCGGCACGAGCACTGGTAAGCAAGATCGATTCACAGCGCGGCGCCACCGGCGCCGCAGTGATATCGGATTACATCTTCGCCCAGGTCACAGCCGGTGTCGTTCCGAAACCGCACTTCCTGTCCGCTCGCGTTCCCGTCGGCGCCCGTTGAGCTCGAGGGAACCAGCGATGATCAGCCAGTCATTGAGTTCGTGGCATGATGTCAGCGGTGTATATGGCATTCTCGATAAAGGAGCAGACATGAAGATCCTGTACACAACAGAGGCGGTGGTCGAAGGAGGGCGGGCAGGTCATGGCCGAACTGTTGACGGCCGCCTCGCGGTTCAGCTGTCAGTACCGAAAGAGATGGGCGGCGACGGTGGACCAGGTACCAATCCAGAAGAGCTTTTCGCCGTTGGCTACGCGGCGTGCTTCCAGTCGGCGCTGCTATCCGTGGCTCGCGGTCGGAAGCTCGATGCCGACGACTCGACCATCACATCTCAGGTCGGAATCGGTCCCACGGGTCACGGCGGATTTGGCTTGGCGGTTTCACTCGACCTGCACGCGCCGAAAGTGTCACGCGCCGATGCCGAAGAGCTCATGCGCCGAGCACACGAGCTGTGTCCTTATTCGAACGCGACGCGCGGCAACATAGACGTCGCGCTCAAAGTCGATGGCACACAGATAAACGAGAGTGCTTCAACGGCGAACAAAGGAGAGACAACGCGGGGAGCGCTCGTAATGGAAAGTGATGATAGGCCGCGAGCGTGAGGCGCACTAAGCTCATTCCCTGACGTGACGAAGGAGACATCAGCGATGACTGACCATAACTCGAGCCCCCGCGCGATCGCCGATCCTGCCATCGACATCGCTGACAACTACGTCTTTCCCAGTCCGACGCGGCCGGGCAAGGCCGTGCTCGTCATGACGGTTTTCCCCAACGCTCGGCTGGGAGCGATGTTCTCGGACGCAGTGGACTACCGATTTCGCGTTCGACCTGTGACTGTCCCGACCAGCGGTCCCGGCGCGCATTTTGATGTTGGCAAGGAAGAGTACGACATCACGTGCAGATTCACGGCGCCCGTCCTGACGGACGACGCGGGACATCCGATTCAGGAAGGTGCGTGCACGCTGCCGAACGGCGCCATCGTCTACTTTCGTGTGAACGGTGACAAGGTCGCTGAGGCGCCCGGCGTGCGCGTATTCGCCGGGCTGCGAATGGATCCCCTCTTCATCGATGGTGCCGGGTACGTACAGACGCTTGCCACTCGACACGTCGCGTTCCAGACCATCGGCCACAACTCGGCAGATGGCTGGAATATTCTCGCTATCGTTGTCGAGTTGGACGTCGCCACTATGTTCGGGCGATCGTCAGGAACATTGTTCGCTGTCGCCGCGGAAATCGTCACAGCCGGCAAGTTCCCGACGCGCCTCGAGCGATTCGGTCGCGTCTTTGTGAAAAACCAGCTACTTGGGGAGTACGGAGTCGACACCGTCAACAGCGACCTGGACCTTCGTGAGCTTTACAATCAGGAGGACCTATTCCAGCTGGCGCCGAATTACCTCGACGCCTACCGGGCGAGGCTGAACGTCAACCTGGCCGTTCTGGACAGTATCGATGGAAAGCTCGATTGGCCTTTGGAGCCTGATGGAACGCATCCGCTGACCGAGCTCTACCTCGGCGACTATCAGGTCGTGGACGTCGCGAAGCCGTTTTCCGAGAACAGCTACCTCGAGATCGAGCAAGCGCTGTTGCGCGGGCGCCCACACGAAACCTGCGGCGGGCGCTCACTCAACGACGACGCGGTCGATGCGAATCTCACCTTCGTCGTCACCGGCGGAAATGGTCCGCGCATCAGTGATGGGGTCGACCACGCGACGGTGCGAGCCTCGAACGCCTTTCCGTACCTGGCGTCGCCGAATCCCGATGCAGCCGTCGCCGGCCGAGTCCTGGTTCCTTCCAAGCTCGCCGACCAACTCGCGTTTCTGGAGGCAGCCTTTGCTGCCGCCGCTCACTGAGCAGTCAGTGACAACGGCTGGAGTCATCGCCGTCGGGAATCTCGAGGCAGAGATCAACGGCCAAGCATCGCGCGCGTTGGGGAAAGCCCTCACCGTCGGCGAGCGTGCGGATTTGATTGAGTTGATTGCATTGCGAGCTCAGGTGCTGGGTCGCGTCTCCGACGCCGAGCTGGCGGCGACGTTGGCCGACCAACTCGTCGCCCAAGCGCCGAGCGACGCACAGTCGATTCTCTGCCGCGCCCGAATGAGAGCGTACTTCCACCTATTCGCATTGGCACTGACAGATCTCGACACCGCAGCGGCGTTGGGTGGCGACCGTATTGACCTCGATGCGGAGCGCGCCGCGATCTATCAAGCGCTCGGACGATACGATGAGGCGCTGCTGATTCGCCGAGTGGCGGTTCACGAGCACGTTGAATTCAGCGAGTTGGCAGCTCTCGCGGCGATCTACGGCGAGCGCGGTGAGATGGACGACGCCGAGCGCTGGTTTAGAGTGGCCATGCATTGCTACCGGAGCACGTCGCCGTTCCCGCCGGCGATGCTCGAGTTCCAACTGGGCAAGTTCTGGATGGAACACGACGATCTGTCTCGGGCTCGCATATGGCTCGAAGCAGCGACCAATCGGCTTCCGGCCTACGTCCCCGCACGGGGGCACCTGGCAGAAGTCGAAGCTGGGCTCGGTGATTCCGCGGCGGCCATCGCCCGCCTTCGGCCACTCACACTCGCATCCGACGATCCGGATTACGCCACACAGCTGGCGCGCATCCTGGCCGATGTTGGCGAGGTCGAGGAGGCTGGGACCTGGCGCGAGAAGGCGAGGGCGCGCTATGACGAATTGCTCTCGCGCCACCCGGAGGCGTTCGCCGATCACGCGGCCGAGTTCTGGCTCACGGTCGGAGATGATCCCGAACGGGCGCTTCGCCTCGCGCGCCAGAATCTTTCCTTGCGCCGGACGCCTCGTGCCCGCGCGCTTGTGCGGGAATCCAGAAATCGACGCGCCGCCACTCGCCACTCATTCGCACTCTGACCGCGCGCGCCTACATTCGGCATATGGTGCGTCCGCCGCGCTGATGCTCGTTCGTTATTTTTCGTAATAGAAAACTATTATAGGCTCCCAATGTCGGCCGGGTTAACCTCGGTCAACTGGGACACATCTCGCGGAGGCTCGTCGACTCGAGAGCACAAAGCGCCGACCAATGGAGGATCCGATTCAGATCGGCATTGATAGTTTCGCAGCGGCACACACTGACACGAGCAGAGCGCTCAGTGCAACCGAGCGTCTACGCAACCTGATCGAGGAGATCGAGCTAGCCGACCAGGTTGGACTCGATGTCTTTGGAATAGGAGAACATCACCGCAAGGAGTTTCTGGACTCAGCTCCCGCGGTGATCCTCGCGGCTGCGGCAGCGCGCACGAGCCGCATACGTCTCACCAGCGCGGTGACGGTGCTGAGTGCGGCCGATCCGGTCAGAGTATTCCAGGAGTTCGCTACCCTCGATCTCATTTCGCAGGGGCGCGCGGAGATGGTCGTGGGACGCGGATCATCGATCGAGGCCTTTCCGCTGTTTGGTTTCAGCCTCGACGACTACGACTCTCTGTTTGCAGAGAAGCTAGACCTGCTCCTCAAGATCCGTGAGAACGAAAACATCACCTGGTCCGGCAAGTATAGACCAACGTTGTCGGGACAGGGCGTCTACCCGAGACCTGTACAGGATCCTCTACCCATATGGCTGGGTGTTGGCGGCACGCCAGGATCGTTCGCTCGTGCCGGCACGCTCGGGCTTCCGCTGATGGTCGCGATCATCGGCGGTGAGACGCGGCGTTTTCGTCCGCTAGTCGATCTATACTGGGAGGCGGGCAAACGTGCGGGGTACTCGCGCGATCAACTCAAGGTCGGCGTGCATTCACTCGGCTACGTCGCGACGACGACCGAGGAGGCGGCCGACGATTTCTTTCCTGGATACGCCCGTGCCTTCACCGATATCGGAAAGGAGCGCGGATGGCCTGCCGCCACGCGCGCGGGCTTCGATGCCCAACGAGGTACGTACGGAGCACTGCTGATTGGGAGCCCCGACCAAGTCGCGGAGAAGATAGTTCGACATAGCGAAGCGCTCGGCGGAGTTTCGCGTTTCACGTTTCAAATGAATGCGGCATCACTGCCTCACGCGAAGCTCATGAAGGCCATCGAAATGCTCGGCACTCAAGTCGCCCCCGCGGTGCGTCAGGAATTGACAAGCAGCAATGTCTGAGACCAAGCGGCACACGATGTTGAAAGTGGTCGATGGAGATCACATCCGCGGAGCCGCCGACGCACCGGCGACAATTCTCGTCTACGGGGATTACGAATGCCCGTACACGCGAGCGCTCGAGATGTCGCTTGCCCGGCTTCGAAGGGCTGAGCCAAAAACGTTTCGGTCGATCTTTCGTTTCTTCCCGCTCCGCGACATTCATCCGCATGCGCAGAATGCCGCCGAAGCCGCCGAAGCTGTTCATGCGTTGCGGGGTGCCGACGCCTTCTGGCTTATGCACGACGGGTTGTTCGCCCACCAGGACCAGCTCGACCAGACGGGTCTGGAACGGCGAGCGGAAGAAGCAGGCGCGGATCCAATTGCGCTTCGGACTGCAATAGAGACTCATCGATTTGCGCAGCGTGTCGAACTGGACGTACGCAGCGGAGACGCCAACGGTGTCGACGGGACGCCGACCGTCTTCATCAACGGCGAGCCATATGACGGGGGGCTCGACTTCGCGAGCGTTAGGGAGGCGGTGGTGGGCAAGCTGGCCAGCTCTTGATGATTTCGCCCGCTTGGTAGATTGATCGATAGACTTTTTCGGGCGCCTAGCATGCCAACCACCGAAGCAATCGGGCTGGTCGACGACTCACTCACTTCCCGGGCTGACGTCAACAATGCGCAGCCCGCGCAGGACGAGCTCACTTTTCCCCAGATCCTCAACGGGATCTCGGCACTCGTTTCGTGCATGACTCCCGACGGAGCGGTCGAAACCGTCAACGGCCACGTGCTCGATTACTTCGGCAAGACGCTCGAAGAGCTGAAGCGGTGGACGAACACGGACGCCATTCACCCCGAAGATCGTCCTGGCGCGATCGCGTTATGGAAGCGGGCAGTCGAAAACGGGGAACCGTACGACATGGAAGCTCGCCAACGAGGCGCGGATGGCGTTTACCGCTGGTTCCACGTCCAGGGCCTTCCAGTTCGCGCGCCAGAAGGACGCATTATCCGTTGGTGCGTTCTGCAAACGGATATCGATGAGCGAAAACGCGCGCAGGAAGCCGTGCGTGAAAGCGAGCGCGAGCTTCGTCATCTCATCGACAACATTCCCGGGTTTGTGTGTGTCCTGAGCGCGACGGGCGCGGTCGAGCTCCTTAACCGTCAGCTCTTGGAGTACTTCGGGAAGACCACCGAGGAATTGAAAGACTGGGACACCGGCGAAGCTGTCCATCCCGATGACCTTCCAGACGTGATCGAGGCGTGGAAGCAATCGATCGAAACAGGACAGCCGTATGATCGTGAGCTCCGCCAACGACGCGCCGATGGCGAGTACCGCTGGTTCCAGTCACGCGCTCTGCCCTCGCGCGACACGACAGGTCGGATCAGCGGCTGGTACATGCTGGTGACGGATATCGATGACCGAAAGCGCGCGGAAGAGGCGCAACGCAAAAGTGAACACGAGCTCCGCCAGCTCGTCGACAATGTTCCTGGCATGATTGCAGTCGGCGATGCAAACGGTAAGAGCGAATATGTGAACAAACGCGCTATCGACTATCTCGACACGACTCACGAGGGATTCAGTGATCGACCGATCCAAACCGTTCATCCTGAAGACCAGGAGCTGCTGAGGAATGAGTGGATGCGGTGCAACACAACTGGACAGCCTATGGATCTTGTTCACCGGGTAAGGCGCTTCGATGGCGTTTACCGGTGGGTTCACGTCCGGGGAGATCCGTTCCGCGATGATCAAGGTCGGATTGTCCGTTGGTACTACTTGTTCACCGATATCGATGATCAACGGAGAGCGGAGCAGGCTTTACGGGAAAGTGAACGCGAGCTCCGCGAGATCATCGAGAATGTCCCCGGAATGGTTTCGGTCGCTGATGAAACGGGCCGGCTCATATACGCGAATAAACGCAATCTCGATTTTACGGGTAAAACCCTCGAGGAGCAGAGAGGCTTCGAAGGGCTGAAACTCATTCATCCGGACGAGCAGGAATGGGTGTTGGCCGAGTGGCTACGGTGTTGCACGAGCGGACAGCCGTATGAGCTCGATCACCGCTTCAGACGCTTCGATGGAGTCTATCGGTGGGTCCACATCCGCGTCGATCCGTTCCTGGACGATAGTGGGCGTATTAGCCGATGGTACGGACTGCTCACCGATATCGATGATCAAAAGAGAGGCGAGGAAGCACAGCGTCAAATGGAGGAAACGCTGCGTAGCACGAGGCGGAAGCTCTCCACCGCGATGCAGATCGCAACTGTCGCAGAGCTGTCCGCGTCCATCGCTCATGAGATCAATCAGCCGCTGGCATCAGTCGTCACCAACGCGCAGGCGGCCGAAGCCTGGCTATCGCACGATCCGCCGAATCTCGAGCGAGCGCAGGCGACCCTCGACCGGATCATCCGTGACGGGCATTCCGCGGCGGAAGTACTGAAGAGAATTCGCGCACTCTTCAAAGAGGCTGCGCCAGTCAAGGCTCCACTGGACATCAACCGGATCGTCGCGGAGGTGCTCGGCATGCTGTCGGAAGAACTTTGCGACAAGAACATCGTCGTTGAGACCGAGCTGCAGGCCGTTCTGCCAATGATCTCTGCCGATCACGTGCAGATCCAGCAAACGCTCATCAACCTGGTGCACAATGCAACCGAAGCGATGTCCGGAGTGGAGGATCGCGCAAAGACTCTCGCCCTCACGTCACAATGCAAGAAAGACCAGGTCCTGATCGAGGTTCGTGATCACGGTTTCGGGAGCAAGGACCCGACGCTCATGTTCGAGCCATTCTTCACGACCAAAGAGTCAGGCATGGGGATGGGATTATCCATCTGTCGCTCCATCGTCGAGGCGCATGGCGGCCGAATCTGGGCAACCGCGAACGAAGACGCCGGAATGACATTCAGCTTCACGCTTCCGCTGACTTAGTGCTCTCCAGCGCTTTCCGAATGGCTGCCAGCAGCTGCTGGCCGTCGTACGGCTTTTCAAAGTAGCGATCGGGCTCGATGATCGATGCGTACTTTGCACGACACTCGGTGCGTCCGGTTATCAGGATGACCGGCAATTCCGGCCGCGCCGATAGGGCCAGCCGTCTCAGCCGGACTCCATTCATATCCGGCATGCTGATGTCGGAGATCAGGCAATCGATCTCGGACAAGCTGGCACTTTTCCAGAACGTCCTGGCCGACGGGTACACGCGCACAGTGTAGCCGGCCGCCTCCAGTAAATCGGCGAGCGACTCGAGTGTCCGAGGATCGTCGTCAACCACAGCCACAACAAGCCTGGTGGACCTTGCCGGTGTCACTGCGGCGTCCCGTGCTCGAGCGCGATGTTCAGCCGCCCGGCCATTCGCACCAGATCGGCGAATGACTCTGCCGCCATTTTCTGCATGATCCTGCTGCGATGAATCTGGAGCGTGACTTCACTGATGCCGAGCTCTGCCGCCGCCTGCTTGTTCAGAAGGCCGCTGACTATGAGGGGCAGCACCTCGCTTTCGCGCGGCGTGAGCGACGAGTATCGCTGCTCCAGCAGCGTGCGTCCGTCTCTCTCCACGCGAGCGCTTCGGTCGCGCGCGATTGCTGCGTCCACCGCCCCCATCAGAGCCTGTTGGCTGAATGGCTTCGCCAGAAAATCGATGGCGCCGTCCTTGATCGCGCGAACGGACGACGGGATGTCACCGTGTCCGGTGATGAAGACAATCGGCGGGTGGTAGGCGTTGCCCATCTGTCTCTGGAAGTCCAAACCGTTTACATCAGGAAGCTCTACGTCCAGGAGGAGGACTGCCGGCAGATCGGGCTTCTCATACTCGACGTACTCGGCGACGGATCCGAATGCGACGGATGAAATGTCGAGCGATGCGAATAGCTCGCGCAACGCTTCCCGCATGCGAGCGTCGTCGTCCACGATATAGACGATGTAGTCTTGTGAGCCCATCAGTCGCCTCGGCTTCTCACAAAAAACATTAGCCTCTTCGCGCTCGACCGATCCATCATGGAAATATGTGATATCCCACTGGCACGAGCCTCCCTAGGTTGAGTTTGTCTACCGGTCTCTGACAGCAAACGTGAGAGGAAACCATGCCCAGTCCACTGCAGCTCGACGTATTCGTGGCCAACTACAAGCCGATCGTCGGGCTGGTACCTCCAATGAGCGAGGGCAAGCCGACCTGGCCAGCGACCTCCGTCTCGCTGATCAGTGGCAAGCGTGACGCCGTTCTGATCGATGCGCTCATTGTCCGAGATGAAGCAGCCAAGGTCGTGGATTGGATTCGCGCGACCGGCAAGAACCTGACGACGATTTACATCACCCACGGCCACGGCGACCACTTCTTCGGGCTGAACACGATCCTCGCCGCATTCCCCAAGGCCAAAGCTGTCACGGCCGCGGGCGTCGTTCCCGAGGCACAGGGGCAGGTTACTCCAACTGGGATGGGATTCTGGAACGCGGTCTTCCCGGGTCAGATTCCGCAACATCCCATCGTGCCGGCCGCGCTCGACAGCGACGTGATCGACCTGGAAGGAAACGAGCTGCGCATCATCACGGTCGGGCCGTCGGATGGCGACACTACAACGATTGTCCACATTCCAAGTCTGAATGCGGTGATCGCCGGTGACGTAGCGTACAACGGCATCCACCAGTGGCTCGCGCAAACGGACCACAAGAAGCGACTGGGGTGGATCGCGAGCATCGAGAAGATCGAGGCGCTGAAGCCCAAAATCGTGGTTGCCGGCCACAAGCGCCCAGACGCGCGCGATGACGACCCCGCCACCATTCTCGGCAACACCAAGACTTACATCCGCGACTTCGACCGCTCGCTCTCCGAAAGCCATTCGGCCCAGGAGTTGGTCGACAAGATGATTGCCCTCCACGGCGATCTCGGAAATCCGTACACCCTCTGGACGGCCGCACAGGGTGTCTTCGAGCAGGGACAGGGAGCCAGATCATGACCGACATCGCGACGCAACCCGCGCGCGCGAGCGGCGAGTTTTCGATCGGCGGCGATCTGCCCGTTGTCCGACTGGGATACGGCAGCATGCAGCTTCCCGGCCCAGGAGTGTGGGGACCACCTCGCGATCACGATGAGGCGATTCGCGTGCTGCGCCGAGCAGTCGAGCTCGGCGTAACGTTTATCGACACCGCTGATTCCTACGGCCCCGACGTCGCCGAACCGATTATCCGCGAGGCGCTCTATCCGTACTCGCGCGATCTGGTCATTGCCACAAAAGTCGGACTCACGCGATCCGGGCCTGGGCTTTGGGGACGCAACGGCAATCCTGAATACCTCAAGGCCGAGGCCGAGAAGAGCCTTCGCCTGCTCGGCCTGGAACGCATCGAGCTGTTTCAGCTCCACCGGATCGACCCGAGAGTTCCGCTGGAGGATCAACTCGGAGCGTTGGTAGAGCTGCAGGGCGACGGGAAGATCAGACACATCGGACTCTCAGAGGTATCGGTAACGGAGATCCACGCCGCCCGTGCGATCACAGCGATCGCGACCGTCCAGAATCTCTACAACGTCTCGGACCGCGGCGCCGAGCCCGTGCTGGAATATTGTGAACGTGCGAGCATCGGCTTCATCCCGTGGTTCCCGATGGCCACCGGCCGCCTGGCGCGAGCGGACGGACCACTGCAGAGGATCGCCGGCGAGCACGGCGTGACACCCGCGCAGCTCGCACTCGCGTGGCTCCTGCGGCGATCCCCCGTGCTGCTCCCGATCCCGGGCACTTCAAGTGTTGCACACCTCGAGGAGAATGTGAACGCGGCGCTGATCGAGCTGACATCCGAGCAGATCGAGCAGCTGAACGAGATGATCTGGTCGAGACCGAAACAACCCGGCAGAAGGCCTGAACAAGGAGAAAGAGTATGAGCGGCGCGGGGAGAGGGAAGCGGGAAGAGGGAAGCGGAACCGCAGTGGAGAGCGATCTCGCGTCTTTTGCAATTGACGCGGCCGGGGGTCTCAAACGATGGCGCAAGTTCAAGAGTGTTTCCGCTCATCTGTCCCAGGGTGGGGCGCTGTGGAAGCTCAAGGGTCAGGAAAGTACTCTGAAGGATGTCAACGTGAAGGTCGGGCTGCACAGCGAATGGGCTGAGCATTCCCCAATTCATCGTGCGAATCAACACACGTCCTTTACGCCCGACCGAGTCGCAATCGAGTCAAGCGATGGTGACATCCTACACGAGCGCTTCAATCCACGCGAATCGTTCAAGGGGCACACGCTCGAAACCCCGTGGGACGATCTACAGCTGGCGTACTTCGCCGGATACGCGATGTGGAATTACCTGAACACGCCCTTTCTCGTTGCGCTTCCCGGTGTCGAGACGGAAGAGATCGAGTCATGGGAGGAAAACGGCGAGACCTGGCGACGCCTGAAGGCGACGTTTCCGGCAAGCATCGCGACTCATTCTACCGAACAGACGTTCTACTTCGATCAACAAGGCATTTTCAGGCGGCACGACTACAACGTAGATATTTCTGGAGGGACTCCCGCTGCTCATTACGTGTCCGAGCTCAAGGAATTCTCCGGCATCAAAATGCCGACAAAGCACCTGATCTATCCGCGCCAGCCAGACGGGCACCCGGTGCCGACTCAGCTGGTGGTTTCCATCGACGTCAGCGACGTCAAATTCAGCTAACAAACAATGAAAACTCTCGAAAGTGCGCCGACGGAATTCGTCGAGAACGCGGGAATCAAGTTCGCATATCGCAGCCTGGGACCGGCCAATGGAACGCCGCTGGTCCTCTTCCAGCACTTTACGGGCAACATGGATTCCTGGGATCCCGCGGTCGTGAATGGGCTCGCCGAGGATCGTCCCGTGATTGTCTTCGACAACACAGGAGTAGGGAAGTCCAGTGGAAGTACGCCCGACAACGTCGCGCAAATGGCTGCCGACGCGCGGAGTTTCATTTCCGCGCTCGGATTGACCAATGTCGATCTGCTCGGATACTCGCTTGGAGGTTGCATCGCGCAGAAATTGGCCGCCGACAATCCCGATCTAGTGCGCAGCGTCGTGTTGGTCGCAACGGCTCCGCAAGGCGGCGAGGAGCATTTGCTGGCAGTGCTGGAAGAGGCGCGCTCGCACAAGGAAGCGCCGGACATCCGGCTGCCTCTTTTCTTCACGCCTTCAGACGCGAGTCAGGCAGCGGGCCGAGCGTTCCTCGAGCGGGCCAGCGCCAGAAAAGTGGATCGTGATCCCGAGAGCGGGGACGCGATCAGTGGTCCGCAGGCCAAAGCGCTGATCACATGGTGTGCAACCAAGGACCCGGACAATTCCATCCTGGGAAGGATCGATCAACCGGTTCTGGTCGTCTGCGGCAGCGACGATACAATGCTGCCCGACCGGAACGCATATTTCCTGTTCAAGCATCTGAGAAACGCCCAATTGGTTTTGTACCCCGACTCCGGCCACGGCGCACTGTTCCAGTATCCTGAACGCTTCGTCAATCACGTTGCATTCTTCCTGAGCGAAGACATTCACGGCCAGGTCGAAGCGTTCGCGGAAGCACTGACTGAACGAGGGTAGCGCATGGCGACCAAAGTACTCGTCGTTTATTACAGCCTACATGGCCACGTCGAAGCGCTCGCAGGCGCAGTTGGTACGGGCGCGGAGTCCGTCCGCAACACCGACGTCCGCATCCGGCGCGTTCCCGACATCGGGGACGAGAAGCCACTCGAGCGCGCTGTCAACGAGGCGACGCACGACGACATCCGCTGGGCCGACGCGATCGCGTGGGGCACGCCGACTCGCTACGGAATCATGGCGACGCCGCTCAAACGCTTCTTTGACGGAATGGTCGAACTCTGGCTGCGTGGCGAGCTCGAGGACAAGCCGACGGGCGTCTTCACCAGTAGCGCGTCGATTCATGGAGGACAGGAATCCACCATCCTGACGACGCTCATTCCGCTCCTTCACTTCGGAATGATTTTCGTCGGAACGCCATACGTGCAGAACCCGCAGATCCTCACCACCGATGCAATCGGCGGTTCGCCGTACGGACCTTCGACAATCGCAGGCCCCGATGACAAGCGCTCGGTACTTGCCGTCGAATTGCAGACGGCGCGAAATCTGGGCGCGCGGCTGGCCCGCGTCGGGTCGGCGCTCAAGATCGTTCGCGCGACTACGACCCAACGCCAGGTCGACGCGCCGGCCTACGTCACCCGTGGAGAATGACTCCTCCGGCGACTGCCGAGGGCTTCAAACTCAGCTGCATTCTGAATCGCCGAAACGCGCTCGAAGCGAGTATGCGAGGGCGAACCGCGGCTAAATCGAGAATCCGCGAATTCGCCGAATAGTTGGCCGTCCCTTTAGGTAGATTGAATCATGCTGACAAGGGACAAAGTGATAAAAGACTTCGAGTTCGTTGATGCCGGGCGTACGTTCTTCTGCACCGTAGAAGTACCCGGTCAAACAGGTATGCCGCCGTGGTGGTGGTTCCGTTTGGATTCTGGAACCGGCACGCGTCACGCTCCCTTTGAAGCTTCGGCCAGCGACACCAAGGCGTCGGTTCAGGCGCGGATCATTAAGTACCAGGCCGAGCTTCTCGCGATCGAAGCCCGGCCCGCGTATCAGCGGCCAGCCTGGCGGAAGCCCGAGCGTCCGACTCCACCAGCAGGCGACGCCATTCCCCCGATCCCCGCGCCTGTCTGATTCGCGCCGAGCTGCCCGCAATAGTCGGCAGCTCGGCGGCTAGAGCGCGCGCTTAGATAGTGGCGTCTTCGCTGTAGACCTTCGCTCCGACCCACGACGAAATCGCGAAGTTCACCAGTCCGAAGAATGCGAATGTCCACCAGAGACCCTGGGACATCATTCCCATGTGCAGGTACCCGGACAGGAAGATTCCGGCGAGTAGCCAGAACAGGACGGCCACGTAGATCGCCGTTCGCGGTCCCGGTCCAAAGCGCGGGCGAAATGCCGCGTATGTCCACACCAGCAGGATGCCGAGCA